>Ga0126382_10000734_pt1 | contig 12874 bp, 9 predicted proteins | sample PanSoiMetPlot_30_FD_92548 | JGI IMG/M metagenome (GOLD analysis project Ga0126382, IMG submission 92548) | Tropical forest soil microbial communities from Panama - MetaG Plot_30 | ecosystem: Environmental > Terrestrial > Soil > Tropical forest > Bulk soil | place: Panama | collected 2016-02-17 | reverse complement strand
CCCAGGATCGTCGCCTCGAGCCACGGGCTGAGCGCGGTCGGCCACGTGGACAGCTTCACCACCACGGTCTGCGACGGCACGTGTACGAATATGTGCTGCCCGTTGATGCCGGAGGCGTAGTAGAACGGCAGGCCGGGGTCGTCGACCCACCAGCAGTTCCGGTAGTGGGAGCGGGCCGGGTAGGCGGAGGGATCGTCGCCGCCGAGATACGCCTGCGCTCCGTCCGGGGCCCCGCGGATCGTGTCATGGACCCACGCCGCGGGCACCACCTCCCGGCGCGCCCGCCGGCCGCGCCGCAAGTACAGCTCGCCGAACCGGCCCGCGTCGCGCAGGGTCGCGCAGATCCCGCCGTCGGCCATGGGGTTCCCGTGCGCGTCCACGGTGATCTCGGCGTCGAACTCCGCGCCCATCGGCCGCCACAGGAGCCGCGAGACGAGCTCGTGGAAGCGCGCCCCGGCGGCGCGCTCGATCACCCACGCCAGCACGTCGGTGAGGATCGAGCGGTACCGGAACGGGCCGCCGTGCGGCCCGTCGTTGCGCAGGGTCGCGAAGTAGGCGATGGCGTCCTCCGGGACCGGCCGCCCGTCGGGTGGCCGCCACAGGTACACCCGCTCATAGGTGCGCACGTCGGCCTCGGGGTCGGCGTAGTCCTCGTTGAAGGCGGTGCCGGCCCGCATGTCGAGCAGATGCTGGACCGTGCAACCGTCGAACGAGCTTCCCGCCAGCTCCGGCACGACGGCCGTGACCGCGGCCGAAACGTCGAGCCGGCCGCGGCCCGCCAGCACCCCCGCGACCGCCGACGTCACCGACTTGGACACCGACATCAGCAGGTGCGGGGTGTCCGGTGCCATCCCGTTGAAGTACTGCTCGGCGACGATCCGCCCCCGGTGCAGGACTAGGAACCCGTCGGTGCAGCTCTGCGCCAGCAGTTCGGCGATCGTCATCTCCTGGCCCGCGCTGGTGAACCGTACGCCGCCCAGGTCGCGTTCCGCCCGGCGCAGCGGCCAGGCCGGCCCGTCCCCGCGCGGTATCCGGGCCGTCGGGATCAGCTCCCGCACGTGCTGGAACGCCCACCGGTTGAACGGCGGATCCTGCCAGTTCGCGAGCGTTACCCGCGACCCGGGCGGGAACGGCGGCGGGCCGGCCATCAGGCCGCGGCTCGCACCCGCCGGTGCCGCCGTGGCCTGTGCCGCCGCGGCCGGTCCCGGCCCCGCGCCTGGCTGCATCATCACAGCCCCGGTCGGCGGCGCGGCATGTCCAGCCAGGGCATCTGCTCCTCATGCGCGGCGGCGATCCGGAACACCGTGACGTCGTCGTAGGTCTTCCCGACGATCGACAGGCCGGTGGGCACGCCATCGCGGGACAGGCCGGATGGCACGCTCATTACCGGGCACCGGCTGGCGATGTTGAACGGCGCCGTCATCAGGACATCCATCCAGTCCATGCTCGTCTGGCCGTTCACCGTCACCGGCTGGCCCGTGTCGTACTCGGCCGGCAGCGCGGGGACCGTGAACGTCGGGCAGATGAGCGCGTCGAAGTCCTCCAGCAGCAGCCCGAGCGGGGCGTAGATCTGCCCCTCCAGCGCGAGCCCGGCCACGAAATCGTCCTTGGACACCTGCTCCGACTCGGCCACGAGGTTCCGCGCGTAGGAGGTGAGCTCGTCGGCATGCTTGGCGTGGATCTCCTTGATCGACGCGCCGAAGATCATCCCGAAGTGGATCCGCGCCGCCCGCTTGATGTCCTCCAGGTCCCACGGCAGCTCCACCTCCTCGACGGTGGCGCCGGCGTAGCGGAGCCGGTCGGCCGCTGCGCGGCTGTTCGCTGCCACGTCCGCATCCACCCGGTAGCAGCCCAGGTCGGCCGAGAACGCGATCCGCATCCCGGCGACCGGCGCCAGCTCGCCGGGTATCTCCAGCTTCGGGCGGATCGAGGTGACGTCGCTCGGGTGCGGCCCGGCGATCACGTTCTCCAGCAGCGCGCAGTCGGCGACGGTCCGCGCCAGCGGGCCCTCGTGGCAGTAGTGGTCGAGGTTGAAGATCTCCATCTCCGGCACGCGCCCGTAGGGCGGTTTAAACCCCACCACGCCGCAGAACGAAGCGGGGATCCTGATCGAGCCGCCGATGTCCGAGCCGGTCGCCAGCGCCGCCGTCCCGGCGGCGAGCGCTGCCGCCGACCCGCCGCTCGACCCGCCCGGCGAGAAGTGCGTATTCCACGGGTTGCGGGTGACGCCCCACAGCCTGGACCAGGTAACCGGCGCGCAGGAGAACTCGGGGGTTGTGGTCCGGGCGTGCACGATGCCGCCCGCGTCGATGATCCGCTGCACGAAGGCGCTGGTCTTCTCCGCGATGGCATCGCGCAGCGGCAGCGACCCGAGCGTGTTGCCCTGGCCGACGATCTCGGCCTCTTCCTTCACCGCCACCGGGAGGCCCTCGAGCGGCCGCGGTGCATCGCCCTTGCCCGCATAACGGGCCTCCGCGCGCCGGGCCTGTTCCAGCGCCTGGTCGAACAAGGTCTCGGCGAACGCGTTGATCACCGGCTCGACCGCCTCGGCACGGTCGATCACCGCCGCGACCAACTCGACCGGTGACAGCTCGCGAGCCCGGAACTCCCGCAGCGCCTCCGTTGCCGGGAGGTAGTGAAGGTCGGTCATGAAGCGTCGGGTTCCTTCCCGGCACCGGGCTGGGCCCGGCTCCTCGGTTTCCAGCCCGGCCGCGGCACGCTGGCGCGGAGCCGCTGCGTGTAGGGGTCCTGCGGGTCGTCGAGCACGCGCGCGGTGGGGCCGCGCTCCACGACCGTCCCGCGGTGCAGCACGATCGCCTCGTCGGTAAGCTGGCGCACGACCGCGAGATCGTGGCTGATCAGGATGTAGGAGACGTGCGTTTCGTCGCGGATGTCGGCGAGCAGGTTCAGCACCTGGGCCTGGATCGACACGTCGAGTGCCGCGACCGATTCGTCGAGGATCAGGACGGTGGGCTCCGCCGCGAGGGCGCGCGCGATCGCGACCCGCTGCCGCTGGCCGCCGGACAGCGACCGGGGCAGGGCCCGGGACTGCCGCGCGTCCAGCCCGACCAGGTCGGTGAGCTCGGCGATCCGGGCACGTCGGCGGTCGGCGGGCCACCCGTGGTGCAGCCGGAGCACCTCGTCGATGGTGGCCTCGGCGGTCTGGCGCGGGTCGAGGCTGGTATACGGATCCTGGAAGACGATCTGGACCTCACGTCCCCGGCGGCGCCGGTCGCGGGTGGAGTTGGGCGGGCGGGACCGGTCGTGCCCGCAGGCGGTGATGGTTCCGCTGGTGGGCCGCTCCAGGCCGACGATCATCCGCGCGATCGTGGTCTTCCCCGAGCCCGACTCCCCGACGATGGCCAGCGACCGGCCCGGCGGGAGGTGGAACGAGACGTCCTCGACGGCGACGAGGTCGCCGAACTCCTTGCGCAGCCCGGCCGCCTCGAGGACCGGGGCACCGTTGGCCTCAGGCATCGGGCGCCTCCTGAAGCCGGCCGCGCAGCTCGCGCGCGCGGACGCACCGCGACGTCCCGCCGTCGAGATCGACGAGGTCCGGCACGGCCGACCGGCAGATGTCCGTGGCGTGCGCGCAGCGCGTGGCGAAGGCGCACTCGGCTGGCGGCGCCTCGAAGGCGGACAGCGGGCGACCCGGAATGGCGCGCAGCCGGTCCGCCGTCTGGGCGATGTCCGGGCGGGCGGCCGCGAGCGCGGCGGTGTAGGGGTGCAGCGGATCGCCGTGCAGGAGCGCGGAGGCGCGGACCTCGACGATCTGCCCGGCGTACATGACCACCGTACGGTCGCAAATGGCGGCCGCCAGCTCCAGGTCGTGGGTGATGAACAGCATCGCCAGCCCGAAGTTGCGCCGGAGGCCGTCGAGTATCGCCATGACCTCGGCCTGGGTGGTGACGTCGAGCGCGGTCGTCGGCTCGTCGGCCAGCAGCAGGCGCGGCTTGGTGAGCAGCGCAGCCGCGATCATGATCCGCTGCAGCATTCCGCCGGACATCTGGTGCGGGTACTGGCGGAGCCGCCGGGCACCGTCCTCGATGCCCACCTGGGTAAGCATGTCGACCGCGCGGCGGCGTGCCTCGGCCGCCGGCACCCCGAGGTTGGTGCAGAGCGCCTCGGTCATGAAGTCCCCGATCCGCCGCACCGGGTTGGTGTGCGCCCGGGGATCCTGGAAGATCATCGCCACCTGGTTGCGGTACCGGCGGAGATCCGCGCCCGAAAGCGCGCCCACGTCGCCGCCGTCGAACAGGATCGAGCCCTGCACCTCGGCTCCGCGCGGCAGCAAGCGGTCGATCGCCCGCGCGGTCATGGACTTGCCGGACCCGGACTCGCCGACCAGGCCCACGGCCTCGCCCGGCGAGACCGTGAGCGAGACGTCACGCAGCACGGCGCGCTTTGCGCCGCTCACATCCAGCAGCACGGTCAGCCCGTCCACCTCGAGCAGCGGTGCGCTCGAGGTGGCCCCCGCGGACCACAGCGTTCCGACCGCCGCCGGCTCGTTCATATCCGACCTGCCTGGGCCTGGTCGAACAGGCGCTCGCCGAGGACGTTGACCGCGATCACCACGGTCACGATGCATACCCCGGCGGCGAGCGCGGGCAGCGGGTAGCCCTGCAGGATGCCGGACTGGTTCTCCGAGATCATGACCCCCCAGTTGGGATTGGGTGGCTGTACACCGAGGCCGAGGAACGAGATGGCCGCCAGGTCGACCATGGCATAACCGAACAGGATCGTCGCCTGGGCGACGATCAGCGGCGCGATGTTCGGTACCAGGTGGCGCAGGCAGATTGATGTGGCCGATGCGCCCTGCACCTCCAGGGCCGCGACGTAGGGCTGGCTCCGCTCCTTGAGCGCCGCGCCGCGCAGCACCCGTGCGACGTAGGGCATATACGCGATGGACAGCGCGATCGACGCCGCGGCCAGGCCCGCCCCGAAGACCGCCGCGGCGAGCACCGCGAACAGGATGCCGGGGAACGCGAACAGGATGTCCAGGCCCGAGGAGATGACCGCGTCGGTCGCGCCGCGCCGCCACGCGGCCGTGACCGCGATCAGCGTGCCGGCGGTCACGCTGACGATGACGACCGCCAGCGGCCCGAGCATCGCGGTCTGCGCGCCGGCGAGCAGCCGGGACAGCACGTCGCGCCCCTGGAAGTCAAAGCCGAGCAAATGGCCGCCCGTCGGGCCGACCCAGGCCAGCGACAGGTTCGGCAGGTCGGGCGGGTAGGGGGCGAGCAGCGGGCCGAACAGGGCCACGAAGGTCGCGACCGCGATGACGATCGCCGATGCGATGCCGGCCGGGCCGGTAGCGCGCAGCATCCCCACGGCTCGCGAGCCGCGCGTGGTGGACCGGACGGTGACCGGGACCGCCGCGCTCATTGGGCGCGGCTCCCGAGGGCGACCCGCGGGTCAAGCACCGCGTACATCACGTCCACCAGCAAGTTGACCAGGACGAACGCGGTGACGAGCACGAGCGAGATTCCCTGCACGACCGCGAGGTCCTTGGATTGCGCCGACTGCACCAGGTAGGCGCCGAGCCCGTTCAGGCTGAACGCGACCTCGACCACCGCAGCGACCGCGATCAGCGAAGCGATCGTTATGCCGGTAATCGTAGTGATCGGGATGGCGGCGTTGCGCAGGATATGCCGCTGGATCACGTTGCGGGGCGGGATGCCGCGGCTAACCGCCGTCTGCACGTGCTCGCGGTCGCCCTCTTCCCGGACCGACGCCCGGGTGACCCGGGCGACGATCGCGAGCGACGCGGTGGCCAAGGCGACCGCGGGCAGTGTGAAGTGCCTGATGTTGCTCAGCAGGTCCGTGCCGTTCCCGAGTGCCGGGAACCAGCCGAGCTTCACCGCGAAGAGCAGGATCAGCACGATGGCGGCGACGAACGCGGGGATGGCCGCCGAGACCGCGGTCGTCACCAGCGTGCCCGTGTCGAGCACCCCCGGCCGGAGCCCGGACACGAGGCCGATGCCGATCCCCAGCACCAGGATGATCAGGGCTGCGTACAGGACCAGGCCGGCGGTCGTCCAGATCCGGGAAGCGATCAGGGTAGACACGTTCTCCCGCAGCGTGATCGAGATCCCCAGGTTCCCGTGCAGCGCGTTGTCGAGCCAGTACCAGTACTGGGCGAGGAACGGCTCGTTCAGGTGGTAGCGCTGCTCCAGCACGGCGATGCTGGCGGGTGGCAGGGACCGCCCGCCCGACAGCGCCGCGAGCGGGTTGCCTGGCGCGAGGTACAGCGCTGCGAAGATCACGAAGCTCGCCACGAGCAGGCTGGCCACCAGCATGGCCAGCCTGCGTGCGAAGAAGCGCCAGCGCATTGCCGAGCCAGCCGCTCAGCCTGCCCCGCCCAGCTGGTCGGCCCAGGGTGCGAACATGTAGGCGAACGAGGACACCGCGCCGGTGAGGCCCTTGCCGAGCAGAAGCAGGGACGTCGGCTGCGCGTTCGGGATCCAGGGAAGGTCGGCCGCCGCGAGCTTCTCCGCCCGTACCACCAGTGCGGCCCGCTTGTCCGGGTCTGCGGTGCCGCGCGCCTGCTCGAGCGCGGCGGTGATCTTCGGGTTGTTGTAGTTGTCGTAGTTCTGTGAGCCATCCGGCAGGACCAGCGTGGCCAGCAGCGCCGCCGGGTCGGCGTAATCGCCGTAGTTGACCGTCAGGAACCCGTCGATGCCCGCCCGGGCCTTGGGGTCGATGAAGAAGTTGATGTAGTTCTGGGCGGACACGGACTTCTGGACCACCTTGAGGCCGATCGCCTGCGCAGCCGCCTGGTAGGCGCCGGTCACGGCGGCGATGTTCGCCAGCTGGCTGGAGGTGCCGATCGTGATCGTCTTGCCGCTGGCGCCCGCCTGCTGGACCAGCTTCTTCGCCTCGGCGAGGTTCTGGTTCATCACCGGTGAGCTGTCGTAGGCGGCGGCGAACACGGACTTGCCGTAGCCGAACGTGCCGGGGTTGGCGAGCCACCGCGGCATCAGGGCCGCGCCCTTGTAGACCGAGCTGATGATGCCCTGGCGGTCCAGCGCCAGCGAGAGCGCCCGCCGTACCCGCAGGTCACCGAGCGCGCCCTTGAAGCTGGAGACGATGAACGCATCGGTGGACCAGCCCGGGCCCTGGTACACCTTGACGGTGCTGCTGTTCTTCAGCTGGTCCAGGGTGGAGAGAGCGAAGTTGTAGGACCCCTGGATCGCGCCGGTCAGCATGCCCGAGGTGAAGGACGAGACGTCCGGGGCGCCCTTAATCGTGATCTTGTCGACGAGCGGCTTGACCGAGGCGTTCCAGTAGTGCGGGTTAGGGACCGCGACCACGCCCACCCCAGGGTTCCAGGACTTGAACATGTACGCGCCGGTGCACATGATCGACCCGGCCGGGGTGCCGTAGTTCTTGCCCTGCTTCTCGGCAAAGGCCTTCTCGATGACGATGCCGGGCATCGAGGCGAGCTCGCCCTGCAGCCAGTAGTCCGGCTGCTTCAAGGTGATCGTCACCTGGTTCGCCCCGGTCGCCGCGATCGAGGCCACCCGGCTGAACACGGCCCCGTAGAACCCGCCAAGCTTGGCGTTGGTGTTCCGGTCCAGGCTGTACACAACGTCGTCGGGCGTCACCGGGTGGCCGTCCCAGAACTTCACCCCAGGCCGGAGCGTGAACACGAACTTGGTGGGGGAGGGGTTCGCGATGGTGGCCAGGCCCGGCTGCAGCGAGCCGTCCGGCGCCTGGCGCAGCAGCGACTCGCACATGAGCGAGTCAGCCGTGTTCTCTGGGTAGTCGAAGGCGAAGATGGGGTCGAGCGAGTTGACGTCGCGATAGACGGCCCAGACCATCGAGGGCACCGTCTTGGCTCCGGCCGTCGTCGTCGTCACCAGGCCTTTGGTAGGTGAGACGTTGCCCGATCCGGACGAGCCCGCTGTGCCCGCGGACCGGCCGCAAGCCGCGGCCATCAGTGCGCACACCGCTGCCACGGCGGTGACCGCCCACCGGCGGCGTCTGCTGCTCATCTGTCCTCCTTCGTGCCACCCCATCGCTGTTGCCCGGAATCGTTAGCGCTGCTGGTAGACGACCTGCCCCCCGATCCAGGTCTGGATGACTGCCGCGTCGCAAATCTCGTGAGCCGGGAGGTGGGCGAGGTCCGCGTTTACGACGGCGAGATCGGCGCCGTAACCCTCGGCGATCGAGCCGGCTACCGTGCCGAGCCCGTTGAGGCGGGCGCTGCCCGACGTGTAGGCGGCCAGGATCGACGTCAGGCCGATGGCCTGCTCGGGGAGGAAGGGGTCGCCGCCCTGGCCGCCCGCAACGGCGGGCAGGCTCCTGTTGACGGCGACATGCGCCCCCCACAGTGGGTTGGGGCTGCTCACCGGCCAGTCGCTGCCCGCGCACAGGACAGCGCCGGCCGCCGCCAGGGAGCGGAACGGGTACTGCCAGCCGGAGCGGCGTTCCCCGAGGAAGGGGATCGTCAGCTCGTCCATCTGGGGCTCGTGGGTCGCCCAGAGCGGCTGGATGTTCGCGGTCGCCGACACGCGGGCGAAGCGCGGGACGTCGTCGGGATGGACCACCTGGAGGTGCGCCAGGTGGTGCCGGAGCCCGCTATCGCCGTTGGCGCGCCGGGCCGCCTCCACGGCGTCCAGCGCGTTGCGGACGGCGCGGTCGCCCAGCGCGTGGAAGTGAACCTGGAATCCTTCCCGGTCGAGCGCGGTGACGAAGCCGGGCAGTTCGCCGGGGTCGATGAAATCCAGGCCAGCCTGGCCCGTCGAGCACCCGTCGCCGTCCAGGTAGGGCTCCAGCATCGCGGCGGTGTGGTTCTCGGCGACGCCGTCCAGCATCATCTTCACGGTGGTGGCGCGGAACTTCGCCGCCTGCCCGGCGCGGCGCTGTTCGAGCAGCTCGCCGATCTGCTCCAGGCCACGTCCCCGGTCCCACCACAGGGCGCCGACCACGGTAGCCAGCAGCGTGCCCGCCTCCGCCGCCCGCATGTAGGCGGTCAGCGGGTCGGGATCGCCGTGATACCGGCCGACGATCGCGTCCTGCCAGCCGGTGATGCCGAGCGACAGCAGGTGGTTCTGGGCGGTCAGCAGCGCCTGGTACCAGTCCTCCTCGGTGACCTCGGGCAGCAGCCGGCTTACCAGGACGGCCGCGCCTTCCTGCAGCATGCCGACGGGTTCCCCGGCGGCGTCCCGCTCGATCCGGCCGTCGGGTGGGTCCGGGGTCGAGCCATCGATGCCAGCCAGGGCAAGCGCCCGGCTGTTCACCCACGCGCCGTGGCCGTCACGGTTGGGCAGGAATACGGGCCGGTCTGGCACGATCGCGTCGAGCGCCTGCCGCGTCGGTATCCCGCCCGGGAAAGCCTCCATGGACCAGCCGCCGCCCGAGATCCACTCCTCGTCGGGGTGATCGCGGGCGTAGGAGGCCACAAGCTCGGTGTAGCCCGCCGCCGTCGACGCCGCACGCAGGTCGCAGCGCCGCATCTGGTCGCCGGCGAAGACGGGGTGGGCGTGCGCGTCCACGAAGCCGGGAAGGAGCGTGCCGCCGTGCAGGTCGACGGGTTCCGCCTTGCCGAGCGGGCCGGGCGGACCGGATGACCCGGCCGGGCCAACCGCGGTGATCCGCCCGCCGGCGACCCTGACGCAGGTGCCCGCCTGGAGGAACGTGCGGCCGTCGAAGATCGTGCCGTTGTGGAAGACCACCTCGTCGCTGACCGGCACTGCTCGGCCTCCCTGATGAGCGGATGCCCGAGATTAGATCAGCGGTTCAAAATTATTGTCAATGGCTATGACCAAGCATCTGTGGCAATAGACTCGGCCGCGATGGCCGTCGAGCCTGAAGACCGTCTGAGGGGGCAGGACATGGCGATGACCAGCACCTCCGCCGGCGGCCGCGCGCGCCGCCCCGAGCGGCGAGGGCTTCGCCGCGGCAGCCTGACGCCGGAACTGATCGTCAAGGAAAGCGTGCGCCTCCTGGACGAGGAGGGGACGCGGGGGTTCAGCCTGCCCAAGCTGGGCCGTGCGATCGGCGCGGACCCGACCGCGGTCTACCGGCACTTCGCCAGCAAGGATGACCTGATCCTGGCCATAGCCGACCACCTCATCGAGGAGGCCATGGCGGGGATCGCGCCGCAACCGTGCTGGGTCGACACGCTGGCCGAGATCCCGAGGCGCCTGCGGCGCACCTACCTCGCCCACCCCGCGGCGGCCTCGCTGTCCGCCTGCCGCACCACGCAGCGGCCGACCGAGATGAGGATCGTCGACATCATCATCGGCGCCGTCCTCGACGCCGGGTTCGAGGGAGCGGAGGCCGCCCTCGTCTACCGCGCGCTCGGCGACTTCCATCTCTACTGGGCGGGCTGTGAGGCGGAGTTCCTGGCCCTGGACGAACGCGCGCAGCAGGCCGACCAGGGCGCGTGGGCACGCGCCTACCTCCCGGCGGACCGGGCGGCCTATCCCCACATCTGGCAGGTCCGGTACGAGCTGCCGGACGTCGACGACGATGCGATCTTCGAGACCATCCTGTCGCTGGTCCTGGGCGGCCTCATCGGCCGTGCGCCCCATCCCTGCGCCTGCCACACCCCCGTGCGCTGACCCTGCCGACTCCCGGATCGCGCGTCAGGGCTCGCGGACGACCTCCGCCGGGTCCTTGTCCGCGCGCAGCCCCCGGTAGGAAGCCGCGCGGATCCGGTCCGCCTGGGTCCAGCCGGTGAAGGTCACCTCGATCACCAGCACCGGCTCCACCCAGAGCGCGTGCCGGGCGTGCTCGGGTGGGACCTCGCTCGCGAAGGGTGAGGTGGCCCGGCGCAGCGGCGCCAGCCGCTGCGCGAGCATGCGCAGCGCCTCGTCGTTGAACCCGGTCCCGACGTGGCCCGCGTACTCCAGCCCGTCGGGCCCCTGCACCCCCATGAGCAGCGAGCCGAACAGGCCGGCCCTTCGCCCCTCCCCCGGCTTCCACCCTCCGACCACGACCTCCTGGTGGCGGAGGTTCTTGACCTTGAGCCAGCTGCCTGTCCGCTTGCCCGGCTCATAGCGTGACGCCAGGCGTTTGGCGACGATGCCTTCCAGGCCGTGCTGGCGGGACACGGCCTGCACGTCGGCGCCTCCCTCCCCGGTGAACGACGGCGGCGTCTGCCAGCGCGGGCCGTCAAAGGCGAGTCCTTCCAGCAGCCCCCGCCGCGCGCGGTAGGGCTGGTCGAGCAGCGGCCGCCCGTCCAGGTGCAGCAGGTCGAACGCGAGGTAGGTGGCCGGCAGGTCGGCGGCCAGCCGCGCGACGGCCGCCGGCCGGGCGTGCATGCGCAGCTGGAGCCTCTCGAAGTCGGGCCAGCTGTCCTCGCCGAGCGCCACGATCTCACCGTCGAGGACGGCCTGCCGCCTGCCCAGGGCCGTCCCCAGGCCGCCGAGCTCCGGGTAGTCGTTCGTGATGTCCTGGCCGGTCCGTGACAGGAGCCGGACCCGCATGTCCCCGATATAGGCAAGCGCGCGCAGCCCGTCCCATTTCATCTCGTACGCCCAGCCGTCGTCGTCGGCTGGCAGGTCCCCGATGCGGGCCATCATCGGCACGATCCGGCCGGGCAGCGGCACCCGCTCCCGGTGGATCATCCAGCTGTCGTCGCCCGTGCGGAACAGGGCGTACCCGCCGGTGAGCCTGGAACCGTGCAGGATCACCTTGACCTCGCGGTCATCCCACTTGACCGTCTCGTAGGTGCCGTGGTCCCAGATCGTGACCGTGCCCGCGCCGTACTCGCCGCGCGGGATCTCACCGGAGAAGCCGGCGTATTCCAGCGGGTGGTCCTCGGTGTGGACCGCGAGGTGGTTGGCGCCCGGATCGTCCGGCACTCCTTTGGGCAGCGCCCAGGACACCAGGACGCCGTCACGCTCCAGCCGGAAGTCCCAGTGCAGGCGCCTGGCGTGGTGTTCCTGGATGACGAAGACCCCCCCGGGGGCCGGTTCGCCTCGCTCGGCGGCGCTGCGGGCACCGGGGCCATCGGCCGGGGGCTGGCCAGGGGCCGCCGGCATCGGTTCGGGGGTACGGCCCGGGTTCCGTTTGCGCCGGTAGTCGTGCAGTGGGTCCACGTCCCTGATCTACCCTAGGCCGCTGGTCACCGCCAACTGTCCGGGTACCGGCCACGGTGGATCACCGCCGAGCGGAGGCAGCCGTACGATCGAGTGTCCGGCAGGGCCAGTACCGGCCCAGTGGGCCGGCTGTCACTCTCGTTAGGCATGGAGTTGGCGATGGCGAAACGCTCCCTGACCGGGATCAAGCCGACCGGGATTCCGCACATCGCGAACTACATCGGCGCGATCCGCCCGGCGCTGGCGCTCGGCGAGCAGTATGACGCGTACTACTTCATCGCCGACTATCACGCGCTGACGACCATCAGGGATCGGCGGGCCCTCATCGACCTCACCTACGAGGTGGCCGCCGCCTGGCTGGCGATGGGCCTGAACCCGGACCGGGTGACGCTCTACCGGCAGTCCGACCTGCCCGAGACGTTCGAGCTGTCCTGGATCTTGGCGTGTGTCACGCCGAAGGGCCTGATGAACCGCGCTCACGCCTACAAGGCGGCCGTCGCCGAGGCGCAGGCGCAGGGCAAGGCTGACGTTGATGCCGGGGTCAACATGGGCGTCTACTGCTACCCGGTCCTGATGGCCGCCGACATCTTGCTGTTCTCGGCCGACGTCGTGCCGGTGGGCAGGGACCAGTCGCAGCACGTCGAGATGACCCGTGACATCGCGGAGAAGTTCAACCTGACGTTCGGTGACGTCCTCACGATCCCGGAACTGGTGGTCAGTGCGACCTCCGCCAACATCCTGGGCCTGGACGGCCGGAAGATGAGCAAGTCGTACGACAACGTCCTGCCGCTGTTCGCCGGGCCGGACGAGATGGGCAGGCT
>Ga0126382_10000728_pt1 | contig 12904 bp, 10 predicted proteins | sample PanSoiMetPlot_30_FD_92548 | JGI IMG/M metagenome (GOLD analysis project Ga0126382, IMG submission 92548) | Tropical forest soil microbial communities from Panama - MetaG Plot_30 | ecosystem: Environmental > Terrestrial > Soil > Tropical forest > Bulk soil | place: Panama | collected 2016-02-17 | reverse complement strand
GCGGCGGTCGGACCTGTGCGACCGGGGCTGGCGGGCCGCCGCCTTTGCAGTCGGTGAGCCATACGTCGTAGATCGGATGCTCGACCGCGTGCAGGCCGGGACTGGACGCGAACATCCAGCCGGTGAAGACGCGCTTGACCTCGCCCTGCAGCGTGACCTCGTCCACCTCGATGAAGGCGTCGGTGTTGGAGGTCTCGGTCGGCGGCGGGGCGTAGCAGATGCGCGGCGTCACCTGCAGCGCGCCGAACTGCACGGTCTCGCCGACGGCGACGTCGAAATTGATGATGCGTCCGGTGATCTTGTCGAGGCCGGAGAACAGCGCGCCCTTGTTCGCGATCTTCTGCGACGGCGGTTCGACGATGACTTCATCGCCCGGCTGCGGCCGTTGGCCGGCGCCAGGCGCTGCACCGGGCAGCGGCTGGCCGAGCGGCTGACCAGGCGGCAGCGCGGCCGCGGTTCCACCAGGGGGCGGCGGCAAGGGCTGCGACTGCACGCCACCGACCCCGGGCGGGCCTTGCCGCGCCTGGTCCGGATACTGCGGATCGCCATAGCGGGGATCCTGATAGCGCGGGTCCTGCTGCGGGTAGCGTGGATCCTGATAGCGAGGATCCTGCTGATAGCGAGGATCCTGCTGATAGCGGGGATCCTGCTGATAGCGCGGATCGACATTGCGCTGGTCGGGATACTGCGGATAGGCCTGCTGCTGCGGCGGCGGGGGCGCCGGCTGACGACCGCCGGGCACGCTCCCCGGCGGGCGCGGCGGTGAGCCGAAAATCGCCTCGAACGGATTGAATTGCGCGGCCGCCGGCAACGCGCCGAGCGCGGCCGTGACCGCGGCGGCGAGGCAGGAATTGCGGAGCAAGCGGGCCATAGGTGTCCCCGTTAATACCGGGAATACGGCGATTCAGAGGTCGGTCATCAGAAAGCGATTGGAATCAAGAGCATATCCCCACCGCTTCGGATTAATGATTATCGGCTCCCGATCCCTGGAGTCCAGGCCTTGTAGTCGCCGGTCGCCTTCGGCCGGCGGCCGTGGGCGAGCGTCGACCCGGTCGGGCGATGGGCGCCGGGCGTCCCGGTCAGATTGGGCCGGTGCGGCTTCCACCACGGCCGCGGCGTCACCCGTTCCTCGGTCGGCGGCACATCCACCGTGTGATGCAGCCAGCCATGCCAGGATGGCGGCACGGTCGAGGCCTCGGCGATGCCGTTATAGATCACCCAGCGCCGCTCGAAACCCAGCGTCGGATCGATCTTGCCGCCCTTGGTGCGGTAATAGCGGTTGCCGAACTCGTCCTCGCCCACGAACTCGCCGCGCAGCGACGTCCACAACAGCGTGCCGAAGGTCGCCCCGTGCCACCAGGTGAAGAAGCGCAGCAGAAAGGTTTTCATCGGTTCCGTCACGAATTCGGGATCGGCGGCGCGTTCATGCCATCATCGATCAGCGAAGTCCATAACCTCCGGCGCGGCGTTGGTTGATTGCCTTCCCGTGAGGCCCTATTTCCAGCTTTCGCAACCGGAGTGACGCGGCATGGAACATATCGCGTCGATCTCGTCGACGATCCGCGATGCGCTGTACTGGACACCGGAATGGGTGTCCGGCGTGGTGATGCTGGCGCTCGCCGTGATCGTGGCGCTCGCCGTACATCGCGTCATCTTCATCGTGTTCGGCCGGGCCTTCGGCGAGCGCCATCCGCTGCTGCGCTCAATCCTTTGGCGCAGCAAGGGACCGCTGGCTCTGGCGCTGGTGGCGTTCGCGCTCGCCGCCGCCTTGCAGGTGGCGCCGTTCAATCCGGCAGTCAGCGAAGCGCTCAGCCGGCTCCTGCTGATCGCCTTCATCGTCCTGGCCGGCTGGATCGCCCATGTCGCGGTCGAGACCGGCAGCCGCCTCTATCTCATGCGTTTCAAGATGGAGGCACCCGACAACCTGCTGGCGCGCAAGCACGTCACGCAGGTGCGCATCCTCAATCGCGCCCTGCACACGCTCATCGTCGTGGTGACGTTGAGCGCGGTGCTGATGACCTTCGAGCCGGTGCGCCAATACGGCATAAGCCTGTTCGCCTCGGCCGGCGTCGCCGGGCTGATTGTGGGGCTCGCGGCGCGTCCGATGCTGAGCAATCTCATCGCCGGCATCCAGATCGCGACGACGCAACCGATCCGCCTCGACGATCAGGTCGTGGTCGAGAACGAAAACGGCCGTATCGAGGAGATCACCTCGACCTATGTGGTGATCCGTCTGTGGGACCTGCGGCGGCTGATCGTGCCGCTCGCCTATTTCATCGAGAAGCCGTTCCAGAACTGGACCCGGGACTCGACCGATCTCATCGGCACCGTGTTTCTACACGTCGATTTCACCGCACCGATCGAGGCGATCCGGGTCAAGCTGGGCGAGATCGTGCAAGCGTCGAACCTTTGGGACGGACGGGTGGTGAAGCTGCAGGTCACCGACGCCAGGGAGAATTCGATCGAGCTGCGCGCACTGGCAAGCGCCCGCTCGCCGAGCGAGACTTTCGATTTGCGCTGCGAGATTCGGGAAAAGTTGATCGCGTTCCTGCAGAAGGAGCATCCCACCGCGCTGCCGCACACGCGCGCGGAAATCCTCTCGTCGGGTCGCCAAGAACCGCAACAAGACACTCGCGAGGAAAGGCCGGCGCGAGCCGCCACGCGGTAAATCGAGAGGGCCGGTTTCCCGGCCCTCCATGGTCCGTTTTGCAGTTGCGCGGCGTCTGGCTAGGCCGTGACCTGCGGCGGCTTGTGATACGTGACCCACAATTCGATGGCCGCCAGCACCGCGACGATGATGCCTACGACGACATGGTTGATCATTGCCGCGGTGTTGCCATCGAAACCCAGATTCCAAGGAGCCACGATCGCCCAGATGCCGAGCAGGACGTTGGCCCACTCTTCCCATTCCGTGAACGCCAACAGCGCCGCGATCGCCAGCAGCGCGATCAATGCGCCCACGATCCACGCATTCGTGCCGGCGATGCCGCCGGCATAGCCGAAGATCCACGGCGACACGAACAACCACGCGCCGAGGATCAGGTTGATCACGTCAACCAGCGCTTCATTTCTCCACTTTTGCATGTGCATGGTGACCTCCTGTCACGAAGGCCGATCCCCACGGCGCGGGAAGTTAATCGAGACTCCCCGTTTTTCAAATAGCGTTTGCAGCGCGATATGCCGCAGAACGGCTGTTGCCCACTGCGTGGCGCGGCGCCTATCCTTGCCGGTGCCCGCCCCACAGGTTGGCGGAACCTCAGCAAAAGACGCCGGTTTCCAAGGCTTTGGTATCAAACACAAGGAGGAAGCGATGACGTCATTACGATTGTGGCATGCCGCCTGGGCGGTACTTCTGGCCACATCGCAAGCGGCGCTCGCACAGGCATGGCCCGAGCGGACGATCCAGGCGATCGTTCCCTTTGCGGCGGGCGCCGCGAACGACATCGTCGGGCGCATCGTGCTCGAGCAGGTCTCGAAGCAGGTCAACCAGCCGATCGTGGTCGAGAACCGGCCGGGCGCGGGCGGCACCATCGGCGTCACGGCGGTCGCCAAGGCGCCCCCCAACGGCCACACCATCTTGGTGCACTCGTCCTCCTTCAGCTCGGCGCTGTCGCTCTACAAGAACCTGCCCTACGACACGCTCAACGACTTCACCGCGGTGATCGCGCTCGGCAAGACGCCAACGGTGCTGGTGACCGCGCCGGCGAAGGGTTTCAAGACCGCCGGCGACCTGATCGCCGCGGCCAAGGCCAAGCCGGGCGCGATGAACTTCGCCTCCGCCGGTATCGGCTCCACGTCGCACCTGGCCGCCGAGCGCTTTCGCCTGAGCGCCGGGATCGAGGCGCAGCACATTCCGTTCAAGGGGCCGAACGAAGCCTTTACGGAAGTGATGGCGGGACGCATCGACTTCTACTTCCTGCCGCTGGCGCCGGCCTTGCCGCTGGTCCAGCAGGGGCAACTCGTCGCGCTCGCGGTCAGCACCGACACGCGCGCCACCGCGCTCCCCGACGTGCCCACCACCGCCGAACTCGGGCTGAAGGACTCGGCCTACCTGTTCTGGACCGGCATCTTCGTCCCGGCCAAGACACCGCGCGACGTCGTCGACAAACTCCACGCGGAATCGCAGAAGGCGATGCAGGTGCCGGCGGTGCAGGAGCGGCTGGCCAAGGTCGGCACCGAGCCGATGCCGATGAGCGTGGACGAGTTCGGCGCCTATTTCCGCAACGACGTGCTCTCGACCACCAGACTCATGCAGCAGGTGGGGGTGAAGCCCGGCGACTGATCGCGGCATGTCTTTGCTCTAACGAACAACGAGAATCGGGAGGAGACGATGATGTCATTGCGCCTTCGACTTGGCCTGAGTGGCGCGCTCGCTGCCGCATGCGTGACGGCGGCCGCAGCGCAGGCCCCTGCCCCCTCCGCGCCGACCGCAACCAATCCATGGACCATGGGCGCGCCGTTCCCGGAGCCGTCGGAGGAAGTGCTCGGCGCCACCGCAGGCGGCAAGTTCTATGTCTTCGCCGGCCTGGCGCCCGGCTGGAAGCCCAAGGCCCTGGTGGTCGAATACGACCCCGCGTCCAATCAATGGACCAAGAAGAAGCCGATGCAGCTCGCCTCGCATCACGTCGCGTTCGTGGGCCTGGGCGACAAGATCTACGCCTTCGGCGGCTTCACCCTGCCTGAGTCCGGTCCGCCGGGATGGTCACCGATCGACAATGCCTGGGAGTATGATCCGGCCGCGGATACCTGGAAGGCGCTGGCGCCGATGCCGACCAAGCGCGGCGCCGCAGCGGCCGGCGTGGCCAACGGCAAGATCTACGTCACCGGCGGCGCCAACTCGCTGCCGGGCGTGACCGAGAATGGCATTCATCCTGCGCGCCCGCACAACGTGCTGCCGACGGTCGAGGAATACGACCCCGCGACGAACACCTGGCGGACGGTGCGCTCGCTGCTGTTGCCGCGCAATCATCACGTCGCGGTCGGCGTCGGTGACAAGGTCTACGTCATCGGCGGGCGCGTCGGCTCCGCTTTCATCTCCGGCACCAGCAACAACGTCGATCTGATCGAGATGTACGATCCGGCTGCCAATCTGTGGACGCCACGGGTGCGCATGCCGACCGCGCGCAGCGCGATCGGCGCTGGCGTCTACAACAACTACATCCTGGTGGCCGGCGGCGAAGGTCAGGACCAGCGCCTGCTGGCGGCGTTCAAGGCGGTGGAGGCGTACGATGCAACGCTCAATCGCTGGCACGTGCTGCCCTCGATGGCACGCCCGCGCCATGGCCTCGCGGTCAGCGCCATCGGCAACCGCCTCTATGCGGTGAGCGGCGATGGCCAGTCGGCCGCCAGCGGAATCGATCATTCCGCCGTGCCGTACAATGAGATCTTGCAGATGGATCTGGTGTTGAAGTGAGCGCGCCCCGCGAGTTGGCTGCCCACCCTCCCCTGGAGGGGGAGGGCATAGGCGGCCTCTGGCCGCCGTTCTTGGCGCCAAGAACGGCGATGCGAAGCATTGGCTATAGAGCGTAGCGAGCCGGGGTGGGGTGAGGACAACAAGCACTGATCCTGTTGTCGCTCTGCCACCCCCACCTGCCGGGCTTCGCCCGGCGACCTCCCCCTGCAGGGGGAGGTGAAGTGCCGTGGCGTCAGCGCGTGACGATGTCCTTCTTCATTGGCCCGAGGATCGCGACCAATTCCTTTTGCTCCCGCTTGGGCACCTTGAACTTGTTCAAGGTCTTGCCGAGATCCTGCACCAGTGCGTCGAAGTCCTGGCTGCGGACGCCCATGCCGGCATGGGCTGCCCTCATGCTCGCCCCGGTATAGACGCAGGGGCCGCCGGTGCCCTGGCAGATCTGCTCGACCAGGCGGGCCTTGAGCCTGGGCACATTCGCCTTGGCGAAGAACTTGTTGATGCGCTTGTCGGCGGCCACATTGCCGACGAAGTCGTCGACGACGGCGACGATGGCGTTGTAGCCGCCGAGCCGCTCGTAGAGCGATCGCTGCGTGGTCGCGAAGGCGCTGCTGGTCGAGAGCGTGCAGACAAACAGGGCCGCGGCGACAGTCAGCGAGCCAACCCGTAGCTTCATGATACTCCTCCAACGTTGATGGGTCCCACGCCGTGAGGCGTCGAGTGATGATTGGAGGCGCGAAGCTCCTCCGAGGCTGAGCTACGGAGCGAGCTGCGAAACGGTTGCATTCCAAATTTCGAAATCTGCGCCGGCGCAAAAAACCTTATGAAGGGGGCACCTGCGCGCCCGAGCGAATCGAAACGGAGAGAATCGCGGTCCAAATGGTGCGAATCTTTTGGAACAATGCCGTTTGAGAGGAACGGGTGACCACCAACAGGCACGTCTGGTTGCGGCTGTGCCCCGTCACCCGCCTCTGCGAGGACCGCGCTGCGAAAATTTTGCGGCTTGACACCGTTTTCCGTGACAGCCGCGTGACGCGCCTGTGGATGACCCCCTTCCGAATCCGCCGCTCATATCCGATACTTGCCGCACTGCACCTGAGTCGCCCCCACTTTTCACAGTTAACCACCACATTTAGCAGTTCCTTTACCCGGGCCATACTAAGCCTTGACGCAGGGCACGGCCCGTCCTAGCTTCAAAGGGTTCGGCGCGAGTGGTTCCAAGTCCCGCCGGGCGCTCTCCTGAAAGGGTCTGCGTAACCGCTCCGCCACGCCGCCAGGCGTCGGAGAGAGGCGCTGTATTGCCTCAGGGATGGTGCCCGCATCGTGCTGCAACAACCGAGGCCATCCAAGGCCTTGGGACAGGGCGTTAAACAGAGCAACGAGCGGTGCGGGCGCGGCCGGAGGCCAGGGTCGCGTCGCGGGAGAAGCGTCGGCGGCTTATATGTAGCGGGGGGTGGTTCCCGCGGAGCCGTCGCGCCAACATTGAAGGGGCAAGACGATGCGGATCGAGCGGCGCTTTACCAAAGCTGGACAGTCACCCTACGCGGACATTGCCTTCCGGCTGACCGCGAGCGAGATCCGCAATCCCGACGGCTCGGTGGTGTTCCACGCCGATGACGTCGAGGTGCCCAGCTTCTGGTCGCAGGTCGCCGCCGACGTGCTGGCGCAGAAATATTTCCGCAAGGCCGGCGTTCCCGCCCGGCTGAGGAAGGTCGAGGAGGAGACTGTCCCCTCCTGGCTGTGGCGCTCCACCGCCGACGAAGCCGCCTTGGCCGCGCTTCCTGAGAAGGAGCGCAGCATCGGCGAGCATTCGTCGAAGCAGGTGTTCGAGCGGCTCGCCGGCACCTGGACCTATTGGGGCTGGAAGGGCGGCTATTTCGACTCGGAGGAGGACGCGCGCGCCTTCTTCGACGAGCACGTCTACATGCTGGCGATGCAGATGGCGGCGCCGAACTCGCCGCAATGGTTCAACACCGGGCTGCACTGGGCCTACGGCATCGACGGGCCGAGCCAGGGGCACTTCTACGTTGACTTCAAGACCGGCAAGCTGACCAAGTCGAAGTCGGCCTATGAGCATCCGCAGCCGCACGCCTGCTTCATCCAGTCGATCGCCGACGACCTCGTCAACGAGGGCGGGATCATGGACCTGTGGGTGCGCGAGGCGCGGCTGTTCAAGTACGGCTCCGGCACCGGCTCGAACTTCTCGCGGCTGCGCGGCGAAGGCGAGCGGCTGGCCGGCGGCGGCAAGTCCTCAGGCCTGATGAGCTTCCTCAAGATCGGCGACCGCGCCGCCGGCGCGATCAAGTCGGGCGGCACCACGCGCCGCGCGGCCAAGATGGTGATCGTCGACACCGACCATCCCGACATCGAGCAGTTCATCGACTGGAAAGTGACCGAGGAGCAGAAGGTCGCCTCGCTCGTCACCGGCTCGAAGATCAACCAGAAGCACCTCAAGGCCATCATGAAGGCCTGCGTGCTGTGCGAAGGCTCGGGTGACGACTGCTTCGATCCTGAGAAGAACCCGGTGCTGCGGCGCGAAATCAAGGCCGCGCGCAGGAACCATGTGCCGGACAACTTCATCAAACGCGTGATCCAGTTCGCCAAGCAGGGCTACACCGACATCGATTTCCCGGTCTACGACACCGACTGGGATTCGGACGCCTACCTCACCGTCTCCGGCCAGAACTCCAACAACTCCGTGCGCGTCACCGACGAGTTCCTCAAAGCCGTCGAGGCCGACAGCGAGTGGGACCTGACTTGGCGCACCAAGCCCGGAAAGATCGCCAAAACAGTCAAAGCGCGAGAACTTTGGGAGAAGATCGGCTTCGCCGCCTGGGCCTGCGCCGATCCGGGCCTGCAGTATCACACCACGGTGAACGACTGGCACACCTGCCCGGCGTCGGGGCCGATCCGCGGCTCCAATCCGTGCTCGGAGTACATGTTCCTCGACGACACCGCCTGTAATCTGGCGTCGATGAACCTGCTGGCGTTCCGCGATGAGAGGACCCGCACGTTCGACATCGAGGGCTACGAGCACGCGGTGCGGCTGTGGACCGTCGTGCTCGAAATCTCGGTGCTGATGGCGCAGTTCCCCTCGCGCGAAATCGCCGAGCTCAGCTACGAGTTCCGCACGCTTGGCCTGGGCTACGCCAATCTCGGCGGGCTCTTGATGTCATCGGGTCTCTCCTATGATTCCGACGCCGGCCGCCAGATCGCGGGCTCGCTCACCGCGATCCTGACCGGCATCAGCTACGCCACCTCGGCGGAGATGGCAGGTTTGCTCGGCGCCTTCCCCGGCTACAAGAAGAACCGCGAGCACATGCTCCGCGTGATCCGCAATCACCGCCGCGCGGCGCATGGCGAGCGTTCCGGCTACGAGAAGGTGGCCACGCCCCCCGTCCCACTCGACCATAAGGCCTGCCCCGACCCGAAGATGGTCGAGCATGCCAAGCGCGCCTGGGATCGCGCGCTGTCGCTCGGCGAGCAGCACGGCTACCGGAATGCACAAGTCTCGGTAATCGCGCCGACCGGCACCATCGGCCTGGTGATGGACTGCGACACCACCGGCATCGAGCCCGACTTCGCGCTGGTGAAATTCAAGAAACTCGCTGGCGGCGGTTACTTCAAGATCATCAACCGCGCAGTGCCGGAAGCCTTGCGCGTGCTCGGCTACTCGGAATCGCAGATCGCCGAGATCGAGGCCTATGCCGTGGGCCACGGCAGCCTCGGCCAGGCGCCCGGCATCAACCACTCGACCCTCAAGCAGAAGGGCTTCACCCCGGAGGCGATCGAGAAGGTGGAGAAGGCGCTACCGACCGCCTTCGACATCAAGTTCGCCGTCAACAAGTGGACCCTGGGCGAGGATTTCATCGCCAGGCTCGGCATTGCGCCGGAGAAGCTCGCCGATCCGCGCTTCGATCTGCTCACGGCGATCGGCTTCACCAAGCGCGAGATCGAGGCCGCCAACGTGCATGTCTGTGGCGCGATGACGGTCGAGGGCGCCCCGCACCTCAAGGCCGAGCACTATCCGGTGTTCGACTGCGCCAATCCCTGCGGGCGCAACGGCAAGCGCTACCTCTCGGTCGAGAGCCATATCCGCATGATGGCGGCGGCGCAGCCTTTCATCTCGGGGGCGATCTCCAAGACCATCAACATGCCCAACGACGCCACGGTCGAGGACTGCAAGGCCGCCTACCTCCTCTCCTGGAAGCTCGCGCTCAAGGCCAACGCGCTCTATCGCGACGGCTCCAAGCTCTCGCAGCCGCTGCAGTCGCAACTGATCGCGGACGAGGAGGAGGACGATGACGTCATCGAGGCGTTCATCGAGAAGCCCGCCACGGCCCGCGCCTCGGCGCTGGCAGAAAAGGTCGTGGAACGCGTGGTCGAGCGCATGGTGATCATGCGCGAGCGCGAGCGCATGCCCGATCGCCGCAAGGGCTATACCCAGAAGGCGGTGGTCGGCGGCCACAAGGTCTATCTGCGCACCGGCGAATACGATGATGGCCGGCTGGGCGAGATCTTCATCGACATGCACAAGGAGGGCGCTGCGCTCCGGTCGCTGCTCAACAACTTCGCGATCGCCGTCTCGCTCGGCCTGCAATACGGCGTGCCGCTCGATGAATATGTCGATGCCTTCACGTTTACGCGTTTTGAGCCGTCGGGCCCCGTGCAGGGCAACGACTCCATCAAATACGCTACCTCGATCCTCGACTACGTCTTTCGCGAGCTGGCGGTGAGCTATCTCGAGCGCTTCGATCTGGCCCATGTCGATCCCACCGAAGGCGGCTTCGACGCACTCGGCAAGGGCGTCGAGGAAGGCCGGCCCGGCGCGACCAAGTACGTGTCGAAGGGCCTGACCCGCTCGCGCACGGACAAGCTCTCGGTCTTGGCAGGGGGTGCGGCGACCGAGGCGCGTGGGCAATCGGGTGAGGCCCGCGCAGCCGCCCCCTCCAACGTGAAGGCGTTCAGCGGCCGCGAGACCCGCGGCGAGGTCGCCGGCACGACCGCGCTCAAGGCTGAGGAATTGAAGCTCTCGCCGGCGGAGCAACTGGAGCAGCATGCCCTGCCCTTCACCAAGGCTGACGCTCGCGCCGCCGCCGCGGAGAAACGCGCCGAGGCCAAGGCCAAGGGCTACGAAGGCGAGGCCTGCGGGGAATGCGGCAACTTCACGCTGGTGCGCAACGGCACGTGCCTGAAATGCGACACGTGCGGTGGGACGACGGGCTGTTCATAAGCCGCGTACGACACAAATCGAGCCAAAGGGCGGCCGTCAGGCCGCCCTTTTTCGTTCTGAGCCAGCGTCGCATTCGTTAGGTGCAGAGGACGTGCGTTATTTCGCCGGCAATACTGCGATCGCCTCGACCTCGAACAACGCACCCGGGCGCGCCAGTTGCGGCACGCCGATCGTGGTGCTGGCGGGCGGCGCCGCCGTATTCACGTACTTGTCGCGCACCTCGCGGTAATGCGCGATGTTCGTGCCGATGTCGACGATATAGTTGTTGAGCTTGACGACGTGCTCGAAGGTCGCCCCGACCGAGGCCAGCGCCGCCTTCACGTTCTCGAACGCGATCTCCACCTGTTCGCGGGCATTGGCGCCCATCTTGCCCGACTTGTCGATGCCGAGCTGGCCGGCGAAATAGACCGTGCGGCCAGGTCCGGTCACTTCCACCACATGGCTGTAGCCCGGCGGCTTTTGCATGGTGTCGGGGTTCGAAAAGCGGATGTGGTCCGGCATGTTTGGTCTCCTGTCGGTTGCCTGTGCGAAGGCAGGTGAACTCGCGCCCGCAACGGCCAATGTGACCGCGCCGGTCACGATCTGCCTGCGCGAAACATCGGTCGAGGGTTGTTGCGTGTGTTCGGAGGACAATGTGTCAGCCATGGTGCCGCTCCTGCGATCAACGCCGATAGTATAGCCGGGACGCTGGGCGACTGTATCGTCTCCGTCTACGGCTGTAGACTGATGGCGCCTAGAAGATGACGCCAACGGGAGGAGCTCATGCGCATCAATTCCATTTGTTCACATGCCGCCGTAGCTGGAGCCGCGGCAGTCGCAACCTATTTCGTCCTCATCGGGCAACTCGGCGTTCCGTCATCGTTTGCGCAGGCTCCGGCGGCGGCACCGGGGCAACGAAGCACCGAATTGTTCAACCGGGTGATGGATGACGTCCTCGGCCGCAGATTGACGGTTCGCCTGACCGAGCGCGATCCCGGCAATGGAAGCGCGGCGCACCGGCATCCAGGAAGCCATACGGTCGGCTACATCCTGGAAGGGACCTACGAGGTCAAGGTCGACGATGGCCCGCTTCAAACGTTGAAGCCAGGCGAGGTGTTCTACGAAGCGCCGAATGCGCTTCATGCGGTGTCGCGCAATGCCAGCAAGACGGCGCCGCTGAAATATCTTGTGATTCAGGTGTCGGATCCGACCAAACCAGCGACCGTGCCAGAATGATATCGCTGATCTAGAGTCGCGGAGCTCGACTACCCCGCCGGCGCCGGATGGTGTTCCATCCAGTGCCGCGCGATATCGGCGCCGCGACAGATCCACACGCGATCGTGCTTGAGCACGTAGTCGAGGAAATGCGCCAGCCCCTCGGCGCGGCCCGGACGTCCGCTGAGCCGGTCGTGCAACGCCAGCGACATCATCTTCGGCTCGCGCTCGCCTTCGCGGTAGAGCATGTCGAATGAGTCCTTCATGTAGGTGAAGAAGTCCGTCGCCGTTGCAAAGGCCAGGTTGCAGTCGAACCGGTTGTCGTTGGTCTCGTAGGAATACGGGATGACCAGGTGCTGGCGGCCGGCCACCTCAACCCAGTACGGCAGCTCGTCGTTGAGCGCATCGCGGTCGTAGAGGAAACCGCCCTCCTCCACGAGCAGCCGCCGGGTATTGGGGCTCGGCCGCCCGCTCATCCACCCGACCGGCCGTTCGCCGACGATCTCGGTGAGCGTCTCGACCGCGAGCTTCATATGCCGGCGCTCGACCGCGATCGGCACGGACTGGTAGTCGATCCAGCGGTAGTGATGGCTGACGATCTCGTGCCCGGCCTCGACCATGGCGGCGGCAACCTCGCGGTTGCGGGCGAGCGCGGTCGCGACGGCCAGAATGCCGATCTTGATCTTGCGCTCTTCGAACAGGCGCAACAGTCGCCACACCCCGCGCCGGCTGCCGTATTCGAAGACGGATTCGACCAGCATGCTGCGCGCGCCTTTGACCGCCGGATATCCGATGTCGGTCAGCATGGACTCCGAGGTGGGGTCGCCGTGCAGCACGTTGCTCTCGCCGCCGCCCTCGTAGTTGAGCGAGATCTGCAGCGCGAGCCGCGCCTGTCCCGGCCATTTCGGATCGGGCATGCGCTTGCCGTATCCCACCATGTCGCGCGGATAAGCCGCCGCTTTTGATTTCTTCCGATCGCGCGCCTTCATGAATATTCCTCCGGATGGCCAGGCGCGCAGATTATCGCCAGCCGAAATGGCGGTCTGCAACAGGTCTGGCGAAGGGAG
>Ga0126382_10000727_pt1 | contig 12923 bp, 10 predicted proteins | sample PanSoiMetPlot_30_FD_92548 | JGI IMG/M metagenome (GOLD analysis project Ga0126382, IMG submission 92548) | Tropical forest soil microbial communities from Panama - MetaG Plot_30 | ecosystem: Environmental > Terrestrial > Soil > Tropical forest > Bulk soil | place: Panama | collected 2016-02-17 | reverse complement strand
TATTCTTCTGTTCGAAGAAACTTGGGTCAAGCGGCACTCCTGCTGCTGCTTGCAGGACTAAAGGGAGGTATGGCGCTTCGAGTGTGTGGAGCGCCAAGCTGAGATCAACCGGGGCGAAGTTCAACATGTCGATTGCGTAATAGGTGGTGAAGTAGCGCCCATCAAAGGCCTCCAGACGTTGCGCCAGCGCCTCCTGGCTGAGGGATGGATCGATCAGCCGAGCTGCGAACTGCGGCTGATGGTCGCCATAACGGACAATCACGAACGATTCAGTAGAAAATTCATGTGCGAGCCGATCCAGCAACGCACGGTAATCGCGGGCTGTCATGGTTTGGCGGCGGATGTATTCATCGACCTCGAAGGTATTACCGAGATCACGCCAATTCGGGGTAAGCTCAGGTCGTAAACGCGTGTCCCACGGGAAATGATTGGCAACCGTATAAACGTAGATGAATAGCGGGTTTGTGCCGCGGTTGCGCGCTATCGTCCGGATCGCCTGATCGAAGTAAAAGCTATCAGCCTCGAAATTTCGTGCGCCGAGGTCGCGCATGTCCTCATAGTGCTGGATGCCCGTCGTGGTTTGAAATGCACGTGACCCCAAGAATGAGCCGTAGAATGGATAGAGCGTGAACGTTTCATAGCCGCATCGGCTCAGCGAGTGTGCAAGCCCGCGGCGTATGTGGCCGGCAGCGATCCGCGTTACCGACGTGGCGAAGCGTCCAAAGGAACGGGCCGAAAGACCCGTGAGCACATTGTATTCGGTGAACCAGCTCGGCCCGCCGGCTCCTTCCACGATGAGCTTGCGGGCCTCGCCGTCGAACGATTGGAAATAACGCTTATAGCCGGGTGGCACCCTTATTCCTGGAGCCGCGGTAATATCGAAATTGGATTCATCGTGAAGCAGGATAATATTCGGAAGTGTGCCTGTCGGTTTGCATGTGGTCGAAAGGCTGGTTTTCAGGCGTTGGGCCACGCGCGGATCCGCGTCCAAATATCCGTGGGTGAGCAGTTCATAGATCGCTTCGATACCTGTACGGGCGAATTTCGAAACATAGTTTTGGCCGAGGAAGTCCTCGTGCAGGTCGGTCGGACGGGCCAGTGACAGCGCGATGACGGATCCCAGGCACAGCAGGCCGCCAAGGCTGCTTACGCGCGCGCGTATTCGGACAGGATCAAGATGCCAGGCCAGAGCTAAGAATACTACGGTCGCTATGGCTGCTGCCGCGGTCAGTAAGCGCAGCGACGGGAAGGTCGCCAGCAGAAATGCCGATGTATCGTGATCGACTATCATCACGTCGACAAAGTCGGCGGTTATCCAGAGCTTATCGTGCTTGAATTGCGAAAGAAGGATCAGCGCGGCAACCAATTCGAACGAGAGGATCGCGGCAACGGACGGGCGGCGAAACATAATCAGCCATGAGAAATTGAGCAGCGCCCAGACAAGCAGGAATATCAGCTTGGCGACGAGATCGACTTCGGTCGCAAGCATGAGGCCTAGTGCGGCCATGTGCAGCATTGCCACGAGGCAGAGCGCTATTTTGCTGCGGTGCGAGGTTGCTGCAACTGATGCAAGCCGGCTAAGGCCGTCTGCAGTGAACATATGTAAGGATGAGCCTCAGGATTTCAGCAGTCTACGCAATTAAAACACGGGGATTGGACCACTATTCCAATGACCACGAACGCGGACTATCGGAGGCTGGCGCGAACACAATTCCTGCTGGTAGTGAACGATGAATCACGCGAATTTGACGACTGCACATGAAGCTCGGCGCATCGCAAGTCAAGTACTGTAGGATTGAATGCGACAACGCAAATTCCGCCACAGGAGATCAGAATGAAAGTGTTGGCAGCAATTGGATTACTTGCAATCGCTTTCGCCGTAGTCGGTGCGGGCTATCTCTTTGGCGGCTTTTACAGTGTTGCCGCCAACGAGGAGGATCCCGCTATTATCAACTGGGCGCTGGTGAAAGTTCGCATCAATTCGATCGTTCGCCATGCGCAGGATCAACCACCCTCGGGCTTTGACGATCCTACCAAGGTGCAGGATGGCGCACGTGCTTTCAACGAGCTCGGTTGTACCAACTGCCATGGCGCGCCCGGCGTGAAATGGGCCAAGTTCTCGGAAGGACTTCGTCCAGACCCGCCCGACCTCAAGGACGTCGTGCAAGAGGCGACGCCTTCGCAATTGTTTTGGGTGATGAAGAACGGCATCAACATGACCGGCATGCCAAGTTTTGCCGCTGCTGGAGCGAAAGACGACGAATTGTGGTCCGTCGTCGCGTTCCTGAAGAAGCTACCAAGCATTTCCGAAGCTGACTATAAGACTTGGACTACGCCGCAGGCGGCAAAACAATAGCGCCGCAGTCGCACTAACGGTGCAGGCAGGCGTGTATCCGGACGAGCTGGCGCGCCGCTGCCGGAATCGCGGTGCTGGTTGCTTCGCTCTGTAGTGCGTTTTGGCACGAAAGCCAAAAGTAGCCTGCATCCGGATCAACCACGAGACGGGTGGGTGCGAGCCCCGGAGCAACTAGTACCGATAGGTACGGCGTCGTCGAATTCCATGCGAGCCGGTTAAGCTCGTCGCCAACGCGGCCTGAGGACACGAAAAGGGGACTGCTCCGATCCGAGGCGGTGTCGGTTGCCAGCGCGCGCACCGTGCGCTTGTAGTCCGACCAAGCCAAAACGAACTTTGTGGTCTCGACGGCGTGGATAAGCATTATCAGCAGGAGTGCGCCGGCAGCTATCTGCCGGTTGACGACAGCCTCGACTGCAGTTGCCCATGGCTCCAGGAACGGAAATGGAGAGCTGCGTCGCTCGGCATCGTCCATCGCATGCACCGAGGCCAGAACGCCTAAAATTGGGATCATGATCAGCAATAGAGTGCGAAGATTGTAGCGCGCATCTGTTAGAAGTGAGTCGTCGAACCCGATCCAATAAATAACGAGTGCGCCGGCACACGCGGCAACTGCGAATACGTGCGGTATTGGCAGGTTGATCCAGCCCAGCAGCACAAGCAAGGTTCCAAAGCCTGCCAGCGCCGCGAGCAATGACAAAAATGCCGGCTGTGCCAGGTTGCGGATATCGATGAATTTGAACGCGGCAGCCGCCATGACATCAGCAATGTAGTCGTCGGGCCGTATCGTCAGCTTGACGGCCGCCCAGACCGTAAGCACCACGCAAAATGCGCCGAGGGCTCGCACGAATTTCCCGTCACGCCACCCGCGCAGGAGCACGGCGAACAGGATCGCCGCCGAGAGAACGAGCGCTCCTTCGTGCGTAAACACAAGCGCCAGCAGAGCAGCGGATACGGCGGCGGTGCCGCGCCAACTAGTCGGTGATCCCAAGCAGAGAGCGAGTGTCGGCCAAAACACCGCATGCGCCATCCACATTTCGGTCGGGAAACCGTACACAAGAGGGCAAAGAAATACGGTCGACAAGCACGCGTACATGAAGATTGTGCGGTTAGACGTGCAATCGACGCAGAACGTCAGAGCGAGCCCCAGCAGTGGGGCTGAGAAAAACAAGATTCCATATACAGCGATCCCCGCTTCGGCATTGTGGCTCATTGCCACGACCGCCTCCGACGGGGGGTAGACGAAAAGATAGGTGAATAAACGACCCGATACATTGTGCCAGTGGAATTGCCAACCGTCCTGTGCGGCTACGGCGTAGGAGAAGATCGAGCCGTCGCCGAACAGTTGCAGCCGGAACACCACTCCGACGAGCACGAACAATATCGATGCGCCGATCCCCCCTATGATAATAACGGCGCGCAATGGGCAACGCCCCGGACCAGGTTTTACCTTCATGCCCTTGATAGTTTCGGCTCCATGAAAGCCTTGGATCTGCAGCGCCTCTGCGCCGCCGCGATTGCCCCCGTCAGCCCGGCGAGAACGGCCCAATAGGCATAGCGCAAATCAGTCGAGACGCCGACAGTAAAGAAAGTCATCACGTATACCGCCGCCGATCCGCAAATCCCGAGAACAAAGGCGCCGGCCGGCGTGTCGCGCCGGCGCCATGCGAAGATGCAAAGTGCAATATCGAGCAGTAGCCAGGCCCCTGGCCGGAACAAGGGTGTCGGATTCAATCCATCGTTGACTGCCTTTAGTGCCATGAGGCGCGGCTTGTCCGCAAAAGCAATCTTGTCCGGATTATCGAAATCCCGCGACCACATCGCTAGGTTGACGTCGGCGAGGAACGTCCATTGAAACGTAGCGCGGTGCTGAAAATAGGCCAGCGGATGCCTGACGATCGCGTGCCACCAGGCCTGCAGCAATGCGGGTGTGCCGAACAGTTTTTCGTTTTCCAGTCGCTCCATCACGAACATGCAAGGGGCTTGTGTCCAATAGATATCCCAGGCGACAGGCTTGTAACATCCGCGGGTGATGAGGGCGCTCTCCTCGTCAGTCCAGATGCCCGGGAACATGTTCTCGTCAGCAAAGTACGAAATGCCACCAAGGTCGAAGACAATGATCGAATGCAGAGGGTGCTGCCGTTCTGCTCGGAAGACGCCATAGTAGGTGATCTGCACCAACGCAAACAGCCCGAGTGCGGCCGGCACATAGAGGAGCGCCGCGCGCTTCCAATGAAAATGCGAAGGCCATACAAGATAGGCTGTGAGAAGAGGCGCGGCGGCGAGGGCGTTCGGGCGCAGCAGGACGCCGAATGCGAACAGCACGAAAGCGCAAACGTGAACAGGAACTCGTATTTTCCAGCCGCGCTCGAAGACCAAGAAAACCAAGCCCGCCGCGAGTAGCCACAAGATGCCGAACAAAATATCGCGCCAGATCACACCCACCAGCACGAAGGCGGGCGGCGATAGACCAAGTACCGGCACGAGCAACGCGAGCTGCGGAGAGTGCCGAGCAACTCCCATTGCCACAATCGTGAAAGCGAGCCAATAGAGTGCCGCCGTGAGAAGGAAGATGCTGCCTGGACCCGGCGCAATCGGATCGATTACCATCCACAGGGCCAGTATGGCTGGCGATTGCCAATCCCCGAAAGCGCGCTTCGCCATATCTTTGTAGATGTAGAGTGAATCAAACGTCATGATGCCGGGGTAGAAAACATACAGCGTCGATGCGAACCCAGCGGCCGCCAGGCCAACCAGCAACAAGGCTGTCCGACCCATTTCACGCGAGGCGAGCATATACGTCCCCAGAATTAGCTTGCGCCGGCAGCCCGTCGAGCCAGCGAGAGATTTCATCCGCGTCGAGCCAACCGTCGTGTTCGAACGTTTGGCTCTCTCCGAGCGCCGCATTGAACTGCGCGTAACCCAGCGCACGACACCGCTCGATGGCTAGGTGAGCGACGTCCCGTTGGATCAGCGTGAACTCGAACGACAGGGCCGCGACGGGCTCGCAGAGACCAGCCAATGCCTCGGCTTCGAAACCTTCGACGTCGATCTTGATGAAAGCGGGCCTTCCGTGACTTAACATCAGCGCCTCAATCGTCGTCAACGGCACCTGCACCCGCTTCGACCAAACTTGTTCTTCCCAGCCGGGTGCATGGACCGCCGCCGCCATGAAATCCGCCGATACCGTAGAAACGGTCGGGTTTGCGAGATTGACATTGAGCGTGATGGAGCCCGACTGCCGTCCGACGGCTGCTGTCTGGATTGTGACCATCGGGTCGCGGCCATAAATCAGCTGCAATGTCTTTACCAATGCTGGCTGCGGCTCGAGCGCAACCACGCGCGCACCCAGACGCCGGAAGGCGGCGATGCGGTCTCCCACATGCGCGCCGATGTCGAACACGAGATCGCCGGATCTAACGAATTCGCAGTAGAGGCGGTCCATCGCCGGACCATGTTGACGATCGCCGTAGTAGATGCGCAGCGACCGCGTAATACCCAGCATCGCTTTCAATGCATCGAACATTACTTTTCGGATTTCTTCTGAGCTGACGATGAGGTGATCTCAATCGCGGGTAAGGAAAGAGACAGCAGCGCGTCGCGAGGCTCGTTTTCCTCAGGAATGCGGCCGATGCCGACCCGCGCAAATAGGCTGCCCATAAGTGGCGAGGCTGTCACGACCGCGAACGGCGTGGAGAGAATGAGACCGCTAGTGCCCAACAGAGCAAATCCGAAATCGGTGGGCGATTTCAAAGCCACAACGCTCAAGATCGTGCATCCAGCGAGCGTCTGCGGCCATAGCTTTGAGAAAGCAAGGCGCCACGGGACAGCATGGCTCTCGCGGGCTTGGCTGTTCCAGCCGGTGCCGCGCCGAAGCAAGAAGAGACGAACGAGAAAGATGGTATGCGAGAGTGCGACGATCGGCGCCAGCAGCAGCGTGAACAAAGTTTCGACAGCAATGTTCAGGACGAACGGAATCAGTCCGCCGAAGGAGCGGCGGGCCACATCCTCCAACAACACGTCGATCACTGTCGCGATCTTCGGCGCGAAGGTCATCAGCATCATTATGGCAAATAACGCAGTGCCGACTCCCGCTTTCACCGGCACGTATTGCACCGCAGGCGTGTCGGAAAGCGCCAGCAACACCGTACCGATGGCCGTCATCGCTATCCAGGCTGGCGAGCCGAGATACATCCATATCCCGAAAGCGAGATGAAATCGGCTGACCAGCTTTAGGCCGGGCAAAGTAAGCAACTGCCAATACTGCATGTTGCCATGGCACCAGCGTAGATCTCGGCGGCTAAATTCCATCAGTGTCGGCGGGTTCTCCTCCCAGCTCACCCCGTCTATCGGTAGGACCCTCACTTCATAGCCAGCGCGGCACATCAGCGCAGCCTCGACCTGGTCATGGCTTAGCGCATGTCCGCTCAGTGGTCCGTTGCCAGGCAACATCGGCATGCGGCAGTGCGCGATAAAGGGCGCGAGACGGATAATGGCATTGTGGCCCCAATAAGGGCCGCAATCGCCCTGCCACCAAGCCGAGCCGACCGTGTATGAACGCATGCCCAGCCGCATGCCGAACTGGAACAAGCGGGCGAACACGCTAACCGACGGCATGCCAACGACCAGTGTCTGCAGAATGCCAAGTGACGGATTTGCCTGCGCGATGCGAACGAGCCGCAGCGATATCTCTGCCGGCATAAAGCTGTCCGCATCCAGTATGAGAGCGAAATCATGGTTCTTGCCCCAGCGATCGCAGAAGTCGCGAATGTTGCCGTACTTGAAACCGGTGTTTTCGGTGCGTCGCCGATAGGTGATCGGGATGGTATTTTTCCACCTGGCGATAAGACTGCCGAAGGAGGCGGCTTCGGCGCCGACGATTTCAGGCAGGCTGCTGTCGCTGAGGATGTAGACATGAAACAGGTGAGCGGCGCGCGCCTGCTCGAGCCCGGCAATCAGTGGCTGCAGATTACGGGTCACTTGCTCTGGACTCTCGTTACGGATGCACATCAGGATCGCCACCGAGGCCGTGATCGGTTCGTCGCCGCGGATGCTGGCCATTAGTGGGTTTACGGCGGCTGCCGGGTTATCGGAAAAACGCATGACGAGAAAGCCGATTACGGCGTTCCAGAAGCCCACGACCGCCCAAGGCAAGGTGATCGTGAAGAGCACGAGGAACGCAAGGCCGCCTGCGCTGGACGGCGGGACGGCCACGGCGGCAAGCCACAGCACAGCAGCTGTGGTTGCGCCTACGAGCGCCGCAAAGAGCGCTCGTCGGTGCGCGAGCACAGTTGTTATTGGACCTTCCACCCCGACGGAAACCTCGGTCACTTGATCGAGCACGGCTGAAGCCCCCCAATGTGGTGTTCTACTGTTCGGGATATACCCCTGAGGGCGGATACAAAGTCCAAGGTTGGGACCAAAAAAAATGACGGGCCGAACCACTGAAGCCTTGTGGTATGCCGCTGCAGGCCGTGCCGAAATCCGGTCTGAGCCGCTTCTCGAGCCCGGACCAGGCGAGGTGCAGGTTCGCGCTCTGCACAGCGGCATTAGCAGGGGCACCGAAAGATTGGTGCTGGCCGGGCGTGTTCCCCCTTCCGAATTCGGGCGCATGCGCGCGCCGTTCATGGTTGGAGCGTTCCCTTTTCCCGTCAAATACGGGTATTCGGCCGTTGGTCTGGTCGAGCGCGGGCCTGCCGCGCTGGAGGGCCGTGTCGTTTTTACGCTTTATCCCCATCAAAGCGTTTTCAACGTGCCCGCCGCCGCGGTCGCGCCGGTACCAAATCCAGTGCCGGCCGCACGCGCCGTTCTCGGCGCCAATATGGAAACGGCACTGAATGCAGTGTGGGATGCGCAGCCCGCGCCCGCCGACCATATCGCCGTGGTGGGCGCGGGTGTTGTCGGCGCGCTGGTCGCGTGGTTGTGCGCCCAGCTGCCCAACGCTCGGGTGACCTTGGTAGATGTCGAGCCTTCCCGCAGTGAGCTTGCGCGCCGGCTTGGCGTCGGCTTCGCCGCGCCAGGGGCCGCGCCCGGCGATTGCGACCTTGTTTTTCATGCGAGCGGAACGGCAGCCGGTCTTGCGACCGCGGTCAATCTCGCCGGCATGGAGGCGACGGTGTTGGAGCTGAGTTGGTACGGCACCGACGATGTCGTGGTGCCGCTCGGCGGCGCATTCCATAGCCGTCGTCTCACGCTGATCTCGAGTCAAGTTGGTCAGGTTGCATCCTCACACCGCGCCCGCTGGACCTTCAAGCGCCGTCTTGGCGCCGCGCTCGAATTGCTTGCAGATCCACGGCTCGACACATTGCTCGCTCCAGCCATTAAATTTCAGGAGCTGCCATTGCGGCTGCCTGATATTCTTGCGCCGCAAAGCGGCGTGCTTTGTCAGCTCGTCGATTATCCCGCAGCCGATGGCAGGACGTGAGGAGGGGCCCTTTGTTTTCCGTCGAAGTGCGCGACCACATCATGATTGCTCATTCGTTCCGCGGTTCTGTGTTTGGTCCGGCGCAGGCGCTGCATGGAGCGACCTTCGTTGTTGATGCGGCATTCATGGCCGAGACGCTCGACCCGAACGGCATCGTTATCGACATCGGGCGCGCGCACGAAGTCCTAAAGAGGGTGCTCTCGCCGCTCAATTACAATAATTTAGATGTCTTGCCGGAGTTCAAGAACGCCAATACCACAGCCGAATTCCTTACCAAGCACATTTATGAGCGGCTCTCGGAAGCCACCCGTGCCGGCAAATTAGGTCGCGACGGACGCGAACTTACATCGATCCGCGTAACCCTCTCGGAGTCGCACGTGGCGCGCGCCTGGTACGAGGCGCCCTTGTGGTAAGGACCGTTGCGATCGCGGTTCCCGGGGATCTCGGCAGCCCGACTGGCGGCTACGCATACGATCGCCGGATGATTAGAGAGCTTGAGCGGCTCGGCTGGCAAGTCGAAGTCGTACAACTCGGCGATGGCTTTCCGTTTCCGACTAACGAGCAGAAACGGAACGCGACAATGCGGCTGATGGAGATTCCGACTGGCCGCCCGATTGTTGTCGACGGGTTGGCGCTTGGCGCCATTCCCGAAGCAGCGGCACAGCTCTGCCGCCGGTATCCACTGATCGCGCTCGTGCATCATCCGCTCGCCTCGGAGACGGGTCTGACGGCGACAAGAGCCAATGAATTGCGTGCAAGCGAGCGCGCTGCGCTCGCTGTTGCCAGGCATGTCGTTGTAACGAGCCGGGCGACCGCACGGCTGCTCGTTGCCGATTACGATGTGCCGACAGAACGGGTCACCGTCGCCCATCCCGGAAACGATTTGGTTGTGCCCGCGCGCGGGAGTAGCGATGGCATCGTGCGGCTGCTTTCCGTCGGTTCAATCGTGCCGCGCAAAGGCTTTGACGTGCTCATCGCCGCGCTGGCCACGTTTGCCGAAATGCCTTGGCATTTGACCATAGCGGGCGACCGCGGCCGTGATCCCGCAGCGGTAGCGCAATTGGACGCCGATATCGCGCGCTATAGGCTGCCCGGCAAGGTCGCGGCACTCGGAGCCGTATCATCCGAACGCCTTACCGAGCTTTATGCCAGGGCCGATCTGTTCGTCGTGGCGTCACGATTTGAAGGCTACGGTATGGCTTTTTCCGAAGCGATAGCGCACGGGCTTCCGGTTGTTGGCACCGCCATTGGCGCGCTTCCAGATATTATTCCGGCGGGAGCCGGGGTGCTCGTTGCGCCAGATGATGCGGCCGCCTTGGCGACTGCGCTGCGTCGGCTGATCGACAGCGCAACAGAGAGATGCCGAATGGCGGGCAACGCGCGCGCTGCGGCGCAAGCGCTCCCGAGGTGGCAGGATTCCGCGAAATTATTCGCGGCTGCAATCGAGTCTGCACTATGAGCGGCTTCGCCTCCGGCTGGCTCGCGTTGCGCGAGCCGCACGACCTGCGCGCACGTAACGTGGAGGTCCTCGATGCGGTTGTCAATTCACTCGCCGGCAAGAGCTCCGTCGATATCGTCGATCTAGCATGCGGAACTGGTTCGACATTACGGGCTCTGGCGCCACGATTGAGATTGCAGCAGAGCTGGCGCCTGCTCGATAATGACCTAGATTTGCTCGCTCATGCATTAAGCACGCCGGCTCCTTCGGGTATCACGCTTACGACGGTTGCGGCCGACCTAAATCGCGATCTCAAAAAAGTACTAGCTGGGAAAATCGATCTCCTCACGACCTCGGCGTTGCTCGATCTCATTTCAGAGTCCTGGCTTCACCAGTTTGTCCAAGTGACTGCGGCGCGGTCCCTCCCGCTCTACGCGGCTTTAAGCTATGACGGGCGAATCGAGATCAGCCCTTCCGATTCGATTGACGAAGCAATCGTCTCGACGGTCAACGCACATCAACGCCGGGACAAGGGATTCGGTCCCGCGCTTGGACCGCTGGCCGCCAGCGCCGCAATCGCGCGATTTGAATCCTTGGGTTTCACTGTCGTCCACGGGAAAGCTGACTGGGTTATCGGACCGGAGGATAGCGAATTCCAAATGGAAACCTTTCGGGGCTGGGCGCATGCGACGAAGGAACTCGGCGAGTTGTCCTCGGCCGACATTGACGAGTGGCTGACTCGGCGTCGCGATGCCGTTGCGGCTAGATGCTCGTCAATCTGCGTCGGTCATCTCGATTTTTTTGCACAACCGATGGGGACACGGTAAGCCGACAGGTCGCAATCGAGCAACACCTCATCCTCGAGCTGATGGGCATGTACCAACAGGCGTTCTGCCTCATCGGCCCGCTCAAGCGAGGGCAGACTGAAGCTTGCCCGTCCGTCGCCTAGGATGATTGGCGCAACGATCACATGCAGGCGGTCGAGGCAGCCGGCAGCGAGGAAATTTGACACTGTGGCGGCGCCACCCTCGATGAGAATACGGCGCAATCCGCGCTTGGCGAGTTCGGCGACGATGGTGGCAGGAGCGATCCGCCCACTAGTAACCGGCAGAGCGAGAATCTCTGTCTTAGAGAAAGCATATTTCGTTCCGTCCGCCGTGATGATCAGGCGGCGGACGCCATCTTCGATAAGCGCTCTAGCGCTGGCAGGCAGCCGCCCATTTGGATCGATCACAACACGCGCCGGACTAGGTCCCTCGACGAGCCGCACCGTGAGCTGCGGGTCGTCAGCGAGTACCGTGCCGATGCCGACAACGACCGCGTCGACCAGGGAGCGTAGCCTATGCAGATGCGCGAGGCCCGCCGCACCGTTGATATATTTCGAGTGCCCGGAAGTGGTGGCGATGCGCCCATCGAGCGACTGCCCGATTTGGGCGACGACAAACAGATCATCCACTAGCCCGGTTTTGAGCGGCCCGAATAACTCGGTCCAAGGCGGAATCACTGGTTGACTCGGAGCGCGAAAAGATTGCGCGAATTCGAGCCAAGAGCTGATAACCGGTCGGTCCGTCGGGGCATTATTTTCCCTGCCGCCAGCACCCGTCTTGGTCATCGCGGCAGACGCAGATTTTGAACACACGGGGGCTTTGTGCGTTATAAGAGGAACCTCTTCTACTTGGGCCAGATTGACACAAACCAAAAGGTATTACGACCCAACAGGTATTACGACCGGAATGGGCACGAGGCCGCGGTGTTAATACTTGAGGATTCGCGTTGGCCGATAAATGGAAATAGTTCGAAAAAGCGCGGTTTCTAGTCTGTTCGGCTCGAAGGGGCATATCGGCGTCAGTCGTGGGGTCGCCGAATTTCGGGGCAGAAGGCCGGTGCTGATCACCGGAGGGTGTGACACGCTGCTTGCGTTGCCGGTCGAAGGACTTGACGAGCAACGGCTCGCTGAATTTGCCGTTCTTTGTGCGCCGGTCATCCCGCGGTTGGTGATTACGGCGCGTCGCGCGCTTGCGTTGGGTCTAGATGTGACTGCGCCAGTAGCCTTGCAATTGGCCCCGGGTTTCGATGTGGGCACGGTTCTTGCGCTCGTCGCTGACATCAAGATCGAGTGTCGGCTCAATGTTGCTACCGCCGGCCCCGCGGCAGTTGCCGCCATACAACTCGTGAAGATGGCACAAGGCGTGCCTGCGGTTCTGGTGGCCGAGATCGCTGCAACAAGCTCGCTTATGTCCGAGCAGCATATCCTAACTGTCGATCACAAGGCTGTGGGGCTTTATGGCAACGAACTCATCCAATCGCTTGTCATCGCCAGTAAAGCCTCTGTGCCGCTGAATACCGGTGCGCGCGCAGAATTTGTGGTCTTCCGTGATGCGGCGGGCGACACCTCAGTCGCTATCATTGTTGGAAAACCAGACTTTTCAAAACCTACGCTGGTGCGTCTGCACTCGGCCTGTCTTACCGGTGACGTTTTCGGCTCGCGACGATGCGATTGCGGTGATCAGCTCAATTTGTCCATCAAGCGCCTCCAACAAATGGGTGGAGGCATTGTCCTTTATTTGGCGCAGGAGGGCCGTGGACTGGGTCTGGCCAACAAAATGCGGACCTATCAAATGCAGGATGATGGGCTCGACACAGTTGATGCCAACCTGACGCTTGGATTTGATGATGACGAGCGCGATTACGGCATTGCCTCACGCATG
>Ga0126382_10000725_pt1 | contig 12937 bp, 14 predicted proteins | sample PanSoiMetPlot_30_FD_92548 | JGI IMG/M metagenome (GOLD analysis project Ga0126382, IMG submission 92548) | Tropical forest soil microbial communities from Panama - MetaG Plot_30 | ecosystem: Environmental > Terrestrial > Soil > Tropical forest > Bulk soil | place: Panama | collected 2016-02-17 | reverse complement strand
CGAGCTCGTCGATCAGCAGCACCGGCGCGCCGGCCGCATCCGGCTCGAGCGCCTGCAACAGCGGCCGCTTGATCAGGAACCGCTCGGAGAACACGTCGTGCTCGAGCCGTTCGCGGTCATGCGCGCCTTCGGCCTCGGCCACGCGGATCGCGATCATCTGCGCGGCATAGTTCCACTCGTACACGGCGGCGGCGACGTCGAGGCCCTCGTAGCACTGCAGGCGGATCAGCCGGCGCCCGAGCGTCGTGGACAGTACCTTGGCGATCTCGGTCTTGCCGACGCCGGCCTCGCCCTCGAGGAACAGCGGCCGGCCCATCTTGAGCGCCAGAAAGAGCACAGTGGCGAGGGAGCGGTCGGCGAGATAATCGGCGGCCTTGAGCAGACCGAGGGTTGCGTCGATCGAGGTGGGCAGCGGGCGCGGCGTCGGCGTCTTGTTCATGGGCCGAGCTTATAGCCCGCCGCTGCCCGCCTTGTCCTGCCTAGAACGCAGACGCGACGGTCGCAACCCGCATGGAGCCAGGGGCGGCGGTTGCGCCCGCGGGGCCCTCCTCCGCCGCGGCGCCGGCGGCGTCCGGGGCCGCACGATCGCCGGAGGCCGCGATCCACGCCGGGTCGGCGGCCGCCGATATTCGCCGGGGTCTACTCCGCCGTGGTGGGATCGATCACCGATCGCACGCAGGCGACCGTGTTTGCCGGAAATCCCCCGTTCCTGGCGTGCGTTCTGACCGTATCCTCGTCGGGCGCGACGTACACGCAGTAGACCTTGTCGTCGGTCACGTAGCTCTGTACCCATTGAATCCGCGGGCCCATGCTGTGCAGGACGCCGCACGACTTCTGCGAGATCGCTTGCAGCTCATTGCGCGGCAGCTTTCCGGCGCCGACGATCTCCCGTTCGATGACGAATTTGGGCATTGCGTTCTCCTCGGTCTCTTGAAGGGCATGCAGATGCACGCCATGCCGCAAGATTGAGGTGGGCGAGGCCGTTTGTATTGAGGCGAATGCCCCAACGCAGCGATGGAACATGCGGGCAGCGCCAGGGACAAATGTCCCGGGGATCAGCGTTGCTTGGCGAGCCTGCCGGTCCTGCCGAGACCCGCTTCGCGGGCAAGCACGATGGCCTGATAACGGTGCTCGACGCAGAGCTTGTCGAACACCCGGGTGATGTGGTTGCGAACGGTTTTCTCCGAAAGCCGGAGCGACACCGCGATCTCCGAGTTGTTGAGGCCCTCGGCGATACCTTCGAGCACCGCCCGCTCGCGCGGGGTCAGCTCATCGAGCGGCAAAGTCGTACGGCTGGCCGCGGGGGCCGCGCTCGGTTCGGAGAGAAAGCTGCGCAGCTCGGCCAGCAAGCGCGACCACGCCAGCTCGTCCGCGAGTGGCATGTGGTTTTCACTGTCGAGCTGGACGAACCGGGCATCGGGGATGAGGCTCGCCAGCAATCGACCTTGTTCGAACGGCACGACCGCGTCGCGCTCGGGATGCACGATCAGGACCGGGCATTTGATCCTGCGCGCGGCATCGCGCACATCGACGTTCCAACCGATCCGCAGCAGGCGTACCGCCGTATCGCCCGAGGTTGCCGCACGCTGCTGGTCACACCAGGAGCGCAGATGATCGAGCGTGCCGCCGGGCTGGAAGTGCGAGGCCCATACCTGCGAGAAAGCGTGATTCTCCTGTCCCCACCCGAGCCGCGTCAGATCGAGCAACACCCGCGCCTTCTCGACCTCGTTCGGCAGTTCCGTCCACCGCAATCGCCCGAGCGCGTAGGTGCCGTAGAGAACGAGATGGCTCACCCGCTCGGGATGCCGGGCCGCATATTCGATTGCGATCGGGCCGCCCTGGCAGGTGGCTACCAGGGAGAAGCGCGGCAACGCGGCAGCGTCGATCACGCATTCGAAATCGCGAACCCAGGTCTCGAACGACAGATCGCCGGCGTTCCGATCGGAAAGCCCGCAACCGCGGGAATCGTAGCGCAGGACCTTGTGATCACGGATAAAGGCCTCGAGCCAGGGGCGCCAGGCCAGGCTGCGCCACTGATGCTCGAGATGAGTGAGCCAGGTCGCCGACATCACCAGCGGCGCCCCGGTTCCGCTCACCGCATAGGCGAGCCGCACGCCATCGGGCGTCGTGCAGAAGCGGATGTCCTGCTTGTCCTGGTTCATGTCGCCGGATGCCGTTCGTACGCGTGCGGATTGTACAGCCGGCGAGACCGCGGCGCACCCTGATTTCCCGACGACGTTCGGCCAGGGGGCGCTCGGCATGCGGCGGACGCCGGTGCTGCGTCCATCGATCGATTGATGCCGGGGCAAGACGGCGAGAAAAAATTTCCGACCCGTCGAAAGGAAACGGCAAGGCGGCGCCACAGCGCCGCCTTTGAAGTGATAACCGCGAACCACCTCCGCTTCATTGCAGAAGCGACAGGACGTTCCGCTCTAGTTTTGGCGTCAGCGGGCCGGTTGCGTGCTCACGCCCCCAATGCGCTCGGCTTTTCAACCGGGTTGCCGCTCTCGGCCCAGTCCTTGAAGGCACCGAGATTGTAGACCTGGTTGTAGCCCATATCCTTGAGCACCTTGCCGCTCAGCGCCGAACGGCCACCGGACGCGCAATAAAGGATGACCGTCCTTCCCTTGTCGAAATTCTTGTCGTGGTAAGGCGACTCGGGGTCGGCGCGGAATTCCAGCATGCCGCGCGACACGTGCACCGCGCCCGCGACCTTGCCGCTCTTTTCAACTTCCGGCGCATCACGCACGTCGACCACCAGGGTATTGCCCTTGGCGATCATCTCCTTGGCCTGCGCGGGCGTGACCCGCGGCACTGCGGCATTGGCCGCCTCCATCATCTGCTTGACGCTCGTGGCCATGTGGTCCTCCGTCTGTCTGCAGGATTTTTTATGGTGCGCGATGACGTTTGGACGACGACCACGCATCCGTCAACCGGACCGCGGGCAACAGCCGGGGTTGCCGGCGATCATCAGCGAGTTCCGGCGGGCCGGCGGCTCTGACGAAATGCCCCTGTGGGTCGGCCCTAGGCCTCGATCGGCGTCAGGTCGGTTAGTCCACGTCTGTGTCCGGCCCCGCCGCGGCAGCCGCCACCGCGCGGCGCGCCAGCACGCCGATGAGATGAGCGCGGTACTCGGCACTGCCGTGGATGTCGCTCGCCATGCCGTCGGCGGGCACGGTCATGCCTTCGAGCGATTTCGCGCCGAACCGCTTCTTGAGCGCCTCCTCGAACGCCGTCACGCGGAACACGCCGTTCGAGCCCGCGCCCGTCACCGCCACGCGGATCTCCGAGCCGCGCTTCGACACGAACACGCCGACCAGCGCATAACGCGACGCCGGATTGGGGAATTTCACGTAGCCCGCCTTCTGCGGTTTCGGAAACTGCACCTTGGTGATGATCTCGTCGGGCTCGAGCGCGGTCTCGAACAGGCCCTTGAAAAACTCGTCGGCCTCGATGCGCCGCTTGTTGGTGATGATGGTGGCGCCGAGCCCAAGGCAGGCCGCGGGATAGTCGGCGTTGGGGTCGTTGTTGGCGATCGAGCCGCCGATGGTGCCGCGGTGGCGCACCGCCGGGTCGCCGATCAGGCCCGCGAGATAGGCGAGCGCCGGGATCGCCTCCTTCACCTCCGCGGAGGTCGTCACCTCGACATGCGGCGTCATCGCGCCGATCGTGATCGAGCGCCCCGACACCTCGATGCCGGTGAGGCCCTCGACCTTCGACAGGTCGACGAGATTCTTCGGCCCGGCGAGCCGCAGCTTCATCGTCGGAATCAGCGTGTGACCGCCGGCGAGGAGCTTCGCCTCCTCCTGCTTGGCCAGGAGGCTCGCCGCCTGTCGGACGGTCTCCGGCCGGTGTTGGGTGAATGCATACATTGTGCTTGCTCCTATGCCGCTTTTTGTCCGTTGTTCGATTTCTGCAAGGCCTGCCAGACCGTTTGCGCGGTCGCCGGCATGGCCAAATCCTCGGTGCCGATGGCGTTAGTGATGGCGTTGATGACCGCGACGGGTGCCGCGATCGCGCCAGCCTCGCCGCAGCCCTTGATGCCGAGCGGGTTCGACGGCGCCTTCGTCGTGGTCATGTCGACCTTGAGCACCGGCAGGTTTTGCGCGCGCGGCATGCAGTAGTCCATGAACGAGCCGGTCACGAGCTGGCCGTCCTGGTCGTAGACCACGCCCTCGAGCAGCGCCTGGCCGACGCCCTGGGCGATGCCGCCGTGCACCTGGCCCTCCACGATCATCGGGTTGACCACCGTGCCGAAGTCGTCGACCGCGGTCCAGGCGACGATCTCGCTTTCGCCAGTCTCGCGATCAACCTCGACCTCGCAGATGTGGCAGCCGGCCGGGAAGGTGAAGTTGGTGGGATCGTAGAACGCCCCCTCCTTCAATCCCGGCTCGAGCTCGGCGCCGACGAACTTGTGCGCGATGTAAGCATTGAGCGCGACGTCGCCCCAGGCCGCCGACTTGTCGGTGCCGGCGACGGTGAACTTGCCGTCCTTGAACACGATGTCGCCTTCGGCTACCTCGAGCATGTGGGCGGCGACCTTCTTGGCCTTGCTCTCGACCTTGTCGAGCGCCTTGACGATGGCCGAGATGCCGACCGCGCCCGAGCGCGAGCCGTAGGTGCCCATGCCGAACTGCACCTTGTCGGTGTCGCCGTGCACCACGCTGACATTCTCGATCGGGATTCCGAGCCGGTCGGAGATGACCTGCGCGAAGGTGGTCTCGTGGCCCTGGCCGTGCTGGTGGCAGCCGGTGAGGATCTCGACCGAGCCGGTCGGATTGACCCGCACCTCGGCCGATTCCCACAGGCCCACGCCGCAGCCGAGCGAGCCGACCGCCTGGCTGGGCGCGATGCCGCAAGCCTCGATATAGGTCGAGAAGCCGACGCCGCGCAGCTTGCCGTTACGGGCGGACTCGCGCTTGCGCCTGCCGAAGCCGGCATAGTCAGCGAGCTCCATCGCCTTCTTGAGCGAGGCATGATAGTCGCCGGCGTCGTAGTTCATGATCACCGGCGTCTGATGCGGAAACTTCTTGATGAAGTTCTTCTTGCGCAGGTCGGCGGGGTCGACGTCGAGCTCGCGCGCGGCGACCTCCATCAGCCGTTCGACCACGAAGGTCGCCTCCGGACGGCCGGCACCGCGATAGGCGTCGACCGGCACCGTGTTGGTATAGACCGCATCGACCTCGCAATAGATCGCCGGGATCTCGTACTGGCCGGAGAGCAAGGTGCCGTAGAGATAGGTCGGCACCGACGACGAGAACGTCGACATGTAGGCGCCGAGATTGGCGATGGTCTTGACCTTGAGCGCCATGACCTTGCCGTCGGCGTCGAGCGCCAACTCGGCATGGGTCACGTGGTCGCGGCCGTGCGCATCCGTGAGGAAGGCCTCCGAGCGCTCGGACACCCATTTCACTGGCCGGCCGATCCGGCGCGACGCCCACAGGCAGACGACCTCCTCCGGATAGATGAAGATCTTCGAGCCGAAGCCGCCGCCCACGTCGGGCGCGATCACGCGTAGCTTGTGCTCGGGCGCGATGCCGACGAAAGCGGAGATGACGAGCCGCGCGACATGCGGGTTCTGCGTCGTGTTCCAGAGCGTGAGCGAGTCCGTGCCAGCATCGTATTCGCCGATCGCGGCGCGCGGCTCGATCGCATTCGGCGCGAGGCGATTGTTGACGAGATCGAGCTTGGTGACGTGCTTGGCCGCCTTGAACGCCGCCTCGACCGCCTTCGGGTCGCCGAGGTGCCACTGATAGATGGTGTTGCGCGGCGCCACCTCATGGATCTGCGGGCCCGTCTGCGCCTTCGCCGGATCCGCCGCCGGCGGCAACAGCTCGTAGTCCACCTTGACCTTCTCGGCGGCGTCCTTGGCCTGCGCCAGCGTCTCGGCGATGATGACGGCGACGGCGTCGCCGACGTAGTTCGCGGTGCCGTGCGCGATCGCGGGATGCGGCGCCGCTTTCATCGGCGAGCCGTCTTTCGACTTGATCATCCAGCCGCAGATGAGACCGCCGACCTTGTCGGCGGCGAGCTCGGCGCCGGTGAGCACCGCGAGCACGCCTGGCATGGCGGCCGCCGCCTTGCTGTCGATCGCCTTGATCCTGGCGCGGGCGTGGGGCGAACGGAGAAAATAGGCGTGGCTCTGGCCTGGGCGGTTGACGTCGTCGGTGTAATGGCCCTTGCCCGTGATGAAGCGTTGATCCTCTTTCCTGCGCACTGCTGCGCCGATGCCGGTCGCGCTCATGGCGGTCTCCTCCCTGGATGACGCCGTCAAGCTTGCTTCTTCTCTCGCGCTTCGTGTTTAGCCGTGCCCCTTCCCCATCGCCTTGGCGCCGGCGGCGATGGCCTTGACGATGTTGTGATAGCCGGTGCAGCGGCAGAGGTTGCCTTCGAGCTCGTGGCGGATGGTCGGGTCGTCGAGGTCGTTGCCCTTGCGGTTCACCATGTCGACCGCGGTCATGATCATGCCGGGCGTACAGTAGCCGCATTGCAACCCGTGATGCTCGCGGAACGCCTCCTGCATGGGATGCAGCGGTCCGTTCGGCTCAGCCAGGCCCTCGATGGTGAGGACGTTGGCGCCTTCGACCTGCCAGGCGAACACCGTGCAGGACTTCACCGCCTTGCCGTTCACGTGCACCACGCAGGCGCCGCATTGCGAGGTGTCGCAACCGACATGGGTACCGGTGAGCCGCAGGTGCTCACGCAGATATTGCACCAGCAAGGTGCGCGGATCGACGTCACCGGTGACGGCTTTGCCGTTCACCGTCATCGCGACGGCGGACATGGTTTCCTCCTCGAAAATCCGGCCAAAGGCCTCGTTTTTGGCACCGACTGGCCGAGCCGGCGGCAGATCAGGTCAAAATCGGGCCGATTTTGCCCTGGAAAGGTGGTTTGGAACAAGTCAACTCTGAACCCCCGGCGCCCGGGCGGTCAAGGGTATTTGGAGCGGCAAGGTCGCCGATCGCCGGATCGTTATCCGCCCGAGCCGACCGCCGCGGCGAATTTCACGAAGAAATCGTCGGCGGTTTTCTTGGCGGCGCTGTTGATCAGGCGCTGGCCGAGCTGGGCGAGCTTGCCGCCGATCTGCGCATCCACGTCGTAGGTGAGAAGCGTGCCGCCGTCCTTGTCGGAGAGCGACACCTTGGCGCTGCCTTTGGCGAAACCCGCGACGCCGCCCTCGCCTTCGCCGGAGATCCGATAGCTGTTGGGCGGGTCGAGATCGGAGAGGCGAACCTTGCCCTTCCAGCGCGCCTTGACCGGCCCGACCTTGACGGTGGCGATCGCCTGGAATTCATGCTCGGAAATCTTGTCGAGCTGTTCGCTGCCGGGAATGCAGCTCTTGAGCACCTCGGGGTCGTTGAGCTTCGCCCAGACCACCTCGCGGCTCGCGGGGAGCTGGACTTGCCCGTTCATGGTCATCGCCATCGGCCTACTCCGTCGTTTTCTGGTCCTGATATAAAGCTTTGGCGGGCAATGGGGAAAGCGCTTTCGTCAAGGCCCGGCCCTGCGCCAGTGCCCCGAACCCGAAGTTCGCACACATAGTGCTGCAAGAGCGGTTGCGAACTTCGGGTTCAAAGGGGCACTGGAATCTCAGAGTTGCTAGTGTCCCTTTGATTCCGAAGTTCGCATGAACGTGCTGCGAATCCCTGCGAACTTCGGAATCGGGACACTAGCGAGGGGTTGGCAAGCCGCCCTGCGGGAAGCTATTGGTGTCACGCTTCCGCTTTCAGCGCGCCGCCATGACCGACCCTCTTGTACCCTCGTCGCTGCTGACCCCGCTGATCTCGAGTGCGGCCATGCGCGCCGTCCTCGACGACCGGGCACGGCTGCAACGCATGCTCGACTTCGAGGTCGCGCTCGCCCGCGCGGAGGCGGCCATCGGTGTCATTCCGGCGCTCGCCAGCGACCAGATCGCCAATGCTGCCAAGGCGGAACGCTACGACCTTAAGGCGCTGGGCGAAGAAGCCGTGAGCGCCGGCGATATCGCCGCTCCGCTAATCAAGGCTCTCGCGGCCGAGGTCGCCAAGGCCGACGCCTCGGCCGCCGACTACGTGCATTGGGGAGCGACCAGCCAGGACGTCGTCGACACCGCGCTGGTGCTCGAGCTCAAGGCCGTGATCGATGCCCTCATCGCCGATCTCAACAAGGCGATCGACGGCTTCGCCAACCTCACCGGGCGCCATCGCCGCACAGCCGCCGCCGGCCGCACCGGGACACAGCACGCGTCGCCGATACCCTTCGGGCTCAAGCTCGCGGGTTATGCGGCGGCGCTGGCACGTTCGCGCGAGCGGCTGCGGCGGCTGCGACGGGAGGCGCTGGCACTGCAATTCGGCGGCGCGGTCGGCACGCTCGCCGCGCTCAATGAGCGCGGTCTCGACGTCGCCGAGCGGCTCGCCGCTTTGATCGATCTGCCGCTGCCGGACGCGCCCTGGCACAGCCACCGCGACCGGCTGGCTGAGGTGGCCTCGGCCTTTGCGATCCTCGCCGGCAGCTGCGGCAAGATCGCGCGCGATGTCTCGCTGTTGATGCAGACCGACGTGGCGGAAGCCTTCGAGCCGGTAGCGGCCGGGCGCGGCGACGCCGCCATTATGCCGCACAAGCGCAATCCGAGCGCCGCCGCCGCGGCGCTGGCGGCGGCGACCATTGCGCCCAACCTGCTCTCGACCATCATGGCCGCGCAAGTGCAGGAGCACGAGCGTGGGCTGGCCGGCGCCCAGGCGGAATGGTCGACCTTCCCTGCGCTCGCGCTCGTCACGTCGGGTGCGCTCGCCGCCATCGTCGACATCGCGCAAGGGCTCGAGGTCGACAGCGAGCGCATGCGCGTCAATCTCGCGCAGACGCGCGGCCTGATCATGGCGGAGGCGGTCGCGTTCGCGCTCGGCAGCAAGCTCGGCAAACAGGAGGCAAACCGGATCGTCGAGCAGGCAAGCCGCAAGGCGCTTGCCGGCAAGCGCAATCTGCAGGACGTGCTCGCCGAGGACGATCAGGTCACCCTGTCGCTCAGCGTCGGCGAGCTCGCCAAGCTGTTCGAGCCCATGGGTTATCAAGGCTCCGCGCAGACCTTCATCGACCGCATGGTCGGTTCCCTACAAGGGCGCGGCGGCAAACGCTGACAAGCAGTAGATTCAACAGGGGGAAACCATGCCCGAGATCAACGCCGACGGCTGTCCGATCCACGTCGAGGTCGAGGGGCCGGAGCACGCACCGGTGCTCATGCTGTCCAACTCGCTCGGCACCACGCTGCAGATGTGGAAGGGTCAGGTCGCGCCCTTCACGCAGCACTTTCGCCTGGTGCGCTACGATCGCCGCGGCCACGGCAAGTCGGGCGTGCCCAAAGGCCCCTACTCGATGGAGCGCCTCGGCCGCGACGTGCTGGCGGTGCTCGACGGCCTCGGCATCAAGAAGGTCAACTGGTGCGGGCTCTCGATGGGCGGCATGGTCGGCCAATGGCTCGGCGCCAACGCGCCCGAGCGCGTCGAGCGGCTCGTCATCACCAATACGTCGTCGTACTTCCCGGACAAGAATGCGTGGAACGACCGCCTCAAGACGGTGCGCGAGAAAGGCATCGCGGCCTTCGCCGGGCCCAACATGGAGCGCTGGTTCACCAAGGGCTTTCTCGAGCGCGCGCCGCAGGCGGTCGCGCCGATCCGCGACATGTTCGCCACCACGCCGCTCGAAGGCTACATCGCCTGCGGCGAGGCGGTGCGCGACATGGACCACCGCGCGCTGTTGCCGAAGATCAAGGTGCCGACGCTGGTGATCGCCGGCCGGCACGATCCGGCGACGCCGCTCGAGGCGAACGAATACCTCAAGAACAACATTCCGGGCGCCAAGCTCGAGGTGCTCGAGGCCGCGCACATGTCGAATGTCGAGCAGCCCGAGGCATATACCACGGCGGTGCTCGGCTTCCTGACCGCGCGCTGACGTCGCGAAAGGAGCCGCCCATGGATGACAAGGAACGCTATCGGCGCGGCGCCGATGCCCGGCGCAAGGTCCTGGGCAATGCCTGGGTCGACCGCGCCGACGCCAACAAGACCGCCTTCAACGCGGACTGGCAGGATTTCATCACGCGCTGCGCCTGGGGCGAGGTCTGGACCCGTCCGCATTTCGATGAGCGCACCCGGCGGGTCCTGGTCATCGGCACAATGATGGCGATCGGCCGGTGGGAGGAGTTCCGCATGCACGTGCGCGCCGCCCTGGTCGAGGGCGGCTTTTCCGCCGACGACATCAAGGAGATCATTCTGCAGCAGGCGATCTACTGCGGCGTGCCGGTCGGCAACCACGCCTTCCGCGAAGCCGGCGAGCTCATCAAGGAGCTCGGCAAAACCGGTTGAAACTCCATTTGGGGACGGCCGAACGCAGCGGCAGCATGCTACTAGCAGCGGCAGCATGCTACTAGAAGCGTGCATCGTCAGAATCGGAAACCTCACATGCGCCCCTGCCACCTCGCCCGCGCCGCACTCCTCGTCGCTCTCGGCTCGGCCATCGCCGGCTTTGCCGCACCAGGCCGCGCCGAGCCGCTCATCACACAGGGCATCGGCATACAGAGCTGCGGCAAGCTCGCGAACGACCTCAAGCCCGCGCAAGGTCTCGATCACCCGCCCAACTACCTGCTGTTCTACTGGGTGCAGGGCTATGTCAGCGCCGCGAACTTTCTGCTGCTCAACGAGTACAACAATTTCGTGGACATGAACGACGTCGAGGCCGGCACGATCATCAAGCTGGTATTCGATTTCTGCAAAGCGAAGCCCAACGACAAGCCGGTCAGCGCGATCGACAAGTTCATCCGCGACGCCAAGAAGGTCGAGGTAAAGGAGAAGGACGTCTTCAACCCGTGGGAACAGTGAGCCCAGTTAAACGCTGCAACGGCTCGCGCGCAGCGGCGGCCGTCGGCGCCGGAGCTTCGGCGATGCCGACGTCCGCGAACGCCTGACGCTCAGCCGACACCACGATCATCGCGCCGGCCAGCAGCAGAAACTGCGTCACGTGCAGGCGGATCAAGCCGCCGTCGCCGCTGGCGAGCGCCGGCCACGCCCACACCACGATCGCGCCTGCGGCAAGGACCAGCACGGTGTCGAGCGTTTCCCGATTGGGCTCGCGGCCGACCACCAGCGCGCGGGCGAAGTCGATCAGATAGGCGAAGAACCCGATCGCGATCACGAACTTGATGCCCGCCAGCAGGTTCGACGTCCGCACGAGGCCATCCATGCCGAAATCGAACAGCGCGCGGTAGTGGCTAACAGCCACGGCATGGGCGTGATGCTCGAACCCGTAAAACGGCGAGGTCAGCGCCCGCAGCGCATCCGTGCCCCAAACCGGCCCGAAATAGATCGAGATGAGCGCGGCATTGACCGCGCCGATGCCAGGCAGAGACCGCATCGCATTCTCCCGACCGGCCGACCGACCATCGCGCCATGGCGATGGCGTCTCATCGGACAGCCGCCATGCGATCTAAGCCTCGCGCAATTTTAGGCTCAATGGAAACCCTTTTTTAACCCTACCCGCCGGGCACCGTTAACCTCCCCGCGCCGCCCGGAATTCGTGCGGGGTGGTTCCGGTCTGCTTGCGGAAGAAGCGGGCGAAGTGGGACGGGTCGGAGAACGCGAGATCGTAGGCGATCTCGTGGATCGGCTGGCTGGTAAATACCAGCTGGCGCTTAGCCTCGGTCAGCACCCGCTGGCGAATCAGGTGGCCGGCGGTGACGCCCGTCGCCCGCCTGACGTGGTCGTTGAGGCGGTCCACCGTCATCGCGAGCTTGTCGGCATAGAAGGCGAGCTGCCGCTCCTTGTGGAAATGCTCCTCGACCAGCTTGCGCAGCGCTTCGACAGTGGCCCCGGTCGGCTCGAGCGCGACCGGCCCGTCGCCCGCCCGCCCCCGCGCGGCTGCGAGCCGTGCCACCTCGACCGCGATCAGCGCCAGGAGCCCGCGCATCGCGATGCGGAAACCAGGGCGGGCGAGGAAGCGCTCCTCGTGCAACTCCACCGCCAATTTCGAAACCCGGTCGCGCTCGGCGTCACCGAGCGGCACGACCGGCTCGGCTGCCAGCGCCTTGAGGCGCGCCAGCGCCTCGCCGCGCCGGTCGCCCATCGCTTCGGCGACGTCTTCGGTGAAGGTCATTACCCAGCCGTCGGTCACGGCGGGACGGAAGCGGAAACCGTGGGCGATGGTCGCGGGCATGATGATCGCGCACGGCGCCTCGAAAGCGATGGTCGACGCCTCGAAGGTCATCTCGCCGCCGCCCCGCTCGATCAACAGGATCTGGAACAGGTTGCGGTGCCGGTGAGCGCGGATCGTCCAGTCGTGAATCGAGGATCGCGACGAGATCGTCTCGATATGAATGAAATCGAACGCCTGATCGTCAGGCGGATCGCCATAGAGATGGAACAGCGGGAGTGCGGCTGTGGCCATGCGAAATCATAGGCCAGCCCGGGCGCTGAGAAAACGTATCACATCCCCTGGCGCGGCCGTCGTGCACATCAAATCGGCACAAGGCATGCCAGGCGAAAAAATAGTGGCCCCGCGGCGCCGCGGAGCCACTATCGTGGAATCCGGTAACAATTCGGCGGCTTACGCCGCCTTACTCACCTGTCTCTATCGTGCTGGCCGCCCTGGCCCGGCTGCTGCGATTGCTGGCCGGGCTTCTGCTGCCCGCCGCCCTGCTGCTGCTGGCCGGGCTTGTGCTGGCCGCCGCCGCCCTGCTGCTGACCGCCCTGGCCCGGGCGCGGAGTGTTCTGCTGTTGCTGGTTCGGATTTCTCTCGTTTGGATTATTCATTACGGAACTCCTCGAGGGTTGAGCGTATGCACCCCAAACATCAACGCGCAGCCGTGAACAAAGGTTCGCTGCAAAGCAGCAAATTTAGTGGGACCGCGGCCACAATTCGTCGCCGCAATCGGCACGAATTTGGCCAAATTCGTCGTCGCCGGGAACTTGCGAGT
>Ga0126382_10000724_pt1 | contig 12942 bp, 12 predicted proteins | sample PanSoiMetPlot_30_FD_92548 | JGI IMG/M metagenome (GOLD analysis project Ga0126382, IMG submission 92548) | Tropical forest soil microbial communities from Panama - MetaG Plot_30 | ecosystem: Environmental > Terrestrial > Soil > Tropical forest > Bulk soil | place: Panama | collected 2016-02-17 | reverse complement strand
TGGCCGACGGGTCCGCTGCCTCGCTGCATCCCTTCGTGACCGGCCACGTCCAGCCGGGCGCGACGGTTATCACCGACGCCTGGCTGGGCTACCACGTGCTAGCCGGGCTCGGCTATGTCCACCAGCGGCGCAGCCAGCGGGCCGCTCGCGCCCGCGGCGACGATCCGGGCGAGCTGCTGCCCGCCGTGCACCGGGTCGCATCGCTGGCCAAGCGGTGGCTGCTGGGCACCCATCAGGGCTCGGTCGATGAGGCGCACCTGCCCGGCTACCTCAACGAGTTCGCGTTCCGTTTCAACCGCCGCCGTTCCCGTAGCCGGGGCCTGGTGTTCTACCGGCTGCTGGAACTCGCCGTCGGCCACGACCCGGTCCGCTACCACGACCTGATCGTCCGCCAGCGATCCAGGGCGGCCCCGCCCACGCCGCCAGGCACCCGGGGTCATCCGCCCAGCTTGGAGCGGCCGGGCGCGAACCGTCCGTGGCGGGCAGCTGACATGCAGCTACGGCTGCCCTACTCCGGTTAAATGGATACCCCCAAGCCGGCCAATGCCGGTCGGCCGTTCTTGATCACCCAGACGGCCGGTGCGGACCGGAAGTTGCCGGTCCCCGCCTTCTTGGTGATCTTGCCCGCCGTACCGTCATATTCGGTCATGCCACGGACGTATGCCAGGATCTCCTTCCCGCTCTCGAAGCCCTGGACCAACATGTTGAACGAGTCGTAGGCGTACGGCATCATGTGCGTGGCGAGCCTGCTTGCGGGATACCGCTGATCGAGCCGCGCCTTGAACCCGGGGCTGACGTAGCTGTCGGTGTACCAGCCGCCCTCGAACAACTCCGGCCGCTGGCTCGCTGAGAATGCGACGATCGAGGCCATGTCCCGGGCGCCTGCATCCCTGAGCTGCTGGCCCAACAGATCGAGAGCCGGGTTGAACGCCTCGACGAAATACACGTCGGGGGAGGTTGCTTTCGCGGCCGCGATCGTGGCTGTGAAGTCCGTCGTGGTCGCCTCGAACCTGTCGTCGTAGACGAAGGCGATTCCAGCCTTCGCCGCTTCCGCCCGCAGCGCCCGCACGTGGTTGTCGATGCTCGGGTAGTCCTGGGTCAGCCGGGCGATGCTCTTGATCCCCCTCCGCTTGGCTTCGGCCACCCACAGCGTGGCTTCGTCTTCTGCAAGCGGCATCGTGGTGAAGGTGTACAGCTCGTCCCCAACGCTGCCGACCGAACAAATGCAGAACAGAGGGATCTTGGCAGCGGCTGCATAAGGCTTGACGATCTGTCCCGACATGGACAGGCCCACCACGACCGCGTTGACCTCATCGATGTTGATCAGCTTTTCAATGGCGGGTTCTGCCTTGTCTGGGCTGGCGATCTCCTCGACCACTAGCTCGTATTGGCGCGTCGTGTCCTTCAGGTCTTCCTGTGCCAACCGGATCGCCTTCATGAATGAATTCCCCAGGAGGGCCACGGGCCCTTCCGTGGCCACGACGGTTCCGATCTTGATTACCGCTTGGGTAGGCATGGTGCGGGTCCTCCTCGTTGTTTTCGGTAAATTGCGAATCGCTACTTGGCACCCGCGGCACCTGCTGGGCGGCGGGGCCGGGGTGCGCTTGAAAGGGCAGTACTCCGTCATGCCGCTCACCAGATTCCCCGGCTCTGCCCTACAGGCCGGCGGCGCCAGCCAGCCGCCCGATCAGGGCGGTGGTCGCCATCAGCGGCAACGTCGCCTTCTCGACCGTGATCCAGTCGCATGTCGCGGACCGGCTGCGGGGCCGGGCGTTCAGCGCGTTCGACCTGACTTGGCAATCGATGCGGCTGGCCCGGCCTGTTGCTGGGCGGCCTGTTCGCCGACACCGTCGGCATCCGTGCTGTCTACTATCTGGGCGGCATCCTGCTCGCTGAGGCCGCGCTCGCCGGATTCAGCATTGCCGGTCAGCCAGGAACCCAGTGATAGGAGCGTGCCGGCCTCCCTCGCGGTTGTGACGATCCGCGGCCGGTTGCGAGGCGCTACCGAGATCGCGCGGGTGCCCGGCGGGCTGCTTACTCGCGCGCCGGCCGGGGGCCGGCCCGTGGCAAGGCCAACGCCCAGGTTGCCCTCGGCAACACTCAGCTGAAGGTCTACCACACCCTCCTGTCCCATCCCGGCACGCGCTATCAGGACCTCGGTGCTAACTGCTACGGCCGACTGGCCACCACGTGCCGCCTCGGCGCTGTTGGGGCGTGTGGGTGGGCTCGTCTTCATCGGGCTTCCTCTGGTACAGGGGAAGGTGCGGCCGGGTGGATATCTGCCGGCGGCTCGACGGCGACGCGGGGGAGGTAGCGGTCGAGCCAGCGCGGGAAGTACCACGTCTTCGCTCCGAAGAGCTGCAGCACGGCAGGCAGCAGGATCATGCGGATGACGAGGGCGTCGAGGAAGATCGCGCTCGCCAGGCCGATCCCGAACAGCTTCAAGATGTGGTTGCCGTTGGCGGCGAAGGAGGCGAAAACGACGACCATGACGGCCGCAGCGGCGGTGATCACCCGACTCGTCCGCGCGATCCCTTCGCGGATGGCGGCCGAAGCATCACCCGATCGCTGCCACTCCTCACGGATGCGGGAGACGAGGAAGACCTCGTAGTCCATCGACAGCCCGAAGACGATCGCGAATAGGAGCACGGGCAGGAATGGCTCGACCGGGGCCTTATCGACCCCGAAGACACCCGCCAGCCAGCCGCGTTCGAAGACCGCCTGCACGATCCCAAGCGCGGCCGCGACCGAGAGAAGGTTCATCAGCGCGGCCTGCAACGGTATCAGCAGTGAGCGGAACACGATCAGCAAGAGCAGCGCTGACAGTGCGATGACGATCGCGATGAACAACGGCAGCTTGCTGGCGAGCTGCTGCGTGAAGTCGACCTGGGTCGCGGTGAACCCGCCGATGTAGGCCGTTGCCGAAGTACCTGAGGCCGCCTCGGGCAGGACCGACCGGCGCAGGCGCTTGACGAGGTCGTAGGTCTGCTCACTCTCGGGCGCCGTCGTGGGCACGACCGTGATCGAGGCCGTGTCGCGGGCGGCGTTCAGCTGCGGCGGTGGAACGGCGGCGACGCCGTCGGCGCCACGGAGCGCGGCCACGACGCGGCGGAGGGCGTCCTGGCCGCCCGAGGGAAGCTTGACGGCGACGAAGAGCGGACCGTTGAACCCGGGGCCGAAGCCGCGGCTCACGAGGTCGTAGGCCTTGCGGGTTGTCTGCGACTGTTGGTCGGTGCCGGCGTCGGCGAGGCCGAGCCGCAGGCCAAGCGCGGGTGCCGCCAATGCGAGCAGCAGCACGGTCGCCCCGGCGACGGCCAGGAGCGGGCGCCGCTGGATTGCCCGCACCCAGCGCTCGGAGCGGCTCGGCTTGAGGGCGTTGGCTCGGCGCCGCAGGAAGCGGCGCCCCTCCCCCACGCGCCGGCCATGCACGAAGAGCACCGCTGGCAGCAGCGTCAGCGAGCCCGCGAGCACGAACAGGACGCTGGCCGAGGCGGCCAGGGCGACGCCGTAGAGCAGGTTGACCCCGAGGACATAGAGGCCGGAGAGGGCGATGATCACGGTCAGGCCGGCGAAGGAGATCGAGCGGCCGGCGGTGTTCATCGCCACCTCAATCGCGCCGGTGACCTCGCCGCCGTTGCGGCGGTAAGCGTCGCGGTAGCGCGTGACGACGAGCAAGGCGTAGTCGACGCCGACGCCGAGCCCGATCATCAGAGCGATCTGCTCGGCGAAGTCCGGATCGTCAGCACCTGGGTTGCGATCACGATCAGGCCCGAGCTAACACCGAGGCCGAAGAGCGCGGTGGCGATCGGCAGGCCCATGGCCGTGAACGAGCCGAAACTGAGCAGGAGGATGACGGCCGCGGCGATGATGCCGACGGCGGTGGCCGGGCCGGGCGAAGGCCGGTAGAGCTGCTCGATCGCGTTGCCGTTCAGCTCGACCTCGAGCCGCGGCGAGGCGGCGGCCTGCGCGGTGTCTACGACGCGCCGAATCGCCTGGTCCGGCAGCGCGTCGCCCTGCTCGTCGAACCTGACCGTGGCGAAACCGACCGAGCCATCGCGGGAGATCGCCAGCGCACTGACCCCGGTGACGTGCGGCAAGCGGGCGACCCGCGCGAGCACCGGCGCGACCCTCGCCCGCACGACCGCGCCGGTGAGCTGGCCGTCGCCGGCGGCGAACACGATCTGGTCGGCGTCGCCAGCCGCACGCGGGAAGCGGCTCTCCAGGAGATCGGTTGCGCGCTGTGAGTCGGTCTTCGGCAGGGCGAGGCCGTTGTCGAAGCGGTCGCTGACGCCCCTGGCCGCGACGACGCCAAGGACCAGCAGGAGCAACCAGCCGCCGATCACGACCCGCCGGTGAACGATCGACCAGCGGGCGAGGGCGCTTGGACTCAGGTTCTGGAACATGGGCTTTCTCCTTCAGCGACACGGCTCAAACGGCTGGCGCGTGGCGGTGGTGGAGCAGGTAACGGGGCATGCGCGCGCGCTTGCCATTGCGCGTCTGCGCTGACATCGGGGCGCTACCCTGATCGGCACCCTGATTTCTCGATCAACGGCGGGTTCGGATCGGAAGTTGCCGCTCCCCGCCTTCTTGGTGATCTTACTCGCCGTACCTCTATATTCAGTCATCCGACGGATGTATGTCAGGATTTCCCGTCCGCTCTCGAAACCTTGTACGAGCATGTTGAAACGAATTGTAAGCATATGGCATCATATGGGTCGCGAGCCTGCTTGCGGAATACCGCTGATCGAGCCGCGCTTTGAACTCGGGACTGACATAGCTGTCCGCTTCTCCCTCCTGGGTTGCTTCCGTATTTGCATGCATTACTGATCTAAAATATGTTAGTGCTCACTTAAACATTACCGAACATTGTGTTCGATTATGTGGTACGCTCCGAGCAACGTCAACAACCAATTACCGCCGGTTCGTTCACAAGCGAACGCGACCGGGTCAGCTGTCCGGGAACGGGAGGCACCCGTGAGCGCAGCCAAGGTCGACCGGCGGGTACGGCGAACGCGCGAGCTGCTGCAGCGCGCGCTGCTCTCACTCATCCAAGAGCGGGGGTATGACCGCATCACGGTCCAAGACATCATCGACCGGGCCGACATCGGACGGTCGACCTTTTATGCGCACTACCGCGACAAGGACGATCTGCTCCTGGCCGGGTTCGAGGACATCCGCTCGGCCCTGGCCGCCGAGCGGAAGGCAGCCGAGCAGGCGGCAGGACCAACCAGCGAGTTCCTCCAGCCCCTCCGCGTCGTCTTCCGCCACGTCGAGGGCCACCAGCACGTCTGGCAGCCCCTGGCGCGCAAAGGAGGCGCCGAGCTAGTGACTCGCATCATGCGAGACAACGTCACCGACCTAGTCCGAGACCACCTCCGATCCCAGCTCCCCGGGCTCGGGCGCAATCAGCCGCAGCTGGAGGCCGCCGTGCACTACGTCGCCAGCGCCTGTATAGGGCTGCTCACCTGGTGGCTCGACAACGACATCCCCTACTCGGCCGAAGAGCTCTACGCAATCTTCCGGCGGCTGACGATCCAGGGCGTGCGGCGCTTCCTTGCTTCCGCCTGAAGGCGTCGGTTCATTCCCGCCGACCGATTACAAGGTGTCACGCAGCATCGCCGACACGAACAGCAGTTGCGCATCAAAACCGATGTCATGTCTGATGCCGTACGAGGCTCCCCACAGATAGGAGCGGAGACAGTGGTTCACCAAGGCGGGTGAATAGTAGGCGGTTGCCACCCCCAACGCGGCACGCGCCATGGAACTGTCCGGCTGTGGAACATCGTCAAGATTCACCTCGACAGTCTTGCCGATGGCCATGCCAGGCCGTCATGGACCCCGGAAGACGGCATCACGCCAACGTGCTCATCTCGGCATTATGCCGGTGATCGAAGATCACATCGCCCTTCGGGCTCGGCACAATGCCTGATCATGCAGGTGATCGAGGCGCAGTGTCCTTGGTCTTGGAGCCTCACGATCATCTCCATATCAGCCCAGCGGGCTATTCACTTAACCGGAGTAGAGTACGGGCTGGAGCAGCCTCACGCCCGAGGCTCTGAGCCATATCCATCAGCGGCACAGCCAGCGGGCCGCCCAGGCCGCCGACGATGACCCCGGCGAGCCGTTCGACCCGGCGCGGCTGTTGCGGGCCCGGGCCGATAAGCGGGCCCGGGTCTGCGTGCGACAGAACTACTAATCGGACCCGGCCCGGTATGTCGGCCGCCGCCCGCCAGTCCGCCTGCCGACCAGAAGCGTCGAGGTGCTGGACGGACCGCAGGTGGTGGCCCGGCACGAGCGTGCCGCTGGCAAGTACGCCGAGATCCTGACTCCCGGCCATTACCTGGAGGTCCTGAAATACAAGCCGGGCGCCCTGCCCGGCGCCACCGCGCTCACGCAGGCGAAAGCCGCGGGCGCGTTCACGCCCATCCACCAGCGGTACTGGGACGCCGCCCCCACGCGCAAGGCGGCGCCGCCAGGACCCAGTGCTGATCGAGGTGCTGCCCGCCCGCCGCACCCTGCCCGCCGACGCCCTGACCGCGGCGATGATCAAGGCGATCAGCTGCGGGTCCTCGACTCGCAGGTGGTTGTGATCGACGCCCGCCGCCACGCTGCCGGGCCTGTCGCGCCGGTCATCCCGATCGGTGCGCTCGCCCGCTACGACCGCCCCGCCCCCACCCTGACCGGCTATGACGAGCTGCTGACCAGGAGCGCTCCATGACCACCGTCACCGCTACCGCCTGCTCCGATGGCGGCCTGGGCGACACCGGCGAGCCGTTCGCGCTGCTCGGCGACAGCGGCACCGGCAAACTCACCTGCTGATCGGGCTCGGCCTGGCGGCCTGCGAGCGGGGCCGCCGGGTCCGTTACATCACCACCGCCCAGCTGGTCAACGAGCTGGTCGAGGCCGCCGACCAGCGGCAGCTGTCCCGCCTGGCCGGCCGCTACGGCCGCCCGGACCTTCTCCTGCTTGATGAGCTGGGCTACGCCCAGGTCGACCCCCCACGACGCCGAGCTGCTGTTCCAGATCATCGCCTAGCGGGAGGAAAGCGCCAGCATCGACATCGGGACCGATCTGCCGTTCAGCAAAGCGCACATGTTCGCGGCAACATGTGCAAGGTCGCGGCTGAACCTCACAAGTTCGGCGCGCGGAATGGTCATGGGGCGGTGCCGTTACGGAGAAGTACAAGGCAGCGTTCAGCCTGATCGGTGTCGGCGCTGACCACAGCGATCCCATTGGCCAGCGCGAGCAGGTCAGATGCATCAATATCTGCGCTGACAGCGCCAGAGGATTGCGCATTGGTCAGCAGCTTGGATGCGGTCGCGTGCATTGCCTTGTGCCAGCGGTCGAACAGTGCGGAACGCTGGCCGCCCTGATCGTCGGGGATAGCCAGCGCCAGCTGTCGTTTAGCGGCCACGTGGGCGATGAAGGCGCGCAGCCAGACGAACAGCGCGTCCCCCGGGGACTCGTCCCGGAGCCGCGCCTCGCCCTGTGCGCACAGCGCGGCGACCTCGTCGGCGTAGACGGCGATGATCAGCTCGCGACGGTCTGGGAAGTGCCGGTACATTGTGGCGTTGCCGATCCCGGCCCGGCGGGCCACCTCGTCCAGGGGCGCGCCGGCTCCCCGCTCACTGAAGATCTCTCTGGCGGCAGCCAGCAGCAGGTCGTGGTTGCGCTGCGCGTCGGCCCGGCGGGGACGCCGCGACCGGCCCTGCCCTGATGCGGGGTTAGCGGTGGCTGGTGGCACGGCCCTCTTTTGCTAAACGGGGAACTCCCCGGTTAGTATACCGAAGCAGTCTAACCGGGGAACTCCCCAGTTAATCTTCCTGGCCTGACGAAGGAGGCGCCACGTGTCAGAACAAGCGAACCAGGCCGGGACAGCCGCAAGTGCGGCTGAGGTTCACCGGCTCATTGTCGAACTGGTCGGCGCCGGCCGGAGAGCGGAGGCGCTGACGCTCATCGATCCTAATGTCATCGACCACCGTGGCGGCACGTCGGGTGATCACCGCGGGCTGGCTGCATGGAAAGACAAGTGGGAGCACATGTATGACGGCCTGCAGGATGTCTCGGTGACGATCGAACACAACGTCGCATCAGTCGGCTTCTCCGCCAACCGCTATACCCTTCGCGGCACTCATGCCGCCTCCGGGCGCAGCTACCAAGTCACGGGCCTGGACATGATCCGCGTGCGCGATGGCAAGCTCGTCGAGCACTGGGCCCTGCTTGACTCGGCCGCGATGCAGCATCAGCTCGGCACAAGCGCGGACGCTTGATGGTGGTGCTGGTCAGTGGGTAAATGCACGCGAATGCTCCGCCGGAGGCAGGCGCGGGTCATCGACGTGGCCGGCGAGGTAGATCATGACGCCTTCGGGTTCATGCCGAACGTAGCGGCGACGAGCTTCGGGGTCCATGGTGTTGAGCAGTTGTCCAGCGGCGGAACAGGACCCGCTGCCGGTCAAGGGTGACGGCCTGGCCGGTGAAGCCACGCGGGGCGGTGGCGGTCAGGTCCCGGGTGGGGTCGGCCAGGATGATCTTCTGGCCGCGGGCGAAGCGAAGAACTGCCGCAGCACGGTCAGCCGGCGTTTGCGCGCCTTGGGCAGAGTGGACGGGAACGCCTCGATGTCGTGCACGTCCGCCAGCGCTCAGTCCTGCTTGCCCCGTCGGCCAGCCAGGAACCTGGCCGGGTCGCGCACGATGGCAAGGGCAGTCTCGATGGTGTGATCGGTGCGGGTCTTGGTGCCGGCCCGGCGAGCCCGCTGCCGGGCGGCGAGCATGTGCCCGCAGAACCTGGTGACTGCCGGCGCAGCGGAGCCGGGACAGCGTCGGGCGGCGCTGGCGGCGTCCCGGCGGCAAGCCGTTCAGCCTGGTCGGTGGGCAGTGCCAAGCCCTCAGCGGTGAAGTAGTCCTCCAAGGCGCGGGCTAGGGACCCCATCGACCGGCCAGGCCGGCGGACGCTAACCAGCCGGACCAAGGTTCTGCCACAAGCACGCTGGCAAGCGACAACTCTCACAGTAGGTGATGGGTTGGTGGGTGCCATCCCTGGCCTGGCTACACATGCCGACTGGGCGCTCCTTGTCGATTAGACGGTCGCTGCAGCCGAGCCGCTCAGAACTTGCTGTACGTGTTCACCGACCGGCTTATCAATCATTGCAAGCGTGCATTAGGCGAGTGTGTGCGCGGTTATTGACCCGCCAGGGCGTCGGCGGCGTCGTACTTGGCGGACTACGCGCCCACAGGAGAGTGGCCCGACTGCATGATTATTCATGGCTGTCCCGCCAGGACAATGTCCGGTTCTGCCGCGTTGAGTGTGCTGTCCCGTGGTCCGCCCCGCGGGGCCGGATGCTCGAAGGTTAGCTCGCGTGAGGCTGCGAACGCTAACGAAGCGGAGCCCGGTCACAGCGGATCGGCCCCCGGGTAGTCGTTGATGACATCCACCTCAATATGACCGTCAGTGACGGAGGGCCTGGGGAAGAACGCGCGCCGACCCGCCGATATGCGCTGTGATCATGATCTGCTGGACGCCTGTCAGCAGCGCGCCGGAACGGGTGATCTGCGTGGCTGTAAGCAGGCCTGCTGGCTGGCACCTGGAAGGGATTCGTCAAGCAGATGAGCCCAAGCTCGTGCTCGCCGGGCCCGTGCCCGCCGGCCGGAGACTGGCGCCTGGTGATCAGCCCGACCGATGGCAGGTCTACGGCACCGCGGGCGGAGGTGGCCTCTACGACGTGGTCTGCCTGTCAGCGGGACTGGCGGAGATCCGGACCGGGATAGGCACGGCCTGGCCCGACTGTACGCCCACAACGCCAGGTCAGGAAGCCGCGCGGGGCCGGACATCAGCCGTGTGAGCTTTCTGTGAGGTCCCCGCGCGAGGATCCAGCCCAGCAAACTCAACGAGCTGGGGAGTCTCACATGCGGCGGAGGCTGATCATCTTGGCGCGGTTTCGAGCACCGTCTTGGTCAGCTTCCTGACAGGGATGTGAGCTTTTTTGTGAGGTCACGATGCGAAGATTCGGGCACCACGGTCCAGCGCCTGAAGGGATGCGGAGGGATGGCGATGAAGAGGTCCATCTTGTTGGTGTCCGCCGTACTTCTGGTCGGTGGTCTGGCCACACCGGCGAGTGCTTCGGGAGCGGGATGGTCGATCACGCCGAGCCCGAACCCCACCGTGCCGACGGGCCAGCTGTTCTGGGAGTCCTGCACCGCCGCAACCTCGTGCACGGCCGTCGGTACGTATGTCAAGGCCTCGGGGCTGGCCGTCACCCTGGCCGAGCGGTGGGATGGCACCGCGTGGCGCATCCAGCCCACGCCTAACCCGAGCCGGGCGGCGGTCAGCTCTCTTTTCGGCGTCTCATGCACCGCGCCGTCGGCGTGCACGGCGGTGGGGAACAGCATCAACCAGGCGGGTGCCTCCCAGACCCTGGCGGAGCGGTGGAACGGCACCCGGTGGACCATCCAGCCCACCCCCAACCCGTCCCGAGGCGGCGGCTTCCTCAACGGCGTGGCATGCGCATCGACTTCGGCGTGCACCGCAGTCGGAAGCTCGAACGCCGGGACGCTGGCGGAGCGGTGGAACGGCACCCGGTGGACCATCCAGCCCAGCCCCAACCCCGCGCAGGGCGGCGGCGGCCTGTCTGGCGTGGCGTGCCCGTCGGCCTCATCCTGCGCCGCGGTCGGGGGCTCGAACGCCGGGACCCTGGCGGAGCGGTGGAACGGCACCCGGTGGGCCATCCAGCCCACCCCCAACCCCGCCCAGGGCGGCGGCTTCCTCGCCAGCGTGGCATGCCCGTCGGCCTCATCCTGCACCGCGGTCGGGGTCTCGAACGCCGGGACCCTGGCGGAGCGGTGGAACGGCACCCGGTGGACCATCCAGCCCAGCCCCAACCCCGCCGGGGCGCAGTTCGCCTTCTTGAACACTGTGGCGTGCCCGTCAGCCGCGGCGTGCACCGCCGCCGGTGCCTACATCGACAGCTCGGGCACCTTTCAGACGCTGGCCGAGCGGTGGAACGGCACCCGGTGGACCATTCAGCCCACCCCCAACCGCGCGGGAGGGCCGAATTTCCTGCTCGGCGTGGCCTGCCCCGCCTCCTCGGCCTGCACGGCGGCCGGGCAGTCCATCAACAGCTCGGGCACCTTCCAGACGCTGGTGGAGCGGTGGAACGGTACGAACTGGACCATCCAGCACACCCCCAACCCGACGGGGGCGGCGTCTAGCGTTCTGGGTGGCGTGTCCTGCACCGCGCCCTCGGCCTGCACCGCCACCGGCACAGCAGCAAACCGGCCGCTGGCGGAGCGGTGGGACGGCGTGAAATGGCGCATCCAGCACACCCCGAGCCCGGCAGGCGGTGGCTTCCTGGCCGCGGTGTCCTGCACGTCGGCCGTGGCCTGCACCGCCGTAGGCGCCCGGACAGACAGCTTCGGCAACCCCACCGGCACCCTCGCCGAGCGGTGGAACGGCACGACCTGGAGCATCCAGCCCACACCTAATCCCGCCGGGGCACCTGGCACCGCCCTGTTCGGGGTCTCGTGCGCGGCCAGCATGTTCTGCATGGCCGTCGGGACGTCTTTCGACAGCTCGGGCTTCCCCACCGGGCTTGTGGCGGAGCGGTGGGACGGCACGCGATGGCAGATCCAACCCGTCCCCGCACCTTCGGGAGCGCCGGGCAGCTTCTTCGCCGGCGTGTCCTGCACCCCGCCCTCGTTCTGCACCGCCGTGGGAGCCCGGACCGACAGCGCGGGCAACCCGGTCGGCACTCTCGCCGAGCGGTGGAACGGCACGAACTGGAGCATCCAGCACACCCCCAACCCGCCGCCCGGTGGCGTCCTGGCCGCGGTGTCTTGCACGACCCCGGCCGCCTGCACCGCCGCCGGAAACCTGAACGCGACGCCGAACTCCGGAACCACGACCCTGGCAGAGCGATGGAACGGGACGGCCTGGACCATCCAGCCCACCCCCGTGCTCTCCGCAGGCGAGGGCAGCTTCTTCAGCGGGGTGGCATGCCAGGCCACTGCCTGTACGGCGGTGGGGCTCAACCTGCCCAATTCGGGCCCGGGCATGCTCGCGGAGCGATGGAACGGCACGAGCTGGCAGATTCAGCCCATGCCCACCCCCCCAGTCGCGCCGGACATCGATCCTCCCGCTGTGGCATGCCCCACCTTCTCCACATGCACGGCAGCCGGTGGTTACACAAGCGTCGGCCCGAAGGTGACCCTGGCCGAGCAGTGGAAGGGCACCGGCAACAGTGCCCAGCCCACGGGCAGCGGATTGGTGGCGCCGGGCAGCCTGCCCGCCGCGTGTCTTGGCGCCGCGCTCCGCAAGCCACCGCCCGCCGGGGAGCAAACCCCGGCATCAGCTTGGCACTGGCCGCCAGCAAAAGCCTTCTCCACCCGCGCCAGCGCAACGTGGCTACCCCCCCTTCTCCGGTGCCGAGCCGGGTGATGCCCACAGACCACGGCGCACCCGGAAACAGCCCGCACCCGCCTTACGCGCATCAAACCAGCGGACAGGCCGACGGCGATGCCAGCCCGCCGCCGACCTGCCAGCCCTTCGGTCACTGGAACCGGCAGCATGCGGAACTGGAATCCGACAGAACTGACACTGTGGGGGCCGGGCGTGAGGCCGGACCCCTTTTCCTGCTCAGCCCGGTAGCGCGATGCTCCGGGTGACATCGAGCTCGGAAAGGAGGCCGGCAATGTCTGTTTACGTCGGAATCGATGTGCACCGCAAGCGCTCCCAGGTGGCGGTGATCGACCAGGCTGGGCAGGTCCTGGCGAACCGGAACGTGCCCAACGGGGCAGCGCCGATTTTGAAGGTGATCGGCGGCTTGCCGCCGGGCACCGCGGCCGCGTTCGAGGCCTGCTACGGCACCAGCTGGCTGGTGGAGCTGCTGGAGGATTACGGGTTCGACCCGCACCTGGTGCACCCGTCGCGGTGCACGGCGATCGCCTCGG
>Ga0126382_10000723_pt1 | contig 12947 bp, 6 predicted proteins | sample PanSoiMetPlot_30_FD_92548 | JGI IMG/M metagenome (GOLD analysis project Ga0126382, IMG submission 92548) | Tropical forest soil microbial communities from Panama - MetaG Plot_30 | ecosystem: Environmental > Terrestrial > Soil > Tropical forest > Bulk soil | place: Panama | collected 2016-02-17 | reverse complement strand
TTCACATTGCTTACCACACAGACGACGTGGCTCAGCGACCTGGGCAAGAGCGGAGATCCTGATCCGCAGGGCAACGTATCTGTAGCCTTGAATTCGATGGAATTCGTCTTTCCGTGGGCGGCTCTTCGATTCACTATTAATTTCGATCGCATCGATCCAAACGACGACGAAACGACACGGCTGTATTGCCGGAGCGCGATGGCTGGGATGTGGGGGATCTCATCCGATCTATCGAAGATCGGCGACCGCCAGCGAGACGTGATACTTAAGGAAATCGAAAACTACAGGCAACTGAACAAATTGAAATTTGCATGTCTGTATGACTTGCAACAACCCAGCGATTCTGCGGATGTCGCGGGGGTAACTTTCTACAGCCGGAGACAGTACAATGCAGGGACTATTATCTATCGTTGGGCGCGGGACGGCGCGTTCAATCAGCATGTTACCTTCCCGAAGCTCAGGTCCACCGGAACGTACCGGGTTACCGACGTAGATACAGGAGTGCAGATAACCGTCAGCGGTAAGGATCTGAACACTAACGGGGTTGACATTCCATTCGACGCGCAACGGCTGTCGGCACTGGTGTTTGTAGAGGCAGTGAAGTAGGGGTTGGGGGGTTAGGGATTGGGGGTTGGGGATTGGGGTTGGGGGGTTAGGGATTGCGGTTAGTCAATGGCTCGTGACTCTCCCTCAACTCCGAGCCCAATTCCTAACCCCCAAATTCCTAACCCCAATTCAAAACGCCAATTCCTAACCCCCAATCCCGAACCCCCAATCCCCAACCCCCATCCATTTGCCTTCGATCGTCATATCGTTGCAAGATACCTAAGTGATTCTGCGTTACACTCTCCGATTAGTTGCTACTCTACTCCTGATCGCACAACTTGCGTTTGCCGTCCATGGCTGGCAGACACCTGCGCCTGCACCACAATCGACCGATGCGCGTCGTGTGAAGCGGCCCACGAGCACACCCTACACTGGGGATCTGTCAATCTTCGACTATCCAGAACGCGACGAGAATCTACAAATTAACCGTGTCATGGACCTGTTGAAGATAAAGGAAGGGTCAGTTGTCGCCGATATCGGAGCGGGATCCGGATGGTTCACCGTACGAGCAGCGCGGCGCGTCGATGCCAAAGGCAAAGTTTACGCGGTCGAAATCAATGCCAGATTTCTTAGGCACATCGAGGGTCGAGCTAAAGAGGAAAATCTTGCGAATATCCAAACAGTGCTCGGCAAGGAAGATGATCCGTTGCTGCCCCCTGACTCTTTGGATGCTGTATTGATACTGAAAACTTACCACGAGATTGCTGAGCCCATTAGACTCCTCAGCCATCTCCGCCAATCGCTGAAGCCAGAAGCGTTGTTGGGTATTATCGACAAAAACGGAAATGGCAAGGACCACGGGATCAGTAAACGTACGGTGATTAACGAGGCAAAAGAAGCCGGTTACTCACTCGTTGATGAATATGATTTCGTAAAGCCGGATGGTATGGATTATTTCCTTGTGTTTCGGATCAATACGTCCTCCCAAACCCACTGATCGTTCCCACGATAGCTAAATTATAGACGTAACTAAGGAAAACTCTGGTACGTATAGAGGATAAGAGCTCTGTGAGGGTGATTTTCGCCCGAGTAACACTCGCGAAAATCGAAGAGATTCTCTACTAACCGTAACGGGTGTTATACGGTGTGTTACGTAGCACGATACACACTGCGTTCGCACTTGACGCGGTCTGGGCCCGGCTCCGCCGTCATCGTGTGCGCTGTAGAATAAAAGAAGGTAGAATTGATCGATGTTTTTTCCTTTGATTAATACGAGTTCATATATCCGCAAAACTTTCTTAGCGTTCGGTCTAATCTTGCCGGTTGTTCTTACTTCGGCCTCCTGCAAGAGCGGTTACCCTGTTTCGGCCCGGAACAATCCAAGCCCCGAATCAAGAGAACCTCGACAAGTAAAGGTCGCTAGAGTTTCTGAAATCAATATGGAGCAGACTGTCACGGTTACCGGGACTCTCGCGGCGTATGATCAAGCAACTGTCAGCGCCAAGGTACCTGGCCGCTTAAAAGCAATCTCCGTAGATCTGGGTAGTGTTGTCAAACAGGGTCAAACTATAGCTCAGTTAGAACAGCAGGATTATCAACTGCGGCTTCAACAAGCAGAAGCCGGGCTCGCTCAGGCGCGCGCTCGCCTGGGCTTACCACCCGAGGGAAATGATGACCGTATAGATCCTGTTAAAACCGGGACCGTCAGGCAAGCACAGGCTATACTCGACGATGCCAGGCTGAAGCTCGAACGAGCCGAGAACCTTGTTCAACGCGGCGTCCTGGCGCGAGCGCAACTCGAAGGCGCTGATGCCGAACACAAAGTCGCGATGAGCAAATACCAGGATGCAGTTGAGGAGATAAGAAACCGACAAGCATTGGTCGTTCAGCGACGTTCAGAGCTGGAAATAGCAAAGCAACAACTTGCAGACTCGTCGATCTATGCCCCGTTTGACGGCGTCATACAGGAGAAGCGCGCAAGTGTCGGCGAATACCTGGCGGCCGGCACTCCAATAGTTAACGTTGTCAGAATGGATCCCCTGCGGCTGCGTGCTGAGGTACCGGAACGAGAGTCTCGCAACGTGCGTGTGAACCTGGCGGTTAGGGTCACTCTCGAAGGCGACGCTAACGTTTATAGCGGTAAGATCGCGCGCATCAGCCCGACCATCACCGCACAGAATCGCGTTCTGATTGTTGAAGCGGAAGTGCATAACAATGGCCAGCTCCGGCCGGGCTCCTACGCCCGCGCGGAAATAGTGTCAGATGATAGCAATTCGGCGGTCGCGGTTCCGGTGAATGCGCTTGTTAGCTTCGCTGGCATCGATAAGGTAATACTCGTACAGGATGGAAAAGCGCTCGAGAAGCCAGTCACGCTCGGCCGACGGACAGCGGAATGGGCTGAAGTATTGTCTGGAGTAAAGGCAGGAGATCCAATAGTCCTGGATCCGGGTAATTTGCAGTCCGGTCAGCCTGTAATTGTCACTGAGTAGCAGTGGTTCCTCAAGACTTGCGCTGGAGTATGAAGTGACGTATCTCTCACTTGTTGATGTGTACGCCGAAGCCGAAAAGCTGGCTTAAAAGAAATTAGTTAGATATGCAGAAACTTGCAGAGATTTGTATAAAGCGGCCGGTCTTCGCCGCAATGATAATCCTCGCGCTGGTTGTCGTCGGAGCCGCCAGCTATTTCAGACTCGGAGTCGACCGTTTTCCTTCCTTTGATCTTCCGAATGTGAGCGTGCGCACGAGCCTGCCGGGTGGCGCGCCCGAAGAAGTCGAAAGCGAGGTTTCGCAGAAGATCGAAGAGGCGGTCAACACCGTCGAAGGGATCCAGGAACTACGCTCAGTTTCAAGCCAGGGTACTTCCGTCGTTTTCGCTACATTCAATCTGGATCGCGACATCGATACCGCGGCGCAGGACGTCCGCGATCGCGTCGCCACCGTAATCAGAGACTTGCCTCGCGACGTGGATCCTCCCATAGTCAACAAATTCAACAACGACTCCTCACCTGTTATGACCGTCGCGCTTTCGGCGGACCGGTCCGTTCGAGAACTCACTGAACTAGCCGATAAGGTTGTTAAGCCTGTTCTCGAGCGTTCCACCGGGGTTGGCGAAATAAGCATAGTAGGCGGATTGGGACGGGCCATAAACATCTGGGTTGACGCTGATCGTCTTGCCGCATATCAAATACCGATCTCCACGGTACGCAATGCCATCGTGAGGCAAAACGCAGATGCGCCTGGCGGAAACGTAACATTGGGCGCTCGCGAACAGGCGTTGCGCACCATGGGCCGCGTCGCCGATCCGAAAATCTTCAACGAGCTGGTCGTAGCCACGATCAACGGAGCGCCGGTTCATATTCGTGACATCGGTTACGCGGAGGATGGAACAAAAGAACAGCGCTCGGTAGCGCGTTTGAACGGAGTCCCGACCGTTACCATAGAAGTCAGGAGGCAGACTGGGACGAATACAGTTGAAGTAATCGAAGGAGCAAAAGCAAGTCTCGCTCGAATAGCCGCCCAGCTTCCTACCGACGTCAAAATGGAAGTGATCCGCGACCAGTCTCGTTATATTTATGCCGCGCTGCATGAGATCACCTTACACCTGGTTCTGGGCAGCATCCTCGCTTCGCTGGTCGTCCTTGCTTTTATGCGCAGCTGGCGCTCCACCATCATCGCCGCGATTGCAATTCCGTCCTCGGTGATCGCGACTTTCGGCATGATGCGCGCGCTCAATTTCACGTTGAACAGCGTGACCATGCTTGCGTTGGTGCTAATGGTCGGCGTGGTGATTGACGACGCGATAGTTGTGCTCGAAAACATCTTTCGTTTTGTTGAGGAGAAAAAGATGCGGCCGTTTGAGGCCGCACGCGCGGCGACTGCCGAGATAGGTCTGGCAGTGCTGGCAACTACGTTCAGTCTCGTAGTTATCTTTGTGCCTGTGTCCTTCATGTCGAGCATCTCCGGCCGTTTTCTTTATCAATTTGGGATCACCGCGGCGGTCGCAATTCTAGTCAGCTTGCTGGTGTCGTTTACGCTGACTCCGATGATGAGTGCGCGGCTTTTACGCTCGAAGGACATCACCTCCCACGCGGACGAGGCCGCGAAATCCAGAAAAGGTTTTTACGGATTTATCGACCGCGCCTACACGTGGATGCTGGGCCTTGCTATGCACCATCGCGCGGCAGTGTCGGTTTTAGCGCTGCTTGTAATCCTGTCGTCGATCCCTCTATATAGAGTCGTAAAACAGGATTACATTCCGAGCGATGTCGATGAATCGGAGTTCGACGTAAGCATAAACGCTCGCGAAGGCACCAGCATGACCGCGATGAATGAAGTGATGAAGACCGTAGAAGCGGATCTACAGTCGACACCTGGTGTTCGCGTCGTGCTCGCGAGTGTGGGCGGCGGCTTCATTGGCGGGGTGAATCAGGGTGGCGCTTATGTGCGAATCGCGCCCATCGAGGAGCGCTCCTTCTCCTTTGCCAGGGTGTGGAACGGGATCATTCACGGACGACCGCTCGATGCTTTTACTACCAACTATTCGCAACGAGACGTTATGCAGGAGATCCGCACCAGGCTTAGGAAATATAAGGATCTTCGCACCTCGGTTCGAAATGCCCAATCGTTCAATATTGGCGGGGGCGGAGCGGAAATCGACTTCGTTTTGCGTGGACCGGATCTGGAAATGCTCTCCAAGTATGCTGAACAGCTGAGAGCCAAGGCACCGGAGCTGGGAATTATCGACGCGGACACCACGTTGAAGCTCGACAAGCCCGAGCTGCGGGTCGAAATAGATCGAGCGCGCGCAGCAGATCTGGCTGTATCCACCGAAGACGTCGCGAGCGCGTTGCGCCTGATGGTCGGCGGCGATCAACGCGTCTCTCGCTTCCGCGACGAGCAAGTCAACGATGATTATGACGTGCAAATTAGATTGAGTGAGGGTCAAAGAAACGATCCCGCAACCATCTCACGATTGTATGTGCCAAGGCAAAACGGTTCTTTGGCGCGCCTCGATAATCTCGTGAAGATTATTCCTTCGACGACAGCATCACGAATCGATCGTCTCGATAGACAGCGACAAGTGAGCCTTCGCGCATCGGTCGCGCCGGGTTATGCTCTGTCGGACCGGCTTGATGCCCTTCGCAAAGAAGTTGCGAATATGAATCTGCCGCCAGCTTATTCGACAGCCGTATCCGGCCGCGCTCGCGAGCTTGAACGTACATTTTATGAGTTCATCTGGGCCTTCCTGCTCTCGGTCATTTTCATGTATATGATCCTGGCATCGCAGTTCGAGAGCATCGCCCATCCAGTCACGATTTTGCTTTCGCTTCCGCTTTCAGTGCCGTTCGCCCTCCTGTCGTTATGGGCAACGGGCAACACGCTGAATCTTTATTCTGCTCTGGGAATCCTGGTTCTTTTTGGCGTGGTGAAGAAGAACGCGATTCTTCAGATCGATCATATGAACGGGCTGCGTAGAAATGGAATGGATCGGCCCCACGCAATCATGCAGGCGAATCGAGATCGGTTGCGTCCGATCCTGATGACCACGCTCGCACTTGTGGCAGGCATGATGCCGCTCGCGCTCGGCACCGGACCTGGATCCGACGAGCGTAGGGCGATTGCGGTGGTAGTGATTGGAGGCCAGACTTTATCTCTTCTGTTAACGCTGATCGTGACGCCGGTTGCCTATTCCCTGCTGGATGATATTGGAACAACAGAGGGATGGCGTTCGATCGCGAGCCGTCTTCATGCGCTTACGCACTCCAGAAGAAAGACGCTGCACGAGGCAGACGCCGAGAGGCGGGTGGCATCTGAAATCGACGGGATTGAAGCGGAGATTAAGGCTGCCGCAAAGGCAGATGACGAAATGAAAGTCGGCGTAGGCGATTAGCTCTTTGCAAGCTTTGCGGACGCAAAGCTCGCAACAAAAGATCTTCCTAATTCACCTGATCAAAAAGCTAAAGAACCGGGCGGCGCTCAGTTTTAAACGAGCAAGCCGCGCTCGCGCACTCGCGAAGACGCTTCGCTCCTCGAGGTCGGCAAATATTGAGTAAGCTACCGGTGTCACCACAAGCGTCAGCAACAGGCATAGGGTCTGCCCGCCAATGATCGTTACCGCAATTGCAGAGCGCTGCGCTGATCCTGCCCCGATACCGATCGCCGTCGGAATCAACCCTCCAATAATCGAGAACGTCGTCATCAGTATTGGCCGCAAACGCACATGGTTCGCCTGGAGAATCGCTTCTCTCAATGGGATCCCCTGCTCTCGAAGTTTATTGGTGTAATCGACCTGAAGGATCCCGTTCTTCTTAACGATGCCAAGCAGAAGCAGTACTCCAAGCGCACTCCACAGATTCAATGTCCGACCGGTAAGCCAAAGCGACAAGAGCGCGAATGGAATCGATAGCGGCAGGCTGAGCATGATCGTGAACGGATGCAGAAAGCTCTCAAACTGCGCCGCCAAAACCATGTACATAAAGATTGACGCAAGTAAGAACGCGACGATCAGGTTGGTGGTCGTCTCATCCAGAATCTTGACCGTTCCAATGAGCTTCGAACTGTACCCGGAAGGTAATCCGACCTTCCTGATCTCGTCGTTGACGGTGTGGGCTGCTACATCGAGAGGAAAGTCAGGAGCGTTGTTAGCGTTTACCGAAACCTGGAATTGCCTGTTGAATCTCTCGATTCTCGAAGGGCCGAGCCCATGCTGAATGGTCGCAAGGTTGTCGAGTCGTACCTGGCCAACCTTGGCTGAAGGAATCATGAGTCTTTCGAGTACCTCGCGATCGCGTTGCTGTTCGGGCAGAAGCTGCAAAGTAACATCGTACTGTTCGTCGCTCTCTTTATACGTCGAGATCTGATCCTCACCCGAGATCATCAATCTCACTGCGCTTGCCACATCCGCGGCGCGCACACCGAGATCGCTCGCCCTTTGTCGATCGATCTTCACCTGCAACTCAGGGCTATTGAGACTTACGCTCGCCTCGACATCCAGCAATCCCGGAATCGCTCGCATCCTTTCGGCCACTTGTTTCGAGAGCTCGGCGGCCTTTAAGAAATCCGGTCCGAGGATCAGCGCACGAACGGGGAAAAACATTTCGCCGCCTCCCAGCGCTGATGGAATGATTATCTTGCTGCGAAGGTTCTTATATTCGCCGCAGATCTTGCGTACCTTAGCGGCTACTTCCAGATTCGTGATGTTACGCTTACTGACATCGGTAAGACGTACATAGATGTGGTTATGACTCGACAGCGAAGCCTCGTGAATGTACGGATTCACAAACTCCACTTCAGGAATTTGAGAGATGCGGTCGGAGATTTCTATAGCGGCTTTCGATGTACCTTCGATCGATGTTCCTTCCGGCCAGTTGAGCGATACCTGAAATTCGCTCTGGTCGTCTGGCGGAATAAAATCGCGCCCTACGAGTGCGTTTAGGGGGAACGTAATCGCAAACGTCGCAACAGCAATGGCAACGACAATCAGGCGATGGTTCAGCGACCACTCGAGAATTCGCCCGTAGCTCCGATCCATCCACCCAAAAAATCGAGAGTCCTTTGAGGTGTGTTCCTGTTGCTTTCCGACTTCTGATCTGTTCTCAACCTTTGCGGAATCATTATCTGGGCCAGTACCGCGCTTGTATGCAAGCCGTTTGAGCATCCTTGAGCTGAGCATTGGCGTCAGGGTAAAACTCACCAGCATCGAAACCATCACCGAGAACGCCATCGTCCAGCCAAACTGGTTAACATAACGACGCGCATAGCCTGTCATGAAGGCGATCGGCACAAAGATGATCACCAGCGATATAGTTGTCGCTACAACTGCAAGGGTAATCTCTTTAGTGGCCTCAATAGCCGCGCGCTTCGGCTCGTAGTGCTTTTCCTCAATAAACCGGACAATATTCTCGAGTACGACTATCGCATCATCGATGACGATGCCCACTGCGAGAGTCAGCGCCAGCAAAGTCATATTGTTCAAGGTGAAGTCCATCGCCTTGAGCAGTGTGAAGGTTGCGACTATTGAGGTTGGAATCGCGATGGCCGCGATCACTACCGATCGCAGATTGCGGATAAACAGCAGGACTACCAGGCTAGCCAGAAGGCTTCCAAACAATAAGTGCTCTTCAAGTGAAGCAACCGATGCATTGATAAACACCGATTGGTCGCGAATGATCTTTACCGTGACGCCGGGCGGAAGAGTCCTCTTGATTTGTTCGAGTTTCTTCTTGACCGCTTCGATGATCTTTACCGTGTTTGTGCCTGACTGGCGGCGCACGTCAAGCGACACGGCTTGCTTGCCTTCGATCATGTTCCAGGTGCGCGGCTCGGCGAAGGTGTCCTCGACTCGCCCCACGTCCCTGACACGAATCGGCGTGTTGTTTACATTCGCTACAATGATATCGCCGAATTGGCTGACGGCGTCGATTCGACCAAGGGTGCGTATGCCCAGCTCGGATTCTCCTCTGATAATCCGGCCGCCTGGAATCTCAACGTTCTCACTCTGTATCGCACGCTGAAGCTGACTGATGGTGATGTTGTGTGCGTTTAGTTTCTCAGCGTCGGCAAAAATACGAATCTGCCGTTCCCGCCCACCAGTCATGCTGACTTCGCCAACACCATCAACTGTTTCGAGAACGCGTTTGATTTCCTTGTCGGCGATTTCAGTGGTCTCTCGAAGGTTCTTATCTCCCGCGACCACTAACCCGACAACCGGATCAGAATCAGGATCGGCTTTTTGAATAATCGGCGGAAGGATATTTGGCGGTAGTCGGCGGATGGCGCCCGCAACTTTTTCTCGCACGTCCTGCGCGGCGCTCTCGATCTCGCGCTCGAGAAGAAATTTGCAGGTGATGCGGGCGTTGCCTTCGGAGGCCTGGGAGTTCAGTTCGTCGAGACCGCTTATGGTGCTGACCGCTTCTTCCAGCGGGAGAACAACCTGGGTTGTTACTTCTTCCGAAGTGGCGCCGGGAAGTCTAACGTTGATGGTGACGGTGGCGGGGTCGGCTTTTGGAAAAAGGTCTACCCCGAGATCGCGGAACGAGAATATGCCGAGCACCACCAGGAAGGTGATCAGCATCACTGCAAAGACGGGTCTCTTTACGCAAAGCTCAGCAAGTGTCATTAGTGGTTAATTGCCTGCTTCTATAATCGCGCCTTCCTTCAATTCCTGCCCCTTTGTGGCTATCGCTATTCGTTCTCCTTGCGTCAAACCTTCGACCACCTCAACCCCATCACTGCTATGCTCACCTATCTTCACTTCCCTCTCTTTCACTGTATTCCCGTCAATCACAAACACCTTGTAAACCCCGTAGACATACAGGAGAGCATCTTCAGGAACAAATAGAGCATCCACTACATAGTTCGACGGTATCGTAGCCTTGACGAAGAAGCCGGGCTTTAGCAGCGATTCCCGATTATCAATCAATGCCTCTACTTCAAAAGCGCGGGTCTGCTGGTCGACTGACGGGTTTATGCGAGTAATCTTCCCCTTGAACGTTCTGCCGGGATAAGCTTCTACTGTGACCGAAACTTCCTGCCCAGTCTTAACCCAGGCAGCCATCTTCTCAGGCACTCTCAAGCGGACGCGCATTGGATCGATGTTGACGATTACCATCACCGGCGTTTGAACTTTCAGGTATTGCCCCTGGGTGACCGTGCGCTCCTTGACCTGTCCCGCAAATGGCGCGCGAATGTTCGAGTCTCCCACTTTCTTCTGTGCCAGTGATGTCGCTGCCTTTGATTGCGCCAGCGCGGCGCGCAGATTCTCAACCGTCTGTACCGATAAATCGTACGCGGCCTTCGCCGCATTATGACGAGACTCAGCTTCGTCAAAACTTTGCTTAGGCAGCAACCCTTGTTCAAAAAGAGTCTTCGCGCGCAGATATTTCTGCTCGGCATCGGCGAGGTCCGCTGCCGCTTTCTTGACTTCCGGGGCGTTGCGAACATCTCTGAACTCCTCGGCATTGTCACCAAGCCCAAGCCGCGCCCGCGCCTGCTGCAAACTGGCTCGTTGCTGATCAAGCGTAAGCTGAAGTTCAGTCTGAACAACCTTAACAATTGTCTGTCCGGTCGAGACGTGATCGCCAACATCTACCAGTACCTGTTCAACGCGTCCTTCCACTTCCGAGCTGACCGTCACTTCGTCAAGAGGGAAAAGCGACCCAACTGATTCCACGTTTCGCCGGAGTTGTTTCAACTCTACCGGAATGGCGCGAACCGACACTGGACGCGGCGAAGCGCTCTCCACAGCCTTTCCTGAGGTTTTGGAACATGAAACAGACACGAGTAACAAACACGCCAAACTCGCAGCTGATAACCAGCGTTTGGACATCGAAATGCTGCTCACGCTGTTAATTGCACGATCGACCATGAACTTCCTTTCAAACAGAATTGGCTGCTCAGCCGCGAAAAATCATACCTTATGAAGCCACTCTGAGCGAAGCTGCCCGTTTACCTGCTTTTACGAGGAAATAGAGCCTGGAGTTACGCGGTAGAACCATGAAAAAGCAGAGAATTTGAAATTCTCACGTCGCGATCGAAGACTTCCGCAAACTTCTGTGCACAAATGCTCGCCATATCCTGAAGCTCAACTTCTCGCCCGATAAGCTTCGACAGCGACGTAACGCCCTTATCGGTTATGCCGCACGGGACGATCATTCTGAAAAAACTCAGATCGGTATTAACATTCAAAGCGAACCCGTGGCTGGTGATCCAACGCGCTATCCTCACGCCGATCGCTCCAATCTTTTCATTTCCTACCCATACCCCAGTCAAACCGTGGATTCGAGTTCCTGTAACGCCGAATTCGCCAATCGTTTTAATCAACACCTCTTCGATGTCGCGCACATAACGGTGAACGTCGCAACGATCCGGTTTTAGATCCACTATCGGATAACCGACGAGTTGTCCTGGACCATGGTAGGTCACATCTCCTCCTCGGCCTGTTTCATGAACTTCGACCGCGCTGGATTCGAGCTGTTGACGATCAGCCAGTATGTTCGAGCTATCCGCGCCCCGCCCAAGCGTGAAGACGTGGGGATGCTCGAGAAGCAAGAGCTGTTCAGTGTCGTGACCCGACCGGAGTCTTTCGACGGCCTGTTCCTGTAACCGCAAGCCGTCGTCGTATTGAACGATCCCCAACCACTGGGCTTCGCAAATGCGCTGTGGTTTCGAACCCGTAATCCCCATTATCGTCTGCTGACAAGTTGGGGCGGCTCATCTCTGCCGCCCCCTCACAAACGTTTTCGCGATCGAGTTGTGGATCGTCGGCTAACTCGTGTACTCCGCCGCTTCGATTACATCCCGAACTGTCGCCAGAAACTGATCTGCAACCGCGCCATCAATGATCCTATGGTCAAAGCTGAGACCGAAGATTCCCATTTGACGAATTGCAATCGCATCGTCTATGACGACGGGCCTTTTCTTGATAACTCCGACACCCAGTATCGCCACTTGAGGTTGGTTGATAATAGGAGTTCCTGCCCATCCTCCGAAAACTCCGGGATTGGTGATCGTGAAGGTCCCGCCTTGCACTTCATCGGGCTTGAGCTGCTTTTTGCGCGCGCGCTCTCCGAGATCATTCACCGCGCGAGCCAGCCCAAGAAGCGACTTCTCATCGGCCCCACGGATTACAGGCACGATCAGTCCCCAATCGAGCGCGACTGCCACGCCTACATTGATGTCTTTCTTGTAAACGATCTGATCGCCCCACACCGAGGCATTGACTACCGGCCACTTTCTGATGCCTTCGATAACCGCTTTGATGATAAAAGGCATAAACGTTAATTTGACGCCGTCGCGTTCGAAGTCACCTTTGAGGGAGTCGCGGAGCTTCGCGGTTTTGTGGAAGTCCACTTCCATAAATGAGGTGACGTGGGCGGAGATGTGGCGACTTTCGACCATCCGCTCGGCGATCCGACGCCGCATGATCGACATAGGCTCGATTTCGACTCGGTCGCCCTCTGCGTATGGTGGCGGCCCGGCTTCGGTTTGTGTCGCGGCTGGAGCTCGCGGAGGTTGCGGCGCCCGTGGTGCTGCTTCTGGCTGCTGCGCTGGCACGGGTTGAGCAGGTGCCGCAGCAGACGGAGCTGCAGCCGCTGGTCTCGCCTCACCTTTCCGGTTTTCAATAAATGTAAGTATGTCCTGTTTTGTAACTCGACCGCCGATACCGGTTCCTTCGATCTGCGAGATGTCGACTTCTTGTTCGTCCGCGATCTTGCGTACCACCGGTGACGATCGAGTCTGACGCAACTCGTCCTTCGAGGTTGCTGCACTCGATGGCGGCGGCGCGGGTGCCGCCGTTTTTGGAGCCGGCGGGGCTGTTGCGGGGGGAGGAGGCGCCACTGGAGCTGATGAGGGTGGCGGCTCAGGCTTCGCTTGGGCCGGTTCCTCTTTTGGCGGAGCGG
>Ga0126382_10000721_pt1 | contig 12961 bp, 9 predicted proteins | sample PanSoiMetPlot_30_FD_92548 | JGI IMG/M metagenome (GOLD analysis project Ga0126382, IMG submission 92548) | Tropical forest soil microbial communities from Panama - MetaG Plot_30 | ecosystem: Environmental > Terrestrial > Soil > Tropical forest > Bulk soil | place: Panama | collected 2016-02-17 | reverse complement strand
TCGGCGTGCTGCCGACGGAGTTCGACGGCACGTCGGACGCAATCCTGCAGGAATATGACGCCGAACGGAACCTGCGGATGGAATATCTGCGCGACCACGGCTTCTGGTCGGACCTGCCGTTCAGTCGCATCAAGGAAGACTTCGACGGCTACTATCCGAAAGCGTTCAATGAGGGCACCGGTCAGGGCGACCAGCAATTTGCCGGTACTCCGACCGCCGTTCTCTCGAGCTAGCGCATGATCCCGAAAAAGCCTGCCCCGGACTTGATCCGGGGTGGACACCGGTTTTCGGAAAAGATCATGCGCCAGCAAAAAGTTAGAGTGGGATGACGATTCGAAGAAAAGTCATCACACTCTGGCCAGCAATCGCCGCGTGATCGCCGCGATGTGGACAGCCGCGCAGTCGATCGTCGGAAAGCCGGCGTTGTTTTCGTCGAGCACCATCGAGAGATCGGTCCCCGCGAGGAGCACGGATTGGGCGCCGTCGCGTCTGATGAGAGTGTCCGCCAGCTCGCGCAATCCATCGATCTGCGCGGGCGTGCTGCGGTCATAGAGGATGTCAAGGTACGTGGTGTGGATCCGCTCGATCTCGTCCGGCCTGGGCATGACGACCTCGACACCGAGGCGGCCGAACATGCGGGATTCGACGGTGGACCGGGTACCGAACAGCGCGACGCGCCCGAGCCCGCGCGTCCGGATGGCTTCGGCAACCTCCGACACCATGTCGATCAGCGGCAATGGCGAGAGCACGGCCAGCTCGGCGGCGCAGATGTGGGGCGTGACCGCCACGATCGCCGCCATCTCGGCGCCGCCCGCAGCCATGCTTTCGATCAGACCGTTGAGATAGCGGGCAAGCTCCTCGATCTTCTTGCTCTCAGCCAGAGAGCGCGCGCGATCGACGTCGGCATGCGCGATCAGCATGCGCGGAACGCGATCCGCCGCCGCATGCGCGGCGATCAGACCGCGATAATAATGAATGGTCGCGCCCGGTCCGAGCCCGCCGATCAGCCCGAGACAGCGTCCTTCCGCACTCATGACGTGAGCATCAAGTAGCGCATGTCAATTCCGGAAAACCGGTGTCCACTTTTCCATAGCGCGTTGAAGACGCGCGTAAACGCGCTAATAGCCATGCGCTAACCCGTCTCGACCGTTTCGGCTTCCTGCAGCGGTCCTTGTCCGACCGGCGTCGCGCCCTCCGGCATCACCATCCGCGCCAGCACCGGGATCACCAGCAGGCTGCAGATCGGCGACAGCAGCATGCCGCCGACCACAACGGTGGCGAGCGGCTGCTGCACCTGCGCGCCGATGCCGGTCGAGATCGCCGCCGGCACCAGGCCGATGCAGGCGGAGAGCCCGGTCATGAAGATCTGCCGCATGCGGGTCTGGCCGGCCGCGATGACCGCCTCTTCGCGCGGGAGCCCTTCCTCGATGTTCTTGCGGATGTAGGAGACCAGCAGGATGCCGTCCATCGAGGAGACGCCGAACAAGGAGATGAATCCGATCGCCGCCGAGATGCTGAAGTTCAAACCGGCCACGTAGAGCCCGAGGATGCCGCCGGCGACCGCGAACGGAATGCCGGCGAGCGCGAGCAGGCTGTCGCGCACCGAGTTGAACAGGCTGTAGAGCAGCATCATGATCAACAGCAGGCTCAGCGGCACGATGATGGCGAGCCGCTTCTGCGCCTCGACCAGCGCGCCGAATTCGCCCGTCCACTCCATCCGGTAGCCCGGCGGCAGTGGCAGCTTCTCGGCGATCACCACCTGCGCCTCGGCCACGGTCGAGCCGAGGTCGCGGCCGCGCACGCTGTATTTGAGCGGGACGAAGCGCTGGTTGTTCTCGCGGTAGATATAGGCGGCGCCGGTCTCCAGCCTGACCTCGCCGAGTTCGCCAAGCGCGATATAGGCGGTCGGCGCCTTCGGATCGTTGTTCGGCAGCGCCACCGGAATCGCGCGGATGGCGCCGACGTCGCGGCGATATTCCGGCGCGAAGCGCACCGTGAGCGCGAAATTCATCTCGCCCTCGTAGACGCGCGTCACCTCCTGGCCGCCGATCGCCGCCTGCACGACGGCGTTGATGTCGCCGACCGAGAAGCCGTAACGCGCCGCCTTGGCACGGTCGATCTTGATGACGAGATTGGGCTGGCCGAGCAGGTTGAAGCCGCCGGGGTTGGTGACGCCCGGCACGGTCGCGATCTCGGTCTTGAGCGCCTTCGACAGCCGCTCGAGCTCCGCGAGATCACGACCGAAGATCTTGACCGAGTTCTCGCCCTTCACCCCCGAGACCGCCTCCTCGATATTGTCCTGGATGTATTGCGAGAAGTTGAAATCGACCCCGACGAACTCGCGCCGGAGGTGGTCGCTCATCTGCTTGACCAATTCTTCCTTGGTCAGCCCGTTCGGCCATTCGTCGAACGGCTTCAGCGGCACGAAGAATTCCGCCACGAACGAGCCGTCGGGATCGGTGCCATCCTCGCCGCGGCCCTGTTCGGAGACGACCGTGCGCACCGGCGCGTAGCTCTTGATCACGTTGCGCATGCGCGCGACCGACTCCATGCCGGCCTCGAGCGTGATCGTGGGCGGCAGCAGCGCGCGGATCCAGAGATTGCCCTCCTCCAGCTTGGGCAAGAACTCGGTGCCGAGCCGCATCCCGAGCAGCCCGCAGACCAGCAAGAAGGCGAGCGCGATCGCCGCCGCGGCGCGGAAGCGGCGCACAGCGAGCGGAAGGATCTGTTCGTAGACCCTGCGGAGGTGGCGCACCAGGAAGGTCTCGACCTCCTGCACGTGCGCCGGCAGGAGGATCGAGGCCATCACCGGCGTCACAGTGAAGGTGGCGATGACGGCGCCGATCAGCGCATAAGCATAGGTGCGCGACATCGGGCCGAAGATCTGGCCCTCCACGCCCTGCATGGTGAACAGCGGCAGGAACGCGGCAATGGTGATCACCACCGAGAAGAAGATCGGCTTGTCGACCTCGACCGCGGCATTGAGGATACGCCGCAGCTTGTCGGCGAGCAGCACCTCAGGGTTGGCGGTCTCCGCCGGCTCGTCATGGGCCAGATGGCGGAAGATGTTCTCCACCATGATGACGGTGGCGTCGACGATGATGCCGAGGTCGATGGCGCCGACCGAGAGCAGGTTGGCGGATTCGCCGCGCAGCACCGTGATGATCACGGCCAGGAACAAGGCCACCGGGATGGTCGCCGAGACGATCAGCGCGCAGCGCAGGTTGCCCAGGAACACCCACTGGATCAGGAAGATCAGCGCGATGCCGAACGCCATGTTGTGCAGCACCGTCCGCACCGTGATCGCGACCAGGTCGCCGCGGTCGTAGTAGGGCTCGACCTTCACCCCCGGCGGCAGCGTGCCGTCGGTGTTGATGCGCTCGATCGCCGCGCGCACCCGCGCGACCACCTCCGAGGTGCGCTCGAACTTCTGCATCAGCACGATGCCGGTGACGATGTCGGTAACCTCGTCGCGGCCGGCGATGCCGAGCCGCGGGGTGAAGCCGATCTGCACCTTGGCGACGTCCGACAGCAAGACCGGCACGCCGCCCTGCTGGGTGAGCACGATATTGCCGATATCCTGCAGCGTGCCGACCACGCCGATGCCGCGCACCGTGACGGACTGCTCGCCGAGCGAGATGGTGCGGCCGCCGACATTGGAGTTGCCGGCGGAGATCGCGGTGATGATCTGCGGCAGCGTGAGGCCGTGCGCGATCATGCGGTTGAGGTCGATCTCGACCTGGAACTCTTTGGTCTTGCCGCCGAGCACCAGCACGTCGGCGACGCCCGGCGTGATGCGCAACCGCCGCTCCACTATCCAGTCCTGCAGCGTCTTGAGCTGCATGACGTCCATGTCGGGCGGCCCCTTGAGCTGGTAGCGGAAGATTTCGCTGATGCCGCCGGCCGGCGAGATCACCGGCTGCACGTTGGCCGGCAGCGTCACGTCCTTGAGCCGGTTGGTCACCTGCTGGCGCACGAAGTAATAGTCGCGGCCGTACTCGAATTGCAGGCGGATGAAGCTCAGCGCATAGACCGTGTTGGAGCGGATGTATTTGAGCCCCGGCGTGCTCGCCACCGCGATCTCGAGCGGAATGGTGATGTAGCGCTCCATCTCCTCCGGCGACTGCCCGGGATATTGCGCGATGATCTCGATGATCGGCGGCGCCGGATCCGGATAGGCCTCGATGTTGAGCGTGGTGAAGGCGGCAAGCCCGATCGCGATGAACGCCGCGAAGCTGATCAGCACCAGCGGGCGCCGCGACAGACAGAATGATATCACGCTAGGCAGCATGGGGGGACCGATCGCGCATCATTGCCGCCACTCGTTGTCGACGAAGATGGCGCCGCGCGCGACGATGCGTTCGCCGGCCGCGAGGCCATCGCGGATCTGCACCCGGCCGTCCTGTTCCATGCCGAGCTTCACCTTGCGCCGGCCGAACAGCGTCGGCTGCTCCTCGACCCACACCACCGCGAGATCGCCTTCGCGGATCACCGCCTCGACCGGCACCGCCGGCGACGGCTCGTCGGCGCCGGTCGCGATCTTGAAGCTCGCGAACATCTCGGCCTTGAGCGCGCCGTCGACATTGGGGACCTCGGAGCGCACCACCGTGCGCCGCGTCGTCAGGTCGGTCATCGCGCTAATCGTGGTGATGCGCGCTTTGAACACGCGGCCCGGCAGCGCACTGACCTTCACCTCCACCTCCTGGCCGACGCGCACGAGCGGAATGTCGTTCTCGGGCACCTGCGCCTTCAGCCACATGGTGGCGAGATCCGCGATGACGTAGAGCGCGTCGCCGGTGTCGTTGCGCACGTACTGGCCGGGGCCGACCTTGCGGGCGACGACCGTGCCGTCGATCGGTGCGTGGACCGGCGTCGCACGCCGGATGGCGCCCTTCTCCTGCAGAGCGGTGATCTCGTCGTCGGCGAAGCCGACGATGCGCAGCCGCGCGCGCACCGCTTCGAGCGAAATCTCCGCCGAACGCAGATCGTTCTTGGCGGCGACGAGCTGCGCCTCGGCCTGCTGCCATTCCTTGAGCGCCGCCGCCTTGCCCTCGTAGAGGTCCTTGAGCCGCTTCTCCACGATCAGCGCGAGATCGTGCTGGGAGCGCGCCTTGTTCATGGCGGCGATGGCGGCGATGAAATCGTTCTGCGGCTGCACCACCTCGGGGCTGTCGATCTCGAACAGCGCCTCGCCGCGCTTGACCTTGTCGCCGACCTTGGCGATCAGCCGGGTCACCCGGCCGGGGAACGGCGCGAGCACCGCGGTGCTGGTGTCCTCGTTGTAGGCGATCTGCCCGATCGCGAATCTCTGCACCCGGAACGGATAGCGCTCGACCGGCTGCACCTCGAGCTGATGCATCTGGTCGGCGGTGACCCGCACGCTGTCGCCGTTTTTCCGACCGTTCTGGGCTGCGGCGTCGGTGGACAACCAAAAACCGGCCCCGATCAGCAGGAGCACGGCAAGAGCCGATCGGCAGGCGGGCGCGCGTGTCATGGCATTCGCTCGGTTCGACCGATCATGCGGACGCCCGCCGCCGCGCACGTGGAATGCCAAGATCTCACCGCGTTCGCTTGGGTCCGGGGTGAATCACATCGATCGCCCCTCGGGGCGGACTGATATCAGAGCACACCACGACGAGAAAGCACGTCAGGCGGGAGAACCGCCGTAGTGCCGCCCCATTCCAGCCGTTTCGTTAACATTTGGGGCGGGGTAGTGGCACGTGGCTGTTGCACGGTCATATCGGCTTGTCTGTTTGGCGGGCGTGCTCGCCCTGCCAATGGCAGGCGCCGACGCGGAAGGCAACTCTTCGTCCGCTTGCCGATTCGCCAAGGTCAGCACCGGGAAGGTCCGGACAATCGCCGACGGCCGCAGTTTCGCCCTCGAGGACGGGCGCGAAATCCGCCTCGCCGGGATCGAGGTCCCTCTCCCGCCGGCGCCCGGCGAAAGCGGGCCACGGGCGGACGCGGGTCTGCGGGCCCGGGCGGCACTGGAGAACCTGATCGCGGGCCGGGAGGTGGAGCTGCACGAGACCGGTACCGCCGACCGCTACGCCCGGACCATAGCGCAGGCCTATGTCCGCACTGAGGATTCCGGCTCGGCCCGGTCGGTGGCACATCACCTGCTGGCCGCAGGCTTTGCCAGAGTGGCCACCCAAGTCGGCGGGCAAGCCGGAGAACAGGTGGGACAAAACCGCCTCTGTACCTCCGAAATGCTCGCGCAAGAGCGTATCGCCCGCGAATCCAAGCTTGGCCTGTGGCGCGAACCGTACTATGCCATCCGGGGGGCGGAGAGCTTTGCCGAGCTCAGCGCCGAGCGCGGCCATTTCACGGTGGTGGAAGGCAAGGTGTTGTCCGTTCGCGAGAGCGGAGGCACCATATATATGAACTTCGGGCGGCGCTGGTCGCAGGCCCTGACGGTCACCATCTTGAAACGCAACGAGCGCATGTTTGCCGCCGCCGGGCTCGAACCAAGAACGCTCGAGAATCGCCGCGTCCGGGTGCGCGGCTGGATGGACGACCGCAACGGGCCTCGGATCGACGCCTCCCGCCCGGAGCAAATCGAGATCGCGGACCGTCACTGAACGTAGAGAGACGTAGAGACCGTGGACGTCGGGGTGAGATCATCGGGGAGGTGCAGCGGGCGGCGCATCGGTGCCGGCCGGCGCTCGGCGCTCCTCGCCGCCTTCGCTCTGGCGCTCGCCGGCTGCAGCTCGTCGCTGCTCTCGGTCGGCGCGCCGCCGGGAGCGCTGAACGGCGCACCGAAGCAGGCCCAGCAGCAGCCACAACCGGCGCCGATCCCGACCCAGCGCGAGCACCAGCGCATCCTGGCCGCCTATAACGGCGCCTATGAGGATTCCAAGCTCGAAAGCCTGCTCAACCAGATGGTCGCGAAGCTCGTGGCGGCGTCGGAGCGGCCGGATGTGCACTATCGTATCACCATCCTCAATTCGGCCGCGGTCAACGCCTTCGCGCTGCCGACCGGCCAGCTCTACGTGACGCGCGGGCTCATCGCGCTCGCCAACGACACCTCCGAGCTCGCCTCGGTGCTCTCGCACGAAATGTCGCACGTGATCGCGCGCCATGCCGCCATCCGCGAGGACCAGGCGCGGCAGGTGGCGCTGGTCAGCCGCGTCGTGCAGGACGTGCTGAGCGATCCGGAAACCGGCGCCCTGGCGCTCGCCAAGTCCAAGATCGCGCTGGCAAGCTTCTCGCGCGCGCAGGAATTCGAGGCCGACGGCATCGGCGTCGGCATCGCCGCCCGCGCCGGCTACGATCCCTATGGCGCCGTGCGCTTCCTCACCTCGATGGGCCGCAACGCCGAGCTCAAGAACAACCATACCCAATCGCATATCGATCCGCGCGCGCCCGATTTCCTCTCCTCCCATCCGGCGACGCCCGAGCGCATCAAGAATGCCCAGGGCAATGCGCGCCAGTTCAGCGCGCCCGGCGGCGGCGAACGCGACAGGACGGCCTACCTCACCGGCGTCGACGGCATGGTCTACGGCGAGGATCCGAGCGAAGGCTTCGTGCGCGGCCGCCGCTTCCTGCATCCCAAGCTCGGCTTCACCTTCGTCTCGCCCGACGGATTCTCGCTCGACAACACCGCGCAGGCGGTGCTCGGCGTCAAGGAGGGCGGCGGCCAGGCGCTGCGGCTCGACGTGGTGCGCGTGCCGGCGGAACAGACGCTCGCCGACTATCTCACCTCCGGCTGGATCGAGAGCATCGACAACAAGACGGTCGAGGACGTGATCGTGAACGGGCTCCCGGCCGCGACCGCGGTCGCCAGGGGCGACCAGTGGGTGTTCCGGCTCTATGCGGTGCGCTTCGGCAGTGACGTCTATCGTTTCATCTTCGCCTCCAAGCGCCAGAGCGCTGAGGTGGACCGGCAATTCCGCGAGTCGGTGTCCACCTTCCGCCGCATGACGCTGGCGGAAAGCCAGGCGGCAAAGCCGCTGCACATCCGGATCATCACCGTTGCACCTGGTGAAACGGTCGAGCGCCTGGCGAGTCGGATGGCAACCCCCGACCGCCCGGTCGATCGGTTTCGCGTCCTCAACGGGCTCGCCGCCAACGACCGCGTGAGCCCCGGCGATCAGCTCAAGATCGTGGTGGAGTGAGGCGCGTCCCGGGTGGGACACTGCCCGCGTAACCTGCATCAATCTCGCGTCGCGCCGCAGCCTTGACATTCGTCCCGGGCTCGGGCGCGATGTCGCGGTCGGTCAATTCGCATCGGTGTGACGGCGCCGAGCGAAATTGAACCGGCCAACGAGTCGAAAACGACCGCCCGAGTTTCTCTGATGGGGAGGGCGCGATGGTGCAGATGCCGCGGGGCCGGTCGTTCGACCGTGCATGCGGCCCGGCACTCATCGATTGACCATGGCCGGTATCGAAGCTGTCCTGCTTCTGGCGTTGCAAGCGATCCTGAGCGGCGTTCTGGTCGGCGGCGTCTACGGCATCCTCTCGGTCGGATTGAGTCTCGCCTTCGGCGTGATGCGCATCGTCAATTTCGCGCACGGCGAGCTGGTCATGTACGGCATGTATGCCGGCGTGATCGCGTCGCGCAATTTCGGCATCGATCCGCTGCTGATCCTGCCGCTCAGCTTTCTGCTGGTGGCGCTGGTCGGCGTGGCGCAGTATCAAATCGTATTCCGTCACTTCGTGGGGCACGCGACGCTGCAGCAACTGCTGGCCGCGATCGGCTGCGCGCTGGTGCTGCAGATGATCGCCCAGATCATCTTCGGTGCGGACGCGCGCACCGCCACGTCGATGTTCACCGGCCAATACGTGGTGTTCGGGCCGTTCTTCCTGTCCCAGGCGCAGATCGTCGCCTTCATCGTCGCCGTCGCCGCGACGCTCGGCGTCGAGCTGCTGCTGCGCGCCACCACCTGGGGCAAGGCAGTGCGTGCCGTGGCCGACGACCTCGAGGCCGCCGAGGTGGTCGGCGTCAATTCGCGAATCATCAATATCGGAGCGTTCGCGCTGGCCTGCGGCCTCGCCGGGCTCGCCGGCACCGTCCTGGTCACCTATTTCCCGACCTCGCCCTCGGTGGGGTTCTCGCTGATGCCGATCATCATCATCGCCACCACCATCGGCGGCCTTGGCAGCATCGGCGGCACGTTCCTGGGCGGCATCTTCTGCGGCATCATCCAGCAGGTCACCGCGATGATGTGGAATTCCGCGTTGCAGGACGTCCCGCTCTACGTCCTGCTGCTGCTGTTCATCGCGTTCCGGCCGACCGGATTCTTCGGCGTGAGGTCGGAATAGCGATGGAAGCACCCGCGACCATGAGCGCGATCCCCGCGGCCCCCGCTGCGGCATCGCGCATGCCGACACGCAGCCTCCTCTATCTGTTCCTGCCCGTCGTCGTTGTCGCCATCCTGCCGCTGCTGCCGTTCGTCAACAACTACATCATCGCCGCCACCGTTCGCGCCTTGATCTTCATCTCGCTCGGGCAGGCCTGGAACATCGTCGCCGGCATCGGCGGGCAGCTGTCGCTCGGCCACAGCGTCTTTCTCGGGCTCGGCTGCTACACGACCGGCATTCTGTTCAACCGCTACGGCGTCCCGCCCTGGATCGGCGGTTTCATCGCCATGCTGCTGTCGCTCGCGGTCGCCCTCGTCATGGGTAGCATGACGTTGCGGATGCGGGGCGTGTTCTTCGCGCTCGCCACGGTGGCGGTGTCGCTCGCGCTGGTCCAGCTCTCGCGCCATTTCGTGGACTTGACCGGCGGCGCCGACGGGCTCGCGCTGAAATTCGTCGGCAATTCGCTGTGGGCGATGCAATCGCGCACGCCGGCGCCGTTCCTCTATGCCGCGCTCGCCTTCGTCATCGTCTACTACTGGATCACGCGGGCGCTGCTGACGTCGAGCTTCGGGCTCGCCATGCAGGCCGTGCGCGACGACGAGGTGGCCGCGGCCGCGGCCGGCGTCGCGGTGTTCCGCACCAAGCTCCTGGGATTCCTGCTGAGCGCGGCCATGACCTCGCTTGCCGCGGTGCTCTACCTGCAGTTCTACATGGCGATCGATCCCGAGGCCGCCTTCGGTCTCTCGCAGGCGATCCAGCTGCAGCTGCCCGCACTGCTCGGCGGGCTCGGCACCGCGCTGGGTCCGGTCATCGGCGGCGCGCTGATGATCTTCCTGTCCGAGGTCACCAACTGGGGCTCGACCAAGATCGGCGTCGAAGGCCTGGACATCCTGGTCTACGGCCTGATGCTGCTGATCGTCATTCTGCGCGCCCCGAGCGGGATCGTCGGGCTGGTGTTCAAGAACGCGGTTTCGGGAGGCCCCCGGTGACGACGGCTGCGCTCGAGGTGAAAGGCATCGCCCGCAACTTCGGCGGCGTGGTGGCGCTGCGCGACGTGTCGTTCACGGTCGGCGAAGGCGAGGTCGTGGGGCTGATCGGCCCCAATGGCGCCGGCAAATCGACCCTGTTCGAGATCGTCAGCGGCAACCTCTCCCCGAGCGCGGGGCGCATCAGCTATTTCGGAGCGGACTGCACCGCCATGCCGACGCATCTGCGGCGGCGCGCCGGGATGTGCCGGACGTTCCAGAAGGTGCGTCTGTTCGACAGCATGACGGTCGCGGACAACATCCGCGTCGCGGCCTCGCAGTGCCTTCCACCCGGCCGCGCGCTGCACGACGAGGTGGCCGCAATCCTTGCCCAGCTGCGCCTGCAGGCACAAGCGGAGCGCCGGCCGGCCGAGCTCACACTTGCCGACCGCAAGCGGGTCGAGATCGGCCGCGCCATGGCCGGGCACTGCCGGCTGCTGATGCTCGATGAGAGCATGTCGGGGCTGACCCACGAGGAGGCGGAGCACCTGATCGTCGAAATTCTCGCGCTCAATCGCGAGCGCGGCATCACCGTCATCGTCGTCGAGCACGTGCTGTCCGTATTGGCCGCGATGGTGAAGCGGCTCATCGTCCTGCACAACGCGACGGTCGTGGCCGACGGCACGCCGAGCCAGGTCGCGCACGATCCCGTGGTGATCGAGGCCTATCTCGGCACCAAGCAGAGCGCGCTCAAATGACGCTTCTCGGGGTGGAAAACCTGAGCGTGTCCTACGGCGACCTCTACGCCGTGCGCGAGGTGTCGTTCGCACTCGATGAGCACGCGGTTTTCGTCTTGCTGGGCGCCAATGGCGCGGGCAAGACCAGCATCCTGCGCGCGATCTCGGGGCTGGTGCCGGCGCGGGGCGGCAAGATCACGGCCGAGGGCAAAAGCCTGATCGGCCTGCCGCCCCATCAAGTGGCGCGGGCTGGCATTTCCCACGTCCCGGAGGGTCGGCGCATCTTTCCGCATCTCACGGTGGAGGAAAATCTGCTGGTGAGCTTTCTCCCCGGCCGGGCGACGGCGACGCGGACCGACGCCTTCGCCTCGATCTACCAGTTGTTTCCCCGCCTGGCGGAGCGGCGCCGGCAGGCCGGCGGCACGCTCTCGGGGGGCGAGCAGCAGATGCTGGCCATCGGCCGGGCGATGATGAACTTCCCCAAGCTCCTGATGCTGGACGAGCCATCGCTCGGCCTCTCCCCGGTGCTGGCGGAGCTGGTATTCGAGCGGCTCGCCGAAATCAGGCGCCAGGGCACGACCATTCTGCTGGTCGAGCAGAATGCGACCTGTCTGGAAATGGCCACGGGCGGAATCATTCTGGCGAACGGTCGCGTGGTGCTTGCCGGCGATCGCCCCACGCTGCAGGATTCGGAATTCGTGCGGCGCGCCTATCTGGGAGTTTGAACCGAGCGACTGAAGCAAAGGCAAATGGGAGGAAGCTCATGAAGATCACGCGCAGGGCAAATCTGAAGGGATTGTTGGCGAGCGCCGCCGCGGTGGCGCTGCCGAGCATCGGCCGCTCCCAGTCGGCGGAGATCGTGATCGGCGCGCCGAATGCGCTGACCGGCGGACTCGGCGAGGTGGGCTCGCGCGGCACCTGGGGCATGCAGATCGCGGTCGACCAGATCAACCGCGAGGGCGGCATCAAGTCCATGGGCGGCGCCAAGCTCAAGCTGGTGATCGCCGACACTACGTCGGAGAATCCGACGCAGGCGGCGAGCATCACGCGGCGCATGATCGACCAGGAGGGCGCGATCGTGCTGGCCGGAGCCGGCGCCAGCGCGATGACGCTTGCCGCGCAGGTCGAGGCCGAGAAGTCGGAAATTCCGCTTCTCACCAATTCCTACGCCGACGGCATCGTCACCCGCGGCTACAAATACACGTTCAAGATCACGCCGCAGGGCGGTGCGGTGTGGAACTGGTCGATGACCAGCGCCTACGACATGTGGAAGGCGTCGAAGGGCTCGCCACCGAAATCGGCGTTGATCTTCATGAGCAACGACGCGGTCGGACTGGTCGTGCAGAAGCAGCTTCCCGAGCACGCCAAGACGCTCAATCTCGAGGTGCCGTTCTCGCAATCGTTCCAGATGGGGCTGTCGGACCCCTCGGTCGCCGTGGCGCCGGTGCTGCGTTACAAGCCGGACCTGCTCTTTCTGGGCGGCTTCACCAACGACCTGATCCTGATCATCAAGGCGCTGCGCGGCGTGGGAGCGACCATGCCGATCTTCGGCGCGGGACCTGCCGGCACCGACTCCGTCGGCAAGGGCCTCGGCAGCGCGGGCGACAAGTTCTTTGCGCCGATGGCGTGGAACTGGGACCTCAACGTTCCGGGCAACAAGGAATTCGTCGCGGCCTACAAGGCGGCCTATCCGACCCAGCCCTACCCGCCGGCGAACGAGCAGCTCGGCCAGGGCTATGTGATCGGGCTGATCATCCGCCAGGCGCTGGAAAAAGCCGCGACCCGTGATCCCAAGAAGATCCGCGACGTGATCGCGTCCACCGAATTCACCAACCTGCCCTACCCGGCGACCAAGGTGAAGTTCGGCGACAACGGTCTCAACATCTACAACCAGGAAGTCCTGGCGGAGTGGATGAAAGGCGAGCTGCGCACCGTCTGGCCGAAAGAGGTGCAGAC
>Ga0126382_10000720_pt1 | contig 12967 bp, 13 predicted proteins | sample PanSoiMetPlot_30_FD_92548 | JGI IMG/M metagenome (GOLD analysis project Ga0126382, IMG submission 92548) | Tropical forest soil microbial communities from Panama - MetaG Plot_30 | ecosystem: Environmental > Terrestrial > Soil > Tropical forest > Bulk soil | place: Panama | collected 2016-02-17 | reverse complement strand
GCGGGGCGCGGCGGCTGGCCGACCGGCCGGCGGCGCGGGAGATGGATGCGGTGCTGCACCGCGAGCGGGTCGGCCCGGCGCGGCGTCAGCGCACGCACCGCGCACCCGCCGGTGAGCTGCCCGGCGGGGTCATGATCCGGGCCGGCCGCGGTGCCGCGCTGCTGCTGGGCGGGCGGCTGCTGCCATGGTCTTTTCGGGGGTACGGCGCCGCGGCGGGCGTCGGCCCACCGGGTGCGGTGGAGGTGCTGACGCCGCGGTCGGTCGTAGCCGCGATCTCGGGCGGCTACCGGCCGCTGGTACACCCGACCGCGCTCCCGCCGGCCGGCGGGGCGCCTCCGGGGGTGCGCGCCTACAGCGGCGTCTGATAGCCGCTGACCCAGTGGGTCTGGATCCAGGACAGGACAGCCGTCCAGGTGCCGGTCAGCTCGAGCACCCCGATCACGACGAGGAGCGCCCCGCCGGCCCGGGTGATGAGCCGCGCGTGCCGGCGGGCGAAGCCGAAGGCGGTCATGCCGCGCTGGAACAGCAGCGCGACGATAAGGAAAGGGATGCCAAGGCCCAGGCCGTACACGAACATCAGCAGCGCCCCGCGCGCGGCCGTGCCGGAGGTCATGGCCAGGCCCAGGACCACCGTCAGGGTGGGGCCGATGCAGGGCGTCCAGCTCACGCCGAAGAGCACCCCGAGCACCGGCGCCCCGGCAAGCCCGGCCCGCGGGCGCACGGAGGGCCGGACGATGCGCCCGGTGAGGGGGAACCGGTCGAAGACGCCGGCGAACATCAGCCCCAGGAAGATCGTGACCACGCCGAGGATCTGGGTCAGCCCGGTGGCGTGGGTGCGCAAGACCGCGCCGAGCCCGCCGAAGGCCACGCCCTCGCTGGCGAACACGACCGAGAAGCCGAGCACGAACAGCGCGGTGCCGGCCACGGTCCGGGACCGGCCCGGGCCGGCCGCCGCGGCGGCCGTCACCTTGACCGCCGTTCCGCCGCTGCCGTCGCCGCCGCCCCCGGTCTCGGCCGCGCCGCCCGCGGCGGCCTGGCGGTCGCCCCCGCTACGGCCGCCGGCCGGGTGGGCCTCCGGGCGGGCCTGCGCGTCCACCCCGGACATGCCGGCGGCGTAGGAGAGATAGCCGGGGACCAGGGGCAGCACGCACGGTGAGAGGAAGGTGACCGCGCCCGCGGCGGCCGCCACGGGGACAGCCAGGATCAGCGGCCCGGAAAGGACCAGGTGCCCGACCCCACCGCCCATGGCCCGCCTTCCTGCTCGCTGATGCGGCACGCCCAACCTATCTCCAGTTGCCTGGCGGGTTCGGCAGTGGAGGGCGCCCCGGTCCCGGGAGATCGCAAGGTAACCACACGCTGCAGCGTTCCCGAGCCGGCGGCTGACACGGCGCTGACGCGGGCCCTCACGATCTAGAGCCACCGCCCGGCACCCGGCCGGCCAGATAGGTGTTGATGACGTAGCAGAGCAACGCAACGCCGGTCAGCAGCGCCATGGCCAGGGAGGCGCCATCAGCGCCGGAGTTGACGAAACCCGCCCCGCTCGCCGCCGCTCCGACGATGCCCAGCAGGCCCGCCACCGACAGCCAGACGGCCGCGCGCTGGCGCGCGGCGGCCGCCCGGATCACAAGGCTGATCGCGCCCAGAATCAGCAGCAGCCCGAGCGCCGCGTGCGCGCCCAGCGCGACGGGCCCGTTGCCCAGGGCGCGGCCGATAGCGGCCAGGAAGCCCCGACCCTGGTCCTGCTGGGGCACGGTGACGTAGAGATTGACCACCATTCCCAGGCCGTACTGGATCAGCAGGCCGACCGTCATCCCCAGGCTGGTGCGGCGCACGATGCTGGCCTGGCGGGCCCGGCTGCGCGCAGCGGGCTGGCTGGCCAGGTCCGATTCGAGCACCGCCTCACCTCCCGTTCCCGATCATGGATCTGCGCCACCACCGGCCCCGCAGCACCATGATCACTACCGGGATCAGCCACCATGGCGCCCAGAACCGATGGCCGCCGCCCGCGGTGAAAGCCAGCCCGGCGACGGTCAGTGCCGCGACGCCGAGGGTGATCGCGATGGCCGCCATCGCCGTGCGTGAGCCGCGGCCGGCCGGAGGCTCCTGCGGCGGGCTGGCTTGAGGCAGGTCGGTCACCAGCTCGGCCAGGTCCCCGCGGGTGCGGGCGCGCAGTGCCTGACCGAGGCGGTCATCGAGCTCGGCCGCGTCAAGCCGCCCGGCCTGGAAGTGGGCCCCGAGTTCGCTGGCGATCGCGTCACGTTCCTGGTCGGACGCCAGGATGTCCGGCTGTTGGCTGCTGGTCGTGTTCACCTCGCACCTCCCGCTGGCGTATGGTCCTGCGAACCTTCGACCTCATAACGTTTCTATCTTAGATAATCTGATATCGCAACTATTAGCTATGGAATGATAACCTTGGCAACATGGCCGAAGGTTCGGGCGTGCCGCCGACAGGCCTCCCCGGCCTGGCGCTGCTCCTGGTTCAGCTGGGCTTTCACGCGGGCCGGGAGTTTGGGGAGCGGCTCGCCCCGCTCGGCCTCGAGCAGCGGCAGGCGGGCATGCTGGTCCGGCTGGCCGCGAACGAGGGCAAGTCGCAGCAGGCCATCGCGGAGCTGCTGGGGATCAACGCCACCCGGATGGTCTTCCTTGTGGACGAGCTGGAACTGCTCGGGCTGGTCGAGCGCAGGCGCAACCTGGCTGACCGGCGTTCCCATGCGCTGTACCTGACCGACGCGGGCACGGCGATGCTGGCGCGAGTGAGAGCCGCCACCGCCGAGCACGAGGCCCGGATGTCGGCAGCCATGACGAGCGACGAGCGGACCCAGCTGATCAGCCTGCTGCGCCGGGTAGCCAGCGAGCAGCGCTTGGGCGCGCAGGCGCTGCCCGGGATGCCGCCGGGACGCAGGGCGGGGTCGCGGGCCGCGGCCGGGACGCAGGGCGGCGTTCCGGGCCGAGCGGATTGACCGGTAGGTGCGAAGCCGCCACGATACTGCCCATGCGTACGACACCGCCGTTCCGTGCCGATCATGTCGGTAGCCTGCTGCGCCCGGCCAGCCTGCTGGCGGCGCGCGAAGACTTCGCCGCGGGGACGATCGATGCGGCCCGGCTGCGCGAGGTGGAGGATGCGGCGATCGCCGATGTGGTGGCGATGCAGCAGGAGGCGGGGCTGCAGAGCGCAACCGACGGCGAGTTCCGCCGCGCCACCTGGCACATGGACTTCATCTACCAGATCGGCGGCATCTCCAAGGCGCCGGGCCACCTGGCGGTGAAGTTCCACAACCCGGCGGGCGATATCGAGTGGACCCCGGCCGCGCTCCATGTGGGCAGCAAGCTGCGGATGGACAAAACGATCTTCGGCGACGACTTCGCCTACCTGCAGTCGGTGACGCCGGCGGAGGTGACGCCCAAGCAGACCATCCCGTCGCCGAACATGGTGCACTACCGGGGCGGGCCGGCCGCGATCGACCCCGAGGTCTACCCCGACATCGAGCAGTTTTGGGCGGACCTGGCCGCCGCCTACGCCGACGAGGTCGCCCGGCTGGCCGCGCTCGGCTGCACCTACCTGCAGTTCGACGACACCTCGCTGGCCTACCTCAACGACCCCGCCCAGCGGGCCGAGATCGCCGCCCGCGGCGAGGACGCCGACCACATGCACCTGCGCTACATCCGCCAGGTCAACGCGGCGCTGGCCAGCAAGCCGGCCGGGCTGACCGTCACCACGCATTTGTGCCGCGGCAACTTCCGCTCCTCCTGGGCCGCCTCGGGCGGCTACGACTTCGTCGCCGAGGCGCTGTTCGGCGGCCTGACCGTGGACGGGTTCTTCCTGGAGTACGACGACGAGCGCTCCGGTGGCTTCGAGCCGCTGCGATTCATCCCCCCGGGCAAGACGGTCGTGCTCGGGCTGGTCACCACAAAGCGCGGCGAGCTGGAAGACCCCGACGACCTCAAACGCCGGATCGACGCCGCCGCCAAGTACGTCCCGCTCGACCAGCTGTGCCTGTCCGGGCAGTGCGGCTTTTCCTCCACCGTCGAGGGCAACACCCTCACCTACGACCAGCAGCGCGCCAAGCTCGAGCTCATCGTCCAGGTCGCGCACGACGTCTGGGGCTGACCCCCGCGGGCCTGGCAGCCGCCGGCGACGCCGGCTTGCCGGGTTACTTCAATGCGGCCAGGGCGTCCTCGATCGCGCGGTGGAACGTGGGGTAGGCGTAGATCATCTGGCGCATGGTCTGCACCGGGACCCGCGCGTGCACCGCGACCACGAGCGCGCCGAGCACCTCGCCGCCGGTCGGGCCGGCCGACGTGGCGCCGACGAGGATCCCCGTTGCGGCGTCCTCGACCAGCTTGATGAACCCGTCGTTGCCCGCCTTGTGGATCCAGCCCCGCGTGGACTTCGGGACCGGGTACGCGCCCACGCGCACGCTCAGTCCCTGTTCCAGCGCCTGCGCCTCCGTCAGCCCGACCGCGCCGACCTCCGGGTCGGTGAACGTGACCCGGGGCACGGCGTGATACTGCGCCGGGAAGCCGGCCTCACCCAGGATGTCGGCCACGACGATCGCCGCCTGGTACATCGACATGTGGGTGAACGCGCCCTTGCCCGTGATGTCCCCGAGCGCCCATACCCCCGGGGCCGCCCGCAGGCGATCGTCCACCGGGATGGCGCGCAGCGTCTCGTCGATGCCCACCGCGCCCACGCCGACCCCCGCCAAGTCGGTCCGGCGGCCGGTGGCGACCAGCAGCGCCTCGCCGGTGAGTTCCTCACCGCCGTCGAGGGTGACCGTGAAGCGGTCCCCGTTATGTCCGACCCCGGTGGCATTCTTGCCGACGTGCACGCCGATCCCCTCCCGGCGGAACACCTCCATCAGCAGGTCGCCGGCCTCGGGCTCCTCCAGAGGCACCAGCCGGTCAGCGCCCTCCACCACGGTGACCCTGCTGCCGAACCGCGCGAAGACCTGGCCGAGTTCCACCCCGACGGCGCCGCCGCCGAGCACCACCAGCGATCCGGGTACCCGCTCGGTCTCGATGGCCTCGCGGTTGGTCCAGAACGGCGTGCCCGCCAGCCCCGGGATCGGTGGCACGGCCGGTGCCGTGCCGGTGTTGATGACGATCGCGCGCCGAGCCCGCAGTACCTGATGCTGGCCGTCCGGCCCGGAGGGAGTGACGGTGACCTCGCGCGGCCCGCTGATCCGCCCGTGCCCGCGGACCATGATCCCTCCTTTGCCGGTGAACCGGTCTACGGCCGCCTTGTCGTTCCAGTCGTCGGTGGCATCGTCACGGATCCGGCGGGCCACCGGCGCCCAGTCGGGATCCACGCGCGCCGTGCCCGACATCCCGTTGACCCGCCTTCCCTCCATGAGCAGGTTGGCGGCGCGGATCATCATCTTGGACGGGACGCAGCCCCAGTACGGGCATTCGCCGCCGACGAGCCGGTCTTCCACACCGGCCACCACCAGGCCGGTCTCGGCCAGCGTGTTCGCGGCCCATTCCCCACCGGGCCCCATGCCGATCACGACGACATCGACGTCGCGATCACGTTCCGTCATGTTCCCTCCTGCCGCGTCGCATCCGCATGCCAGGGTATGACAGGGGGAATGCGCGCGGCGGCGAGCCGGTTGATGCCGATGATGTGCCCGGCGATCTCACCGACACGGACGGGGCAGCCCTCGTGAGGGGCAGCCACACAGGTCCGGCACACTCACCCACGGGACCTGCGGGAACCGATCCCACCTCGATCACGGAGAGTGACGAGGCGTTTCTTCACCGGCCCGGCTCGCGAGCCGGGCCGGAAGGGCCGGGCGGACCGACTGAGCCGGGCGCCGACGGGGCAGCAGGCAGGCCCCCGGAGGGCGAGGACCGCGCGGTGCCGCTCACCGAGCAGGACGCGGAAGCGCAGGTGCACGGCATCTGCTTCAAGACCGGGCCACCCGGACGGCTCGGGGTGGAACTGGAGTGGCTGGTCCGCGACGGGCGCGACCCCGCCTTGCCGGTGGACCAGCACCGCGCGGCCACCGCCGTGGCCCGGCTGGGCACCCCGGGGGTGCTTCCCGGCCGGGGCGCGCTCACCACCGAGCCGGGCGGCCAGGTCGAGCTCAGTTCCGCACCCGCGGCCGGTCTGGGCCACTGCGTCGCCGTCACGAGCCTGGATCTCGCCGCACTCCGGCAAGCCGTCCATCAGGAGGGTCTCTGCCTCAGCGGGCAGGGACTCGACCCGCTCCGCCCGCCGCGGCGCGTTCTCGAACTGCCCCGTTACGCGGCCATGGAGCAATTCTTCGACCGGGCCGGCCCTTGGGGCCGGCTCATGATGTGCAGCACGGCCTCCGTCCAGGTCTGTGTGGACGCCGGCGGCGAGGGGGCGGGCTGGTCCGGCTTCCGCTGGCGATGGCGCCTGCTGCACGCGATCGGCCCCGTGCTCGTGGCCGCGTTCGCCAACTCACCGTTGCGCGGCGGCCGCCCCACAGGCTGGAAATCGACCCGCCAGGCCATCTGGGCGCGGCTCGACCCCACCCGCACCCGCCCGCCGGCCCACGCCGAGCCGGCAGCCGGACGCCGCCCGGGCCGGGCCTGGCGGCCGGCCACCGACCCCCGTTCGGCATGGGTGGACTACGCGCTCGCGGCCGAGGTCATGTGCGTGCGGCGGCCCGGCGCGCGGGACTGGTCCGCGCCCGCTGGGCTGACGTTCCGTGACTGGCTGCGGGGCGCCGGTGAACGCCCCCCGACCAGCAGCGACCTCAGCTACCACCTGTCCACGCTGTTCCCGCCGGTGCGGCCGCGCGGGCACCTGGAGGTCCGCGGGATCGACGCCCAGCCGGGCGATGGGTGGATGGTGCCGCTGGCGGTGACGGCGGCGCTGGTCGATGACCCGCTGGCCGCCGAGCAGGCGATGGCCGCTGCCGAGGTTCTCTGGCACCGGCCCGCGCGGGGCGGGCTGCACGGCCGCGGCCACTCCCGCTCCGGCGATCACCGCTCCGGCTGGCACCCCGCGAGCCCGTGGTGGCAGGCGGCCAGGCACGGCCCGGCGCACCCCGCGCTCGCCGCCGCGAGCCGCCGGTGCTTCGCGGCGGCGGAGGCGGCGCTGGAGCGTGCCGGGGGGCCCGCGGACGTGCGGCGGGCGGTTACCTCCTTCGCGGAACGCTACGTGAGCCGGGACCGGTGTCCCGCCGATGACCTGCTTGATCAGGTACGCGCCGGGCGCGGGTGCTCCCCGCCGCCCGGCCCAGCCAACACCCTCCTGGAGGATTTCCATGGCCAACAAGCCCAGGCATGAGCCCGGCACCGTGGGCGTGCCCGCCGAGGCGCTGCGGGAGCAGATCGCAGAATCCCTGCTCACGGCCCGGGAGCGGACCCAGCTGCTGACCGGCTGCCTGGACGACGGCGACCTGGTCCGCCAGCACTCACCGCTGATGTCACCGCTGGTGTGGGACCTGGCGCACATCGCCAACCAGGAAGAGCTATGGCTGCTGCGGGCCGTCGGCGGCCGCGATCCGATGCACCCGGAGATCGACCCGCTCTACGACGCGTTCGAGCACCCCCGCGCCGAACGTCCCACCCTCCCGCTGCTGCCACCCCGCGAGGCGCGGCACTACGCCGGCGAGGTCCGCGGGCGGGTGCTCGACCTGCTCGAATCGGCAACCTTCTCCGGGGCGCCGCTGGTCACCGGGGGGTACGCGTACGGGATGATCGCCCAGCACGAGCAGCAGCACGACGAGACGATGCTCATCACGCACCAGCTGCGGCGGGGTGCCCCCGTGCTGTCGGCCGCCGAGCCGCCGCCACCGCCCCCCGACGCGCTCGGGCTTCCCGCCGAGGTGCTCGTCCCCGGCGGCCCCTTCACCATGGGCACCTCCAGCGAGCCGTGGGCGCTCGACAACGAACGGCCCGCCCACACCGTGCACGTGGCCCCCTTCTACCTCGACACCACGCCGGTGACCAACGCGGCGTACCAGCAGTTCATCGCCGACGGCGGCTATCACGACCCGCGCTGGTGGAGCCGGGCGGGGTGGGACCACCGCCAGCGGGCCGGCCTGACCGCGCCGCTCTTCTGGCGGCAGGAAGGCGAGGGCTGGGTGGTGAGACGGTTCGGCGTCACCGGGCCCGTGCCGCCCGCCGAGCCGGTGCTGCACGTGTCCTGGTACGAGGCACAGGCCTACGCGGCCTGGGCGGGCAGGCGGCTGCCGACCGAGGCCGAATGGGAGAAGGCGGCCAGGTTCGACCCCGCGGCGGGGCGCTCGCGCCGGTACCCGTGGGGCGATGACGACCCGACCGCCGAACTGGCCAACCTTGGGCAGCGTCACCTGCGCCCCACCCCGGCCGGCAGCTACCCCGGCGGGGCGGCGCCGTGCGGGGCGCGCCAGCTGATCGGGGACGTCTGGGAGTGGACCGCCAGCGATTTCCTGCCCTACCCGGGCTTTTCGGCCTGGCCGTACCGGGAGTACTCGGAGGTCTTCTTCGGGGACGAATACAAGGTGCTGCGCGGCGGGTCGTTCGCGGTCGGCCACGTGGCCTGCCGCGGCACGTTCCGCAACTGGGACTACCCGATCCGGCGGCAGATCTTCGCCGGCTTCCGGACCGCCCGGGACGCCACGCCCGCGGTCGCCGGCGCGGGGGCGTGACGCAAGCCCGATGTGCCGTCACCTGGCCTATCTCGGCCCCCCCGTGACCCTGCGCGCGCTCGTGCTCGACCCGCCGCACGGACTGGCCACGCAGGCGTGGGCACCCCGCCGCCAGCGGCACGGGACGATGAACGTGGACGGGTTCGGGATCGGCTGGTACGCGGACGGCGACCCGGTTCCCGCCCGCTACCGGCGGACCGGCCCGATCTGGGCCGACCCCGGCCTCGCCGACCTGGCCCGGGTCACCCGCACCCGCGCCCTGCTGGCCGCCGTGCGCTCAGCCACGAAGGGGTGCGACACCGGTGCCGCCGCCGCCGCGCCCTACGCCAGCGGGCGCTGGCTGTTCAGCCACAACGGCGTGCTCAACGGATGGCCCACCGCGACCGCGTGCCTCGGCGCGAGCTTGCCCGCCGCGGACCTGGCCGCGCTCGAGGCGCGGTGTGATTCCGCGCTGGCGTGGGCGCTGGTGGCGCACCGGCTGGCGCGGGGTACGCCGCCCGGGGAGGCGCTCGCCGGCGCGATCGGCGACTTCGCCCGCCACGGCATCACAGGCCGGTTCAACTTCCTGCTCACCGACGGCGAGGTGATCAGCGCGACCGCGGCCGGTGACACCCTCTGCTACCGCGCCGCCGGGCGCCACGCCCCGGGCGGGCCTGGCGTGGTCGTGGCGTCCGAGCCCGGTGACGACGAGCCCGGATGGACCGAGGTACCCGAGGGCAGCGTGCTCACGGCGACCGCCGACTCCGTCGAGGTGCGCCCGCTGCCAACGACGCCCCCGCCGACGGCGGGCACGGAGGAAGGAAGGATCCCCGCTTCATGACCGCACTGCACGTCGAACGCTGCCTCCCGGAGGGTTACCTGGACCGCGCCCTGCGCGCGGACGCCCGGGCGGGCCTGTCGGCCTCGCCCAAGAACCTGCCGCCGAAGTGGCTGTATGACGAGCAAGGCAGTGAGCTGTTCGAGAAGATCACCCAGCTCGACGAGTACTACCCGACGCGCGCCGAACGATCCATCCTGGCCGGCGGGGCGCGCGAGATCGCCGCCGCCACCGGGGCCAGCACGCTGGTTGAGCTGGGCGCGGGTGCCGCCGACAAGACCCGGCTGCTGCTCGACGCCCTGCGCGCGGCCGGGACGCTGCGTAGCTTCGTCCCGGTGGACGTCAGCGAGACCGCGCTGATCGAGGCGGCCGACCGGGTCCTGGCCAGCTACCCCGGCCTGTCCGTCAGGGCCGTCGTCTCGGACTTCGAAGAGCACCTGGGCCTACCGGACGCCTCGGGCCCGCGGCTGGTCGCGTTCCTCGGCGGGACCATCGGCAATCTGGTGCCCGATCAGCGGGCCGGGTTCCTGGCCTCCGTCCGGGCGCGGCTGAGACCCGGTGACGCGCTGCTGCTCGGCACGGATCTTGTCAAGGACCCCGCCGTCCTGCACGCCGCGTACGACGACGCGGCCGGGGTGACCGCCGCCTTCAACAAGAACGTGCTGGCCGTGCTGAACGCCCGGCTCGGCGCGAACTTCGACGTGACCGCCTTTGACCATGTGGCGCTCTGGGACCCACGCCAGGAGTGGATCGAGATGCGGCTGCGCTCCGACCTCGGCCAGGTCGTCACGCTGCCGGAGATCGGGCTCACCGTGGAGTTCGCCGAAGGCGAAGAGATGCGGACCGAGGTGTCGGCCAAGTTCCGCCGCGATGGGGTCGCCGCCGAACTGGCGGCGGCCGGGTTCACGATGCTGCGCTGGTGGACCGACAGCGGCGGCCAGTTCGGCCTGTCGCTGTCCGTCCCGGCCTGAGGCCGCACCGGCACGCACCGGACCGGCCGGGCATTTCCCGGCTGGGGCCCGTGCCGGGGCGGCATGCCCGGATCAGTAGCGCTCCACCAGGTGCGCCCGGCTCCCGGGGGGATCGTAGGGCTCGGGCCAGAAGTCGTATATCCGGGCGATCAGCCCGTCGCCGTCGAGGTCGAAGAAACACAACCCGAACTGCGTGCCGCTGGCATCGTGGAACCGGATCCAGCTCGCTGCGCGCTGGCCCTGGCCGGCGACCCGCTCCACCGCGATGTGCCAGTCCCCGGGAAACCCCTCGGCGTTGAACCGGATGTAGGCCGCCCGGCCCCGGACCCGTTCGCGTGACTGGGGAAGCTCGTAGATCACGTCCTCGGCGACCAGGTCACCAAAGGCTTCCCAGTCCCTGGCCTCGGCCGCGGCCCAGTAGGCCTCAACGGCCTCACGTGCGTCGGTCATGGCCGGAACCTACCGCCGCGGTCGGACAAATGACCGGTGTGTACCGGCCGGGGCGACCGAGAACGCTCCCGCCGTCAGCGGCGGGCGGGCGTCCCCCGCTCGATCAGGCGCGTGTGCGCCTCATCCAGCCGGAGCAGGCGGGCCAGTTCCGCCGCCACCCGGTGCCCGTCGATCGTGCCGCAGCTGAACAGGTCGATCGCGATGAGGTTGTCCTCCGGCCAGGTGTGGATCGCCAGGTGCGACTCGGCCAGGATGAGCACGAGCGTGACGGCCCCGTTCGGGAACATCACGTGGCTGGTCTCGAGCACGTGGCCGCCGCCGGCGGTGACCGCGTCCGACGCGAGCGCGGTCAGCTCACCGATGTCGGTGACCGGCGAGGCCGGGGTGAGGGCGGCGTCGACCGTGTAGAGGAGCTTTCCCGGCGCAGCGGGATCCGCTTCACGGCGCGGCCGCGACGGGTACAGCAGCGGGCGCCCGCCGCCGGGCGGGCTCTTAGCTGGCATGATGTGGGAGGATACCGTACTGCCCGCTGCGGGCCGTGGGTGAGCGCGAGCCCCCGTGGTGACCGGGAGCCAGAGAACGCCGGATGGACGTTGATGTCGTAGTCGCCGAGGTCGCCTCGGCGGTTGGGCTGGCCGAAGGGCCCGCCGGGGTCAGGGACGTGCTGCGGGTGATCGCGCACCACGAGCCGGTGGCGGCCCGCGAGGTCGGCAGGCTCGCCGAGCTCCCGGTCCCGATCGTCGCCGCCGTGTGCAACGAGCTGCGCAAGCGCGGGGTGGTGGACCGGGCACGGCCGGTCCGGCTCACGCCGGCGGGCCGCGCCGGGCTCGCCGTGCCAGCGGCTGGCGGCCCGTGGATCGGCGGGGAGTGCCCGGGCTGCGGCGGCACCGGGGTCATCGTTCCGGCCGAGCTGGCCGGGCTCGCCGCGGAGCTGGAGCGGGCGGCGGAGGGCATGCCGGCGGTGAAGCTGGAGCTGGATCAGACTCACTGCACGGTGGACACCAAGCTCCGCCGGGTGCTGCGGATGCATGAGGCGGGCGCGCTGGCCGGCCAGCGGGTGATCGTGCTGGGGGACGACGACCTGGTCTCGCTGGCGATCGCCGCCTTCGCCGCGCTGCCAGCGGCCGCCGCCCGGCCGCGGCGGCTCGTGGTGGTGGACTGCGACCCCGATCTGCTCGCGTACCTCGGCGAGCGGGCGGCGGCCGGCGTGGTGCCGGTGGAGGTGATCGAGCACGATCTGCGCCAGCCCCTGCCCGCCGGCCTGCTCGGGGAGTTCGACGTGGCGTGCACCGACCCGCCCTATACGGCGGCGGGAGCGGAGCTGTTCCTGTCCCGCGCGGTGTCCGCCCTGGCCGGTGGTACCGGCCGCCACGTGTTCTTCTCGTTCGGCGCCCGCCGCCCCGAGGAGACGCTGCGCACCCAGCGCCTGATCGCCGACCTCGGCCTGACGGTGCGCTCTCTCGTGCCCGGCTTCAACTCCTACACCGGCGCCGGCGTCCTGGCCGGCACGAGCCACCTCTACCACCTGCGCACCACCGCGCAGGCCCGGCCGGCCATCACCGGAGCCCACGCCGGCCCGCTGTACACGGCCGACACGCGGGCCGCCGTCACCCGTCCCTACCGCTGCGCCGGCTGCGGCGCCGTGCATCAGGTCGGCCCGGGCGCCCGCTGGAGGACCATCGCGCAGCTGAAGGCGGACGGCTGCCCTGACTGCCACGGCACCGTGCTGCGGCCGATGGCGCTGAGCGGGGCCGGGCCGCGGCCGGCGGCCGGGCGATGACGCTGGCGGGCGCCGCCCCCGCCGGCACACCGGGCGTCCGGATCCGGCCTGCCAGGGAAGAGGACCTGGACGTGATCGCCGGGTTCGAGATCGAGATCGCCCGGGCGTCGTTCGGCCACGACGCGATCGAGGATCCGGCGCTGCACCGCAAGCGGGTGGCGGGGGCGCTGGGCAAGCCGGGCGAGGTCACGCTGGTGGCCGTGACCGCCGGCGCGCCGGGAGCCCCCGAGGTTCCGGTGGGCTGGGCCTGGCTGTCGGGACGGACCAACTCCCTCACCGGCGCCCGGTACGGCAACTTCCGCTCACTGGCCACCGCCGACGTCCCCGGCCGCGGCCAGGTCGC
>Ga0126382_10000719_pt1 | contig 12967 bp, 6 predicted proteins | sample PanSoiMetPlot_30_FD_92548 | JGI IMG/M metagenome (GOLD analysis project Ga0126382, IMG submission 92548) | Tropical forest soil microbial communities from Panama - MetaG Plot_30 | ecosystem: Environmental > Terrestrial > Soil > Tropical forest > Bulk soil | place: Panama | collected 2016-02-17 | reverse complement strand
CGGATCCGCCGGGCGAATGGTCCAGACGCGGCCCCCTATGCGATCCCTTGCTTCCAGGACCAGCACCGATGCACCGGCGCTAACGAGCATTCGGGTCGCCGCCAGGCCCGCGGCCCCGGCGCCCAGAATAACGACGTCTAGCAGTTGCGACGCCATGGAGCTGGCTTGAGGCAAGCCGCCCTTCATTCCGGGAGCTCCTCAGGTCCTCGCCGCGATGGGCACACTGGCTTTGCGCCAGTCGTGGCGGCCGGTGACCTGCATCATCAGGAACAACGTCAGGATGGCCCCGATGGTGATCGCCAGCCCGGTAAAGCCCTCCCAGAAAAAGGTAAACGAGAAGACCACCAGGTAGACCAGTTGCGACAGCCCCATTTCCAGGAGCGCAAAATTCCAACCCACGAAGAGTCTCGCGTAGGTGATCACCAAAAATACAGAAACCGCGGAAGAGAGCGCGAATGCCGGCAGGACCGGGACATGATCGAGCAAATACGCGAACAAGAGGTGAAAGGCGAAGAAAGCGCAGCCGAAGAAGAAGTAATTCATCGGGTGGATGTTGAGTCCACGCACCCCGGCGAAGAGCGCGACCACGAAGAAGAAGAACAACAGGCCAACCGGCGCGAAGAAGGTGATCCGCGAAGCGAGCGGTCCCGGGTTTAGTCTTTGAGGCAGCTCGATGGCGATGCTGGAGGTGGTGACGATGCTGTCGAATTTCCAGGATCCTCGCCAGCCACCCGCGATGCGCTGCTGGGTCGAAGGCGACAGCGAGCCAGCCGGAAAATCCACGTCAGGGAAGTTGGTTTCGACTCGCAACAAAAAGTCGCGGGCGCGCCCGGCCGTTCCCGTCAGGCCTCGGTTCGGCAGCCCATAGCGCCACACCGACATCCCCCGTGATCGGTAGCTGATTTCGTATTCTCGAGTTTCATCGGGGGCGAACGAGTCGCTCCATCCCGCCTCGTTGTTCTCCAGCGAGGTTTCCACCCATCTGCCCTGTCCATCGAGGACCTTGAAACCATCGTGGACCACGTCTCCCTTCTCCAGGGGAAAGCTCAAATTGATGCGCTGACTCTGGGTGTCGTCGTTGTGAAAAGCATACCGGCCCTGGAACTCGACTTCGTAGGTGGGAAACCAAAGCAGCCCCTTGCGGCGATGCTCGAGGCGGAGGCGAACCGACACGTTCGAACGGCTCAAGGGGACTGGATGATCGACCCACTGTTCGCGCTCGATGCTCGCGACCAGGGGCCGGCCCTGGGCGTCGTAGTTGGTCACCAGCTCCTTCACCTTCTTGTTCTCGCGCCACGCCGCAGCGGGCGGGGATTGGGTTCGCGGAGGCCCCCAGAGCGCTTGGACCTCGTGGTTCAAGTGACCTGAGCTCTCCCCCGTCCGGTACACAATGGTGGATCCGAGCACCACCCACGCTGCCGCGCAGCAAAGCCAGACAAAACCGATGGCCAGCAAGTTTCTCATCGCGGCGAGGAGGACAGCAAAGGACGTTCCAGGGGCCTGCCCAGCCATTTTTCCGGTCAGAAGCCCAGCAAATGCGGCCCGACACCCTCGAAGGCGCGGCATGGTTGACTCGGAGACATTGGTCCTACATCGAACGTTGGCTCTCTCGGTTGTGTTGCAGCTTGGACACTGTTCGCTCCGGCTCTTGTCTCCCCGGGCACTTTAAAGCCCGATCGAATGGCTTCTCTGAGAGCAGCCGGGCAGTAGCGAATTGAGTTGCCGAGGGTTGAAGTGCGATGAGGTCCCCTTCTACACAGGTCGTCCCTGGCAACAGGAGTCCCCGATGGAGCTGAACCCGCCGCCTCCACGCAAGAACGGCAAGTCTCCGAAGGACGGCCACTCAGCGCACCCCAGAAGGAAGGCGGTGAGCATTTCAGAAAGTCTCAAACGCGCCGCGGCCGCGGCTGACGAGAGCTCGAGACCGATGGCGTCCAAAAGGCGAACGCTCCTCGAGGCGTTGAGAACAGCCGGGCGAGGAGACTTCGCGGTTCGCCTGCCGGAGGACACCGGGAATCCGCTGGCCGACAAGGTGGCTCAGGCCTTCAACCTGCTGATGGAAATGAACGAAGACATGACCAACGAGGTGGTTCGCATCGGGCGGGTGGTCGGTTGCGAGGGTCGAATGACCGAGCGCGCGTTCGTACCAAACGCCAGAGGTGGCTCGGCGCGGAAGATCGAGGCGATCAATGCGCTGATCGGCGATCTGGTGCAGCCGACCACCGAAGTCGCCCGAGTGATCAGCGCCGTGGCCGCTGGCGACTTCACCCAGAAAATGGACCTGGAGATCGAAGGCTCACCCGTGAAGGGAGAGTTCCTTCGGATCGGCAAGACCGTCAACGCCATGGTGGACCAGCTCAGCTCGTTCGCCGCCGAAGTCACCCGCGTCGCCAAGGAGGTGGGTACCGAAGGAAAGCTGGGCGGGCAGGCCGAAGTTCAGGGCCTGTCCGGGGTCTGGAAGGACCTGACCGACAACGTCAACTTCATGGCCTCCAACCTGACCAATCAGATGCGCAACATCGCGCTGGTCACCACCGCGGTGGCCAACGGCGACCTCTCCAAGAAGATCACCGTCGACGTCAAGGGAGAGATCCTGGAGCTGAAGAACACCATCAACATGATGGTGGATCAGCTCAATTCCTTCGCCTCCGAGGTAACCCGCGTCGCCCGGGAGGTCGGCACGGACGGAAGCTTGGGTGGCCAAGCTCAGGTCAAAGGCGTGGCAGGCGTTTGGGGAGACCTCACCAACAACGTGAACCAGTTGGCCGCCAACCTGACCGCGCAAGTCCGGGCGATCTCGTCGGTGGCCACCTCGGTGACCGAGGGGGATCTGACTCGGTACATCGACGTCGAGGCGCGCGGCGAAGTCGCCCAGCTCAAAGACAACATCAACCAGATGATCACCAACCTCAAGGACACCACCCGCAAGAACACCGAGCAGGATTGGCTCAAGACCAACCTGGCCCGGTTCTCGAGCATGCTGCAGGGCCTCAAGGACCTGCAGACCGTGTCGCGGCTGATCATGTCCGAGCTGACGCCGCTGGTCTCCGCACACCTCGGAGCGTTCTACCTCTTCGACTCCGAGGCTGACGTCGCCTCGCTCAAGCTGACCAACAGCTATGCCTATCGAGAACGCAAGAGCCTTTCGAACCGCTTCCGGCTGGGCGAGGGGCTGGTGGGCCAGTGCGCGCTGGAGAAGAAACCCATTCTCCTCACCGAGGTCCCCGACGACTACCTGAAGATCAATTCCGGCCTGGGCGAGCGAGCGCCGATCAACATCATCGTCCTGCCGGTGCTGTTCGAAGGCGAGGTGAAGGCGGTAATCGAGCTTGCCTCCTTCCACCCCTTTAGCCCGATCCATCAGCTGTTCCTGGATCAGCTCACCGAGAACCTCGGGGTGGTGCTCAACATGATTGGCGCCAACATGCGCACCGAGGAGCTGCTGCAGCAATCGCAGAGCCTCACCCAGGAGCTCCAAAACCAGTCCAAGGAGCTCACCGAGCGGCAGGAGGAGCTCAAGCGGACCAACTCGGCTCTCGAGAAGCAAGCGCTCGAGCTGGAGGAAAAGGCCAAGCTGCTCGAAGAGCAAAACCGAAAAGTGGCGGTCAAGAACCAGGAGATCGAATCGGCCCGGATCGCTCTCGAGGAAAAGGCCAAGCAGCTGGCACTGATCTCGAAATACAAGTCCGAATTCCTCGCCAACATGTCGCACGAACTGCGCACCCCGCTGAACAGCCTGCTGATCCTGGCCAAGCTGCTCTCCGAAAACAGCGCCGGCAACTTGAACGACAAGCAAGTGGAGTACGCCCGGACGATCTACAGCTCGGGAGGGGACCTTCTGGCGTTGATCAACGAGATTTTGGATCTCACCAAGGTCGAAGCCGGCAAGGTACGCGTCGAGCCGCGCGAGGTTCCCCTCTCGGAGCTCACCGAGGCCGTCGAGCGCAGATTTCGACCGCTGGCAACCCAAAAAGGCCTTTTATTCACCGTAGAGACCTTGCCCGGGGCGCCCGCCTGGATTCACACCGATCCGCTGCGGCTGCAGCAGGTGCTCAACAATCTGCTCGGAAACGCTTTCAAGTTTACAGATTCTGGAAGCGTCAGCTTGCGGATCGCCGAGGCACTGGCGGCGATGCCCTCCCCTTCCAGCGGTGGGCAGGAGCGCGTGGTGGCCTTCGAGGTCTCCGACACCGGCATCGGCATCCCCAGCGAAAAGCACGAGATCATTTTCGAGGCATTTCAACAGGCGGACGGGACCACCAGCCGAAAATACGGAGGCACTGGACTGGGATTGTCCATCAGCCGAGAGATCGCCCGGCTGTTGGGCGGCGATATCCAGGTGACCAGCACCCCGGGGAAGGGCAGCACCTTTACTCTGTTCCTCCGCGATCGCCACCCGGGATCCGACTCCAGCCGCGTCGACGAAGCGCCGCCGCGGGGCCGAAGCTCGGTGGAGGCCCCAGCGATCGTCTCGCGGCCAACCGCTCTCGCGGTCGAAGACGATCGCGCGGAGATCACTTCGGCAGATCGGCTGCTGTTGGTGATCGAGGACGATTCGAAGTTCGCCCGAATCATGACCGAAATGGCGCGCGAGCGCCGGTTCAAGGTGGTTGTCGCCAAGCAAGGGGACACCGGTCTCGCTCTGGCGAACGAGCTGGTGCCGGACGCGATCACCCTCGATATCCAGCTCCCGGTGATGGACGGCTGGGAGGTCCTGGAGCGCCTCAAGCGCAACCCCCGCACTCGCCACATCCCGGTTCATGTGATCTCCGTGGTCGAGCAGAATCGCAAGGCCGCCTCGCTGGGCGCGTTTGCGTACCTCGAAAAGCCGGTGAGCAAAGAGAAACTCGACGCCGCGTTCGCGCACATCTCGCAGTTCCTCGACCGGACGATGCGGATGCTGCTGGTGGTCGAGGACGACGCCGAAGAGCAGAGGAGTTTGGTGGAGTGGTTGAGCGAGGGAAGCGACCTTGAAGTGACCGCGGTCAGCACCGCGGAAGAGGCGCTGATCAAGTTAGAACGCGAGCAATTCGACTGCATGATTGTAGACCTGATTCTGCCCGGCCTCGACGGAGGACGGCTGATCGAGCAGGTGAAAACCCATCCCCGGCACCGCGACTTGCCGATCGTGGTGTTCACCGGGAAAGAGCTCGCTTCGGCCGAGGAAAAGAAGCTTCGAACCTATGCCGAGTCGGTGATCATCAAGCTCGACCCTAACGCTTTGGACCGCCTGCGCTACGATACCGCAATCTTCCTCCACCGGGTTCAAGAGCGCCTGCCGCATGCGGTGGAAAAGCTCTCCCGCGAGCAGGTCGGCCTGGCCGGCAAGAAGGTGCTGATCGTCGACGACGACGTACCCAACATCTTTGCGCTCACCAGTGTCCTCGAGGCCCAGAAGATGAGGGTGATCTACGCCGAGGACGGCAAGGCCGGCGGGGAGCTGCTCGCGGCCAACCCGGACATCGACATCGTGCTGATGGACATCATGATGCCCGAGCTCGACGGATACCAGGCGCTGCAGGCAATCCGGAAGAATCCTCGCCACAAGGCTCTCCCGATCATCGCGGTGACCGCCCGGGCGCTGAAGGAAGACCGCGAAAAGTGCGTGGCCGCGGGAGCGACGGACTACCTGGCTAAGCCGGTGGATCCAGACCGGTTGGTGGAGATGGTGCGGCTGTGGACGGGCAATCAACCCCGCCCGATGGAAATGAGCTGAGATGTCCAATCCCCGCGCCAACCTCGACGGCAATGGAAGCTCGCCGCCCACGTCGCGCGAGCCGGAGTCCAGCGTGCCCGCGCCGGTGGAGCACGCCAACCAGGCCGCGATTTTGGTGGTCGATGACCATCGAGCCAACCTGGTCGCGCTCGATGCCGTGCTTTCGCCCCTCGGCTACCCCTTGGTGACGGCCCGCTCCGGCGAAGAGGCGCTCAAGAAGGTCCTGGAACAGCAGTTCGCCTTGATCCTGCTCGACGTGCAGATGCCGCGCTTGGACGGATTCGAGACCGCCAGGCTGATCCGCAACCATCCCCGCGGCAATCACACGCCGATCATCTTCATCTCCGCCATTTACAGGGATCAGGAGCACGTGCTGCAAGGCTACTCCCACGGCGCGGTGGACTACGTGGTCAAGCCGTTCGAGCCGGAGGTGCTGCGCTCCAAGGCTCAATACTTTCTGCAGCTCTATCTTCAAAATGCCCGGCTGCAACGGCAGTCGGAGCTGGTTTACGCCAACGAGCGCAGCACCTTGGAGAAGAAGCTCGAGCGGCGGCTGCGCAACCTCACCGACCTGATGCCGCTGTGCCTTTGGGTGGCTCAGCCCGACGGCAAGGTCTACTACACCAATCGCAGCTGGCTGGAGTACTCCGGGGTTACCTCGGAACAAAGCAAAGATCTGGGCTTGAGCGCGGTGCATCCAGAAGATCGCGACCGGGTGCGCTCCGCCTGGAACAACACCGCTCGCAACGGCCGTCCCTTCGAAATGGAGTATCGACTGCGGCGTCGAAAGGACGGCAAGTACCGCTGGCACCTGGGCCGAGCCCTGCCCGAGCGGGATGAGCGAGGGAACACCGTGACGTGGGTGCTGACCGCCACGGACATCGATGACCTCAAGAGAGCGCAGCACGAGCGAATCGAGCTGTTGAACGCGGAACGCAAAGCCAGGCATGAGGCGGAGTTGGCCAATCGCGCCAAGGATGAGTTCCTGGCCTCGGTCTCCCACGAGCTCCGAGCCCCGCTAAACGCGATTTTGGGCTGGGCGCGGATGGTGCGCTCCGGGATGGTGGACTCCGCCAAGCTGGCCCACGCGCTGGAGATCATCGAGCGCAATGCCCAAGTGCAGAAGGAGCTGATCGAAGACATCCTGGACGTTTCGCGGATCATCACCGGCAAACTTCGGATTCAGATCAGGCGGATCAACTACCCATCGATCATCCATGCGGCGCTGGACTCGGTCCGGCCCGCCGCGGATGCCAAGCAGATTGAGCTGCTCACCGAGTTGGATACCGACGCCGACGAAGCGGCCGGAGACCCGGACCGCCTGCAACAGGTGCTGTGGAACCTGCTGTCCAACGCAATCAAATTTACCCCCAAAGGCGGCCAGGTCCGGGTTGAGCTCATCCAGATCGATGGGGACATCGAAATCCAGGTGGCGGACACCGGACGCGGAATTCGGCCCGACTTCTTGCCCTTCGTTTTTAACAGTTTCCGACAAGCCGACCCGGTGAGCACCAGGACCCAGGGCGGATTGGGGCTCGGCTTGGCGATCGTGCGACATCTGGTGGAGCTCCACGGTGGCCGGGTCCGTGCTGAAAGCGCAGGGGAAGGCCGAGGGGCGACATTCATCGTCCGCTTGCCGCGGCGGCTGCTGAAGGAAGATCTGCCTGAACCAGCTTGGGTTCTGCCCTCCGACTCCGCGAGGGACGAGGTCTCGATGCCGCTGGACGGAGTGCAGGTGCTCTTCGTCGATGACCAGGCGGACGCTCGTGAGCTGGTCAAGGAACTGCTGGAGCTGCACGGCGCTACGGTAACCAGCGTGGAAACCGCGGAGCAAGCGTTGGAGGCGATGGAGCGGGGACACTTCCATGTGCTGCTAAGCGACATCGGGCTGCCGATGGTCGACGGCTACGAGCTGATCCGACAGATTCGCCGGTTGCCTCCGGAGCAAGGCGGGCGGATTCCCGCGGTCGCGGTCACCGGGTTTGCGCGCAGCGAAGACAGTCACCGCGCGCTTGCGGAGGGGTTCCAGAATCACCTCTCGAAGCCGATCGAGCCGAAGGAGCTGGTGGATCTGGTCGCCACGCTCTCCACCGCGCAGCCGCACTGAGCGACCGGGGCGGCTAGCCCCGGTTGAGCCAATTTTCGTACGCCTTGAAGTTGAAGTCGCGGCCCAGAAAATCCCGCACCAGAAGCGTCGCCTCCTTCGAGCCCCCAGGCTCGAGAATCGCCGCGCGCAGGCGATGAGCCGAGGCGCTGTCCAGCATTCCGTTCTGCTCGAAGACGGTGAGCAGGTCCTTGGCGATCACCACCGACCAGGCATAGGTGTAGTACACGGCCGAGTACCCCTCGAGGTGTCCGAACGAGAGGTGGAAGTACGTGCCCGGAACCAGCTCGCGTCGAAACGGCACGTACTTGTCCTGGAGTCGAAAAGCCAGGTCGGTGGCGCTGAAGCCGGGGGCACGGTTGTGCAGCTCGAGGCTCAACGCGGAAAGGAACATCTGCCGACGGGTGTAGAGCGCTTTTCCGAACTCGCGCGAGTCGCGGAGCTTTTGCACCAATTCGGCCGGAATTGGCGCCCCGGTTTGGTAGTGCTTGGCGAACAGCCCCAGGGTCTGAGGATCCGAAGCCCACTCCTGAAGCAGCATCGAGGGAACTTCGACGAAGTCCCACTCAGTGCGAACTCCGGAGACCGTCGCCCAGCGTTGGTTGCCAGCAAAGATGTGGTGCAGCAGATGACCGAACTCGTGGAAAAAGGTCTCCACCTCGCTGTGTTGCATCAACGCCGGCGCATTGCCGGGCTTGGGGAAGTTGCAGACCAGAACTCCCTCCGGCGAGCGAATGCCCCGTTGGCCAATGCTCAAGGGGAACTGGGCCGCGTGCTTGTACTTCCCTTCGCGCGGGTGCATGTCGAGGTGGATTCTTCCCAAAACTTCGGCACCGTCGAGCACGTCATAGGTTTCCACGTCCGGGTGCCACACCGCCGCGTCCGACACTCGGCGATAGGAAATGCCAAACATCCGGGAGGTAATGTCCATCACCCCTTGTTTCACGCGGCTGTACTCGAAATACGGGCGCAGCGATTGCGACTCGAATCCGAAGCGCCGCGACTTGAACTGATCCTCCAGGTACTCCTGCTCCCACGGCTCCACTTCGGTGGCGGACGGCGCTTGACGGCGCTTGAACTCCAGAAGCTGCGCGTATTCCTGGCGAGCGCGGTCCTCGGCCGCCTTGGATACCTTCTCGATGAAGTTCGCGGCCACCGTTTCGGTCTTGGTCATCTTGTCTTCGGTAGCGTAGGCCGCCCAGCTCGAATATCCGAGCAGGGTCGCGAGCGCGTGGCGCTTTTCAATCAAGCGGGCCAGGACTTCTTCATTTCCACGCGCTTGAAGACGGTGATCTCGAGGCGACTCACTCTTGGGGTAGCCCCGTAAGCGGTAGGCCCGCCAGAGCGATTCCCGAGCCTTGGCGCTGGTCGCGTAGGTCATGAACGGGAAGTACTCGGGGTAATTGGTGGTGATCGGGACCTTCCCGTTTGCCCCAGGGGGATGAGCGGCCAGGAAGTCCGCCGGCATCCCCGCCAGCTCCTTCGGATCCACCTCGATGGTGCGGACATCGTCGCGAATGTTGCGGCTGAAGTCCTGCCCGATCTTCACCAGCTCTTCGTTGAGGCTGCGCACCTGCTCTCGGGTCGCCGGATCCCGGTTGACGCCGGCGCGCCGAAACTCCAGCAAGGTCCGATCCAGCCAGTGGCGGGTGTCGGAACCGGCGGCAGTCGGCTGCGCCGCCACGAGCGCGTCGTACACCTCGCGGTCGAGCGAGATCTCCACGCTCAGCGCATCGATCTGTTGCTCGCATTGCTCGGCGGCCTGGCGCACCTGAGGCTCCGGATGGACGTTGCTGGCGAGGTTGGCTCGCGAGGCATTGTTTCCGAGGGCCGCGGTCGCGGAGTCGTACGCGGCCAGGATCTTCTCGGGATCGCGATTGCTCTTGAGGTTGGCGATCGCCGCGCGCGCCTCCTCGAGCGACTTTTGGCAGTCGGCGGCGAACTGCCCAGGTGGAACGGTCAATGCGCGAGCGGCGCCCAACTTCGGCTCCGCCGGCGAGGCGGGAGGGGACACGGTGGTTTTATCCTGTTTGTGCGTCGCACAGCTTAACAAGCTGGTCGCCGCGATGAGGGAGAACAAGCGCATCGATGACTCGCGAGCGGCGTGCCTAGGCAGTCGCAGTCTCGTAGCGACCGAGGCGATGTAACTCGACCTTCGCGTCAGCGACCCATTGTTGCATCGCCGGGAGATTCCAAATCGCTTCCGCGTAAGCGGCTGCGGATCCCTTCAGCGGCACCCCGTAGGTGCGAAAACGGCTGACCACCGGCGCGAACATCACATCGGCGATGGAGAAGTCTCCGAACAGAAATGGCTTGGCTGCGCCGTATCGCCGCCGGCAATCGGTCCAGATCGAGAGGATGCGCCGGATCTCCTCCTTCACCTCGGGACGGAAACTGGGGGTGGGAATCGACTCCACGATCTTCATGCACAGGTCATTGCGCAGATTCTGAAAGCCGGCGTGCATCTCCGAGCTGATCGACCGCGCCAGGGCTCGCGCCTTGCGATCCTCGGGCCACATCCGCCGCTGCGGGAAGCGCTCGCTCAGGTATTCGCAAATCGCGAGCGAATCCCAGACCACCGTGTCGCCGTCGATCAACACCGGGACTCGGCCGGAAGGTGAATGGCGGAGCAGCTGCTCTCGGGTATTGGGCTGGTCCAGGGGAACGAGAATTTCTTCGAACGGTTCTCCGGTGTGCTTGAGCGCTAGCCACCCCCGCAGTGACCACGAAGAATATTTCTTGTTGCCGATCACGATTTTCAATTGGGCCATTCGCACCTCCGAAAAGGAGGCTGGTGTTTGCCACAAAGAGCTGGCGAACGCCACGGCGAGCCCGGCGTCAAATCGCGTCGGCGATCGACGACTCAGGGGGTGTAACCGGCTTCGCCGTGCTGGGACTCGTCCAGGCCCTCGCGCTCTTCGTCCTCCGTCACCCTTAATCCCACCGTCTTATCGAGCACCGCGAGAATCGCTAACGTGAGCACCGCGGCGTACACACCGACCGCGAGCAAGCCCAGCGCCTGCTTTCCGATCAGCGCCACATTTCCCGCCAGCAAGCCATCGGCGCCCGAGGGATTCAGCACCTTCCGGGCAAATACCCCGACCAAAAGTGCCCCGAGCATCCCGCCCACGCCGTGAACTCCCCAGGCATCCAGCGAATCGTCATAGTGAAACTTTTCCTTGAGCAACACCGCGCCGTAGCAAACCACCCCTGCCAGGGCGCCAATCACCAGGGCCGCGCCTGGGCTGACGAATCCGGCAGCCGGAGTAATCGCCACCAAGCCGGCCACCAATCCAGAGGCGAATCCCAAAAGCGTTGGCTTCTTGCGGACCAGCCACTCCGCGAGCATCCAGGACAGCGCCGCACTGGCCGCCGCGGTGTGGGTGGTGACGAAGGCTAGAGCGGCATTCTGTCCCGCCGCCAGCGCGCTGCCAGCGTTGAAGCCGAACCAGCCAAACGACAACAACCCAGCGCCGGTAAGGGTCATCGGCAGGTTATGGGGAATGTAACGCTCGCGGCCGTAACCGAGCCGTCTTCCGATGAACAAGGCGCAGATCAACGCGGAGAGACCCGCGTTCCAGTGCACCACCGTACCCCCGGCGAAGTCGAGCACTCCAAAATTGGCCATCCATCCGCCGTCCCCCCAGGTCCAGTGGGCAACCGGGTCGTAGACCAGGGTGCTCCAAAGCAGGAGAAACAGGAAGTAGGCGCTGAATTTCATCCGCTCGACGAAGGCCCCGGAAATCAGCGCCGGAGTGATGATCGCGAACTTGAGTTGGAAGGCCACAAAAGCCAAGTGCGGCAAGCTCCCCTTGAGCTGAAACACAAGCGGAGAGAGCAGCACGTACTCGAGCCCGCCGATCAGGCCGCTGTGGGTTTGACCAAAAGTAATCGAATAGCCGAACACCACCCATTGCACGGTGATCAGCGCCAGCGCCAGGTACGAGTACATGAAGGTCGCCAGCACGTTCTTGCGGCGCACCATGCCGCCGTAGAACAGCGCCAGCCCTGGGGTCATCAGCAAGACCAGCGCCGATGAAACCAGCATCCATGCGGTGTCGCCCGAATTCAAATTGGGAGCGCTGGGTTGCGCACGCGCCGGGATGCCGACCAGGAGGAGGGTCCAGCTGAGCGGTATTAGCCGCCGAAGTGGAACGCTGGTGGTCGCCAAACGCCCGCCGGTCCTCATTGAGCGACCCCCCTATAGTATTTCCGCGGGCTTGTGACCAGCGAGGAGAGAAGCTCAACTTCTACAACCGGTACGATCGCCGAACAGCGCGCGGGTGCGCCGGAGCTCGACTTTGCCTCCACCGATCGGATTTCGATTTGCCGCCATCTTGCTCCGTCGGGAGCACCGGGCCGCGAGCGCCGTGAAACATCAATTTTGTGGCGATGAACGCCGAATCCGCAGCCAATCACATTTTGCCGAGTGACATGGCTGGATTTGTCTCATTCAATTTGTCTCATCAAACCGACCGGGCATTGTCATTTTCGTTACTCGGCGGCGTTGCCGCACCGTGCGTATCCCAGGGCGGCGGAAGCGCGACCCCTTGGCATCGATCGCGTCGTCTTCCTAAATAGAAGACGTGCCAACCGAGGCTGGTTCTAATTCTAAGGGTACGGAGCCCGTGGTGGAGGCGCGCGGAGTTTGCAAAAGCTACCGCGAAGCCGATGCCGAGCACCTCGTTCTAAGTGGGGTGGACTTGGTGGTTGGCCCTGGTGAGTTCGTGGTGCTGCTGGGCAAGAGTGGGTCGGGAAAGTCGACGCTGCTGAACCTGATCAGCGGGATGGACACCCCCAGCTCGGGAGAAGTGTTGCTGGCTGGCAAGCCTTTGCAAACGCTCTCGGAAGAGGAGCGAACCCAGCTTCGCCGCCGCTACATCGGCTTCGTGTTTCAGGCGTTCAACCTCTTGCCCACTTTGACTGTGGAAGAGAACGTCCTGCTGCCGCTCGAGCTCAACGGCGCCTTTGACCGAAAGACTCAGGACGCGGCGAGGCGCCTGTTGGAAAGAGTGGGGCTCGCCGACCGCCGCGATCGGTACCCGGATCGGCTTTCCGGAGGTGAACAACAGCGGGTCGCCGTGGCCCGGGCACTCGCGCATCGCCCGTTGCTGCTCTTGGCCGACGAGCCCACCGGGAACCTCGAT
>Ga0126382_10000718_pt1 | contig 12977 bp, 16 predicted proteins | sample PanSoiMetPlot_30_FD_92548 | JGI IMG/M metagenome (GOLD analysis project Ga0126382, IMG submission 92548) | Tropical forest soil microbial communities from Panama - MetaG Plot_30 | ecosystem: Environmental > Terrestrial > Soil > Tropical forest > Bulk soil | place: Panama | collected 2016-02-17 | reverse complement strand
TAACGACGTTCTCTATCTCTCGGAGCGCATCAACGATCTCGGCATAGAGTGCAGCCACTATGCCTGCGGTGCAGGGTTAGCATTTGAGGCCTGGGAGAAAGGCGTGCTCGGTCCCAACCGCACGGATGGACTCAAGCTGGAATGGGGCAGCCTAGAGGCGGCGGAGACTTTGTTGGAACGATGCGCCAGGCGCGAGACGTGGCTCGGCAACATTCTTGCTGATGGACCGAAAGAGCTGGCGGAAATTCTAGGCGGCGAAGCTAAGAATTGGGTAGTGCACACCAAAGGTGGCACACCAGCCCAGCACGAGTGGCGCCCGCTGCTCAGCCAGATGCTGCGCGAATTGGTCGCCAGCGGCGGCATGAAGCCTCAGGGTGCCGGCGGCGCCGAACCTCCGCCTGATCTCGCCTATCGCGAAAAATGGGGCCCGCTTGATATGCAGAAACCCGAAGGCTGGACCCAGTCCCATCTCCTCACGGAAAGATTTCGCCAGGCTTGCGGTATGATGGGCGCCTGCTGGTTTGCATTGAATGACAAAATGCCCGACGCGCTCAAAAGCATGGTCGATTCGTTGAACGCGACTACCGGTTGGGATGTAAGTCTCGACGAGATGTTGGACGCCGGCCACCGCGCCATGATCTTGCAGAGTGTCTTCGGCACGCAGCGGGGTTGGATCGCCGAGCATGACTGGCAAGATGTTGGACCGAGATTCTTAGAGCCGATTCCCGATGGCAAATACAAGGGATTCACGATTGCGAAATGGTTACCCGATCTTGTCTATGAATATTATCGACTGTCCGGACGGCACGAAAAAACCGGCAGACCCTATATGGACACCTTAGTCAAGTTAGGGCTTGAAGAGTTCAAAGAATGGAGTCAGTTGGATTGATAACGGAGATCTCGATGCGGAAACCGAGACGCGGCACAACCATGTTATTGTTCATTGCGAGCTTTATTTCCGTTCTTTATGTTCCCGGTTTCACCCAAGCGCAGACTGGACTTAAAAAAATCCGCATCGGAAGTTCCTCCACCAACGTCTCCTTCTTGGCATTGTACACCGCCCTCGATCGCGGCTTCTTCAGGGACGAAGGTATTGATTTAGAAATTGTGTACATGCCGGCAAATTTAGCCTCCACTGCGGTTCAGAATGGCGATATTGATTACAACGGTGCGGTGACGGGCACCATCGGAGCCGCCGTGCGCGGGCAACCCATGAAAGTGTTGCTCTTTACGGTCGCCAAGCCGCTGCTTTTCCTCATGAGCAGGAAGGACATAAAGGACCCGAAGCAGTTGAAAGGAAAAAAGATCGCCGGCAGCTCCCCCGGCGGGTCGGCGACTCTAATAGCCGACAAGGTTTTAAGACACTTTGGCCTGGAGCCTGGGCGTGATGTTTCGCTTCTGCCCATGGGCGGCTCCGCGGCGAGCCGATACGCGGTGCTCGAAACCAACGTCGTTGACGCTTCGTTTCTGTCCGTTCCCGAGAACATCATCGCCCTCGAAAAAGGATACAACGAGCTGGTCTTTGCCGGGGACGTGGTGGAATTTCCCCAGAACGGCTTCGGTACATCAGAAAAGAAGATCCGCGACAACCCAGACGAGGTCTATCGGATGGTGCGGGCGACGCTGCGTGGCCTTCAGTTCGTCTGGGACAAGAATAATCAAGAAGCAGTGACGAGCGTGCTCATGAAGCAGTGGAAAGTGAACGACCGCAAGATGGCGGCCGAAATGTCCCGGCAGGTGAGCCGCGTCTTGACCAAAGACGCCTACGTCAAGCCGGAGTCCGTGCAAGTGCTCATCGACCTAGCGCGCGAGAGCGCTAAAGTAACAAAACCGGTCACAACCGCTGAGCTCGTCAACTACAGCTTTCTCGATAGAGCGCGCAAGGAATTGGGAATCACGAAATAGTCTAGCGTTTAGGGTCTAGGGTCTCGTGTTAAAACCCATGAAGACGTTAAACGTTAGACGCCAGACCCTAGACCTATTCTAAAGGAGCGGATCGATGATGACTTTGATCGAATCTTGCCCGTTGGCAGTGAGCTGAAACCCCCGCCCTGTTTCGGCCAAGGGCAAGCGGTGAGTAACCATGTCGCCCACCCGCACTTGTCGTTTGCGAATCAAGTCGATGGATTCGATCAGGTCCTGCGGACTTGCGGCATACGAGGTAATAACGGAAATTTCATCCCGCCAGAAATCGAACAGCGGTATCGGCGCATCGACTCCCGCTGGCGTCGGCGCGAAAAAGAGCAACGTGCCACCGCGATCAATCGACTTCACAGCCTGTTGAATGGCTGGCATCGCTCCCGTGCACACGATCACCAGATCGGCCAAGCGACCGTCGTTCAATTCGCGCACCCGCACCGGCACGTCCTCCGCGCTATGAATCGTAGCGTCGGCGCCAAACTGAGCCGCGCTCTTGAGACGAAACTCGTTAATGTCCGTGGCAAGAATCTTGGCCGCGCCGCGCGCGCGCGCCAATTGGATATGAAGCAGCCCCGATATGCCGCTGCCGATGACCAGCACGGTTTGACCGTCTCTCAAGCGCGCAAAGCGCTGCGCGCGCACCACGCAGGCCAGTGGCTCGATAAAAGATCCCTCGTCGAAGGTCATTTCATCCGGCAAACGAAACGTGCCCAACTCGACGTTGATCTTGGGTACCCGGATGTATTCTGCAAAGCCCCCCGGATCGAAATGGGTCGTACGCAACATATCGCAGACCGATTGATGACCCGCCAAACAATAGCGGCACTTCCCACACGGCACATGATGCGATGCGAAAACTCGATCCCCGACGCGAAAATTCCTAACTCCGTCTCCGACATCCGCCACTTCACCCGTGATTTCGTGACCCAGCACCAGCGGGGCTTTTTTGATACGGTACCACTCCATCAAGTCGCTGCCGCAGATGCCGCTCGCGCGAATCCGCACAAGCAATTCCCCGGCGCCTATTTTGGGAGCAGGCAGTTCTTCAAGGCGTACGTCCCGGTTGTTGTAGTACATGGCGACGCGCATGGTTTGTTTCGTTTACGGTCTGGCGTCTAGAGTCTGGCGTTGTGGTATCCGGCCCTTGGTCTAGCGTTTGTATTTTGCGCCCTTGATTGTTGACTGCTGCAGGTACTTCATCAGTCCTCCGATCAAATTTACGGTTTTCTCGGCCACGTCGATCAAACGTTCAAATTCCGGTTGACTGATATAACCTTGATCTAGGGCGACATAGACATGTGAGCTGACTTCACATGCAGAACCTTTGGCGACGGCGAGGAATTGGATAAACTCACCGGAACCGCTCCTTCCGAAGCCCTCCGCAATGTTGGCCATGATCGAAATGCTGGCTCGGCGGATTTGATCGCGCAATGCAAAATCTCTTGAGAACTAACCGGATTTTGTTGCCACATAGGTAAGAGTCGTAAGCTCTCTAGCCGCCTGCCAAGCATCGATGTCGGTGAATTTCTGGAACGTCGCCATGGTGTGATTCCCATCCGGTCACCCGAAACACGAAACCCGGAACCCGAAACTTTTTCAATCCTATCCTGCTTTTCGCGCTTTGGCGCCCTTTTCGCTTTCGTAAATCTTAAACGCTTCCTTGACCGAAAGGTTTTCGTGCACGATGGCGCGCACGGCTTTGATCATTCCTACCGGAGAATCGGACTGAAAGATATTGCGGCCCATATCCACGCCCACTGCTCCGCCATTGACCGCGTTGTGAGTAAGCTCTAGCGCTTCCATTTCCGGTGTCTTCTTCCCGCCCGCGACGATGACCGGGATAGGGCAACTCTCAATGAGCTGTTCAAAATCGTCGCAATAGTAAGTTTTCACGATATGCGCGCCGAGCTCGGCAGCGATGCGACAGGCGAGACCGAGATAGCGAACATCCCGGGCCATGTCCTTGCCGACGGCCGTCACCGCGAGCACGGGAATTCCATACTTCTCGCCCTCGTCAACGAGCTTCGCCAAGCGAACCAGCGTCTCTTTCTCGAACTCTGAGCCAACGAAAATCGAAAGCGCCATCGCGGAAACGTTCAGGCGAATGCAATCGTCGATGGAAACGGTGATATCCTCGTTGGAAAGCTCCTTGAGAATGCTTGTGCCGCCGGAAACGCGCAGGACCACCGGCTTGTCCGCTTTAGCATCGACGGAAGTTCGCAGCACGCCGCGCGTCAGCATGATCGAATCCGCATGCGGTAGCAGCGGCTCGATGGTTTTGCGCGGCTCCTCGAGCCCGCTGGTGGGACCGAGAAAATAGCCGTGATCCACGGCCAGCATAACCGCGCGGCCATCTTCGGGTTTAATGATTCTCGCTAAACGGTTGGCCATTCCCCAATTCATAGTCATCTTCTCCCTCCTAAATTTTGCGCTTGGAACTCCCAACACTTACCATAAAATTCTTTGGGAATCTAAATGGGGGCGTGACCTGACGAATGCTTGCCGTCATTCGAATTGACAGGCGGAGGATGGGTTGGTAAGGTCTGCGCAACATCGCCCAGGGAGGGATTATGGCAATCGAAGTGCTGGACTTGGTCAAGCTCGCTCAGGAAGGAAAGCGACAGGTAATCTTCAACACCAAGAAATGTCATGCCTGGGTCCATGTCTACCCCAAGCCGGGCGACAAAGACGACATGCACTGCCATAACGCCGACCAAACTTTTTACGTTATCGACGGCGAATGCACCATGCATTTCCCCGACGGCGGAAAAGCGGTGATGAAACCGGGAATGGTGGCGACGATTACCGGCGGCTCCTTTTACCAACTGGAAAATACCGGCAGCGGCGCCATGGTACTGATGGGCAATCGATCGGGCCCCTCTGAAGCGATCCAGCACATCAACTACGAGCTGCGCAAAGATATCAAGACGCTACCGCCGGAAGAAATGGAACGAATCCGCCACGGCGGCAATATTCAGTCAACGAGCTAACCGAAGATTGGAGCTTGGAGTCCTGGGGGTATTGGGTTAGATACGGCACTCCATCGCTCCAGTGCTCCACTACTCCAATCCTTCTGAGGCTGCCTGAACGCGCAACTGCCAGAGATAACGAGCGCCTAACCCTAGAACGATCAGACTGCCTCCAACGAGCGTCGCTCGCGAAGGCAGTTCTCCAACAGCAAGCGCCACCCAAATAGGATTCAAGACCGGCTCGATCAGAACGATCAGTGAAGCCTCTTGAACCTGGATTTGTTCCAAGCCTTTCGAAAACAGCCAGTAGGGAATTCCGAGTTGCACCACTCCCATGACTGCGACAATCCACGCCTCGTTCCATGAAAGAGCCAGCTCAGATCGCACGAAGGGCAAAAGCATAAGGCAGCAAGCCAAGTTGTTGAGGAACGTCAAAGTGCCCGGGCTCACGTCTTTGAGAAAACGCAAACTGACCATGTAGATGGAAAATAACAGACCACTCAGCAGCGCGATCATCACTCCGGCGGCATCCGGTTGACCGGCGCTCCCGGCGCAAATGACGCCGATTCCCAGCATTCCGAACAGAAGTGAAACCCAACTCACGCCGGCGATTTTCTCGTGAAACAAAAAATGCACCAGCGCAAACACAAAAAGCGGCGCGGTGTACTGCAAGGCGATAGCATTGGCCGCCGTTGTAATCTTATTGGCCGAAACAAAGGCGCTGATGGCGGCAGTATAACTGGCCATGGCCACGAGGAGCGGAACCCGGGGCATAGCTATGCTCTTGCGGATGAAGAGCGCGAAAAATACCGAGGCGAAAAAGCTGCGGTAAAAAACAATGGTCAGCGGCGGCAGCGGAAGAAACTTAATGAAGATGCCGGCGAGACTCCAGAGAACGGCAGCGATCAGCAGGAAAAGCCGCGCCCAGTACAGCATTGGATCCGACCGCGCGGCAGCGCTAGAGACTGTCGCAGGACGCGACACGAAATGATCGGCGAAATGTTTACGAAGACGCTTTTCCACCCTCTTCAGGGACGACGGACAGCTTTAGAGGCACCGTAATATCGGCGGCAAGACGAATGGGAATTTCATAATCACCGAGATTTTTAATCGGTTCGTCGAGATGAATCTTACGTCGGTCGACATTGAGGCCTTTCGCCTTCAGGGCCTTTTCGATCTGCATGTTGGTTACCGAGCCGAAGAGCCTGCCCTCCTCGCCGCTTCGCATCGCGATCGTGAGGGACACCCCGGTCAATTGTTCCCCCACGGCCTGAGCGTCGCGCATTACCTTCTGCTTCCGGTCCGCGACGACTTTTTTCTGATGTTCAAAGGCTTTGAGATTTTTCTTGTTGGCCACCAGCACCAGGCCACGTGGCAAAAGATAGTTGCGGGCGAAGCCGTCGCGCACCCGCACCACCTCCCCGATCTTGCCTAAATTAGCGATGTCTTCCTTGAGAATAACTTCCATGATCCCTCCATTATCTATCCCCATTATCCCGCCTGGCTGGGATTGAGGTTGTTCTTACCGAGTCGACGAAAGTCACCCCAAAGATCAAAAAGTCCCAAACCAACAACCAGAAGTGTGAAAATTTGTTCAAAGGCGATGAGCACGTAGGTTACGCCGCGCAAAAATCGCGGGACGTTATTTTTGTGAAAGAAGTAGGCGATGATAGCAAGCCCCTGGATAAAGTAAGCCGTCCCGATCACCAAGAGTATATTGAACGCGAATATGCGCAAAAACTGCAAACCCGGAATAAAAATCACAAACCCGCACGCGATGAGAACCCAAACCATCGGTTCCGGCCCCTTCCATTCGCGAAAGTTTTCGATGGAGATCCACTGAGCGCGCCGGGCCGGAAACCGGCGACAGAGAAAAACAACATTAATCAGCACCGTCAGACAGAGACCTACAAAAAGCACACTCGGCAAGAACTGGAGTGTAGTTTGTACAACCTGGGGAATCCGCTCCCTGAGCAAATCCAGGCTGTCCTGGGGAAATCCCATCTTTTCATGAACACGCAGCGCCGCCATGAGATTCTCGTTCAAACTACGTTGCAGATCCTCAACCAATGCGGACCAAGAACCGTAGAAATAGAACAAAACAGCGCAGGTCAACGTGAAAATAACTCCGGCTATACCCGCTACTAAAAACTCGATGGAGCGCAGTCTTCCCAATAAACCGAACAATAAGAGAGCCATTAGAGCCAATATTGCATAAACTAGCGCCAACTCTTTTCCCGCCACCACGAAAAGAAGGGCGATAGCCGCTACGAGGACGCCTATTCCCCAGCGGACTCCAAACCTATAGCCAAAAGCGAGCACGGGCTGCGGCACCAGTGGGATAAGAACGATACCCACGGGAGGTATGGCAACTCCGGCAATCAGTAGGACTGAAGTAGAGGTCAAGGCGAGAAAAAATCTGCTGATGATTTCTAGCCGTCGCATAAAAACCGTTAGGACAAAAACTTAGTTTTTTGCGGTAGTAAATGGGAGCAGCGCAACACTGCGCGCCCTTTTGATGGCGGTCGTCAACAGCCTCTGGTGACGGGCGCAGTTACCCGTGATGCGGCTTGGGGTCATCTTGCCCCGCTCAGTGACGAACTGGGAGATCGTCTTGATATCTTTATAATCGATTCTGAGCGTCTTATCGGCGCAGAAACGACACACTTTACGCCGAAACATAGGACGCCTGCGAGGACCTCCCTTTTCGTCGTCTCCCCTTTCGCGTCCTGGCCTCGCCCCCATTTCCCTCTGCGCCATTTATCAAACTCCCTGCTCGTCAACCTATTCGGCCTTCCGATCCGTTTCTTGATCCACGGACGCGTCAGCCGGTTTTTTTTGCTCTTCGGAAGGACCTTTAGAGACCGCTGCGGTCGCGCCCTCCTCGTCGGTACGGACGGTCAAATAGCGAAGAATACCGTCGGTCAGCTTTAGATTTCGTTCCAATTCTTCCACTGCCCGCGCCGAGGATCGGTATTGAAGTAACGTATAGACACCCTTACCCTGCTTTTCAATCCGATAAGCAAGATCCCGCAGTCCCCATTCATCTACATGGGACACGGTACCCTCTTGTCCCTCAATGATTCTTTTAAATCTTTCGATGAACTCTTTTAATCTTGGTCCCTTTTCTGGATGCACCACAAAAAGGGTCTCATACTGTGTCACAGTCTTATTGCCCTCCATGGTAAAGTGATTTTTCTATCATAGCCCAGTAGCGTTTACAACGAACTGCACACGCTTAGGACGCCCGATTGAACCGCTCCATCGCCCGTTGGCCGCCCTCTTTCAATAAAGACAATACCGCCTCGGCGGCCCTGGGAATCACATCCTTCAGTTCGCCCATCTCCTTAGAACTGAACGGCTCCAACACGTAATCCTCTGCGTCCATACCTTCCGGAGGCCGTCCGATTCCAATGCGAACACGGTAAAACGGTGCTCCTCCAACGGCTTCGATAATCGATACCAGCCCCCGGTGACCGCCGGCGCCGCCCCGAGCACGAATCCGTATGCGGCCAAATGGCAAATCCAGATCATCGTAGACAATCACAAGGTCTTCCGGCGTAGCGCCAAATTTGCGCAAAGTGCACCGCACTGCTTCGCCGCTGCAGTTCATGTAAGTCTGGGGCTTGACCAGCAAAATCTTTTCGCCATCGCTCCACCATTCTCCCACCAGCGCATCACAGAGTTTCTTTCTCACCGTGACTTCATTGCCGCTTGCGATACGATCAACGATGAGAAACCCCAGATTATGCGGCGTGTGCTCGTATTTTTTCCCGGGATTGCCGAGGCCGACGACCAGTTTCACCAATCAAGTCCTGAAACCCTCAACGGCTGACCGCTCGCTCAGATTCCGTGGTAGCTTCGGGTTTCTCCTCTCCCTCTGCCGGTGCTGCCACCGCGCCCTCGACCGGTGCCACTGTAGGTGTCGGAGCCTCCTCGACCGTCGGCGGCACCACCGTGACCAACGCCAGATTCGACTCGAAAACCGCGGTCACGCCCTCTGGCATCGGTAGCTCTTCGATATGAATGGAATCGCCGATATCCAGGGCACTAACGTCCACGTTGAAGAATTCCGGAATGTCCAACGGCAAACACTCCACTTCGATCTCACGCACAACCGGCTGCAGAATACCGCCACGCACCACACCCTCGGCCTTGCCTATGAAGTGAAGCGGCACATGGACCTGAATTTTTGCCGTTAAATCAACTTCGTAAAGGTCAGCATGCATCACGTCCCCGCTGATAGGGTGGAACTGCATCTCTTTTACCAGAGCCACTTTGTCAGCCAAAGCCGGAGAGCTCGATTTTAGGCGGACCAGATGCGATCCTTCGAGACCGGCCACTCGACTCGAGAAATCTTTTTTGTCCAGTTGCAGCAGAACCGGTTGAGTCTTTGGGCCATATAAAACGGCTGGCACCTTGCCCATTCGGCCAAGACGCCGAGCCGCGTGTTTGCTTCCCGCTTCGCGGGCGTCGACTTGAATTTCAAGAGTTTCCAAAACTTTCCTCCCCTGGCTTCGTTACTTGAGAATTTCTCTAGACAAATAGAGAACTGATGGACTCCTCTTCATGGGTGCGACGAATCGCCTCTCCGATGAGATGAGCCACTGACAATACCTTAATTTTACTGCAACGCTGCGCTTCCGCAGAAAGCGGGATGGTGTTGGTGACGATCAATTCTTCCAGCGGTGACTCTGCGACCCGCGTTATGGCTGGCCCTGAGAGCACCGGGTGCGTACAACAACCGAGGATTCTCTTGGCGCCGCCTTTCTTTAGGGCGTCGGCAGCCATGGTGAGCGTTCCAGCCGTATCCACCATATCATCGAGCAAGATCGCGATTTGATCCGTGACCTCACCGATAATGTTCATTTCAGCAACGACGTTGGGACCCACCCTCCGTTTATCAATGATGGCCAGGGACGCATCCAACCGCGCCGCAATCGCGCGTGCCCGCTCTACACCCCCGGCGTCTGGGGAAACGATGGTGACTTCGTTGTGATTCAGTTGTTTCCTCAGGTGCTGCAACAACACGGGAGTCGCATAAAGATTATCCACCGGTATGTTAAAGAATCCTTGAATCTGACCGGAATGGAGATCCACGGTAAGTATGCGCGAAGCGCCCGCCGTGGTAATCAGATCCGCCACCAACTTGGCGCTGATGGGCACACGCGGAACCACCTTGCGGTCCTGGCGCGCATACCCGTAGTACGGAATCACGGCGGTAATCCGTTTTGCCGATGCCCGTTTAAAGGCATCCAACATAAGCAAGAGTTCCATCAAGTTGTCGTTCCCCGGCGCAGAGGTGGATTGCAAGACAAACACGTCGGCGCCACGGACATTTTCTTTGATCTCGACTTTGCTCTCGCCATCGCTGAAGGTCTCCACCGACGCCTTTCCCAACGGCACTTGAAGATAGTCAGTAATCTCGCGAGCTAGCGGCGGATTCGAATTTCCGGCGAAAATTTTTGCTTCGGTGTTGTGTTGGCTCATGATGGTTTAGCTAGATAAACATTACTCAGACGTAGTAACTCTTTCGCAAACCGGCTTCGAGGTCGTAGGGCCTACTGCGCGCTAACGCTGTCGGTTAAAATGGCGGGCGCCGTTCATCGTCGAACGGCGCCGCAAGACTTTACTGTGACGAAGCTCGTTATTGACAGTTTACTATCTAAACTGGCTGGGCGGGAAGGATTCGAACCTTCGATACCGGATCCAAAGTCCGGGGCCTTACCGCCTGGCGACCGCCCATCCCCGAACCTCTCAAGAGAAGGTCATCCGCCCGCGCAAAAAATCATCCGTTTTCTGCAACCGTTTGGTGCGCCGGATCAACCACGATTTTCTGATACTCTGCGATTACCTTGTCCTCGATCATCCTTCTGGTTTCGTTATTGATCGGATGAGCGATGTCTTTATAGGTGCCGTCTTTTCTCTTCTTGCTGGGCATCGAGACAAAGTACCCGGTCGTGCCACGAATGATCTTGAGGTCTCGAATCACAAAACAGTGATCGAGGGTGATCGTTACGTAAGCGCGCAGCTTATCTTCCTCGACAGGAAAGACCCTAACTTCTGTTACCTGCATAGGGACCTCCTCTGAAACCCAAATCAGTTAAGCTCTTTGGCGCTCGGATTACCGGATTCTCGATCGACCCATTCGACCCAAAACACGCACCAAAAAGGCTTCGGCCCCGCTCACTTCATGCAACCGGCGAAACGCTTGCTCCGCTTTGAGCCGTGAATTAAAAAGGCCAAAGACCGAAGAGCCCGTTCCCGTCATCAGCGCTCCGATGGCACCCTCATCAGCCAACCGGCTTTTGAGCGAGGCCACCTTAGCATACCGGCCCATGGTAACGGTCTCCAGATCGTTGACCAGTAGCTGCCGCAATCCATCAGCGTTCCGTAGAAGCGAATTTATGCTAGTATTTGCGCTAGGTTTTGTCAACTTTAGGCGCAGTTTTCTGTACACCCAAGCGGTGGACACCGGAAACTTCGGATGGACAATAACCGCCCACAGGCGCGGTAACTTCCCCAGGGTACTTAGCCGCTCGCCTATGCCACGCGCCCGGACGGGTCGAGGCTGGATAAAAAATGGCACGTCGGCGCCCAGCGATAGGGACAATTTTTCTAATGTCCTAGTGGAGAGACCAAGTCTCAAAAGCCGGTTTAAACCGACTAAAGTTGCGGCTGCATCGGAGCTGCCGCCCCCCAACCCACCACCTACAGGTATTCGCTTGCGAATATCGATCCTTACGCGTGTGTGGCTGTCGGTCTTTTCCATCAAAAGCGCCGCCGCCTTATAGGCAAGATTTTTCCTCCCATGCGGCACCAATGCATGGTCACAGGTCACCTTTAGCTTTTCTAAAGAACGCCGCGCCCTTTCATTGGGTTTGGCCTTGGTGATCTCTATCTCGTCATATAACGAGACCGGAACCATGATCGTATCGAGCAGGTGATAGCCGTCCTTTCGTTTTCCCACCACGCGGAGCCGCAGATTAATTTTCGCCGGCGCTCGAATCTTCACGCGCCATTAGCTACCATAGCGGCGAGGCAATTGCGAAGGAACATTGCGGATGACCCACGACATCGCAGGATTTCTCAGCACGGCATGGGATGCCGCCAACGCGGCGGGCGAAATAATCCGCGCAGGCTGGCTGCAACCAAAAACCATCGATTATAAAGGCGCCATCGACCTTGTCACCTCGGTAGACAAAGAATGCGAAAGGAAGATCGTCGCGACGATCCAGGACACTTTTCCTGACCACTCGATCCTCGCCGAAGAAGAAACGGAGCTCGAGGGCACGCGGCGTGAGTACCGCTGGATCATCGATCCATTGGACGGCACCACCAACTTCGCCCATGGCTATCCGCAATTTTGTGTATCCATCGCTCTGGAACATGGCGATCAGGTAATTGCGGGTCTGGTTTACGATCCGCTGCGCCGCGAATGTTTCAGAGCCGTTATAGGTCAGGGTGCGACACTCAACGGCAAGCCGATTCTGACATCCCAGGTGAATGAATTGGACCAGGCGTTGCTGGCCACGGGATTTCCCTATGATCGCCGAGAGCATGCCGACTTCTATCTCAGTTTTTTCAAAGCATTTTTGACGCGCTGCCAGGGAATCCGCCGTAACGGCTCCGCCGCCCTGGATCTTTGCTACGTCGCCTGCGGGCGCCTCGACGGCTTTTGGGAACTCAAGCTCAAGCCCTGGGATATCGCCGCGGGCGCTTTGATTGTGGCGGAAGCCGGCGGCAAGCTCAGTAAATTTTCCGGCGCGCCACTTTTGATCTGGGATAACGAGATTCTAGCGTCGAACGGCATCATTCACGGCGAGATGGTGCATGTTGCCGACAACGCCAGCGCCGCAAAATCGTTGACTCAATTCTAGTCGAGTGATAGAAAACTTTCGACGCAAGTCGGACGGCCTAACGACCACGGTAAAACCCGTTGTCTGAAACTTTGTGGTTTTCGCATTTTTACTTTTTGATTTTTCATTTCTTCTGTCGCGCCCGTAGTGAAAGGGATATCACGAGGGTCTCCGGAACCCTAAGTCCGAGTTCGATTCTCGGCGGGCGCACCATTTCTTATAATTCTTT
>Ga0126382_10000717_pt1 | contig 12988 bp, 9 predicted proteins | sample PanSoiMetPlot_30_FD_92548 | JGI IMG/M metagenome (GOLD analysis project Ga0126382, IMG submission 92548) | Tropical forest soil microbial communities from Panama - MetaG Plot_30 | ecosystem: Environmental > Terrestrial > Soil > Tropical forest > Bulk soil | place: Panama | collected 2016-02-17 | reverse complement strand
TTGAAGCCCGCTCAGGTATGGCTCTGGAGCCCGACGTCTTTCCGGGTCTTCGCACCGCTGCCGCGGTCGAGAGGGGAACTCTCGGGAGCCAGTGGTTCAGGCGCAAGATCTCGCTAGCGCTGACTCTCAGCGCCCTCGTTCCCCTGCTGCTCCTTCGCTACTCGACCTTTGGTGCCCTCATGTCGTGGCTCGGTCACGACTCGCTGTTTGAGCGTGACGCGCTGTGGGGGCAGACGCTTCTCGTGTTCACGGGCCTCCTGATGTCCGCGGGCGGCCTCGTCATTTGGGATCTCGCCTCCATCGTCCGCAGGACGGCGGAGACCGTGGCGGCCACCAGCGGCCTGGAGTCCGCGGTGGCGGACAAGACGGATCAGATCGGGGTACTCATGGGTTCCTTCTCGCGCATGCTCTCCACCGTCGAGACGCAGACCAGCGAGATCAGTCGCTTTGCCACGCGCCTCGACAAGGCCTATCGGGAGCTCGAGGCGACCAACGCCCGGCTCAAGGAAGCCTCCTTCAAGGACGAGGTGACCCGGCTCTACAACCGCCGCTTCTTCTCGATTCGCCTCGAGGAGGAGGTGGCGCGCTACCGGCGCTTCAACCATCCGGTGTCGCTCGTGCTCCTCGATCTCGACGGCTTCAAGGAGATCAACGACAAGCTCGGCCACGTGGCGGGGGACGAGACCCTGCGTGGGGTCTCGGAGCTCCTCCTCAAGCACTCGCGGGGCATCAACATCATCTGCCGCTACGGCGGGGATGAATTCGCCATCCTCCTCGTGGAGACGCCCAAGGCGGGGGCGCAGATCTACGCGGACCGGATCCGCCACGTGCTCGCTCATCACCCGTTCCCTCACGGACAGATCAGCGCGAGCTTCGGCATCGCGTCGCTGCCCGAGGACGTGGGTGCGGCCGCCGAGGATCTGATCCGCGCCGCCGACGAGGCCCTCTACATAGCCAAGCGCGCGGGCAAGAACCGCGTGTCGCTCCACCAGCCCGCGCTGCCCACCCTCGCCGAGGAGCCTGTGCTCATGCCCGCCATCGCCGGCGGGTCGGACGCGCCCCTCGACGAGACGCGAGCCACCCTCGCCGCGACCGACCGGCTGCCCTCGCTCGACTTCGAGGAGCGAGGCGTGCTGGTGCTGAACGAGGGGGCCAACGTACGGGAGGCCCTCCACGGTCTCGCCGCCGCCACCTACGATCTGATCCTCCGGCCGGCGCCTCCGAGCTCGTTCTCCGGCCTCGCCCCGACCGACCTGGGGCGCAGCTCGGAGATCCATCTCCTGCCCTCCGGGCTGCCGCCGCTGTCCCGCGGCGAGCGAGCCACGCTCACGGCGCTCCACGGCCTCATCGTGGCGCGGGATGCGGCCACCGGCTCGCACTCCGAGCGCGTGCGCGTCTATGCGATGTGCCTCGCCCGCGCTCACGGCATGAGCGAGCCGGAGCTGCGCGACATGGAATACGGGGTGATCCTCCACGACATTGGCAAGATCGGGATCCCCGATTCGATCCTCCTCAAGCCGGGCCCCCTCAGCCCGGAGGAGTGGAAGGTGATGCGCACGCATCCGGAAGTGGGGCGGCGGCTCGTAGAGAGCATCCCTTTCCTCGCGGGCGCGGTGCCCATCGTCTACCACCACCACGAGCGGTGGGACGGCAACGGCTATCCCGAGGGTTTGCGCGGCGAGAGCATTCCGCTGGGCGCCCGCATCTTCGCGGTGGCCGACGCGCTCGACGCCATGACCTACGATCGTCCCTACTCGCGCGCGGTGTCGGTGGAAGCGGCGCGCGCGGAGATCGGCCGCTGCGCGGGCACCCACTTCGATCCCGCGGTGGTGGCCACGTTCATGGCCATTCCCTCGAGCACGCTCGAGGAGCTTCGTCGCCGCGCCAGCAGTTGACGGGGCCGCCCGCGGCTTGTTAGCGTGCTGGGCATGCCGCCGGGCGCCGTCCTCGCTCTCGAAGACGTCCTCCGATTCGCCATCGAGATGAAGGCGACCGACATCCACGTTCAGGTCGGTCTGCCTCCCATGTTTCGCGTCCGGGGTAAGCTGGCGCCCCACGCGTCGTCCGTTCTCACCGCCGAGCAGTGCGAGGCGCTGGTTTTCTCCATCATGAGCGAGGACCAGAAGAAGACGTTCGGCGAGCGCCTCGACTGCGATTTCTCCTACGGCATCCCCGGCCTCGCGCGCTTCCGCATCAACGTCTTCCGTCAGCGGGGAAGCGTGGCCGCAGCCTTCCGGCGCATTCCCTATCAGATTCCTGCCATGGAACAGCTCGGTCTTCCCCCGAACGTGCTGGAGCTGACGCGGCTCAAGCGCGGCCTCGTTCTCGTCACGGGCGCCACCGGGCAGGGGAAGTCGACCACCCTCGCCTCCCTCCTCGATCGCATGAACCAGGAGCGCCAGCTCCACATCGTGACCCTCGAAGATCCCGTGGAGTACCTCTTCGACCACAAGGCGAGTATCGTGGTGCAGCGCGAGGTAGGCATCGACACGCTGTCCTTCGCGAGCGGGCTGCGCGCCTGCCTGCGAGAGGATCCTGACGTCATCCTGGTGGGCGAGATGCGGGACGTGCCCACCATCGAGTCGGCCCTCACCGCGGCGGAGACCGGCCATCTCGTCTTCGCCACCCTGCACACCAAGACGCCCGCCCAGGGCATCGATCGGATAGTGGACGTCTTTCCGCCGCATCAGCAGCCGCAGGCGCGCGTGCAGCTCGCCAACGTGCTCCATGCGGTCATCACTCAGCAACTCCTGCCTCGACGCGACAACGAGGGGATCGCCCTGGCCATGGAGATGCTGGTCATCACCCCGGCCATCCGCAACCTGATCCGCGAGGCCAAGACCTTCCAGATCCAGTCCCTCCTCCAGACGGGCGCCTCCGCCGGCATGCTGACCATGGAGAACTCGCTCAAGGGTCTCATCGACAAGGGATGGATCAGCGCCGACGACGCCCTGGAGAGCTGCTTCGACCCGAAGGAAATGGCTCGCATCCTGGGCCGCAAGTAGCCACGGCCGCGCTCGCGCGAGCCGCCGCTCCCCGCCGTCCTCACTTCACTGACCGTCGCTGGCCGTAAGCCCAGTTCCGGAGAGCCCTCGCCCTGAGGCCGGGGCGGCGACCTTCGTTCCCAACCTGGTCGGAGCCTCGCTCTCCAAGGGCGCTACGCAGAGGCGGAGACCCCTCTGCTCGAGTTCCTGCGGCTGAGCCCCAGGGGCCCCCAGGGCCCCCGGCCATCTCGACATGCTCTATGTGGATCAGAGCCGCCATGGGGAGGCGATTCCCTCCCGCGGCAGGCGCCCCAAATAGAGCCAGCCTCGCGGCTGTCCGGGCCGACCTGGTTTCGCGCCCACCAGCAGGCGGGGGCGCTCCGAGGAAGGGACCGGGAAGGCGAGGCGAAGACCCTCGAAGCCGAGGCCGTCAGGGTGGAGGGGTCGGGGCCCTGGGGGCCCGATCGCCATCCCGACCGTTGACCAGGGCGCTGCCGATTTTCGAGGCAAGCCCGAGATTGTCATTTGCCCTCTTGTGTTGACCGATCTTTCTTGGTACTCCCTTACCCACGATTTTTCAGGACCCTCCCATGCGACTGAAGCGTGAAGCCGTCGAGGCACTGATGGCGGAGAAGCCAGCCGGAACCACTCTGGAAGAAGCCCTCGAGGTGTTCGAGGTCTTTGCCAGCGGTACGCTGGTCGATGAGGTCTATGTCCTGGACGACGTGAGCGGCAAGCGCATCGCCATTGCGCCCGCCGCACTCCGGACCAAATACCGGAAGGAGTGACCACCATGAGCATCCTCACCGTTTCTCACGAGATCGGCGCGGGCGGCCCGGAAATCGGTCAGAAGGTGGCCGAGCAGCTGGGCTGGCACTACGTGGACCAGGAGCTCATCTCGGACGCCGCCCTACGGTACGGCGTGCTCGAGGAGAAGCTCTCCAGCCTCGACGAATCGAAGCCCTCGCTCTTCGAGCGCTTCGACGCGGAGACGCGACGCTACATCACCGTGCTGCAGACGGCGGTCTTCGAGTTCGCCGAGCAGGATCGCGTGGTGCTCATGGGGCGGGCGGGGCAGTGGCTCCTGCGCGGGCTGCCCCACGTGCTGCGGCTGCGCGTCATGGCGCCGTTCGACCTGCGCGTGAAGCGCCTCGGTAAGAAGCTCTCCGGGCAGATGGGGGAGCAGACGAACCCGCGCACCGTGCACGACATGGCGCGCCGGGACGACCAGGAGAAGCTCGGCCGCATGCGTTACCTCTACGAGGTGGACCTGCGCGATCCCTCGCTCTACGACATGGTCGTCAACACCGACAAGCTCACCATCGACGCCGCCGTGGAGATGACCGCGGGCGTGCTCCAGCGCTCCGAGCTCCAGACCACGCCGGCCGCCCAGCAGCTGGTCGCCGACCGCGCCCTCGCCTCGCGCATCCAGGTCGCCCTCGCCACCAACCCCGAGACGCGGAAGTACCGCATCACGGTGGAAGCGAAGAGCGGGCTCGTCACCCTCGAGGGGACGGCGGCCATGGACGAAGCCGTCGACGTGGCACGTGCCGTTCGCGGCGTGCGCGAAGTGAAGACCCAGCAGGTGGACATCCCGCCCATCCCGCCCTTCGTCGCCTAGCTCGCATCCTTCACGAACGCCGCACGTGCGACCGGGCGTGCGGCGGTGGGGGAAGGGGCGCTCAGGCGAAGTAGCACCCTCGGCCTGCGCGCCCCTTTAGAGGCCGGCAAATCAGGCGAGCGGGAGCGGACCCGCTAGCTTTTGGGGGCGGCGGGAGGGCGCCGCGGAGCTTCGTCGGGAGCTTCGGCGACAATGACGGTGATGTCCATCTTCTGCTTCTTGCGCAGGACCTGCAGCACGACCTTGCTCCCGACCCTGGTCTCGGCGGTGAGCCGCTGAAAGTGCTGCGAGCTCTCGACCGGCGTCTTGTCGTACGCGAGGATCACGTCGTTCTGCTGCAGCCCCGCTGTCGCGGCGGGGCTGCCCGCCATGGTCGACCCGACCACCGCGCCCTGCTTGTCCGGGACGCCCAGCGACTCCGCCAGCTCCGGGGAGAGTGGCTGAAGTGACACGCCGAGCCAGCCCCGCACCACCTTGCCCTTGTCCACGAGCTGATCGACGACGCGCTTCACCATGTTGATGGGGATGGCGAAGCCGATGCCGATGGAGCCGCCGCTCTGGGAGAAGATCGCCGTGTTGATCCCGATGACCTCGCCCTTGAGGTTGAGGAGCGGACCGCCCGAGTTGCCGGGGTTGATCGAGGCGTCGGTCTGGATGAAGTTCTCGTAGGTCGCCACGCCCACGTCGGAGCGCCCAGTGGCGCTGATCACGCCCACCGTCACCGTCTGGTCGAGCCCGAACGGATTGCCGATGGCGATGGCCCACTCGCCCACGCGCAGGGAGTCGGAGTTGCCGAGGGTGGCGATCGTCAGATCGCGATCCGGCTGAAAGCGCACCACTGCCAGGTCCGTCTTGGGATCGGCGCCCACGACCTGCCCGGTGTACTCGCGCTTATCCGCCATCTTCACGGTGATCTCGTCGGCGCCCTTGATCACGTGGAAGTTGGTGAGAATGAGGCCGCGCTTGTCGAAGATGACGCCGGAGCCGAGGCCTGGCCTGCGGAACTCCGGACCGCCGCTCGGGCTGTCCTGGCCGAAGAACTGCTTGAAGAAGTCCTGGAAGAAGGGATCGTCGCTCCCCTGCCGCGGACCCGGCGCACGGCGAGGATGCGCCTTCTGGATGATGCCCACGTTGACCACTGCGGGTCGCAAGTGCTCGGACACCCCGACGAAAGCCGCCTGCAGGCTCTCCGCGGGCGTGGCGCCGGGGAACGTGGCCCGCGCCGATGCCGCTCCCGGCTCCATCTTTCCCGGGAAGACGCCGTGCAGGACATAGCCGGCGCCGGCCGCGATGGCGACGAGTAGAGCGATGAGAGCGCCTGGCAACAGGGTGCGGTTCATTGGGCGTTCCGGGCAGCGGATCATAGGCTCCGCCATCGCGGGGTGTCAAGGAAGGCAACCCAGGCTGGCCGGTGGCAACTCGCGTCCCCAAAAATTGGGATCTCAACGCAGATTGTGGAATACTCGCGCGCCTCGACGAGCCGGCCTGGTTCATAAGCGACTGATTTGAAACGCACTCCAGGTAGGGCCTGAGTCGATAGAGCCCGGGCATGAGGCTTGCTCTTCTCTACGGGCGAGTTCTGGGGGCTCGGCAAGGACGCGTCACTCGGCCGGAAAGACCACCGCTTCGAGGAGGGACCTGACGTTGTCGAAGACACGGCAGATGTGGGCTGGAACGGCGCGCGAGGCTGGCTTCACACTCGTCGAGCTCCTGGTCGTGATCCTCATCATAGGCATCCTGTCGGCGGTTGCGCTCCCGCTATACCTGGGCTACACGCGGGACGCTCGGCTGGCGGAAGCCAAGGCCCTCGCAGGCTCGGCCCTTACGGCCCTATCCGGCTGCGTGCAGGTCAAAGGCGCAGGCAGCACCTGCGTCCGGAGCGAAATCGCACAGCGGGTGGGGTTGGACACGTCCTCCTTCAATACGTACGACGGCCGTTGGAACGTCCCCACCGCGCAGCTGACAGTGACGACGAACAACCCGCCGCAGCTTCTCGGACAGGTCTCCGTTTCCGGAGTGGGAGGCAACGCGACCGGTCTGTCGCTCTCGATGTTCGGGACGGCCACGGGTGTGGTGCTGAGGTGCGACGTGAACAGCGCGACGCCCCCCGCGAACTCCACCGCGGGCCAGGACTGCTAACAGAGCTTCGATCCGGCCGTCGGCGCCTCTGAGGTGTCGACGAGCCGAGTGTGAAGTGCACGTCCAGCCACCGCTGCCCCTGAGCGGTGCGGGCAAGACAATTCGGTGGCGAGGTCACACGACCCCGCCACCGATTGGTTTTGAACATCCAGCTCTCCGCCCGCGCCCGCTAGGTTCCCCGCTCAGACCGCCGCCTTCGCCTGAGGATCCAGCACCGTGTAGATCTTGACGGGAATCTCCTTGCCCTTCACGGTCACCTCGCCCAGATAGCGCGTCTCGAAGGAATCCTTGATCTCGAGCCACGTCGCCTCGCTGATGACCACCGGCACGTTGAAGTCCTTGGTGATGCTCTCCAGGCGGGAGCCGAGGTTGATGGTGTCGCCGATGGCCGTGTACTCGAGGCGCTGCTGGGAGCCGATGGTGCCCACCACCGCGTCGCCGGTGTTGATACCCACTCCGCACGCGAGGGTGCCGCGATGCTTGGTCGCGAAGCGCTCGGCAAGGGGCGCGAGCCGCCGCTGGAATTCCAGGGCGGTGCGCACAGCCTGAGCGGCATGATCGGACGCCTCGAAGGGCACGTTGTAAAGCGCCATGATGGCGTCGCCGATGTACTTGTCCACGGTTCCCCCGTGATGGAACACCGCCTCCGTCATCTCCGTCAGGTACTCGCGCAGGAAGGCCACCACTTCCTCCGGCTCCATCTTCTCCGACATGGACGTGAAGCCGCGGATGTCGGAGAAGAGCACGGTCATCCGCCGCCGGCTCGCGCCGAGGCCCGCGTCGTCCTTCTGGCGCACGATCTCCTTGACCACGTTGGGCGAGAAGAATCGCGACAGGCGCCGTTTCTCGAGTTGCTCCTGGGCGAAGTTCTTCACCACCACCCCCACGTAGGGCACGAGGAGGGCCAGCGGTACGGGAAGCACATCGAGCCAGAGCCGCCCCCAGCGGAAAGCGGCCTGCGTGCCCGCGAGGAAGCCCAGCGCCGTGCCCGAAACGAGGAGGAAGGCGGGCAGCGGGCGGAGAACGGAGGCGATCCATCCCGCAGCGGCGCCAGCCAGCACGGCCAGCCCCGCGTCGAACCACGGCGGCGCGCGCCGGATGGGGATGCCCGCAAGCAAGGTGTCGAGGATGTTGGCGTGGATGGCCACCCCGGGCATGGTGCGCAAGGGCGCGAAGGGCGTGGGGAAGACGTCGTGCAGGATCTGGGTCGTTGCGCCCACCAGCACGATCTGTCCCTCGAAGACCTCCGGTGAGATCTCGCCGTTGACCACCCGTGAGTAGGCCACGCGCGGAAAGGCGCCGGGCGGTCCCGCGTAGTTGATGAGGAATTCCGGGTGGCGCGGCGGAGGCGCCGCGGGAATACCTGCGCTCTTGGCGAGCCGGTAGGTCTGCAAATCGAAGCCCGGCCACTCGCGATCCTGGAAGTCGAGAGTGAGTCGGGTACGCCGCACGAAGGCGTCGCGGTCCGTGATGATGTTGACGGGGCCCCAGGCCGCCGCGCCCTCACGGAGAAGAGGCAGCGGCGGATTGAGATCGCGCTTCTCCTTGATCCACCCCGACTCGCGCACCTCACTGAGCCCGGCGGCCAGGACCACCTTGCCCGAGCGCGCGATGGCCTTGGCGAGCGCTTCGTCGTCGGCGGGCCCGTGGGCGGACGGCTCGAGGAACAGGATGTCGAGCGCGATGGCGGCGGGCTTGCCGCGCGTCACGATGTCGATGAGCTTGGCGTGGAGCGCGCGCGGCCACGGCCACGGCATGTTCAGCTCAGCAAAGGAGTCCTCGTCGATGGTGATGATGACCACGGGTGCGGTGGGCGGGCGCGGGCCACGCAGGGCGAACTGCCCGTTGATGGCCTTGAGCTCGTTGTTGGTGAGGAAGCCGGAGATGTCGTAGACGTCGGCCAGGGAGGCGGCCAGCCCGAAGAGGCTGCCGGCAATGATGGCGCGCCAGGGCAGGGAGGCGAGGCTCACGGCGCGGCTACCCTACCATGCCGTTTCGATGGCGGCCACCCACCGTCTTGCCTCTCGCCGTGGGCGAGGCTTAGAGTTCGCTCGATGCGTCCCCGCGGCGGCTACACATGAGAGTCCGCACCGCCATCAGCCGGCTCCTCTGGGTCGCCGTCGTCGGTTTTCTCATCTACGCCGTCGTGGTCGCCGGCGCCAGCTATTTCGAGACGCGCCAGCTCGTGGACCAGGCGGTATTCGAGGCGGGGCGCCGGCCGCGCGCCGTCGCGGCGACGGGCCAGGCCTCGCTGGCCACGCTCGAGGAGTTCGCCGTCGACACGCGCGAGGCCATCCTGGTGGGGGCTCGCCGAGGTAGCATTCCCATCGACGTGTCCAAGCTCACCGTCAAGCCCGAGGGCTCCGGCATCCGCGTGTCGCTACACTGGTCGTACGTCCTGATCGATGCCGCCGACGAGACGGTCCTCGCCATTCCCCTCTGGCTGGACCGCACCTTTGATCTCAAACCCTGACCTGCCGCGAAAGGAGTTCGCCATGGCCGTCGTGGACTGGAGCTATCACCGGAACGGCTGACAGACGTGCGCCAAAGCGCAAGGGTTCCTTGCCAAGCGCAGAATCATCTCGGCTACGCAGGTGGACGCCAAGAAGCAGACGATCAAGGGCGAGAAGGCGCTTGCCGTGCTCGCCGACGTGGATCAGCTCTACGTCGCCAAGGGGAAGCGGGTCGTGCACGTCGACCTCCGCAAGGCTCGACCGCCGAAGGCGGAGCTCCTCGGGCTCCTCCTTGGGCCCACGGGCAATCTCCGCGCCCCCACCCTGCGCAAGGGGAAGACGCTCCTCGTGGGCTTCGATGAGACGACCTACGAGCAGGTACTACGCTAAGGGCCGGTCGGCCCGCGTGGCACGGTCCTTGTAGTCAACCCATTGAAAACGCTACCGGAAGCTGGGTCGTCGCCGCATGCACGGACCAAGGCCGGGGACCTCAGCACGTTCAATCCGGCATGGAGGCGCGCGGCCCAGCTCGTGTGGCGCAAAGGGATCAGCTTCGCCCTGCCGTCAACCGTTTTGCCGATACGCTCGCGCACATAGACCAAAAACGGGAGCGTGGGATGGGTCAGGTCAGGAACCCACGTCTCGGGGAGCAGACCGCACCACGACGTCCATAGCGTATCGTGGGCACTTTGGTTATTGTGGAAAGTATGGGTGTGCTCCCCCTCGGCGCGCGGCCTCTGCCCGAGGCCATGGCGCCGGCTCCGATCGCTGCGGCCATGCCGGTGATCGCTCCGGCGAAGTCGCGCGATCGCGCGGCGCGGCTCACGGAGATCGAGGCGATGCGGAGCGCGGCATGAGCATCCCGCAGAATCGTTGGGCGTGGCTGCCCCTCGGTCAGATGCTGGTCAACGAGAAGGTCCTGACCTCGGATCAGCTCAACCAGGCCCTCGAACGTCAGCGCAAGACGCGCGAGCGCCTGGGCCAGATCCTCATCGACATGAAGCTCATCGACGAGGACATGCTCCTCAAATATCTAGGCGCCCAGTTCCGCAAGGAGCCCATTACGCGGCAGGACCTCGCCTCCCTAGACGCCGACGTGGTTCGGATCGTGCCCGAGGAAGTGGCGCGCCAGTACGGAGTCATCGCGGCCCAGCGGTCGGGACGTCGGCTGGTAGTGGCGACTGCGGATCCGCTCAACGTCGTGGCCCTCGACGATCTTCGTCGCGCCACCGGCCTCGACGTGGACTTCCGCATCGGCCCCGCCAGTGCCATCCAGGACGCGATCGAGAAGTGTTACCGCAGGGCTCCCGCGCCGCCCCCAACCGGCGAGGGGCTCGACGACACGCTCGATCTGGATCTGGGCTTGTCGGTGGAGCCGACCGCCACCACCCCCTCCGAGAGCACGGTCGACACCCGCGAGCTCCAGAGCCAGACGGACGATCCACGCGTCGTGCGCGTGGTCAACTATGCGCTCGGCCGGGCTGTGCTGGACGGTGCCACCGACGTCCACGTGGAGCCGCACGACGATCGCACCCGCGTGCGCTATCGCATCGACGGGCTCCTCTTTGATCTTTTGGAGGTCCCCCGCCAGCTCCACCTCGCGATGGTTTCGCGCATCAAGATCATCTCGCTTCTCGACATCGCAGAACGCCGGCTGCCCCAGGACGGCAGCTTCGTCTCGCGCATCCACGGGCAGGAGTTCGATGTCCGCGTCTCCACCCTTCCCACTATCTATGGCGAGAAGGTGGTGCTGCGCCTCCTCGAGAAGTCGGCGGTGGTCGAGCGCTACAACATCGAGAGCCTGGGGTTCGAGAAGGAGCAGCTCGACATCCTTCTCAAGGGCATCCGGCGGCCGTGGGGCATGGTGCTGATGACCGGGCCCGCGGGGAGCGGCAAGACCACCACGCTTCACACTGCGCTCAAGTTTATAAAGTCGCCGCGTAAGAACGTGATCACCATCGAGGATCCTGTAGAGTATCGGCAGCCCGGCATCCAGCAGGTGCAGGTCACGTCGGAGATAGGGCTCGACTTCGCGCGGTCAGTGCGCTCCATCCTCCGCCAGGATCCCGACATCATCATGGTGGGCGAGATCCGCGACCATGAGACGGCGGAGATCGCGGTAAAAGCGGCGCTCACCGGCCACCTCGTGCTCTCCGCCCTCCACACCAACGACGCCGTGTCGACCCTGGTGCGCCTCACCCACCTCGGGGTCGAGCCCTTCCTCGTCGCCTCCGCGGTCAACGTGGCGGCGGCCCAGCGGCTCGTGCGGCGGATCTGCAAGGACTGCAAGGAGTCGTACCGACCGAGCGCAGACGAGCTGGCCCTCTTCGCCCCGGACCCGGGGCCCGAGGTCCTGTATCGCGGACGCGGCTGCCACAGCTGTCGCAATGTGGGCTACGCTGGGCGCATGGCGCTCTACGAGGTCCTCGGGGTGGACGCCGAGGTGCGCCGCATGCTCATCGACGGCGCCGACGCCGACAAGATCCAGCGCTACGCGGTCGAGTCCGGGATGATCACCCTGCGGCAGTCGGGTTTTCGCCAGGCCGCGCGTGGATTGACCACCGTGGAGGAAGTGCTCACCGTGGCCATGGATGGCGAGTAGCTCCGTGCCGGTCGGCGTCCCATGAGCGCGTCCGTGAATGCTCACTATCGCGTGTCGCTGCGCCTCTACGTCGTTTTCTCCCTGCTCATGGCGGTGTCGGCCGCGCTGAGCGGGCTTTTCCTCCTCTACCTCGCGCGGCCCTTCGCCAGCCAGCTGTCCGGCGAGCAGACGCGCGAGCTGACCATGCTGCTCTTCACCGGCTCCGCAGTGGCGGGGGCCCTGGCCGCGGTAGGCGGCCTCATCGTAGGTCTGAACTTCGCCGGGCGCATCCGCGGCATCGTGGAGAAGGCGGAAGCGCTGTCTCCCGATCTCGACGGCGCGAGCGGCCGGCGGACCACGACCGTGCGCGACGAGCTGGGTGCCCTCGACGCCGCGGTGGGACGGCTCACGCTGTCCATGGACCGCTTCGTTCGTGACAGCGACATCCTCGCGCGCCTTCCCGAGGGCATGCTCCTCCTCGATCCTGGAGGAACCCTGGTGTCGTTCAACGCTACCGCGGAGACGCTCCTCGATCTGCCCCTCGAGCGCTTCCGGGGCGAGCTTATCCTCTCCGACGCGGGCGCCTTTCCCCTCGCCAGCGGCAATGCCCCCCTCGCTCGCCTCCTCGAGGACGAGGCGACGGGGATCGAGCCCGTGCACGACAACGAGGTGGCGGTGGTGACGGCCAAGGGCCAGTCCCTCCTGCTCGAGATCACCGCCCAGCGTCGCGACTGGGGACGGGCCGCCACGGCTCAGGTCCTCGTGTTCCGCGACGCGTCGGAGAAGCGGCGCATCCGCGAGGAGATCCGGCGGGCTGATCAGCTTGCCTTCCTGGGTGGCATGGCCGCGCGCATCGCCCACGAGATCCGCACGCCTCTCGCTGCCATCCGGGGCCTTCTCGAGCTGCTCCAGGCTGATCTCACGCCGGGGGATGCTCGGCGCCAGTACATCGATCGCGTGCTTATCGGCGTGGACCGGCAAAATCGTCTCGTGGAGAACCTCCTGACCCTGTCCCAGCCGGAGCCCGAGATGTGGCAGGCGGTGGCGCTGCCCGAGACGCTGGACGAGTTGGTGGCCATGCGCCCGCGCGACCCGCGCCTCATCGTCGAGCGCTGCGACTCGGAGGCCGTGCCTCCCGTGTGGGGCGATCCCTTCCGGCTCGCCGAAGTGTTCGGCAACCTGATCGACAACGCCCTCGAGGCCTCCCCGT
>Ga0126382_10000716_pt1 | contig 12996 bp, 8 predicted proteins | sample PanSoiMetPlot_30_FD_92548 | JGI IMG/M metagenome (GOLD analysis project Ga0126382, IMG submission 92548) | Tropical forest soil microbial communities from Panama - MetaG Plot_30 | ecosystem: Environmental > Terrestrial > Soil > Tropical forest > Bulk soil | place: Panama | collected 2016-02-17 | reverse complement strand
TCTCGCTGCGCTGCGACGAAACCTGCACGAAGCTGCCGCCACCAACAGCATTGTTGGTGCCTGGTGCAGGAGCGGGCGACTGGGACGTAACAGCGGCGGTCTGGGTCGGTGCTGGCGCAGACCGTCCCGGCGCGCGCGCGGGACCTGCGTCCGGGGCTAGCGGCAGCGGGGTATTGCTGGGCGCCTGAGCTGCCTGGCGCGCCGGTAGGACGGACCGCGCGACAGCGGGCGAGTTTGAATCTGTATCAGCATCGGTGGTCGAGTTGTCGGCAGCAGGCCGCGCCGCAGGTACTGCAGATTTCGCGGTTGGAGCCTGTGGACGGGCCGAAGCGGCGGCCGCGACGGGTGGCGCCGCCTGTGGCATCGCGTCCGCGACGACCGGTTGATCTGGGCGGATCGCGATCGTTCGAACCTTCTTCGGCTCACTTCCAACAACGCCACTGCCCATCGCCGATTGCTGAACGGCCTGCGACAACACAACGGTTGCGGGCTTATCTATTGGCTGCTCCTCGCGCGACACCATTTTTTCGCTTTGGGCGCGTTCGTCCATACGATCGGTAATCAATTTATTCGACTGCGTATCTTTTCCGAACGTCCCCGGCACAATCTTGCTCGGGCCTGTATCAGCCTTGATGACAGGTGGCGGCTGGCTGGAGGATGAACCAAACAGCGCGCGATAGCCGAACGCACCGGCCGTACCTACCACCGCTAAGGCCAATACGCTGGCGATCGCCACAATACCCATGCGTCGGCGCGGGGGTGGGACGTCTTCGTAATATTCCTCATCGACATACTGAACTGCGTCTTGCTCGTACGGGTCGTTTTGATACGCGGCCTGCTCGGCCGGATAACCGCGCGCCTCATCGTGGGCCGTATAAAAATCGTCATCGGACAGCACTGGCGCGCCGCTGTACGGTTGACGTTCGTAATTCTGGCCACCGTCGCTTTGCAGCTCGTCCAATTGTTGCTCAACGGATGCCGAGCGCCCTGTATACGAGCCGTTTTCGCCAAACCTCTGGGTGCCTAATGTCTGACGCCGATCAAGATTTTTTTGTTCGGCGTAAGGCGATCTCGCCGGCTGGCTGTCCCAATCGGAATATTCGGTCGGCTGCGGCGAAGTCGCATGACCGGCAGCACGACCATACTCTCCAAATGGATCGGTCTGCCCAATTAGTCGGGCGAGTTCAGCGAGCGGGTCATTGCCTGAAGTTTTCGCCTGGTTGCGCACAGGCGGTTCACTTGCACGATGCGGTCGTTGGCTTTGGTCGTCCGCCATTCGGTCCCCGGTTACTGAAGTAGCCCTGCTCCCTTATAAACGCTGACAATCCACTACGCCAAACGTAGAGCTCTGGGAGGCGAGACTTATCGCATTTCTCCCGGCGCGCTGACCCCGAGTAATGCCAGACCCGAGGCAAGAACTGTGACGATCCCCTCTACCAGCGCCAGCCGGGCTGTCATTGTTTCTGAATCATTCTGGATAATGAAGCGTAAATGAGGCAAGTCTTTTCCCCGCGCCCACTGTGCATGAAATTCACTTGCTAAGTCATAGAGATAGAAGGCAATTCGGTGCGGCTCGTACGCCGAGGCCGCGGCTTCGACTGTGCGAGGATAAAGGGCAATGCGCCGCAGCAATGAGAGTTCACCAACGTCGCTGAGGCGCTCCATGGGTGCCCGCTTGAGGTACGCCGCACGTTCAGATGCCGCTTCTGGGAGCTCCGGCATTTCCCCGCGCGCATTACGGAACACGGACTGTCCACGAGCATGTCCGTACTGGACGTAGAAGACCGGATTGTCGCGCGAATGCTCAATCACCTTGGCGAGGTCAAAATCGAGCACCGCATCGTTCTTGCGGTAGAGCATGTCGAACCGAACGGCATCCCGTCCTACTTCTTCCACGACCTCGCGCAAAGTGACGAACTCACCTGCCCGCTTTGACATTTTCACCGGTTCACCGGCACGTAGCAATCGTACAAGCTGCACGAGCTTTACGTCCAATTCGGCCTTACCGGCGCTAACGGCCTTAACGGCCGCCTGCATGCGTTTGATGTACCCGCCATGGTCGGCGCCCCATATATCAATCAAATTCAAGAACCCGCGGGCCACCTTCGACCGATGATAGGCAATATCAGAGGCAAAATATGTGTAGCTGCCGTCTGGCTTCTTGAGCGGCCGGTCGACGTCGTCGCCGAAATCGGTCGAGCAGAATAGCGTTTGCTCACGGTCCTCCCAATCCCCCAGGTCGCCGCCTTTGGGGGGCGGCAGTCGGCCTTCATAGACCTCGCCACTCTTTCGTAAGCTTTCGATAGTGGTACCCACTTCGTCGCTCTTGCCTTCAATCAGCGAACGCTCGGAAAAAAACACATCGTGGCGCACATTGAGTGCAGCAAGATCGTCTTTGATTGTTTCCATCATCATGCTGATAGTCTTGGCGCGCACGATGGGCAGCCATTCGAACTCTTTCATCGCGGCAAGCTTGCCGCCATGTTCCGCGGCAAGCTCGCCGCCAACGGGCTTTAAATAGTCGCCCGGATACAGCCCCTCAGGAATCTCGATGTCTTCTCCGATCGCCTCGCGGTAGCGCAAGAAGGCTGACCGGGCGAGCACGTCCACCTGTGCGCCGGCATCATTAATGTAATATTCGCGGGTGACACTGTAGCCGACGAAGGCGAGCAGATTTGCGAGAGCGTCGCCGAAAACGGCACCGCGGCCATGGCCGACATGCAGGGGGCCCGTAGGATTGGCAGAGACATATTCGACGTTGACCTTCTCGCCTTGCCCGATGGTGCTGCGGCCATAATTCCCGCCCTGGTCCAATACCAGGCGAAGCTCCTCGCCCCACACGTGCGGCTTGAGGGCAAGGTTGATAAATCCAGGCCCCGCGACGGTGACCTTAGCAATTTTTTCATCGACGCGAAGTTTTTCGGCGATGCTCTCTGCCAGTTCACGAGCTTTCGTACCTGCATCTTTCGCAAGCACCATCGCTGCGTTGGTCGCCATGTCCCCGTGGGTCGGATCACGGGGCAGCTCGACCACAATGCGTGACAGGTCGGCTCCTGATCCAGAGACTATGCCAGCTGCCGCGCACACACGCGCGAGCATGTCAGCAAATAGATGTTGAGGCTTGGGAAGACTCGACATTATGGCGCTGCGGCTAACTTAATTCGGACGGCGAGTCAAAAAAAGCAAATCGAACGGACCACGCGCAACGATTGGTTCGTTTTACCAGATTGTCGCTCCGCTATCGACGACCAGGATCTGTCCAGTCGTGATTGCCGCCTCGTCCGACGCAAGGTAGACCGCCACGTCCGCGATGTGGATCGGCAGTCCAAGCCCCAGCAAATGTGTCGCGGCGAGCTTCTCGATGTCCTTTGATCCCTCCAGCAACTTTTTGACTCGATCTGACAATGTTACGGACGGTGCGATCGCGTTCACGCGAATCTTGTGCTTTGCGTATTCGACTGCCATCGATCGCGTCAGTGCGGCGATCGCGCCCTTAGCAGCCGTGTAGCAGTCCCGGCCGGGAACTGCGCTCAACGCAAGCGAGGATGTCATGTTAATGACCGCACCCCCGCCGGCCTTGATGATATACGGAATGCCGACCTTGGAGCATAGGAATGTGCCGTAAAGATCAAGCTTGATCACACGCCAGAATTCTTCTTCGGGCGCCTCGGTGACGGGCCGATCCTGCGGGGTGGAGCCGCCCGCGTTATTGTGAAGGATCGTCAACTTTCCGAAACGCTCAATGGTTTGCGCAAACGCGGCTTCGACGTTCGCCTTTTCACGAACATCGCAGTGAATGAAGTGGGCGTCGCCGCCAGAGTTTTTCGCACGCGCGCGGGCAAACTGAGCGGCAGCCTCACCGCGCTCTCTATCGATCTCGGCAATGACTACCTTGGCACCTTCCTCGGCAAAACGCTCGGCGGTCGCTCGGCCAATTCCACTGCCAGCACCAGTGATGAATGCAACTTTTCCTGCTAACCGCGCCATGAACCCTCCCGTAAGATGATGATATTGACGGCAACCCTCGCGGCAAGGCACTCAGAGTGAAACGTTCTTGGCATGCATCGCGACACGTGTCCGCGAACACGACGGCCGAACCGAGCCGCCCGCAATCAGGAGATCGACTTCTCGCGCAATATTCGCGCCTGTGTTCGCTATAGCAGCATCGAACATCGTCCTACTCATCTCATTCTGCCGCGATCCTGTCATCCGATTGCCGGTTCAGCTCACCGCATTTCCGGAGTCGCCTTGAAATAGTTCGCGTGCTCGACGAGCGCATATCTATCGGTCATCCCAGCGATATAATCCGCGATGCGGCGTGCACGCCGCGCAGCATCGGGAGTACCGATGCCCTCGCCCCATTCCGCCGGTAGATCTGCAGGCGTCACCATGTAATGCGCGAACAGCTCGCGCACCACCCGCTCGGCATCAGCCATCACGTGCACCACCCGATCATGGCGATACATGCGCGGATAGAGAAAACCTTTGATCTCTCGGTCGGCTTTCTCCATCGCGGGCGAAAACCCGACGATCGGCTGCGGTGCCTCACGAACCTCCGCAGCCGAGCGTGGCTTAATCATCGCAACGCGTCGCCCACTTTCAGCAATGACGTCTTCGATCATGCGCGTGATGAGCGCACGCACAGTCTCGTGAACGCGCCGCGCTGGCTCGATGCTGGGATGCTGCACGTCTATCGCGTTCAAAAGATTGGCGACGAGCGGCACGGCGGCGATATCACTGAGTGTGAACAAATCGGCGCGCAAGCCGTCATCAATGTCGTGCGCGTCGTAGGCGATGTCGTCTGACAAAGCAGCGACTTGCGCTTCGGCGCTGGCGTAGGTCCATAATTCCAGGTCCTGGATCTTCGAATATGCCACGATCGGGGCCGGCGCACCGTGTCTCGCATAGCGGCCAACAGCTATACCTTCGCGATCAACGAGCGGTCCGTTGTGCTTGACCAACCCTTCGAGTGTTTCCCAACTGAGGTTGAGACCGTCAAAATCGGCGTAGCGGCGCTCCAGATCCGTCACAATACGCAGGGCTTGGGCGTTGTGATCAAATCCGCCATGGCCGGCGAGACAGTCGTCGAGCGCGCGTTCGCCCGCATGGCCAAACGGCGGATGGCCAAGATCGTGCGCGAGCGCCAGTGCTTCGGCGAGATCCTCGTCTAGCCCGAGAGCGCGCGCGAGTGAGCGCGCGATTTGAGTAACCTCGAGCGTATGGGTGAGCCGTGTTCGATAGTGGTCGCCTTCATGATAGACAAATACTTGCGTTTTATGGGCAAGCCGCCGGAAAGCCGCCGAGTGGATGATTCGGTCGCAGTCTCGGCGGAAAGCATTGCGCGTCGCGCTCGCGGACTCCGCAAAGCGTCGTCCTCGGGTTCGCCCCGGATCGGCAGCATAAACCGCCCGTTGGCCCGCCGTTTCGATAGTCATTGCCGCATTGACCTCGCTGGCCCGCGCACTTAACTATCCGTTGGGCTATCTGCCAATAGGATCGGCCTGAAAAGGAAAGCTATGGGCGCGAGTATCACGGTCAGCGAACGGGCAGCGCGGCGCATCGGCGACATCCTCAAAGGTGAGCCAAGAGGCACGATGCTGCGAGTGAGCATTGAGGGCGGTGGCTGCTCCGGCTTTCAATACAAGTTTGACATGGATCGCACCAGGGCAGCTGACGATCTCGTCATCAGCCGCGATGGCGCAGTGATCTTGATCGATCCGGTCTCGGTCAATCACATGGCCGGTTCGGAGATCGATTTCGTTGATGATCTTATCGGCGCATCGTTCAAGGTGAACAATCCGCAAGCGAAGGCATCTTGTGGCTGCGGGACCAGCTTCGCGCTGTAATTTTGACAGCGAAGACGCCGCCACAGCGCCGGCGCCTTCAAAGTGTCGGAAGATTATATCTTCACCGGCGACGAATGCGTAGCTGTTTCCTTCCTTCTCGAAAGTTCCGGCGCCCGGCATGCTGTCGTGATAGCCGGTCACGGTTAGCTTGTCGGCAATCTCGCTTATACTGAAGGCCGAAAGGCCCAAGCGATAAACACCACCTGAGCCGGGATGCTTGCGCCCTGTGGGGAATATTATGCGAGGTCGCGGTTATTCGGCCGCAACCGCCGGAGGAACTTCTTTTACTTCCACAAGCTGTGGTTCGAGCCGGCGCTTTAGCAGCCGATCGAAGCGATCGAGATAGAGGTAGATCACCGGCGTGATGTAAAGCGTCAACAGCTGCGAAAGCAGCAGACCGCCAACCACCGCGATTCCGAGCGGCTGGCGCAGCTCGGCACCTGCGCCGGTGCCAAGCGCGATCGGCAGTGTGCCGAAGATCGCGGCGAAGGTTGTCATCATAATTGGGCGGAAGCGAAGGATCGCGGCCTCGCGGATCGCAGCTTCCGCCGAGAGACCAACCCGGCGGCGTTCGATCGCAAAGTCGATCATCATGATCGCGTTCTTCTTGACGATGCCGACCAGCATTACAATGCCGATCATCGCGATCACCGAAAGATCCATGTGGAACAGCATCAGCGTCAGGATCGCGCCGATACCCGCCGATGGCAGGCCGGAGATGATGGTGATCGGATGGATAAAGCTTTCATATAAAATGCCGAGCACGACATAGGCGGCAAAAATCGCAGCCAGGATCAACATCCCCTGCCCACGCAGCGAATCCTGGAACACTTGTGCGGTACCCTGGAAGCCGGTGGTGATGGTTGCGGGCAGCCTCTCCTCTCGTTCCAGATTCCGGATGGCGTCCACTGCCTGACCGATGGAGAACCCGGGCACGAGATTGAATGATATGGTCACCGCCGGCTGCTGGCCCTGGTGATTGACCTGCAACGGGCCGACGGTGCGCTCGAAACGGGTCACTGCCGAGAGGGGCACCGTGGTGCCGTTCGTCGTCTTCAGATAGACGCGCGCCAGATCGTCCGGGCTGACCTGAAAGTCCGGCTGCGTCTCGAGAATGACCTGATAGTAGTTCACCGGGCTGTAGATGGTGGCGACCTGCCGCACGCCGAACGCGTTGTAGAGCTCCTGTCTGACCTGATCGACAGTCACTCCGTAAACTGCCGCCTTTTCACGATCGACGTCGATAGTCACCTGCGGATTGGTGACGTAAAGATCAGTGTTGACGTCCAGCAGGCCGTCGATCTTGGAAATCTTGTCACGCAGTTCCGGCGCAAGCCGGTAAAGCTCCGCAGTGTCATTGGATTGCAGGGTGTATTGGTAGTAGCCTTTGGTGAGCTTACCGCCGAGATTGATGTTCTGGATCGGCTGGAAATAGATCGCGAGTCCCGGCACGACGTTAGCTGTCTGGCGCAGACGCGCCCGAATGGTCTCAAGATTGTCGCGCTCGCGGCGCGGTTTTAAAGCAATCAGCATGCGCCCACTATTGCCGACCGAATTCGGACCGCCAGTACCGACCGTGGAATTCACGTAGGCAACTGCGGGATCCGCGCGCACGATGTCGGCGACCTTGCGCTGAAGCTGCGACATTGCTGGGAACGATATATCGGTCGCGCCTTCGGTGATGCCGATGACGTAGCCGGTATCTTCTGTCGGGAAGAAGCCCTTGGGCACAACGATATATAGAGCGATGGTCGCAAAGAATGTAACGAGTGTGACCATCAGCATAATCGACTTGAAGGCGAGCACCCGGTCGAGCGTCCACTGATAGGTATTGAGCATCCATTCGAAGAATCGCTCAGAAATACGCAGCACGAAGAACTGCTTCTCGCCCTCACGGTGAGGGCCGCCGAGGACACGCGCGCACAACATCGGCGTCAGCGTCAGCGACACAAAGCCGGAGACGACGATTGCGACCGCGATCGACACCGCGAATTCGCGGAAAACGCGGCCGACCATGCCCCCCATTAGCAACACCGGGATGAACACGGCGATCAGCGAGAAGGTAATCGACACGATTGTGAAGCTGATCTCGCGAGAGCCTTTTAGCGCGGCCTCGAACGGCCGCATGCCGCCTTCAACGTGGCGGACGATATTTTCCAGCATCACAATGGCGTCGTCGACCACGAAGCCGACTGACAGTGTGAGTGCGAGTAGCGTCATGTTGTTAATGGAGAAGCCGAAGGCGTACATCGCGGCAAAAGTACCGACCAGCGAGACAGGAACCGCGAGGGCCGGAATGATTGTCGCCGAGACTTTGCGCAGAAACAGGAAGATCACCATGATCACGAGCGCAATCGCTATCCCCAGCGTTTCCTGCACGTCGATCACCGCCGCACGAATGGAGAGCGAACGGTCGAACAAAGGTTGCATCTGGATCGAGGGCGGCACTTGCGCGCGCATACTCGGCAGGCTTTCACGCACAAGGTCGACGACTTGCACTGTATTGGCATCTGGCTGGCGCTGAATCGCGAGCACAATGGCGCGGGCATCGTTGAACCAGGTGGCAACCTTGTCGTTCTCGACGCTGTCGATCACGCGGGCAATCTGATTGAGTTTGATCGGGGCGCCGTTGCGGTAAGTCACAACAACGTCGCGATAATCGGCCGCGTGCGGCAGCGCGCTGGTTGCAGCCAAGGTTACGCTCTGCTTCGGTCCGGTCAGAACCCCGACTGGTGTGCTCGAATTGGCCTTAGCGACGACGCTGCGCACGTCTTCAAGCGAAATATTGCGGGCAGCGGCCTCGGTCGGATTGACCTGCACACGAACGGCGAATTTCTGTGCGCCATAGACCAGTACCTGCGCGACGCCAGGCAATTGCGAAATCTGCGGCGCCAGAACGGTCTCGGCATAATCGTCGATCGTCGACAGCGGTACGGTCTCGGACCGCAAGCTGATGTAAAGAACCGGGAAGTCGCCCGGGTTCACCTTGCGGAATGACGGTGGTATCGTCATTTCGATAGGCAACAGCCGCGCCGCGGTCGCGAGCGCGGTCTGCACATCGAGCGCTGCTCCGTCAATATTGCGGCCAAGATCAAACTGAATGGTGATCTGCGCCGATCCAAGCGTGGACGACGAATTCATCGATGAGACGCCTGAAATCGTCGACAGTTGGCGCTCGATCGGCGATACAACCGACGACGCCATCGTTTCAGGACTGGCGCCCGGAAATGTCGCCGTGATCTGAATGGTCGGAAAATCCACCGCCGGCAGAGCTGCCACCGGCAACAGCCGATAGGCAAAGATGCCGAAAACGATCAACGACGCCGTCATTAGCGTCGTCAGCACCGGCCGGCGAATGCAGGTTTCCGAGATATTCATAGTTCAGTTACCAGCGACCTTGGGCGGGCGGATATTGACGCGTGTGCCCTTCGACAACAACAATTGTCCCTCAGTCACGACTGTTTCACCGCCGTCGAGCCCCGAAGCGATTACGCTTTCGGCCCCGATCTGGCGCTCGACCTTCACGTCCTGAACCTGAGCTACATTGTCTTTGACGACAAATACGAAGGTACCGGTTTGGCTAACCTGCACCGCGTTCGAGGGCACCACGACGCCGTCCTCATTCCGCAAAGTCATGTCGGTGGTGACAAGCGTGCCGGGCCAGAGTAACTCGTCCTTGTTCGGCATGGTCGCGCGCACAGTCGCCATGCCGGTCGCCGGATCGACGGTGTTCTCGATCATCGTGACCTGGCCGTTGGCGCGCTTGTCCTCGCCCGGGATGATCGCCTCCACAGTCGCGGTTTCAGCGGTGATGGCCTTGCGAATGTCGGGAAGGTTTTTCTGCGGCACGGTGAAGGTCACGTAGACCGGAATCATCTGATTGATGGTCGCCATCGGCGCTGTGTCCGCCTGGCGCACAAAATTTCCGACTTTGACGCTGGCCATACTGATGCGACCGGAAATCGGCGCGCGGATGCCACAGAAGCCGAGCTGAACCTTCAGGTTCTCGAGTTGCGCCCGGTTCGATTCTGCAGTCGCGCGCGATACATTGACCGTAGTCTGTGCGTTATTAAGCGTGACGATGGGTGTCGCATTCCTGGCGGCGAGATCCGTATAGCGCTCGACGTCCCGTTGGGCCTGCTCGAGCGTAGCCTGCGCACCGTCGATGATTGCCTGGACCCGCTTCATGTCGGCCTCGATCTGCCGGCAATCGAGTGTGAACAGCAAGTCGCCCTTTTGCACAATGGCGCCGTCACGGAAGTGGACGGCGGTGATTGTCGTATCGACCTGCGTCTTTATCCTGACGCTGGCTATGGGAGTCACATTGCCGAGGGCAGTGAGCCTTACCGGCATGGTCTTGCGCTCGGCTATGGCGACCTCAACCGGAACCACACGCGCCTGTGCTTGGGACCGTGCGGCAGCCCCATCGCTGGTCCAAATTCCACGTGCAAACACGGCCAGGCCGATCAGGGCGAGCGCCACTCCCCCAATGAGCCAATTTCGCTTGTTCATCGGCAATTTTCGGTCCGGACTCATGTGCGCCTGCCCGGACGCTCCCTAATCCGCGGTTTCTCGCGTCAATTTGGGGCCCGCGATGGCGGTGTTCCTAGCATATAAACGGTTACCCGTGCATATACCTGCGCTTGCAGGTAATACACGGTGAATACGGCATTATTCGCCCTGCCCGGATACCCAAAGATCATGCGAATCGCCACCTGGAACGTCAATTCCATCCGCCAGCGCATGGATAACCTGCAGACCTGGCTCAAGGAGCAGCAGCCGGACATTGTTTGCCTGCAGGAGATCAAGTGCACCGACGAGGCCTTCCCGCGCGAGCCATTGGAGGCCCTCGGGTACAACATAGCCGTGCATGGCCAGAAGACCTTTAATGGCGTCGCGCTCCTGTCCAAGCTCCGATTTGATGAAGTCGCGCCGGGATTGATTGGGGACGATGCCGACGTGCAGGCGCGCTTCCTCGAGGCCATAGTTTCGATCAAGGCGGGTGCGCTGCGCGTGGTCAGCCTTTACCTGCCTAATGGCAACCCGCCGCAAACCGATAAATATGCATACAAGCTCAACTGGATGACGCGGCTCATTAATTTCTCGCATGAACGACTTAAACTTGAAGAACCGCTGTTGTTAGCCGGTGACTACAACGTTATCCCGACTGCAGCCGACGTTCGGCGCCCTGAAGCCTGGAAAAATGACGCGCTGTTCCTGCCCCAGACGCGAGAGAAATTCCGCGCCCTGGTCAACCTCGGATTGACTGACGCGATACGCGCGGTCAGCGATGCATCCGATCTATACACTTTCTGGGATTATCAGGCGGGCGCCTGGGCCAAGGATGACGGCATCCGCATCGATCATCTACTGCTATCGCCGCAAGCCGCCGATCGATTGATCGATGCCGGCGTCGACCGCCGTGTCCGCGGGTGGGACAAGCCGTCCGACCATGTGCCGGTCTATGTGGATCTCGATATTGAGGGGCGGTAAGTTTTGACCGTGATTTCGGGACGACGCGTAGCGGCAGACCCGGAATGATCGGGAGGGATTACTCGCGCCGCATCTCCAGCCAGTGGCGGAGATAGACGGCTGCCAATGCGCGCTCGTCCTCGCTCGCCTGTTTCATCGCGCTGTCATAGAGCTTCGTGATCCAGGCCTGATCGGCGCGCGCGCTATCCTTAGCGAGCGCGAGCCACATGAGGCCGCGCGCGGCCTGGCGCGGAACATGATCGCCCTCAAACAGCATGGCACCGAGCATCGCCTGCGCCTCGCACTGACCTTTCTGTGCAGAGAGGCCGAACCATCGCGCTGCTTGGCGCGCATCGCGCGGAGCGCCGGTGCCGTCGAGATACAGCCGCGCCAGATAATATTGCGCGTCGGGATCGCGGAAGTATGACGCCGCATAGGCGAACATCTCACGCGCGCGCTGCGGATCGCGCTTGATATCGGTCTGAGGAATGCCGTCAAGATAATAGTGCCCGAGCGCAACGAACGCATTAGCGACGAAGCGCGCCTGCGGCGTGTCCGGATTGTCGTCGGCGTGGCTGTTGGCGATGCGCCGGAAATATTCAAACGCCTTTAGGTCATTTTGCGTGACGCCGTCGCCTTCGGCGTACATGCGGCCGAGCTTCCACTGCGCGATCGCGTGACCTTTCTCAGCGGCATATTCGAGCGAGTTCACGGCCTTGACGGTTTCGCCTGTCTTAAGCCAATTCGCGCCGGAACGAAATGCTTCCGTCGGCGTCATCGGCGGCGGACCGACGCTGCCATCGGTCTTACTACCGTCGAGCGCAAGCACCGGTGCGGCGGCCGTCAGGCTGGCGCCGATGAGCAGCACACCGAACAGGCTCTCAACTGTCCGCATAGCACTCTTTCTCAGCAGCACCGCCGGGATGCGTTACTGCGCCGTCCACAGCAGGACCAACCTGCTGCGCGTATTTCCACAAGTAACCGGATCCGAATTCGCTCTCGCGCGGCGTCCATTGGCTCTTGCGCTTGGCGATCTCGCCCGCAGAAAGCTTGACGTCGAGGGTACCCTTCACAGCATCGATCTCGATGGTGTCACCGTCGCGGAGCAGGCCGATCGGGCCGCCGATTGCGGCTTCTGGACCGACATGCCCAACGCAGAAACCGCGCGTTGCGCCCGAGAAACGTCCGTCGGTAATCAGCGCGACCTTCTCACCCGCACCCTGGCCGTAAAGAGCGGCCGTGGTTGACAGCATTTCGCGCATGCCCGGCCCGCCGCGCGGCCCCTCGTAGCGGATCACCAGCACTTCGCCGTCTCTGTATTTGCGGGTTTTGACCGCGTCAAAGCAGGCTTCCTCGCCATCGAAGCAGCGCGCCGGGCCGCTGAACTTCAGCGTCTTCATGCCGGCGATTTTCACGATCGCGCCGTCGGGTGCGAGATTACCTTTGAGCCCGACCACGCCACCCGTCGCCAGCAATGGCTTATCGGCCGGACGCACGACATCCTGATCCGGATTCCATTTCACGTTTTTCAGATTTTCGGCGATCGTGCGCCCGGTCACCGTCAGGCAATCGCCGTGCAGATATCCGTGATCGAGAAGTGTTTTCATCAAAAGTGGCACGCCACCAGCCTCGAACATATCCTTGGCGACATAACGGCCACCTGGTTTCAAATCTGCGA
>Ga0126382_10000713_pt1 | contig 13031 bp, 10 predicted proteins | sample PanSoiMetPlot_30_FD_92548 | JGI IMG/M metagenome (GOLD analysis project Ga0126382, IMG submission 92548) | Tropical forest soil microbial communities from Panama - MetaG Plot_30 | ecosystem: Environmental > Terrestrial > Soil > Tropical forest > Bulk soil | place: Panama | collected 2016-02-17 | reverse complement strand
TCCAGCCTCTCATGCAGGAGATCAACCCACCCCTCAGTGGTGCCCGAGAAGTGCTCGTTGTCGATGTGCGCGTAGCTGATAAAGAGTTGGTTCTCAAAGCAGGCCATACTGCTCATCTCTGCCTCCAGACGCTGGACGGTGAGAAGACCGCCTGGTTAATGAACTGAGGACCGCCTGGTTAATGAACTAATGAAGCATACAATCCAAATGTCCGAAGGAGAAAGCAAGAAAGCCCGTAGCCGCGCCGCGTTCTCCCAAGCCACGCTAAGGCGAGGCAGCCTGGCTTGCTCGAAATGCTGCGGGACGAGTGTACTCCCCGCTCGGTGATGCGTCGGAACATGATTTCTGCGATGCGTCTCCTTTGGCGCAACCCACCTGCGCACAAGGGCCCGCGGCAACAGCATCCGTGTGCTTTTAAGGGCAGTTCAGAAACTGCCCTTACGGCGTGGCGGACCCAGCCACTAACCCTTCTTCACGCACCTCGGGCTGAGCGATGAACATCTTCGTCACCTCGCGAGGCGTCCCGTCGGAATCCACCTGGGAAACCAGCTTGAGCGAGGAGGCCCGCACCTTGCCCGCTGGAGTTCGCAGGTTGATCAATTGATCAAACACTGCAAACACCGTATTCACGCCTTCGTCGAAATCATCGAAGTCCTTCAACGCATCGCCGATCTTACTCAATGCATTCTCAAACTCGTGCGGCTGTATCTTTCTCGTCTCTGAGCCAGCCCCCTGGATCATCGTTTGGAGCTTCTGAAGACCCTCGACCATCTTCTCTTCAATAAAGAAGAGTGTGCTCAACACGAACAGCTGAGTTCTATCGAGCGCAACCTTGTCGGGTGCGGAGAGGTTGGCGAAAGGCGAAGCATGTATCGGTTTCAACTCAAGGCTGGAGTGATTAGTGAACTCCGCCTGTCCTTGCTTCCAGATATCGAATACTCCCTGTGTCCAATAGCACCAACCAATGCGCGCCAGATTGTCCGATTCCCGCACATAGTTGGCGAGTACAATCTTACGCATTATTTGTCTGATCGCATCATCAGGTGTTGGTGCCGAGAACAATGCCCGTAGACCGGGCTCCGTATAACGTACTTCATACTCGGCGCCGATTGGACCAAAGTCATCCGGTGCCTTCTCAGGAAGCACGGCACGCAGATCCTGGAGTGTAGCGCCTTGAGTGGTCAGCCCAAAATCGGAAGCGAAACTGAGGTAGTAACTCAATTCCCGGGCTGACGTCTTCGGATCATCAAAGCTCAAACCGTAGCTTGCAGCCATCCCGGTTATGGCATCGAGCAGATACTGCTGGTTCGCTTTGTCGAAGGCCAACACTCCGTGCGACTCGCCGAGGAACCGCAACAAGAAGCTGGTAAACATGCGCTCGCCATTGCGCTTGCGCTCCTTGTCCCTTGTCATATCGATCGTTGTAAAAACCGTGACCGCACCGTTGCCCTCTGCCTTTATCTGCTGCTCGGCAGCGACGATGACGCGGTCCATTTCCTGGTAATGCCAGCCGCGATGCCAACCTACAACGTTGACGCTGAAAGCGCTCTGCTTCGTTACCTTGTGGGTTAACACCCCGCTATTGATCTGGACGAGTTCCGGGCGAAAACCAGCGAGGATGTCCTGGAAGTCTCCGTGACCCGCGGCGCGCATCAGGGCCTTGCCTTGATCGCTAGTCAAATTGATCATCACATCGATCAGCGCCTCACGCTCGCTTGCCCGGCTGTACTCGGAGTGAAGCTTAAAGCTAAAGGACTGCTTAGCCGCCTCTTTGAACTTGGCGTAGACGTTGTCCTCGAAGTTCTTGGCCGCATCGAGAATCTTATGCAGCCTGGTGATAGTCTGACCCAGGTCACTGTTCGAAAGTTGACCGATACCTTTACCAATCAACCGTTCTATGAACCCTCCGAGCTTATCTTCCGCCAGCGCTTTCAGCTTGGGAATCGAATCAACTGTGGAAAGACTGTTGAGGAAGCCGTCAAGTGGAAACTTCGACTTGGCCAGCGCGATGACTTTGCGGATCTCATCGTGCGCATCGCCCTGGATCAGATCGAGTGTCTGCTGCACTCGCTTTTGCAGCTCGGGAAGACTGGGGACAGTGATCGGCTTCCCGCCCGGGCCGGGAATTTCGATCCTGCCGAGTATCCAATTTAAAGGATCTCCGCCGGTCAGCCGTTGAACGATCGCCCAGAGTTCCGGATCTACTTTGCCCTTGAACTGGTCCCACGAGGTAAGAGCCTTCAACTGGTTGAGTTTTTCCGTCAAAACCCCAATCTTGCTGCCAGCTACGTTGAAATAGCGGTCGAACAGCGTGATGGCCGAGTTGTCCAGACTCTTATAGCTCTCGACAACCTTTTGCACGCGCTGCAAGAAAGAGTTGAACTCTGTATTGGAGAGTTTGTCGGATGCCTTGCCGATCCATTCGTTGAGGAAGTTAGTAGCCAGCGTGTCCAATTCCGTCTGGAGGGTTGGCAAATCGCTGAGGTGGCGAACTCGCTCTCCGACTTGAGTAATCATATTGAGCCAGTTCTTGGCATTTACGCCGAGCAATGCGCCCAGGAACTCGTTAGGCGTGTCCGGAAGGCCCTGCAAGTCGCTGCTTGCATCAACGCTGACATCTGCGGCGATATTGAACTGGCTCGCGCGTTTCTTGCGCACGATCACCCGCGCCCAGTCGGGCATCGACGCGCCGCTAGCGTCAACAGCTGATCGGACTTCGACCGCGAAGTTGCCCGCGACGCTGGCGCCCAACGCAAGGTTACCGATTACGCTCAGCTGATAGTGCTCGGAAAGCAGCAACTGTCCGATGTCGATTGAGGGAGACCCTTTCAACTCATATCCAACCGATAGCTCCGCGCCCAGCTTGAGATAACCGCTATACTCAAACCCGACTACTTCGCCCGGGCTCGGCGCAGTAGTTACATTCGCCGGCAACCGCAGACCGCTGAAGAAATTCAGCAGAATGCCTTGAAGCGGCTTGTCGGCCGGATACGATCGAGAATAGATGTAGCCGGCACTCGCGCCGGCTTCGAGCGTGGCGGTCGCAGTGAGAAACGAATAGGTGAATGATCCGGCTACGTTTGCGTCGGCGTTTGCTCCCAAACTCAGGATCAGGATCAAATCGTCACGGTGGGCTGCAAAGTAATCGGCCAGCCCGTGATCGGCCAGCACCGCCAATCTGGATGGGCTGCTCGTCCGCCACAGCGGAGTCAAGTTCGCGTTGGTGCCCGCCTTGACTCCGAGCTTGACGGAGTTTCCCGCACCGAATGAAAAATCCTGCTCTCCCGCCAGCCCGAAAGTGACGCTGAGAAGGTCATCGTCGGTAGGCTCTAATTTCGCGGTTGGGTTCGAGACAGCAGCGTGCACCGCCAGGCCACCTGTCCCTCCAAGCAGGAATGGGATCTCTGTCTTCGATATGTTTATGTCAGCCATGATCGTGCTCCTTTCCTTTTGCTTCGTACAGGGACTTACAACAAACTGTCTCGTTGAGACCGCTGTAGTCGATAAAGCCTTGTTGATATCGCCCGGTTCGTGGCACGTTGATTTGTGTCACTCCATCCTCATCCGGCACGCGTGGCCCTTCCTCAGTTCTGCGGTCTTTTTGGAAAGTTCAGACTGTGAGGATCGCCGTAGCTCAGTTTATGAGCACAAATGGATCATTTCTGGCCAAGCGCTTAGGGACGGGGCTGTAATCACACGAACTCTGCCATCTCTTACGACCCGAAAGGAAGCCGTCAACACGGTTATCCGGCAAGCCAAAATAGGGCACCCGGACTCAAGTACGGTGTCTGACTCACCCGCAGACAGACCTTTCTCTTCTCGTCATAACGGAAATGACAAATCCGACAAAGCGCGGGGGCAACTTCCATTCGATTGGTTGGTTCTCGAAGGTCTCCCTGGCTAGACCGGTGAACCCCTCAATATCAACAGACGAAAGAAATGCAGCCCTCATTGCAGGCCTCGTCAGGATACCACAGAATGCGCTGAATTTTGGCTTCTCAGGAGAGTGGAGAGTGGCGGCCTTCCGAGTCTTTTGCAGACTTCCAAGCGCAACGCCACTAAGTGCGCCTCATCGGGTACGGAGCTGACTTGACGCCCGCAAATACGCCCCAGCAAATAGGGTTGCCGGTCAGTCAGGGATTGTAGGCGACCGCGGAGCATCTCTGTTAATCACAGGTAGGGTCAACCACTCGAACAATCTGTTGAAGGCTACAGCGTATGCCGTCTCATTGTCGTATCTGCAATAAAAACTAAGGGGAGGAGCTTCAGAACTGGAGAAAATACGGGAACCTAAAGAAGGTGCAAATCTCGGGCGGGCCCGCTCAGACGATTGCTGATGTACCTTACCTGAGGGGCGGTCCTGGAATCGTGACGATATGATCGTTTTCTCTCCTAATGATTTCTCGCCTGTGTACCGGGTGTCGGCTACAGGCGGAGAGGCGACACAGTTGACCACGGTCGACGAGTCTCGCCAGGAAACTGGTCACCGCTGGCCCTTCTTCTTACCTGATGGCCACCACTTCCTCTGCCTGGCCAGCAGTCGACAAAAGGAAAATAATGCCATCTACTTCGGCTCTCTGGATTCGAAAGGGGTAAAGCGGATCACAAGCGCCGAGAAGCTTTCCCTGTAGTCGAACATCTACGGGGGGTCTGGAAACTTTTCCGTATCCGAGAATGGAGTGTTGGTTTATATAACCGTCAACCCCGTAGTTATTCAGCTCACGTGGTTTGACTGCGGCGGCAAACCAGTCGGCACCGTCAGGCCGCCAGGAGGATATACTCAGCTGCGGCTCTCTCTGATGAGAAGCGAGTGGCGTTGGTTCGCTTTGACCCGCGTACCGCCGACATATGGCTGCTAGAGCTCGGGCGCGGAGTGCTGTCGCGACTCACTTCCGATCCGGCACATCGATTCCGACCCTGTCTGGTCGCCCGACAGAAGTCGAATTGCATTCGACTAGCAGCGAAGGCGTCTTTAATCTTTATCAAGAGCTCGCGAGCGGCGCGCGCAACACGAAGAGTTGTTTAAATCCAACGAGAATAAGGTATAAATCGAAACCGCCGGGCGAACCAGATAGAAACTATTCATACCTAGATTGGCGGGCCAGACGCGTTCGCATTTTCGAGAGATGCTTCGGGTTGTCGGTGCAGGCTAGGGCGGATAATTGGGACGATCAAATCAAGTAGAAGTCCGCCATTGCACAGATGAGTGGATTAATTCACTCTGTTTTCCCGTCTATTAGATTTAGGGAGCGCTAAACCAGGCATCTTTCAAACCCTTTCCTTCCGCGCTCGCTCTGGAGTCTTCATTGGCTCACGCGAGCCAATGAAAGAACGACTAAGAAAACTCACGATTGAAAGGAGCAAGGAAATGCCAGAGTTTCATTCTGAACCGTTTCTCCACCTTGCGGGGTTAACCCACAAGGCGGCTCTCATTGCATGGGGAGCATTCTATTTTAAGGTCAAAGGCTCCGATGGAAGCTTCAAGCTCGTAGATGACGGTGACTTGGACCACGTTCACCCACCACGTCACCAGACCATCGGCGCAAGATCTGAACCATATGGCAAGGCAGTAGTCGAAGTATTCGACAGCAGTAACAAAGTGGTTGCGTCCGCCTCGACAGTTACCGAGAACTATTGCTGGGTACCGGGTCTTCAGCCCGACACTGAGTACTCATACCGCGTCATCGTAAACGATGAGGAGTGGGCTGAGGGAGAGCGCCGGGACTGGGTGGCGGGAGATAAGATGGGGCTGAAGAAAATAGGCAGCCGCTACAAAAACGTATTTCGGACCCATCCGGATCCGACTAAGCCGGCGGCTGAACCACTGACATTTGCGGTCATCGGCGACTTCGGTACTGGCATCAAGAAAGAGGGACGCGCCCAGGCTAGAGTGGCCAGTACGCTGTTCAGGGCAGTCGAGGATAAAAATGTGCGGCTGATACTAACGACAGGCGATAACATCTACGCCGGCAAAAAGCTCTTCGGACTGTTAGCAGCAGGCGCTACAGGAGACGAGGACGATGACTGGTACTTCACGTTCTATCAGCCGTATCGCTACATCATCAATCGCATCCCGGTCTATCCGAGCCTTGGCAACCACGATGCTTCCGAGTCGGAGGAACGGGATGACCGAGCCCAGCTGGTCGATAATCTTTATATAGATCAGCGCATAGCCGGCGAAGAAGCCGCCGGACGAGCCTCAGTTGATCCTGGGCTCTTCTATCGGTTTCGCTATGGCTCCGAAATCGAATTCCTATGCATCGACACCTCCAAGGAACCCGATGTCTTCAAAGGGGGACGCCTCTTTCAGCACCCGAAACACGCAGAGTTCTTGAAACTCGCTCTGCCTGATAAAGCGGCTGGCGAGCCAAATGCTCCTGCTTGGCAAATTCCATTCTCGCACCACCCGCCATTTTGCGCCGGACCTCAGCATCACAATACCGAGGGAATGGAAGAGCTTGTGCAGCGGTTTCAGCGAGCTGGCGTAAGAATCGTCTTCAGCGGCCACGAACACCAGTTTCAACATAGCCAATTTGAGAGCATCGACTATTTTGTTACCGGCGCTGGAGGAAAGCTCCGGACGAGCAAGCCTGATGAATTTCAGGAGGCCCATACGACCTCATGGAGCGCCCAAAATCATTTTCTCCTCGTTACGGTCAATGGTAATAAAGCCACAGTAAAGCCCATTGGAGGAATAGAGGGAGGCGAGTTAACCGAAATCCAGAGACTGGACCGCAAAGAGAAGGACGTGAGTGACCCCATCATTGTGTCCCTGATGGTTTGAACGTGCGCCGTGACTCTCGTCTTTTAAGCGATTAAGTAATAGCTTTACTAATCAATCTCCCCTAACGTGATGCGGCCCACTTTCCGTCGCGATCGCGCGGGTTACTGGCCTATTGTACGTGTTCCTAGATCGTAACTATAACGGAGGTGAGCAATGAACGAGAATCTTGTGTTCCGTTTTATACAACGCGCCAGCCACTCCCTATCGATGCACCAGTGTCAGTTGATCCAGAACGGGGCGGAGTTGTGCTCAATGGAGAGACGCCGGGCCGCGTGGATTACGCTTCGGTTTTTGAGGGGGTTGGTCCTTTCAAGGATGGGCTAGACTTGCTTCGGTATTTACAATGTTCTGCCACCTCCGCCAACATATTTGTAACAAGGATTTCAATTGACAAAGTAATTTAAATTCGCATAACATCGCACCCGTCTCAAGCCCGTGTCCAGTTGCGCTTAACAAAACACTGGATCCCACAGGCCGACATCAGTAAGCGCACCTTTGGGGCCCGTCTTATGCAAGCGCAACCTCAATCGCAATTGCAACCCAAGAGAGTGGTCCCCCCCTCGCCTTGTCACTCGGTTGGGCAATGCCTTGAAGTAACCAGCTAACTTCTGTGGTGAATTGTCGCCATCCCGCTTCGCTTGGTTTCATCAGGGAAGATTAGAAGCAATGCTGCGATCCAATATCCTCATTTTCTCTACATATACAGGTCAAGAGGTTGCCTCACAGATCAAGGACCTCCTTCAGCGTGACGCAAGTTTGAATGTCGAACAGGTTTGCGGACTCAGCGACCGAGATTTGGTGCGTGGCGGACCGCCACAACTGCTGATCGCCATAGTGCCGAAAGCTCAGCAGGAAACGGCTGCATTCCTTCGAGAGCTGCATTACCTGGACGTTCGGACCTCCGTTCTCACGGTGCTTACTCCGGATGCACTAAATAACGGTTTCGCTGAGAGTCTCGAAAAGTCTCAAGATTTTTTAGTCACGCCCTTGCAAGAGTCTGAAGTGCTCTTACGAGTGCGACGACTGATTAATGCGAGCCACAGAAATGTCGCGATACGTCAAGCAACTGAAGCTTGTGGCCTGGCCCAACTACTAGGAGAAGATCCCAAGCTTGTCAATCTCAAGCGGAAGATCCCAATTGTTGCTCGCTTCGATTCAACCGTGCTTCTCACTGGCGAGACGGGCACAGGCAAGGAAAGATTTGCGCGGGCTCTTCATTACTCAAGCCCGCGCGCGGCTAAGCCCTTCCTGCCAGTAAACTGTGGCGCAATTCCGACCGACCTTTTTGAAAGCGAGCTTTACGGACATCGACGAGGCGCATTCACCGGCGCGGTCGCTGCTGAACCAGGTTTGATAGCTGAAGCGGCAGGCGGCACACTTTTTCTCGATGAGGTGGAAACGCTGAGTATCACAAGCCAGGTTAAGTTGTTGCGTTTTCTTCAGGATCAGGTTTATTACCCCGTTGGGTCTGCAAAGCCTAAGCAAGCAAATGTCTGGATCGTGGCTTCAACCAACATCGAGCTACCATTAAAAATTCAAGAAGGGACATTTCGGGAAGACCTCTACTATCGTTTGGCAGTTATTAGCCTTGCCCTGCCGCCGCTACGTCAACGAAAGGGAGACATACCACTGCTCGCCGCTCATTTCTGGAAAATGTACTCGTACAGAGCAGGTCGCGACACCCAGCCTTTATCTCTTGAAGTGATGAATGCTTTGTGTTGCTACAACTGGCCTGGCAACGTGCGTGAGCTGCAGAATGTGATCCAGCAACTTGCTGTGCTAAGCGAATCTGAAATTATAAGGCCAGAGGACTTGCCGATACCGACAGCGGCCAGCGATGCGGGTAGGAGTAAATCATTTGCGCAGAGAAAAGCTTTTGTGATCGCCGAGTTTGAAAAACACTACCTCACAGATTTGCTTCGAGTCCATAACGGCAATATAACTCATGCAGCTCAAGAGGCTGGTAAGGACCGTCGAGCATTAGGGCGTTTGATAAAGAAGTACCAGATCGATAAGCAGCGGACAGCCAACTAACTTCCATCATAATCTCTGTCCAGTGCACCTTCCCAATTGAGCACTGTCCACTGGCGACCCGTCAGCGGGTGACGTTTTACCCACCGGTTTAAACTCTTAATTGACAACAATTAAAGCAGGCGGTCTGCGCAACAACTGGGCAATCGACGTCCCGCTTACTTCAGAAGGTCACATCCCAGGCTCAGAAAATACAAGCGAAAAGTCGATCCCTTTTCTGGCATCCTCCGTGCTTAACGACCCTTTACCATTAAGAGCTTTAGAGCGGTCGATGAAAGATTCAATGAGTGAGGAAACGAACGGAAAAGGAAACAGAGATGGCTCGAGCCATTCTGCGGTACCTGCAAGATCATCCAGACGCTAAAGATACTTTGGAAGGCATCGCGCAGTGGTGGCTTTTAAAGGAGTGGACCGAGAGAAAATATCATCAGATCGAGGCCAGCCTCTCTCATCTGGTATCAAGAGGCTTGGTATTAGAGCGTCGGCGCGAAGGCATGCCACCCTACTACTGGCTTAATCGCGCAAAGCAGGACGAGATCTCTCAGATCTTAAATACCAGGAATGAAGTCTCATCTTGAAGATTGAAACCTTCATCTTTGGACCGAATGCAGATCCTAACAGGAGGTAAAAGACTATGCCGAGTGCACTGACCTATCCAGGCGTGTACGTCGAGGAAATCCCCAGCGGCGTGCGGACAATAACGGGGGTGGCGACCTCAATTGCCGCATTCGTCGGCGCCGCCAGACGTGGTCCAACTGAAGATCCAGTCACGATAAACAGCTTCGCTGACTATGAACGCATCTTCGGCGGCCTTTGGGTGGACAGCTCGATGAGCTATGCAGTGCGAGACTTCTATCTCAATGGGGGGAGTCAAGCAATTATCGTACGGCTGTCTAATGGGCAAGCGGCAACATTTGCCCCCCTGGGAGGGCTCGCACTGGCGGCCAAGAATCCCGGGGTGTGGGGTGAGAGCCTGCGCGTGCGGATAACTCATAATCCAGCTGATGCGACGCTCTACAACATAGTGGTGCGCGATACTGCCACTGGACTAGAAGAGCGGTTCATAAATGTCTCCAACAATCATGATTCGCCGCGTAGTCCGGACAAATTGTTGGGCCAAAGCTCAACTCTGCTTAACGTCACCGGCCTGCCCGCAAACAATACTTCGCCACCCGCACATGCACCCGTGCCGATCGGTGATCCGTTTGCTGATAACGCGCCCGCGAATAGTTTTACCCAGGCAAACACTGATGGTGATGATGGCGCTGCATTGGCTGATGCCGATTATCAGGGCGACGTTAATCAGAAGACCGGCATTCACGCGTTACGGAAAACCGACATCTTCAACCTGCTATGTATCCCTCCCATGACCCGAACAACAGACGTTGGCGCAGTGCTGTCGGCCGCTTTGGCCCTTTGTGTTGAGCGAAGGGCGATGCTACTGGTTGACCCACCCAGCGGTTGGACCACCGTGGCGCAGGCGATCGCCGGAATTGGCGCCTTTCCCCTCACGGGGCAGGATGCTCGCAACGCGGCCATCTTTTTCCCGCGCCTCTCGCAGCCCGATCCAAAGCAGGAGGGACTGGTGGACAGCTTTGTGCCTTGCGGCGCGGTCGCTGGAGTTTTTGCCCGCACCGACACGCAACGCGGAGTTTGGAAAGCGCCGGCCGGATTGGATGCGTCGCTCAATGGAGTGCCTGCGCTGCAATTCTCGCTTACAGATGGCGAGAACGGCCAGCTCAACCCGTTGGGTATTAACTGTCTGCGTTCGTTTGGTGTCGCGGGCAGAGTCGTCTGGGGTTCGCGAACATTGCGTGGAGCCGATCAGTTGGCTGATGAGTGGAAATATGTTCCTGTTAGGCGCACGGCCCTCTTCATCGAGGAGAGTCTCTTCCGAGGAACGAAGTGGGTCGTTTTCGAACCCAACGATGAGCCGCTTTGGGCACAGATTCGCCTAAACGTCGGTGCCTTCATGCACAACCTGTTTCGGCAGGGTGCGTTTCAGGGCAGCACTCCGCGCGAAGCCTACTTCGTCAAATGCGACAAGGAAACTACCACCCAAAATGACATCAATCTCGGCATAGTTAACATCGTGGTTGGCTTTGCTCCACTCAAACCCGCCGAGTTTGTAGTCATCAAACTTCAGCAGATGGCCGGCCAAATTGAGGTCTAAAGGCAATCGAAAAAAGAGGAGCACCCTATGGCACAATTCACAGTTAACGCTCAGCGTTTCGACCCTTACAAGAACTTCAAATTTCGTGTCAAGTGGGACGCCAAGTATGTCGCCGGCGTGAGCAAGGTCAGCGCGCTGAAGCGGACGACTGAGGTAGTCAAACATCGCGAAGGTGGTGATCCCAGTAGCAGCCGGAAATCGCCTGGCCGCACGGAATACGAGGCGATCACCCTGGAACGCGGCGTGACCCACGACAAGGAGTTCGAGCAATGGGCGAATAAAGTTTGGAACTTCGGCGCCGGCCTGGGCTCAGAAGTATCACTGAAGGACTTTCGCAAAGACATAATCATCGAGGCTTACAACGAAGCCGGGCAGCTTGTGATCGCTTATAAAGTGTTTCGTTGTTGGGTAAGTGAATTCCAGGCACTGCCGGATCTGGACGCGAACGCCAATGCCGTAGCAATTCAACACTTGAAATTGGAGAACGAAGGTTGGGTGCGCGACACGGAAGTTCCCGAACCCACGGAGCCTACATTTACTGAGCCAACTTAAACGTGAGCGGAGTGCTAGCTCTGAACGCAACTAATCTTCTCACGGCCTGGGAGCAAGCGGTCTCGCAGCATCCTCTCCAGCGTGCCGTGACATTGTTAGCTCTGGCATGTCCTCAAAAATCCGTTGACGAATGGGCCAGGGTCAGCATCGGCGAGCGCGATCGCCAACTGCTTCAACTGCGAGACGAGTTGTTTGGTTCAAAGTTCGAAGCGATCGCGACCTGCCCGAAATGCGCCGAGCGCTTGGAACTCGCGTTCAGCACTCAGGATCTGTTGACCCAACCAGCCGAGATTGCAAAGAGTCCCGGGCCGATGCGACTAAAGTCAGGCGGGTATGAAGTGGATTACCGCTTGCCGACGACTGCCGACTTACTCGCAGTTGCGGACAACCCCAGTCACGCTCGGGAACTTCTGTTGGAGCGCTGCCTCGACGCGCGAAACGATGGCGTCGCTGTTCCAGCAGCGTCGCTGCCGGGGGCGGTGGTAAGGGAATTAGGACAAAGGATGGCCGATGCGAATCCCCAAGCGGAGGTCCAGATCCTTCTGGACTGTCCCGCTTGCTCGCATAATTGGCCCACAGTTTTCGACATCCTTTCTTACCTTTGGGGCGAGATCGACGATTGGGCCCAGCGACTACTTCACGACGTTCATTCGCTCGCGTTGGTTTACGGCTGGAGCGAACGCGACATCCTGTCGATGAGCGCCACTCGACGCCGACTTTATTTGGAAATGGCAGGAGCATGAGTCCTCCTGGCGCGCAGGAATAACCGATGATCGATTTCCTTACCAGTCTTGTGGATCGTGCACTGGACCGTACGACGGTGCTTCAGCGGCGACAACCGACTCTCTTCGAGCCAGTAGCGGAGGCCGTGTTCAGCGAGCAATCGGAACCTGAAAATATGAAGCCGTTAGAAGAAGAGGAAATCGTTGTAGGGAGCAGACCTTCTTCCACCCAGCAAAAACTTTCCGTCAGCAACTCTTCGCGTTTACCTCAACTGACATCGCAGCGCGAAGAACCAGAATCGCAACCCGTAGAAACTCGACCCCCTCGTCGGCGTCGAGTTCATGACAGTCCCGAGCCGCGAAAAGTTCGAAATAGTGAACCTCTTGAGCCGTCCGTTTCCTTCGCGCCACTAAAAGAGCCAAAAACAATCAGTCATGAAGAGCCCAGCCGCGCACTAAAGACACCGGTCGTCGCAAAACCACAAGAGATAGCAGTCATGCCTCCGCGAGCGATTGAGACTATTGTCGAGAGAAGAGTGGAACGGGAAATCATCAAAGAGCATTCAACCGACACGCCAGCGATTAAAGAAGTACACACTTTTGCTCAACCGAACAGTCAACCGAAATTGTCACGCGACAATGATGGCGAGCAACCAAAGCAACCGTTGAAACCTGAAGTAAAACGGCTGTCGCCGCCAAAAGAACAGACAACCGTCCAACCTTTAATCCTAAAAAAACCGGGGACGCGCCGGGATCCGCTGCCATTTGT
>Ga0126382_10000712_pt1 | contig 13038 bp, 15 predicted proteins | sample PanSoiMetPlot_30_FD_92548 | JGI IMG/M metagenome (GOLD analysis project Ga0126382, IMG submission 92548) | Tropical forest soil microbial communities from Panama - MetaG Plot_30 | ecosystem: Environmental > Terrestrial > Soil > Tropical forest > Bulk soil | place: Panama | collected 2016-02-17 | reverse complement strand
TACCGCTAATTCTAAGTAATTTCGCGTGCGGCGCTAAGAACGTGGGCAGTTCCGACATCAACAGCCTGACTAATCGCGAGCTGGAGATTTTTTCGTTTATCGGCAGGGGCTTCAGCTCGTCGGAATTAGCGAATGAATTGAACGTAAGCATCAAAACGATTGAAACGCACCAAATGCGCATGAAGGAAAAACTCGGAGTGCATACTGCGGCTGAGTTACGACAAAAAGCTCGGGAGTGGCTGGCCAGATCTGCGGTGAACCGCATACGCGAAGATCCAGAATCTGTGCAAGCAAACGGAGCACGGTTGTACGATGGGTTTTGAGAGGCCGCGGTCACCGCCCGCGGTTACAGGAATGCGATTTCGACGATCTGGTCGGGGCAATCCGCAGTTATTGAGAGAATAGTTGAATTTTTTCGGAAACTTCGTTCCCCGATTTCCGTAGAAAGGCTTAAGCACTGAAGACATTTGCCGAAGCGGCAAGCGTACCGATCGGTGAGTTTGAGAACCAAATTAAAACCCGCGAAGGCAGATGGATCTTCAAGATTTCGTTACAGCGACGCTGTGCCAGATTTCGGCTGGCGTGGCAACTGCCAAAAATTACGACAGGTGCGTCGCCCCACGAGTTAGCATCGGAAGGGATGATCCCAAGATTCTTCATACCTTCGCTGGCACCGATGGTGTCTTTCTAGTCGAGTTCGACGTAGCGGTCACTCTGTCAGACGCTACCGAAAACGGAGCCGCTGCCAGCATCACGGTGGTGTCGCCATCAGCACCAAAGCCAAAGACCAAAGGTAGCGTCGAAAGTTCGTCATTGAATCGGCTGAAGTTTACCGTTCCAATCACTTACATGTGAACGGAGGACTGACGCTCGCGCACGGTCGTCCGGGGGCGGGACCGCCAGCAACCTTTTGCGGAATTTTCTGCCATGCCACTAGGGGGTGCTATCTCGGGCTGTTTCCTGGAGTCGGCTTTGGCGGGAAAAGCGAACGAAAGAATTCGCTGACCGGGTCTGTTTTTTTTACCGGTTCGGGTCGAGTTCGCCGCTTTTTACGACGTTGCGCCGCCGGCGTTCGTTTGCGTTTTGGCGTGGCAGTTAACTGCGGCGTGGCCGTTGCTAAACTGGCAGTGAACTCTGGCGGGTCGGTTACCGGCCCGAGAGCGAGCTCTGGCGTGGCGCTTGGCCATACCACAGGGGGCGGCGTATCGGCAGGAACTCCTACGGTCGGCCAGGTCTCGCGGGTTGGCTTGTGGGCGAGAAATTGGGCAATTCCAGAGGTAATTGCGACAGCCACGGAAACTATTCCAAACGCAATTGCCCAGCGTGCGAGGCGCTGAGTTTGTCGATGCCTGGCGTCGCTATGTCTCAGAGCGAGTTCACTGCGTATGAGTGCCAGTCGTTCCGATGCGGTTATAATTTCACTTGGAACAAGCGTCGAGTCAGACTCAAGTTCCAAGAAATAATCCTGACAATCCTTTAGTTCGCTCTCTGCGAAAACGCGAATCTTGCCGGGCCTGGTGCGGTCGAGCATTTTCCGAAAATTAGATTGATCTGCCATAGCCGTAGTTCGCACCAGGCGTACAGGTTAGTTCCATCAGACTCTCTACCTGTCCCTGATCGTGAGCGTTTGGTTCTCTTCAGCGAATTTCTTTTTTTAATTCGATGGTTGAGAGGTGACTGCGCAACACGTCGCCGGTTGGCCTGGAGGACTTTCAAATGCCCTTATATTCTACGGGAATGGCGAACGAGAGTTCCCGGAAATTTCGAGTGAACAGCCGCGCTGGAGCTGTTCTCGCCGCCTACGGAAACTGAAACGCCTCGGTCCCGCTCTCATTCATCGCTGTGGCGCATGCGGTCTCCCCGCGGCTGCGGCAAAAGGGCTTTGAGAATTTCGCCGACCCACAAATCGGGCGCATCCGCGGGTGCGTATTTTAATTTGGCTTCGCCTGTATTCTAAAGCTCAGCCCGGGACAGTCGTGGTCTCGCTCGATCCACTTGCTATCGAGGCATCGAGCAATTCCACCAGACGCGCCTCGTAAGAATCGCACATTGGGGACTCGCCATTTGCCTTGATCCACTCGGGATGTTGGCTCCGCAGATCATTGTGAATCTGTTCCAGCAGGTCTGAATAGGTGAGGACTTCGTGCACCATGGCCATATTGATTCGGTGGAAGTCTCAAGTGTGCCGTGGAAGGGTCATGCCGTGACGAAATCCTCGCTCGGCAGTGATGCTATGACCGTGCCCCATTAACCAACTCAGGCTATTTCGAAAAAAGCCACCCCTCTGCTCGCCGTGTTCACGACGGCGGGCCAGCTCGATCACTTGGCGTCGGTGTCGCAGCATCTCGGCCAGGAGTCCGCTTTGCGTAAGCGTCGCCGTGGATGTCCCAACATAGTTGCTTTTGTTTTTCATAAGCGCCTTTCGTTTAAGGTTTGACAGCCCTTCTGCCGGAATCCTACATGGGACCTTAGTCCTATGCCTTTCGAGGTAGTACGCAGACTCCACCGCTGCAGTGATGTCATGATCGGCCGTCACCAATTGCCCGGCTTGCCCTCTCTCTGATGAGCTGGTTGCGTTCATTGCAATGGCGTTGCCATCGCGTTCGCCAGCAAGGTTAGAGTGATCAGGATTATTCCGAATGCGACGAGCTCGATCAAATACTCCGGCCGTTCTCTATATGGATATCGACCGCTGAAAAATCGAGCCGCTCGAACGCGCAGTGAGTTGGTAGTTTTCATATTTACAATCCTCCTTTCACTGAGAAGACGATTTAATGGCAGTGAAATGGACAACTATTTTGAGTAAGTGCGCTACATCGCAAAAGTAACGCGTCCGTCACCTTTGGCAGACGCGCGACCGCACTTCGCCTGCCCTGCTTTGAGAATTTCGGCCATGCACATATGCTCAGGAAATGCGGACCGGTTTACGTTCGATTTTCCTGTTCCTCGCACTGACATCTATCGCGAACAGCGCACCGGTTTCGGAGACTGATCTAAAGAACCTTCTCGCCGCAATTCGTCAGAATCGCATCACGCAGGCCGATTTTCAGGAACAACGAATGATTCGCCTGATGAAAAAGCCGATCCTCAGCTCGGGAAAAGTTTGGTTTCAGCCGCCTAACAAGTTTCGGCGCGAAGTCAAAGGCAGCTCACCCAGCCTGACTGTCAGCGACGGCCGTCAGCTCTGGATTTATTACGCCAACTTCAAATCGGCGGAGCGCTACCAACTGGGCAAAGGGTCGCCACTCGATTCCACAGTGGCAGCGATCAATTCTTCGTTGAATCTCGAAGACGTGGAAAACACTTTCCAGATTGCTGCGGCAAAAACTGGTAACGGATATGAGTTGAGATTGTTACCACGCACGGCGTCAATGAAACGGGTGTTTCAAAAACTCGATCTGCGAATCAACGATCAGTTGCGGGTTGAGCGCACCGACATGTTGTTGGCGAATGGCGATCGGATCGTAACCACGTATTCGAGTCAGACGCGCGAACCGGTTCCGGCGTCAATGTTCGAGTTCAAACCGCCGGCGGGTACTGAAATCTCGACGCCACTTGGGAAATAGCGTCACTTTAGTCCCTTACCTGCGGCGCGTGGTCAGGCCCAAGAGTATCGGCCAAGATCAGTGAACTCGCTCCGACACATTGATTGAGTTCCATTCCCAAGTCTTGCCCTCATCGGTGGAGAAGGCCTGACTCCAAATCGGTAAGCTGGGATTACGCACATCCCAGCGAAAAACCACGATGATGGGTCGGCCTTTGTACGTGTCCCGGGCAAAGAAATGGCCAATCTTGTTCTCAAAGGAGCCCACCACCGGAGGGTCGAGCGATCCAGAGTTGCTGTCTGCCCAATAGATACTCCACAGACGGGCCACAGGATTGAACAGTCGAAGCGCTACCCCCTCGTAGGGTTTTCCGGAGGCTTGGTCGGTGTATTTGTCGATGTTCCCGAGGCCGTTGAGGATCTGATGCATCTCCACGCGGGACTCGAACGATACCCACTCCGTGGAGCGAGTCAGCCGCGACTTCAGTTTGCGATTCCTCAGTTTCCATGTTCCGACAAGAAAGTCGAAATCGTGTTGAGAGGAGGTTGAAGAGGGTCGAATGACCAACGCGCCGGAGCTATCGAATTGGAGCTGAGGAATGGCGATCGAGGAGTCAGGAATTAAGGCCAGATCTTGCGCCAACCCGGCATGAGGATAGCCCGCGAGCGCGATGATCATGAAGAGCCAGCCCCACAAGCGTGGGCCGGCGAATGAGGAGGCCGGAATGTGATGCATGCGCTGATGGTCTCTCACTTAGCGGATCTGGCAAACGCTTTTAGCGAATGGGAGCGAAATTGGCGTGGCTAATCCATTGCCAACCGTTTACCCCTCTTTCCACACGCTTAAAACGATAAGCCGGCTTCGCAGGTAGTCGCTACCGTTGATGGTTTCCGCGATTCTCATGGTAAACGTGACGACGATGTTGTCGCCCATGGTCGTCGATCTGAAGTTGCTCAATGCAAAGTCGGCAAAATTCATTTGCTTCAGGGGCGCAATTTCATCGGCTCGATCTCGCTAACTGTGACCCACATTCTGGCGAGACCGTTCAGCGTGACACGAACTGGGGACGGCGTGGGCATCGCTTGCAAGTAGAATGGCCGATGCGACAAAATGCTGTGGCAAGCACGACGAACTCATTTTGAGGTGGGCCCGTTGGCTTCATTGATTTTTTAGGTCTCATTTCAACAAGGTCGCGTCCTTAGCTTGCTAATGACGAGCCAGGGCACGCCGTGATAGGAATTCGCCACCACCCATGCGGCGGCCGTCAAAGCCCAAGACACGATGAACTCAGCCCATTGGGAGGCGTTTGCGCCCGCCGCCACGATCGGCACCCATACCAGCAGCGTGAACATGCCAAGCTGCAACGCCGCGAGCGCAGCTGCCAGCCGTGCATACACGCCGATGAGCACCGCCACGCCCGCTGCGATGAAGGTAGCGCCTGTAAAATACGCCCAGGCCACATGGGCTGGCAGCCAACCAGGCACCAAGTCTGCGGTCACCTTGAGATACATGAAGTGCGCCAGGCCGAACGGGATCAAAGCCAGGCCGTAGAGCGTCGTTGCGATGCGCACTCCCTTCTCGGCGGTAGCAAAGCCGACGTGTTTCTTGTCCCAGTCAGCAGCAAACCAGGTATAAATCACCCAGGCTGCTGCCACCATTACTGTGGTCTGGCAGCTTGCCCACCAAGCGTTCACGGTAAACGAAGTAAACATGTGGGGCACTCTGAATACCAGCAGCCAAAACATGAAATAGACAAGCAGCAAGCGGGCCGCGACGAGGGCGGTGCGCCGCCAGAGCAGGCCTATGCCAGATACCAAAGAGATGAAGGCGCAGAGGTAGGCGAGTACTTCGCGCGCGGGAACGCTTTTGGGTACCGGCTGCCATATCGGAGCGAAATTGCCTCTGATCAGGCCCAAGAGTCCGAGCGCGATCATGGTTACAGCAAAAGCCACATGACCTCCGCTTGCGATGCTCATCCCCTTCCCTTCCGCGGCATTCCAGTTCATTGACCGGCTTGCAACATCGTCAGACTGACGCCTAGCGAGAAAGAGATAAGCCACGGTTTGTTTCTATTAGTTAGCGAGGTTCCCCACTACAAAAAGGCCAGCAATGACCAGATCGTGCTAAAAGGGCTGACCAGTTTCGCGTCTCTTCGAAACAAAAGGGGTTGAGTTGCGCAGTAAGCTTATCTTGAGAAAGCATTCTCTGGGTGCGAAAGTCGCGGCGTGAAAATGAACGGCGCAATCTACGGCCGCACGGTCTCATCGATTCCAAAGCAGCGCCGGCGTCGTTTAGTCATGTCTTTCGAATTGGTGCGCCTGGATCGTGCGTCGTCCGAGCCGCTTTACCAACAACTGTATCGCCAAATACGAGAAGAACTCGAGAGCGGCAGTTTTGATTCAAGCGCTTCCCGTGTGCCTTCCTCACGAGTTCTCGCTGCAACTCTCGGGATTTCGAGACCAACCGTAAACCAGGCGTTCTCAAAGCTGCTCGCCGAGGGCTATCTTCAAACCCGGAAACGATCTGGCATCTTTGTCGCCGATCATTTACCGGCAACTTTTCTGAAGGCCGCCACGCCGGCGACAACCGCGCGCACCGAGCATTGCCCGCGTGTCGCCGAACGAGTGACCAGAATGACCGATTTTCGCAGTGGCCGGCAACTCGATGTCGGCATCGGCGGCCCGCCGAACGTTACATTCGTGGCGGGATTGCCAGCCGTGGATGAATTCCCCATTGCTGTTTGGGAACGGTTGCGCGAGCAGGTTTTGGCAAAGAAGGGAGCGCACCTGTTGCGTTATGCCTCGAGCCGTGGCGAGATCGAACTACGGAAGGCAATCGCGGCTTACTTGTGCGACTTCCGTGGCGCCAATTGTCATCCCGACCAAATCATCGTCGTGGGTGGCATGCAGCAGGCGATGCTGGCGTGCGCGCTCGCGTTAATCAATGAAGGTGAAGTGGCATGGATCGAAGACCCCGGCTTCCTTCAGGCACGTAACGTCCTGGCGTTTGTCGGCGCCAAACTGGTCCCGCGCCCGATCGATCGTGAGGGGCTGGTGATCGGGAAGTGCTCACGGCGAAATTCTCCCAGACTCATTTTTGTCACGCCGTCGCACCAGTTTCCCTTCGGTGTGACGATGAGCCTTAAGCGGCGGAAAGCTCTGATTGAGTTCGCGGAGTCGCGCGACGGCTACATCCTGGAGGATGATTATAATTCCGAGTTTCGTTTCGATGGGCCGCCGCTGCCATGTCTTCAAGGTTTGGACCATGCCGGCCGGGTGATTTATGCCGGAACTATGAGCAAGATCCTTTATCCATCGCTGCGTATCGGTTTTCTGGTCGCACCGCCACAGCTTGTCGACACGCTGGTCAAGGTGCGCGCCGTCATGGACCAGCACTCGCCGGCGATTGATCAAGCCACCCTGGCGCGTTTCATCACCGAGGGATTTTTCCTCAGCCATGTGAAACGGATCCGCGAGCTCTATGCCCAGCGACGCGTATTCTTTATCGAACAATTCCAAAAATGGCTGGGCGACTATTTCGACCTGGAAGTAACGCCGGCTGGATTGCATTTCATCGCCTGGTTGCGACGCAGGGAAGATTTCCCGTTATTCATTCGTGCTCGCGAGCAAACCGGCGTTTGGCCCCGGCCTCTTTCCTTCTTTTGTATCGAGGCCCAGTTGGATCCGGGATTCGTCTTTGGATTTGCGGCCTGGTCGCCAGCGCAAATTGAACAAGGTTTGGCGAAACTAGCGTCGGCGGTTAAACAACTGAAGCAGCGTGGCGCGGGAAACGGCTCATCGTTTCAAATCCACCGCGTCTCACCTGTTACGAGCTCATACTGGCCAGCGACAACTGTTCGACCAAATTAATTGGATACCGAAAATTGGCTTGAGCAAAACAGCGGGGCCCTTTCGAACCCCCGCGACAATCAGAAAGACTTGCGGACGCAGCCCGTCCCTTGCGGCGCATTTGCAAAGCGCGCGGTCGTCCACTTGATGATGGGCTCCTCGAGCGGCGTACCGCGCTCGATGAGTGTGATGTGATCGTGCCCCGCGAATGTCCAATACTCTAGTCGTTGACCAGCAGCGCAGCGCTCTTCAACATACGCATTGGTTGCAGAGGGCGGCACCACGGTGTCGGAGAGACCTTGCGCGATTACGATTGGAGCCTGTATCGGACCGTCTGCAGTGTTCTGCTCAAGCCGAGCTTGAAGAGCCTTGTCCGAACTCGTCGCCAATGCTGGACCGTTGAACGTCGCCGCGAGTGCCTTAATGCGTTCCAAATCTTCAGGGAGGAAGAGGCATAAGTTCACGATCTGACGTGCTGCTTCGAGTGCCTCGGGCCGCACGGCTTGCTCGAATGTGATGTCAGGGTAAAACCGGCTATACGATAGCGCTAAATACGGTCCAAACCGCTTGTCGACCTCAACGTTCATCGCAAGAATGTTTTTAATGTTCGCGGGCGGTGCGACTGCCACGACACCGCGGATTTCTAGGTCCGGTGCGTAGCGCGGCCCAACAATGCCGGTCCAAAGCGCTGCATGTCCTCCCTCCGAGTGACCCCATATGACCACGCGTTTATCAAGTGTCAGCTCGGGAATCTGCCGGGCGGCACGGACCGAATCGAGCGCCGCACGCGCTTCGGCTTCGCCGATCAAGTAAGGATGCGGGCCGCCCTTTTCCGCAAAGGAGTAGTCTGTCGCGACCACGACCCAGCCAGTCTTCACGATCCGGTCGCGCTCGGGAATGCCCTTGCTCGGCCAAGCTACAAGCGATGGCATACATTTCTGCACCAGACCCGTCGTACCGTGCTCCCATGCGATCACAGGACGCGGGCCTGCGGGAGGGTCGCTAGGCGCGAACACAGTCGCGACCGCCGTCGCTGGAGTGTTGTCGTCCACAGTGGTTGTATAAAGGATGCGCCAGCCTCGCACGCCGGCTGGCAGTATCACGTCCTTGAGCGGCTCACTACGCAATAATGCGCCAGGTTTGTGCGGAACGTCCGACGGCGGATCGTAGAACGCATCTGGCGTTTGCGCGGTGATGCTCGCGCGAAACGCTTGGCGTGTCGGAGGGGCGGTCGCTGCTGACGACACTCGCTTGGGCGGTTGCGAGAGGTTCCTGAAAATGTGCGCCGGAATAACGATCGCGAACGCCGCGACAACCATCATGGCAAACGCCAATACGATGAGCCGTATGCCGCCGCCCCACCCGAGAATTGTACCGTTGCGATTGGCGCCGCGTTCTTTGAAAAACCAGCTACCTAAAATGAGAAGACCGACCAGCAGCGCCACAGCGTGTCCAATCCGAATCCCCACTGGCTGACGGAATACCAGCACGTGATCAAAAATGACAAGGGAGAGCGCAATGACGCCAAAAAGGAAACTAGACCTCCACGATAGCCTGTAACGAAGAAGACCCGCGGCGAGCTTCACAAACCCCGCACAAGTGATCACACCGACGGCTATGAAAGTGAGCCATGGGACGATCATAAATGGAGTAGATGATAACGAAACGACGAGGAGGTTCATGGGGCTAATGAGGCGATGGGTTTAGAATCGTTACCGTCTCTTGGATTCCGCGTCATAGTAAGGGTACGGAAAACAATCTAATTCCGCTCCCAGAGCAACGATGCCTTTGCCATGAATATGAAAGGCAACCGTGTCATTTCTAGCTCTGGTGGCTTACGATGATCTCTTCGTCTTTTGTCTTCAGATCGGTCTAACGAAAATCAGATCAGTATGTGTTCCCGTGGCGAGGTTGTTTCGAAATGAGTCGTCGAAGGAGATGGCCCTTCCACATCCAAAGTCCCGATAGGGCAATTACAGGCAAGGCGACACACCGAACCACGGGGGTGTAGTTTGGAAGTTCTTTAAACGGACTATAAACATAACCGATTATCGGAATGCCAAAGACGATGTGAATCCAGCGAAAAATGGAACGTTTGGTGGCATCACTCATGTTGGCATCTATTTATCGGCGGCACCGCGTCATGACAAAGCCGACTTGGCAAAGTCTTGCAACGCCAGTTATTAGTTCGGTGCCACTACTTCGTCGTAAACAAATCTGTTGGGTTTGTCACGAGCGTTTTCGGCGTGTTCTAGTTGAACGGCCACTGGTCGATCATTAAAGGTCATAATGGAGCGAGTTGTAATGCGTACAACTCACTTACCGCAAGTGAGCACTCTCCCACCTTCTGACTTTGCTCCGTGCTTCATCGAAAATGCGTTCGTAGTTAGCCAACCGAAGTTTTCGGAGCGTTTGCTCATTGAGTAGCTTCCAGAGTGGATCGTATTGATAGAAGACCTTTAAATATTCGGACTGATCCCCTGGGGCGACTGCGTCCGTGCCAAAGAGAAACCTGTCGGGATAGCGCGCTATCAAATCCGCCGTCAGCCTGGTTACCTCCGGGGTGGCAACCAGATACTTGGCTGCTTCGGTCCACGAAATATCGAAATAGACGTGACGAAGATCGGGATCGCGCAAAATTTCCTCCATCTGTTCCCAGTAATGCGCGCCTGGGCGAACCGTACGTCCCAAGCCCATGTGCGCCCAAATGATATTTGCATTTGGATGCCGCTTCAAAAGCGCCTTCATCTCGTTGAGATAAGCAGGTTCGGCGCCTTCTTTCGCGAAGGGGATATCAATATCGTTGTGAATCAGCACCACCAGGCCGGTCTCGGCGGCAAATTCAAGGATGCGATCGAGTGCCGGGTCTTCCAGGCTGGCGACGGCCCCAGGTATCTTCGCGGCCACAAACTCTTTGTGGATCGTAAACTCGCCGATGCCGGTGAACACACCTGGAAACGTCTGGAGCACGCGCCGGATGTGGTCTGAAGCGTACATATCGGTTGGGTTAAATCCAGTGATCATCGGGTCAAAACGGGCCTGCTGCTCCTTCGGCAGGGACTTATATGCCATGGCAATCCGCGCATCCGTGAATGAATAGTAGTAGAGCGGAGCGTCGGAGTGCAGGTAGTAGGTAGGCGCACGATTGCCTTCAACTCGGTACGACCACTGCTGCTGCAGAGGAATGCCAGATAAAACTACGCGGCCGACCTTGCTTTCCATCAGCTTTAGGAAATCATGAATGTCCGGACCGTCCTGGACGTTGTTGGTCAAATGAAAATGAGAATCATTAAACTCATAACTGCTTTGCGACCTGGCGGCAGTAGTGCCGAGAAGCAAAAGCATGACTATCAGTCCCACAAATCCAGAGCGCTGGCTCAAGCTTGCTAGTTTCATAAAGGTCAGTCCACGATGTATGGCGGTGTATACGACGCGGCGCGGCGGTTGGATGCACTCGGAGCAACCATCTGAGCCTCCGAATGCAAGTGAGACGCGCCGAGTGAAAAAGCTAAAAAATAGCGGCGCGTCTCACCGCGACAGCTTTTGGGCCTTCAGGGTATGAGTCACAGCTCCGCAGTCAAAGAAGTTAAAGGTAACGCCGCCGTTACCAAGCATCCGAGAGTGAGTGGGACCCGTCAGGCCGCAACGAAGAATGCAATCGAAAGAAGCATTGCCGAACGCGGCATACGCACCTCACGAGAAACATAAACCACGGCAGATGTCGGTGGCAAGCAGACTGAAGTTGCTTCGGCGAAGGGCGACACCTCAGGTTGGCCCCTAGATTGGGATTTCCATTCCTTCGCGAGCCAGCACCACGTTGGGGAACCGTTCTCGACATAACTTTTCGATGCGCTGAAGAAACTCGTCGTCGTGTTCGGGATCGTGATGCGTGAGGGCCAGGTGTTTCACGCCGGCCATTTCCGCAAGCTGCATGGCTTGATCGAAGCTACTATGTCCCCATCCGCGTCGTTCCTGCAGTTCTTCGGCTGTGTATTGCGCGTCGTGGACCAAAAAGTCCGCGCCGCGCGCCAATTCCACCAGTCGGGGATCAATCTGGTCGCCGTGCTCGACATCTGTGCAAACGACGAGCACTTTGCCCTTTCGCTCGATCCGGAAACTATATGCTCCGCCAGGATGGTTGTGCCTTTGAGCGGTGACTATGGTTTCGACATTGTCGATCCCGGTGAAGTGGCTGCTGGCATCAGCGATTTGCAGGAACTCGAAATTGGCCCCCATGTGATCCAATTGCACCGGGAAATACTCAGCCTGCATCTGGACTTCGAAAATCTCGCGCAAATTGGTGACTGTCTGGCCCCGGCCGAGCGTCAGGAGTGTAATTTTCTGGCCGGGATCATAAGCCGGACCAAAGAACGGAAAGCCCTGGATGTGGTCCCAGTGAAAGTGTGTGAACACGATGAAGATTTGTTCCTGCTTGTGGCCCATGGCGCGGAGATCTCTCCCCAGATTTCGCAGTCCCGTGCCCGCGTCAATTATGGCGATGCGGTTCGTATCCGTGATTTGTAAGCAGGTCGTGTTTCCGCCGAATTCCTGAAAACCGGCATCGCAAACTGGAGTGGATCCCCGCGTGCCATAAAACTTGAGCCTCATAGAATCCGTTTTTCCTAAAGGGTAACTCCCGCATCGCAAGCATCAAGCTCGGCGATTGCCCGCCCCAACTTCGTCGATTCAGAGCCTAATCTGAGTAGCGCAAGATGGTCATTGGACGTAATGAGAACCGATTCAATCTCCGTCGCGCGGGAGTTCGAACACGACAACATCCCCGTCTACCAAGCCATACATCCCCCGAAGGCTGACGTCACAAACTAGTTCGACAACCCACGGATCAGGTCGGTCGCGAGCGGCCGTGGTCGGAGTCCACAAAAAAGCTTTGCGGCGCCCGAGATCTACCAACTCACATGGCATCATCAGAATGTCTCGCTCACCTCCGTATTCTTCACGGCTGAACCAAATTGTGGACGCCTTGTAGCACGCGGCAAACCAGTCGAAGTCGTGATCTAACGCCAGGTTGAGCGAACCGGGGTAAACGGGCATCTGCAGCTTGCGACTGTACGCCACGTTGAAAAGGCCCAGCCAATGGGCTGCAGCTCCTTGCCCCGATTGAACTGTGCCGCGCAAAAGCTCTCCCATAGTCTAACGAGACAAAGATAAGCCGACGTCGGCGGGAGCCAGCTTTGTGAACTCGCAGAAGCGCTTCATAAATCAAGTGCGCGCATCGCCACAACGAGCGGTTGATTAGGTCGATTCTGCATAAGTTTGAGCGAAGCTTAACGACCCGGTTTGCGACGAACTCTCTGGGACTTGTTGTCCACGTCCCAGTAAGTTAGCGGCTCTTGAAAACAAGTGGAGGGTAAGTCCTCACCCAAACGGAGCAAAAACTTCTGGGCATCCGCTACACCCTCATTGTAAGCGAAGGGGGCGATCTCAGTCGAAAAATAATCGAGAAGGAATCCGGCCTGGAGCTCACTCAACTCCAGTTCCAACTTCTCGCTGAAGAAACGCCGAATGGAGCCGATTACTTCGGGCTTTTGTTCTTTAGATAGCGAGAGAGACATATACCTGAGGACCTAACGCTTTTCCTCGCAGAGTTTTTGAATAGCGGGATCGGTGCGCAAGGGATCCCACAG
>Ga0126382_10000711_pt1 | contig 13044 bp, 10 predicted proteins | sample PanSoiMetPlot_30_FD_92548 | JGI IMG/M metagenome (GOLD analysis project Ga0126382, IMG submission 92548) | Tropical forest soil microbial communities from Panama - MetaG Plot_30 | ecosystem: Environmental > Terrestrial > Soil > Tropical forest > Bulk soil | place: Panama | collected 2016-02-17 | reverse complement strand
TTCACCGCGAGCACATTGATCTCGATCTTGCCGTCGTAGGGCGCGAGCCCGTGCTCGATGCAGGGAATGATCGAGAGTGTCGGTCCCGACGCGCCGAAATGGCGCGACCAAACCTCGTTGAACGCGGAATAGTCCTCCCGGTCGGTGAGATAGACCTGGGCATGCACGACATCCTCGAGCCGCGCTCCTGCCAGCGCCAGCGAGGGCACGATCCGGCGCGTGATAATGAATTCGGTCTCGAGCTTGATCGGCTGGCCGCCCCATTGCGCGCCCTGCGCCATCAGCGCCGCCGCGGCGACGCCGTTGCGCTGCGGCTCGTCGCCGAACGCCATCGAGGTGATCCCGGGAACGAAGATGAAGTCGCCAACCGTCAGCGCCGGGGAATAGCCCGAGGTCGGGCGTCCTTGCAGTTGCTCGTGCTTGAGGTGCTGCACCTCGAAGCCCTGCTCCGGAACGACGGCCATGGCCTGGATGTTCATGTCGGCCGCGGGCAGCAGGAGGCGCCGCTGCGCGATCGAGGTCGAGGGCGGAATGCGCCCGCGCAGGAACTCGCGCCGCACCTGCTGATAGGGCGGCACCGCCTTGACGGTCGTGTAGTATTGGTCGGTGCGAACCAGGTTGGTGCGGTCGGTGCCGGCGGCGCGCAGCACGGCGTCGAGGTTCTCGAAGATGCGCAGCGCTTCCTTCTCGCGCTTGGGTGCCCCCGAATGCGGCGCGCGCTCCGAGAGAACGTCCGGCGCAATGCCGTTGACGAAGTCCTGCGCCATCAGCCCGGTGGCGAAGACCCAGCGGCCGGCCTTTACCCCTTGCGCGAATTTGATCTTGCCCGGGCCAAGCTCGACCGGCAGCAGCGGCTCCGTGCGGGACATGTTCTTGTCGGTCATCTGGCCTCCCCAGCTGATGGTGTCTTCCCACTTTTCCAGGATCTGCGCTAGTGTCCCGCTTCCAACGTTCGCATCACATTGCAGCACGCTCGGGTGCGAACGTTGGAAGCAAAGGGACACTAGCAAGTTCATAGTTCTAGTGCGGTTTTGGCTCTGACGTTCCGATGAAGAACGTGCTGCGAAACTGATCGGAACGTCAGAGCCACCGCACTAGCCTTGGCCGTCGGTCCGGCATGCGTTGGGCGGATACGAATTGGCATACCTTATGCAGGGTTTCTGCGGTCCTTGAATGTGAAACGCGGACAGGAGCGCCACATGAAAAATCGTCTGCAACTGGGTCTGCTCGGGGTGCTTCTCGCCGCTGCGCTCTGGCCGGCGTCCGCCCCGGCGCAGAGCTACCCGAACCGGACCATCACGATGGTCGTGCCGTTCGCCGCCGGCGGCCTGACTGATGTCCCCGTGCGCATCCTGGCCGCGATGATGCAGGAGCGGATCGGGCAGAACATCGTGATCGAGAACAAGGCCGGCGGCTCGGGCGTCGTGGGCGGGAGCTTTGCGGTCAAGGCTCCGCCCGACGGCTACACGCTGTTCGCCAATTCGGTCGCCGATACGCAGAACCTGCATTACATCCCGGTGCCCTACAACGCGGTCGACGACTTCGCCATGATCGGCACGATCGTTGAAGGTCCGGCGCTGGTTCTCATCATTGACGCCAAGCTGCCGTACAAATCCGTGGCCGAGCTGGTTGCCGCCGCCAAGGCCGATCCGAAGAAGATCAGCTTCGGTACCTCGGGTCCCGCTACCTCGCCCGCGATCGCGCTGACGCAGCTCAATTCCCTCGCCAAGACCGAGATCGTGGGCGTGCCGTATCGCGGCTCCGGCGAGGCCGCCCGCAACGTCGCGGCCGGCGGCATCGAGGGCGTCTTCGCATACTATTCCCAGGCCAAGCCGCTGGCCGACGACGGCAAGGTGCGCGCGCTCGCGGTGGCGAGCCCGCACCGGATCGCGAGCTGGCCGGACGTGCCGACCATGGAGGAGCTGGGCTATCCCAATTTCGACCATCGCGGTTTCGTCGGCCTCGCCGCGCCGGCCAACACGCCCGCGCCGATCATCGCGTTCCTCAACAAGCACCTTAACGAGGTCGTGCATTCGGAAGCGTTCCGCCAGCGTATGGATGCGCTCGGTATGACGGTGCCGGCTGACATCACGCCGGAGAAGCTCGCCGAATTCATGCGCCGCGAAACTGCCCGCCAGGGGGCGTTGGCCAAGCTGTCGGGCCATCAACCGATGACGCCGCCGCGGTGAGTGCGCGGCGCACGTCGACGTAATCGCCTGCCACGAGGGTGCGGACGGCGTGACGCAACTGCGATAGTCTGTCGTTCCGAGGAGGCGGTCATGATCCGACGACGCATCCCGACCCGGCGCACGTTCGTGACGGGGCTCTTGCTGCTCCCGCTCTCTGCGCGCCACGCGGTGGCGCAGAAGGCCGAGCCCGCGACAGGAGCCAAGCGGCCGACTTGGGCGCAGCCGGTCGCGCTCGAAGGCGTGCCGAACCTCCACCTTGTCGACGACGATTTCTTTCGCAGCGCGCAGCCGGACGCCAAAGGCTTCCAGAACCTCGCGACGCAGCACGGCCTGCGCACGGTGATCAGCCTGCGCGCCCATCACTCGGACCGATCGCTCGCGCGAGGGCTCGATCTGCGGCTGGTACGTTTCCCAATTCACACTTGGCATATCGAGCAAGAGGATATCGTCGATGCGCTGCAGACTTTGCGCCGGGCCAGGCGGGAGGGAGTGGTGCTGCTGCATTGCCAGCACGGCGCCGACCGCACCGGCTTGATCACGGCGCTCTATCGCGTTCTCTACCAGGGCTGGGACAAGGACGCCGCGCTCGACGAAATGCAGAACGGCGAATTTGGCTACCACGCCGTCTGGGGCAACATTCCGCGATATATCCGGCGTGTGAACGTGGATCGTCTGCGGCGCGAGGTCGGCGTTCCGTGACGACGTTTTTGACACCGCACCTCAGGATGAACGAGGTGGAGAGCCCGGTACCGCCGATCGTCGAATGAAGATAAATGGGCCATAATTGCGAAAAGCTCTCATTTGCGCATAGTGATCTATGGAGGGACGTCATGTGTCGCTCGATATGCGCCTCGCTTGTGCTTTCGTTCGCGGTGATGATGGGCGCGGTGGCGCAGGCCGGCGCGCAAGCCGACATCGGCCGGCAGATTGCCCCGACCGGCAAGCTGCGCGTCGGCGTGCTGATGCTTTCGTACTTCACGGTCGAAGACGCGGGCATGCTGAAAGGCTGGAGTCCGGACCTCGGTATTGAATTGGCGCAGCGCGCCGGCGTGCCGCATGAACTCGTGCCGATCCACAATCCGGCTGACATGATCGAGGCGTTCAAGGCCGGCAAGATCGACGTGACCTTCATTGGAATCACGAAGGAGCGCTCGGCTGCTTTCGATTTTGGGCCGGTGCTGATCGGGTTGCGCACCACCTTTCTGGTGCCGGCGTCCTCGACCATCGAAAGGATCTCGGAGATCGATCGGGCCGGGGTCCGCATTGTCGTCCCCGCCCGTAGCGCACAAGGCGAACACCTGGAAAAGATCATCGCCAATGCCACCATGCTCCGTGTGCCGGTCGAGACCACCAAGCCCGCGACCGATCTGATTGCGACGGGCCAGGCCGACGCCTTCAGCCACGTGGTGCCGATGCTCGCGAAGGCGCAGCCGGCGCTGCCCGGCTCGCGCATTCTGCCCGGCAGTTACTACGATGTGCCGATCGCGATCGGCTACCCCAAGGGTTCGCCACCGGCAGTGGTCGAGTTTTGCAAGAGTTTCGTCACGGATATGAAGGCGTCGGGCTTTGCGCAGAAGGCGATCGACCGAATGGGTAAGCTCGCCGACGGCGTCGTCGTCGCTATGCCATAAATTCACACGCTCAATCGTACACCGTATCCACATAGTGATCGGAATCGACCACCGCCTCGATCACGGTCGGGCCGTTCGCCGCCAATGCCTTCTTCACCGCCGCCTCGAGCGCATCGGCGCTGTTGGCTGCGACCGCGGGCACGCCGAAATAATGCGCCGGCGGCTCGCGGTAGTCTTCCGCCTGCAGCTCGGTGCCGTAGAGCGGAAATTGCCGCCGGATCTGCTTCACCTTGATGAGCGCGAGCCAGCGGTCGTCGAGCACGACGATCGGAAGCGCTATCCCCAGCCGCTTGGCGGTCGCGACCTCGCCGCAGGTCATCTGGAAGCAGCCGTCGCCCAAAACGCAGACCACGGGCAGGTCGGGCCGCGCCAGCTTCAGCGCGATCGCGCCGGGCAGGCCGAAACCCATCGACGACCAGCCGTTGGTGATGTGGAAGGTTTTCGGGGCATGCGCCGTCCATTGGCTGGCGATCTGGTGGGTGTGCGCGCCGACGTCGAAGGCGAGCAGCCCCGCGCGCGGCAAGGCACGACGCACTGCATCGATTGCAGCATGGGCGGTGAAGGATGCCGCCGGCGGCCGCAGCGCGGCCTGGAAGCCGCGGCGATGCTCGGCCAGGAGTGCGGCGCTCCAGAGGTTGGTGGCGGCCGGCAGTGCCGCGAGCTTTGTCAGCGAGGCATCGAGGTCGCCGGCCACCTGATGCACGAGGTTGACCGATGGCGCCACGTCGACCGGTTCGATGTCGATCTGCAGCAGCCGCCGGTCGTCGATCCAGGCTTCGTACTCGACCTCGACCGTGTCGTAACCGAGGCCGATGATGAGGTCGGCGGAGCGCAGGAACTTGCGCTGGATCTGCCGGCAGGCGCGCTCGATGCAGCCGAGCGAGAGGCGATGATCCTCCTCGATCATGCCCTTGGCCATGGTCGTGGTGGCGAACGGCAGGCTGTGGCGTTCGATCACGCGGCGCAGCAGGCCCGGATCACCCACGCGCATCGCGCTCGAGCCGATGACCGCGATCGGCCGCTTGGCCGATGCGATGATCTCGGCCGCGCGGGCGAGGGCCGCGTCGGCAGCAGGGGCAAGCTTGCCCGGCTGCGCCGGCGCCGGCACTGGCTCGCTGGTCGCGGCCAGCGCCACGTCCTCCGGCAGGTCGAGATGCACTGGCCCCTTCGGCTCGCTCAGCGCCAGCTGGATCGCAAAGCTCAGCGTATCCGCGATCGAGCCCGCCTTGAGCTGCAGCGTCGCCTTGGTGATCGGGGCGAACAGCGCGTGGTGGTCGATCCACATCTGGATGCGGCGGCCGAGCTGGTCGGTGTTGAGGTTGCAGGTGATGGCGATCAGCGGCGAGCGGTCGAGATAGGCGCAACCGACGCCGGTCGCGAGATTGGTCGCGCCGGGTCCAAGCGTTGCGATGCAGAGCCCGGGCGCGCCGGTCATGCGGCCGCTTACGTCGGCGGCGAACCCGGCCGAGCCCTCGTGCGCAGTGAGCACGAACTCGACGCCGCCTTTGCGCATCGCCTCCATCAGCGGCAGCACGTTGCCGCTCGGAATCCCGAAGCCGCGGGCAATCCCGTTCGCCTTCAGCGTTGCGACGATCAGATCTGCGTTGTTCATGGGGTTCGGAATCGGTCACCAGGGGAAAGTCACTGTAGCAGCAATCGGCGAGCGAGCGACAGCCGAGGCCGCGAGCTCGGTGAGCTCCCTCCCCCTGAAAGGGGGAGGGTCGGGGTGGGGATCGCCCTGACTACAAGATGGAGAGTTCGGCCAGCTGGCCGCCCGCGTCAGATGCCGAACAGCTCCTTGAGCGTCCGGCCGGTCGAGGCGATCGACTGCGCGTTGGCGCGCTCCTCCGCCTTGTTCTTCGGGGTGGAGAAGCCGTGGCCGGTACCGCTGTAGACCTCGAGCTGGAAGGGCACCTTGGCGCCGCGCAGCTCCTGCACCACCTGGTCGACCGCCGTGAGCGGATAGCCCTCGTCCTCGGCGCCGTGCAGGATCAGGAACATGCCCTTGGCGTTCTTCGCCCAGCCTTTTTCATGATCGCGGAACGACCCGTGGATCGAGACATTGGCCGCAAGCGGTACGCCAGTCGAGCCGAACTCGACGCCGACCGCACCGCCGAAGCAGTAGCCGATAAGCGCAACCTTCCCCGCGTCGACCATCGGGTTCTTGAGGAGCGCGTCGTATCCCGCCTGGGTGCGCGCGCGCATCAGCACGCGGTCCTTGCTGTAGATCGCGGTCTGCGCCTGCATTTCGGGGACGTCCTTCGGCAGCACGCCTTGGCCGTAGCCGAAGATGTCGGCCGCGAACGACACATAGCCGAGCTTGGCCCACATCTCGGTCAGCCCCAGCGTCTTAGGCGTCATGCCCTCGCGGGCATGGATCATCAGCACGGCGGGACGCCTGCCGGTCACCTTTTCGTCGTAGGCCATATAGGCTTTGAGCTTGGTGTCGCCGTGGCTGTATTCGACCCACTCGGTCTTCAGCTGGGCCTGCGCCGGCCCAGTGGCGAACGCGAAAGCGGCGGCCATAACGGCCGCAAGCATGCGGAGCATCGTCATTGGTACCTCCCCATAGCGTTTTCCGGCGAAGTGGACTTCCGGTTCGCCGGAGAAAACGCGTCAACTCAACAAACCAAGAGCGTGTTTCCGAGAACGGAAACCGCTCTGATATGAGCTTTTCGGAAAGTGTTGCGCAGGGGAGAAGCGAAGTCCAGTGTGCCCATGACCGAAGATGAGCCACGACGGCTCCGGTTGCCATGGAGGAGGGGGACAATGCCCGGACTTCTCGAAGGACACATCGCGGTGGTCACCGGCAGCGGCTCCGGCATCGGCCGGGGGATCGCGTTGGGCTATGCGAGGGAGGGCGCGCAAGTCGCGGTCCTCGACGTCAACGGCGACGCGGCGGGCGAGACCGTCAAGGCCATTGCCGCGGCTGGCGGCAAGGCCACGAGCTTCACGCTGGATGTGACCGAACGCGAGCAATGCCGCACGGTTGCTTCGAAGATCGCAGAGACGATCGGAGCGGTCTCGATCCTGGTCAACAATGCCGGCATCAACCGCCGCAACGCCTTCACCGCCGACCCGGAAGCGGTGGTCAAGGATTGGCAGGACATCATGGCGATCAACCTCAACGGCGTGTTCAACGTGACGCACGCCTTTCTGGGGCAGCTCCGCGCCACCCGGGGCCGCATCGTCAACATCGGCTCGGTCCAGTCCTTCGTTCACGTACGCACGCCCAACTCGCCGGCCTACACCACCGCGAAGCACGGCGTGCTCGGTTTCACCCGCGCGCTGGCGGCGGAGCTCGGCAAGGACGGGGTGCGCGTCAACGCCATTGGGCCCGGCCTGATCGAGACGCCGCTCAATGAGAAGGTGCGCGCCAACAACCCCGAGCTCATGAAGATCTTTCTCGATCACACGCCGCTCGGCCGCACCGGCAAGCCCGAGGACATCGCCGGGCCGGCAATCTTCCTCGCCTCCGATCTCTCGGCCTATGTCACCGGATCGATCATCATGGCTGACGGCGGCTATCGCACGATCTAGGGCGTGAACAAGCGGTTATTCACGCATCTTTAAGCATTCCGGAGATGTTCCGCGGACCCCTGCGCGACTGAAGGATGATTTTTCACTCTGCCGGATTATCCCGGCACGTTCTTCAACTTGCGTCCAGAGAGGCCGACCCATGCAATCCGATCCGATGCTGGACCTGCTTCCCGCCGGCGCCGCAACGATGCCGCTGCTTCAGGAGCTTGGCGCCGCGCTGATTGCGTACACGCCGCCGAACTTCGAGATTATCCATTGCGAGATCACCGAAGGTCTCGAGCAGGGCCAGCGCGCCCTGTGTTACACGATCAGCTGCCCGCAGTTTCCCGATGACGGGACCACTGTTGTCAACGACCGGGTACACAAGGCAGCAACGCGCCTTGTCCAGCACTTGGCACCCGCTCGAGACACATTTCCCGGGGTTGCCGTCACGCTCACGATGCAGAAGGACGGCAGCTGGCGGCACAATATGCGATTGCTGACCGCCACCTAGGCGCGCCTGGCTCAAATCGGTCGGACGTGCCGCTCGATTAAGGATTGAGCCAGTTTACGGACTTCGCCCCGGCATTGCCAGGTGATGCCCGCTTGGGCCAAATTGTCCCGGCCAGCGTAATTGGCTTTAGACTGGGTCCAGTCCGGGATGATCGAGCTCGCAAACGTCGGCGAGGCGCTTGCACAGCACGCCCGCTTGTTTCCCGACAAGATCGGCGCGCGCGATCTCGAACGTGCCATGACCTTCCGGCTCTGGCACCAGCGCGCCTGCCGCCTGGCGAATGCTCTCGTCGGACTCGGGCTTGCGAAGGGCGACCGCGTTTGCGTCCTCGCCTACAACGCGCTCGAGTGGGTCGAGATCTATGCCGCCTCCGCCATGGCGGGCGTCGTCGCCGTGCCGGTGAACTTCCGGCTGGTCGGGCCGGAGATCAGCTACATCGCCCAGAACTGCGAAGCCCGGGCCTTCATCGTGCAGGACGAGCTGCTGCCCGTGCTCGAGCGGCTGCGCGCGGAGCTGTCGGTTCCCGCCGAGAATTACATTGTCTTCGGTGGCCAGCGCCGGCACGCCGGATACCGGAACTACGAAGAGCTGCTCGCAAATGCTCGCGACGCAGCGCCGGCCGGCCTTGTCGCCGCCGACGATCCCTGGACGCTGATGTACACATCTGGAACCACCGGCAAACCCAAGGGAGCGATCCGCAGCCACCGCGGCGGTGCGCTGCTGTCGCTGGTGACGGAAGTCGAGATGGGACTTGGTCGTGACGACGCGGCGTTGCTCGTCATGCCCATGTGTCATGCCAACTCGTTGTACTTCTTCGGTGCCTTCATGTATTGCGGCGCCGCCTGCACCATCTACAACCGGAAGAGCTTCGATCCCGAGCATCTGATCCGCACGCTTGCCGAGGGCGGCGCCACCTTCACATCGCTGGTGCCCACGCACTACATCATGATGCTCGGCCTGCCGGCCGCAGTGCGCAGCCGCTACAACGTCGACGCGGTCACCAAGCTAATGATCTCGTCGGCACCGGCGCGCCGCGACACCAAGCTGGCGATCATGGATTATTTCAAGAATTCCGGCTTGTTCGAGCTGTACGGCTCGACCGAAGCGGGATGGGTGACGATGCTGCATCCGGAGGAACAGCTGACCAAGCTCGGCTCCGTCGGACGCGAGTGTGTCGGGTCGCGTCCGGTGCGGCTGCTCGACGCCGACGGCAACGATGTGCCGGACGGAGCCCCTGGCGAGCTTTATTCGTGCAATGCCTATACGTTCGACGGCTACTGGAAACTGCCGGAGAAGACCAAGGAGGCCTTTCGCGGCAGCTACTGTACGGTCGGCGACGTGGCCCGCCGCGACGAAGAGGGCTACATTTATCTGGTCGACCGCAAGAGCAACATGATCATCTCCGGTGGTGAGAACGTCTATCCCTCCGAGGTCGAATCGCTGCTGGGCGGCCATCCGAAGGTGAAGGATGTGGCGGTCATCGGCGTCAGCGACGCAAAGTGGGGCGAGCGCGTGCATGCCGTGATCATTGCCCGGGATGGTGAGACGCCAACGCCTGACGAAATCCTCGAATGGTGCAAGGATCGCATCGCCGGTCACAAGCGGCCGAGATCGGTCTCGTTCATCGGCGAGGAGCAGATGCCGCGGACGGCTACCGGCAAGATTCTGCATCGGGTGCTGCGCACGCAGCATGATGCCGGCGGCAATCGGAACAACTAACCTCGCGAGGATGCGCATGAGCGAAGCGGCCGATGTGAGACAGGATCTCAATGCCGACGAGCGGTCCTGCGCCGCCTGGATCGCGCGGTTTCTCAAGGCGCGCGGCATCGACCGCGTCTTCGGTCTGCAGGGAGGCCATATTCAGCCGATCTGGGACCACGTCGCGCGGCTCGGCATCCGCATCATCGACGTGCGCGACGAAGGCGCCGCCGTGCACATGGCACATGCCCACGCCGAGCTCACGGGCCAGTTCGGCGTCGCCATGGTGACAGCGGGGCCGGGCGTCACCAACACGGTGACGGCGATGGCCAACGCATCGCTGGCGCGCATACCGGTGTTGCTGATCGGCGGCTGCACCTCGCGCCCACAGGCCAATATGGGACCGCTCCAGGATATTCCGCACGTGGACATCCTGCGGCCGGTCTGCCGCTATGCGCGTACCGCGCGGGTCGCCGAGCAGGTGGTGCGCGAGCTCGACGAGGCGGTGGCCTGTGCCACCGGCTACGCTGCCGAACCGGGCCCCGCCTATCTCGAGATTCCAACCGACGTCCTGCGCACGTCGGTGGCGCCGCAGCTCGTGCTCGACGAGTGGATGCACGCAAAGCCGCCGCGCGTCTTGCCGCCCGATCCGGCGGCGGTGGCCGAAGCGGTCGACGTCTTCTGGTCGGCCAAGCAGCCGCTCGTGATCACCGGCCGGGGTGCGCGGCAAGCCGGCGCTGCACTTGTCCGCTTCCTCGATGCCACCGGTGCGCTCTATCTCGATACTCAGGAAAGCCGCGGCCTGGTGCCGCCGGATCATCCCGCGACGGCCGCGGCGGTGCGCGCGGCCGCGATGACCGATGCGGACGTGGTCCTTCTGATCGGCCGCAAGCTCGACTACCAGGTCGGTTATGGATCGCCGGCGGTGTTTCCGCATGCGCGTTTCATCCGGCTGTCGGACGCGCCCGGCGAGCTCATCGACAACCGCCGGGGACAGCCGGAGCTCCTGGCCTCGCCGCAGCTGGCGCTGCAAGCCATGCTCGACGCCGCCGGCAACCGCGAACCTGCAGTCGATCGGGTCTGGGCCGGAAAGCTGCGCGAGCGCCATCGGGAACGGATGGCGAAAGCCGCGGGCGAGGGCGCGCGACAGACAACCGGCAGCGACGGCAAGGTCCATCCGCGGGCGATCTTCGATGCCATCGCCGCAGTCGCGGATCCCGATTACATCGCGGTCGCCGACGGCGGCGATCTGTTGAGCTTCGCCCGCACGGGCCTGCAGGCCAAGGTGTACATGGATGCCGGCGCATTCGGCTGCCTCGGCGTCGGCGTGCCGTTCGCCATTGCCGCAGCGTTGGCCATGCCTGGCCGGCAGGTGCTGTCGGTGAATGGCGACGGCGCATTCGGCATCAATGCGATGGAGATCGACACAGCCGTGCGGCACGGGGCCAAAGTCGTCTTCGTCGTATCCAACAACGCGGCCTGGAACATCGAGCGCCTCGACCAGGAAATGAACTATGGCGGCCGCGTCGTCGGCACCACGCTCCGCCACTCCGACTATGCGGCGCTGGCGCGTGCGCTCGGCGCCCACGGCGAGCGGGTCGAGCGCGCGCAAGATCTGCAAGGTGCGCTCGAGCGGGCGCTGGCGAATGCGCCCGCGCTGGTCGACGTCGTCACCTCACAGTCGGTGGTCTCGTCGGACGCCCAGAAGGGACTCGGTTTCGTGCCCGACTTCCAGGCGCTGACCACCTGGGACGAAGCGGAACGGAAGCGGCGACAGATCTAGCTGACACTCGCAGTCGCGACCCAGCACTAGTCGGTGCCGGCCCTCCGCCGCGACCTTACTCCGCTTTGCTATCATTCGGCTTCCATTCACGTGCCAGATTCTGTGCTTCGGTGATCTGTTCCCGCGTCATCTTGTTTGCGACCAGGCTGCGGTTCCTGACGGCCAGTTCGCGATTGCCGACATCGGACACCGGGAAACGCGCGGCCGCAAGATTGAACCACATGTGCGCGCTGATGTAATCCTGGGACACGCCCTCTCCCTTGGCATACGAAAGCGCAAGATTTTGGGCCTGGGCATGGCCACGGTCGGCAGCGAGGCGATACCACTTTGCTGCCTCGGTATAGTCCTGCGGTACGCCGCGGCCTTCGGCGAGCATGATCCCGAGGTTGAACTGCGCGGGGGCGTCGCCTTGTTCCGCAGCGAGGCGAAACCAATTCGCCGCTGCAAGATCATCCTGCGGCACGCCGCGACCATGACGATACATGAGTCCCAAAAGGGACTGCGCTCGGGCATCGCCCTTATTGGCCAGCGGATGCACATACCGCAGTGCGTTTCCATAGTCGCCTTTCTTGTAGGCAGCCGATGCGGCGTCCATATCTCTTAGCGGAACTGAGAAACCCAGCGCCTGAGCCAGCTCACCGCCGGCTTGCTTGAGCGGCGCGGTGCCGATGGCCAGCGTCAAGGCGAACGCCAAAATGACCGCGGCGATGCCCACCTTGAGCGTGGTTATCGAGTGCGCTCGGCGTTCGGCCAGGGCTCTGCACGTGGCAAGCTCCACCTGCAGGGCCGCAATGCGTTCTTCCAGGGCCGCTTCGCCCCGCTCGCCGCCCGCTCCGAGTCGATGTCGTCCGGTCACCAGTCGAAACATGTCTGACCTCGAACGCAGACAACCCCGACATTGGCTTCCTGTTCGTCCGGTTCATGAAACCGAAAAGTGGCCTCTGCGTATTGATCCACGTCAAGCCTTGGCGTTGACGTTGGCCTGAGCCCCGTCCCGGCGCATCGAGGCGGTGCCGGGTCTCACTCGGCTTTGATGTTCGCGGCCTTGATGATCGGGCCCCACATTTCGGTCTCGGCCCGCACCCGCGCGGCGAGCTCGGCGGGAGTCGATGCCACAATGGTCACGCCGAGCGCGTCGAACCTCGACTTGATCACGGGCTCGCTCAGCACCGCCGCCGTATCTGCGTGGATCTTCGCGACGAGGTCCGGTGGAGTGCGAACCGGCACAAAGATCGCATACCAACCCGACACGTCGAAGCCGGGTATGCCCGCTTCCGCGAAGGTCGGAAACTCGGCCGCGGTCGCCGGCCGCTCTGCCGAGGTCACGGCGATCCCGCGGACCTGGCCCGCTCTCGCCGGCTGCAAGAGTGAGCCGGTGGTATTGAACATGGAATCGACCCGGCCCGCGATCACGTCGCTGAGGGCGCCGGCCCCGGTGCCGCGATACGGCACGTGGGTGATCTCGATTGCGGCCTTGTGCTTGAGCAGCTCGCCGGCGAGCTGCGGCGTCGTCCCGATGCCCGGCGAGGCGTAGGTGAGCTTGCCGGGATTGGCCTTCGCCAAGGCAATGAATTCGCGCAGCGATGTCACCGGCGAGGTGTTCGGAACGACCAGGAGATTGCCGTAGGTGCCGATCAGGCTGACCGGAGCGAAATCGGCATCGGGATCGTAGGTAAGCGCGGAATAGAGAAAGCGGTTGGTCACCAACCC
>Ga0126382_10000710_pt1 | contig 13047 bp, 17 predicted proteins | sample PanSoiMetPlot_30_FD_92548 | JGI IMG/M metagenome (GOLD analysis project Ga0126382, IMG submission 92548) | Tropical forest soil microbial communities from Panama - MetaG Plot_30 | ecosystem: Environmental > Terrestrial > Soil > Tropical forest > Bulk soil | place: Panama | collected 2016-02-17 | reverse complement strand
CGCCGCGAACTTCGCCAGTGGCGCTTCGACCAGCCCACGGACTTCAGCCCTGAACAGATCCTGAACATGGCCGAGTATTTCTTCGACGGCGGAACCGATTTCCAGGCACCACTGTCCCTGGCTCTGTCGCTGCTCGAAGAGGAGCACGGGATGACCGGACGGACACGCAGTGACATCGTGTTCATCACCGACGGCCAGTGTTCGGTCACCAACCGCTGGCTCGACCAGTTTGCCATCGAACGGGAACGCCTCGACTTCCAGGTCTTCGGCGTGACCATCGGGGGACGACAGACCGACGAACCCCTACGCACCATCTGCGACGACAAGGTGGTGGAGATCCAGAACCTGGTCTCCCCCGACGAACTCCGGGGCGTCTTCGCCGGTCTTCACGGCCCCTGAACAACCTCTACACTCGGCTCCGTGGCAGCAGAGCCGCTTCACGTGGCGAACTTCGAGGGTTCGCCACCGGATCCACTGGGCAACATCCGCCTGTTGGGATTCACGAAATCGGCATTCGATGCCAGACTCCGCGCCTGTCGTGGCGCACGAAGGTCCGCACGACCAGCAGCACCCCTAGGAGTACACCATGAGCGACAGCGCTCTCCGCCCCCTGTTGTGGGACCACTACATCGGCCAGCGACGGCTCAAGGCCGAACTGCAGATCCAGATCAAAGCCGCAGCGATAGAAGATCGCCTGATACGGCACACCCTTCTCGCAGCTCCTCCTGGCGTCGGCAAGACCACGCTGGCCCAACTGATTGCCGAAGAGTACGGGTGTGACTTCACCCGTCTCGTCATGCCGCTGACCCCTAAGACGCTGGCCCGGGCGCTCCAGGACTGCATCGGGGTCCTGCTGCTCGACGAACTGCACCGAGCGAAGCCGTCCGAGCAGGAAATGCTCTTGACAGTTATCGAGGACAACTATTTCCAGCTGTCCAACGGGAGACGGCTCGCCGTCGAGGGTCTCACTATCATCGGCGCCACAACGGAACCCCAGAAGATCATCACTCCACTCTGGGACCGCTTCGAGGCCGCGGGCGGTGTCCCGGCCTTCGATCCCTACACCGATGAGGAGATGGCCCTGATCGTGCTCGGCATGGCTCAACTCCGAGAGGTCGAACTGAGCGACGAAGCTGCACTCGTTTACGGTGCAGCCGCAGCGGCCACACCGCGAGTGGCCGCCAAGTTCGTGAACCGCCACGCCGAACTGGGCCTCACGCTGGGTCGTACCCCCACCGCAGAAGAGACCCTGGAGTCGCTGCGCATGAACATCGACGGACTGAACCCCCGCCACATCCGCTATCTCGAAGTGCTCGACGCTCTCGGGGGAACCAAGGGCGTCGCGACGATCTCGAAACTGATGCGGGTCCCGGCCTCGGTAATCGAGGAGTTGGAGATCCTCCTGGTCACCAGGGACTACATCGACTTCACCCACTCCGGGCGGGAGATCACCCCCAAGGGCCGGGCCGCCATTCGCAGGTCCGGCGACCAGCACGAGCGGCTCTGCGCATGACCCGCATCGAGCCGTCCGACCCCCCGCGACGTCTCACCGAGATGCCCTACGACCGGTTCTATCAACTCGTCGACGCCGACGTCCGCAAGAAACTCGAACCGGAGATCGCCGCGAAGCTGCGCGACGGCGAGGTCCTGGCTCGCTGGCTCGGAGTCCTCCGTCAGATGCGCTCCTCGGTCGAAGGTTCCATCGCCGCCCGGGCCGCGATCACCCGTGCCGAGCGTCTTCCCCTAGTGAACCAACTCCGGGAACGAGAGGCTGCACTGAGTGTCATGCGACGGTCCAGGGTGGCGGATGGCGAGGACTACGAACGCCTGACCGAAGAGGCGAACGAGCTGTGCACCAAGATCAACACCTTCACCGCCAAGCACGAACTGTGGCGAAGCCGGTCACTTCGTTTCCGCAACGCGGTGATCGAACGCCTGACCGAGGCCGAGTGGCTCCAGCCCCTGGACACCACGCCCATCCCCAACGACTACCTCGACCGTGCCGACTTTCTCATCCAGAAACTGGAGGCACTCCTCAGTCACGACTACGTGACTGCCATTCGTCGGCATCGCAGCGGCATCGAGCCCGAGGATGCAACCGACTCGGACCGAGAACTATGGCTATTGCTCCCCGATTCGCAGGGCTGATCTAGCTCCATTCGCCCAGGCTCCTTGGTAGGTTTCCGCCAGAACCGAAGGGAGAGCCCCATGCGCCTGGTCGGACGCCACTCCCCATCGAGCTGGAACCACCCTGGCCCCATGCTGGTGCGCTTGACCTTCGGGGAGGAACGCAAGCTTGCGTTGCGGCAGGACGATCACCTACTGGTGTTCTGCAGCGAGCGACAATCGAAGCACCTGAACAACCTGCCCCACCTGGCACTGCAGGGCGTCGCCTCCAACGGCAACCACCAGAGCCACCGCTTCTTGTTGACCGCCGACGCCATCTTCTTGTCCTCGGACCTGTGGTACCCGGACCACCCCCAGTTCGCCGACTACCGCCAGTCGCTCCAAGAGTTCCTTGACTACCGGGCCGATCTGGTGCGCCGAACCCGATCGGATGCAGCCCAATCCGAGGTCCTCAGGTAGTATGTCGGTATGACGAAGGTGAAGATCACGGTCTCCGTGGACCACGACCTGGTGGACTACATCCGCTCTACCGGACGAGCGGTTTCCTCTGTGGTGAATGACGCCCTGGGCGCGGAAATCGACCGACAGGCACGCATGGCGGATCTGGACCGCTTACTCGACCAATGGGACACTGCCGATGGCCCGGTGCCAGCGGAGGTACTCGCAGAAGTGGACGCCATCATCGAGGATGCCAAGACCGGCATGGCGGCCAAGGAACAGACCGTACACTTTCCCGCTAAAGCCGGGTGAGCGTACCGATCGTCTTCGACTCCGCGGGGCTGGACGAGATTTGCAGCGGTCATCCGAGCCCCAAGGTGCGCGGTTTGCTAGGACGGAATCGGCAGAGCGGACTGCCCGTTGCGATTCCGACAATTGTCTGTGGCGAGCTATGCCGAGGACGGGACCGAACCCGCCGAGTAGAAGCTGCCCTTGCGCGACAATGGCCGCACCGCGCCGCGTTCCGACTGCACGATACCGATATCGCCCTCGCCAAGATCGTCGGAACGATCCTTCATGACAGCGGCGCCTCTTCTTGCGACATCGTCGACGCTCACGTCATCGCTGTTTCCGTCAGGCTCGGAGGCGGGATTGTCGTCACCTCAGACCCGAACGACATCAATCGGCTTGCTCAATCGGTCCCCGGAGTACACATCACCACCATGACTCCATGAGCGACGTGGTGCACCCGCTGGCTGACGTGTGGGATGGCACCCGGCACCACCCACCCTTACGCTCCACCAGGTGTCGGAGCGGCCAGCCAACGGGCGCAATGCCCGACTCCAGCTCCTAGGACGGAATCGGGTAGGCGGACCTTAGCTCATTGCGCGCCTGGATACTCGCCCAGAACGGTCAACCGCGCCGCGACCTCGGAAATAGAGAGCTTTCGCCGTTCCGTGGCCAGTACTTGCAGATAGCCGAGGAACAGTTGCCGGTACCACCAGCTCTCCGCCCCGTGAGCCTTGTTGGCGTGGCACTCCGAGCAGAGCAGGATCAGGTTGTCCAGTTCATCGGTGCCACCCTGGGAGCGGAAGACGATGTGGTGCACATGAAGTCCGCTGCGACCACCACAGCAGCGACAATGGCCGTCCCGGCGTCGCACCTCGGGATGATCCAACGGGGTCCTCGACGGCGCCTGCTTCGTGGGTCGCCGGGCCGCAAGACACTCGGCCGAGCAGAACTGTCCCAGTGGCATCGACCGGTAAACCTGATCCCGATCGACGTAGTTCTTGCAGACGGTGCACCGGACTTTCTTGTTCACGGGACCGCGTCGGCATTTCGGAGGACGGCTCGGATCTGGAACGCGGAGCGCATCACCGGGGGCAACGACAGGTAGGCGCCCATCACCTCTTGGACCGTCGCTGCATCGACAGAGGTCGTCTCGCCGATCTGGTCCAAGGCCCCATTGCAGATCGCGTCGAGGACCGCCAGGCGTTCCCCGATCTCCGCTGACTCCCGGCTTCGGGTCAGCGGCACCCCGGGCAACACCGTGACATTCCGCGGCGGTTGCGCCAGCAGGGCCTCAGCCGCCTCTCTGCGGGTCGAGAAGTCCTCGCCGGCAACGGCGGATGCCATCCACCGCCAACGCCGGGGACGTCCGTGCCGGAACTTGACCACCTCCCCCACCGCCTGGCCGCCCGACTCCACCGCGTACGACGTCGCATCCAGCTTCCTGAATGTCATCTCGACTCCCCCACAAGCCCGCGCCCATTCCGGACGGACAGACTCTACGAGTCGAGTTCCCTCAGGTGGGTCTCGATCGGCGCACGTCTGCGGCGAATTCCCGGATGATCCGCCACTCCTTCTCCGTGAACTCCCACACGGGGTCTTTACCTGCCAGGTAGGCATTCGCGCAGTGCAAACAGACGGGGAAGACCGGCTCGTCGGGATGACCCTCCCTGGCCCGAGCCGTCGTCTCATGGCTGACCCAGACCGGCATGGAGCAGACACCACACAGATCCTGCTCCGAGAGAACCCCCGGGATCGGCACATCCTCGACCCGGACGCAGAAGATCGCCGTCACATCCTCGTCGGAGGGCACGACAGAACCTTACCGCGCCTCAGTGACGCACCACTTCAAGGAGCAACAACAGGCTCAGCAGCAAGAACCAGCCGATCAGTACCCAGAACAATCGCTGAAGACGGCGACTGCCGTACTGGTCCACCCGCCCGGTCCTCCCTTAGCCGCCAAGGAACCGTCAGGCGCCCCGCACCTTCAGAATCGGCGAGAGGACTCCCTAATCGACCGGATATAGATGGGACACCAGTTATGCATTCTTGTTCTGCCGGTCGGCACCGGAAACAAGACCCCCAAATCAAGGCCGGCGACACAGCCTGCTAGGCCCGCTCCAGCTGCTGGACCCTTTGGTGAGAGATCCCCAACAACTGACCCGCATCGCGCAAACCCAGCCCGGCCCGTCGGGCTCGGCGAACGATCCGAGCCGTGTCAGTGGCCAGTTGAGCCGTTTCCTCCTCAATCCGGTTCCTGCGTTCCCGAAGGTCCTCGGCGTCCTCGAATCCAAGAATCCGAAGTGAAAGCTCCGAGGGTCGTTCCCCCGTCATGAGTTCGATCACTTCAACCACGGCGTCCCTGATTCCGTCCAGACGGCGGGCCTGGGTCGCCCACTCGCGCCCACTCGCATAGACCACGGCCACCCACCAAGAACTCTCCTGCTCCCAGGAGACGTCGACAGAATATGCGGTCATCGACCAAGTCCTTCCTCGATGTGTAGACACTGCTCGTCAGCGGCCGAGCGCCCCACCCAACTCGACGTCCTCCATCGCAGCGGCGATGGCCAGGTCCAGTTCGGCCAGTGCATTTGCCGCCCGCCGGGCCTGCATCTCGAAACCAGGGGAACCGACCTGGAGCACCTGGCCGGCCAGACATTCCCGGAGCAGCATCAGCGTGTCGAGGGTCACGCCACTGTTTCGACTACGGAGCCAAGGCATCGAAACCGCCTCTCCCCAAACGGACCGAGCGGTTCGCCGACTCTCATCGGGTACCTGAGTATCCGTCAACCGTGCACAACCACGAGTGTCCCTCGTCGTCGGACAGTCCGATCTTGAGTCGGCCGTCCTCGGCGAACGCGAGCAGATGGACACGCAACGACTGGTCGAGGGAGGGATGAGGCGGCAGCGCGGGTCGACCGTTGATCGGAACCGCGTGCGGCACGTCGATGTCGTCGAGAAACGTCGTGCGCTCTCCATTGGCTAAGCGGATTTCGATCTCCCGTCCTCGTCTTGTCCGGGTGAACCGATATCCCTCTCCCTCCATTCGCCTCACCAATTGCCCAAGGCTTGAGCTACCGACGCCGTACCGCTCTCGTATGCCCTGTGCTCGAAGCGTCGCCCCCGATAGCAGGTCCCGACGCATCGCCGCACACCCCGTTCCGGCAGGAGCCGTCACGACGCTCTCCCTCGCCGGTTCCGTCGGCGACGAGACGCCAACAGGTCCGACAGCATGTCCGCTTCGCTGTCATAGATCGCCACGCGGTGCAACGTCTCGCGCCGCACGTCGATCGGGTGGACCCTTCCACCCCGAAGCTCGTAACCCTCGGGGTGGCGGTACACGGCACGGTCTCTTTCCCCGCTGGCTCGCCACCCGGTTAGGGCTGCCTCGGCGTCGAACGACGGGTCTTCCAATGGTTTCCCTTTCCCCCCGAGCGCGCAAGCAGCCCGGACAGTAACACTGTGGTGCGAGTTCTGCGGGGACCGCTCCGCGACGTCACCAGGCGACCGACGGCCTCGAACTGGATTAGCGGCTAGTCCAGCTCGGAACACGCCGAACAGCGGCGATCTTCTGCCACCGAGTCCCAGGAGGTTCTCGGGCGCAGCCACAGCCCTTGGGTGCTGATCCCGCACACCGGAGCACCGGGCCGACCGTAGGAGTCCTCGACCATCCGGTGAGCCACTGCCCGGGGATCACCTCTCGGGTGGGTTGCCCATACCATGGAGATAGGTGAGGACCTGGTCATGTCCGGCCAGTGCCTCGTCCTCGGTGCAGTAGCGCCAGACGCCGGCCTGTTCGCCATCCCGGAAGACCGTAGTCTCGAAGATCAGGGGTGAACCGTCTCCGGGCTGGTGGTCCGCCCCCAGCCACACCGTGGAGATCTCCAGCTCCCCCACCCGATCCCGGGCCACTCGCACGTAGTCCTGGTCGCCGCGCAGAATCGACCACCGGAACAAGTCGATGGAGCACCCACTGCGATCGAAGTACCCTTCGACAACCGTTCGTTCCATGGGGCTCCCCTCCAGTCGGAACAGACCGATCGGTTCGCTCCGTCCCGCAGCGATCGCACACGAGCGAGCGGACTACGACACCTTCCTTATGCCGAACAGTTTCTGTTGTGTCGAGACCTACGCCACTCTTGGGCTGTTCGTGGCTATTACCGCGCTGGCATTGCATGCCGCTGGGGATACTCCGGAAGTTCAGATTCGTTCGACCGGCACACTGGCGTTGGGCGCATCGAGGATTGCCCGAATATCGCTGGAATCCGAAGTGGCTATCTACACGAACGTCAACTGGCCATCTCGGCCGCGGCATGGAACGCCTGGGCCCTCCGAAGAGCACCTTCGGCCCATTCCACGTCGTCGTCGGAGGGGAGACCGGCCATGGCGAAGTACTCGTCCATGGCCGCGAGACCATCCCCGACTGCGAGCCGCTGCCGTGCCGCCTCCACCATCCAGGCGCTGGGTGTGACTCCGGTTGCCTGAGCGGCCTCATCGATCGCCTGGGAGATCTCGTCAGGGATGGAGATCGAACGATTCTGGCGAGGCATTTGCCCACTGTAACACGACCGTGGGACAACCCGGACGATCAGGACCGGTGCCCTGAGGCACCAGCTGTACCCTGGCCTGGACGTCGACACCAGGAGAAACGATGTCCGCATTATCCAAGATCGCTCGATTGAACCTGCGACTCAGACCGACTGACGACGAATTGATCCGCCGCGCTGCCGAACAGACCGGGTAATCGGTGAGTGAGTTCCTCACGTCCGCAGCGGTCGCCCATGCCCAGGAAATTCTCGCCGACCAGCGAGAATTCGTGCTCGACGAACAGGCGTGGAACGAATTCATTCGCCTGCTCGACGAACCTGCCCGGCCCGACCCGTTGCTCGTCGACTTGTTCGCTCGTCCTCGCCGCTTCACGTACTGACAACGCGTCTCAGGTCGGAGGAGGCTCGACAATCACGTCCCAGGAGTTCTGCACCACCGAGAGGATCATGCCGTCGGTGATGACGCTCTCGTCCCCGCCGGGGTCCGGGTTCTCGGCCGCCAGGGCCGACGCGTAGGCAGCCTCGACATCCGTGGCCGTGGCCACCGCCCAACGCATCGAATAGGAGATGTTGTCGGGGAACGTCTTCTCCTCCCGGGTTCGCTGTTCCTGAGCGATGCAAGAATCGACACGGGCCACGAAGGACGGGTCGTGCACGCACTTGTTGATCGTGGTGTAGGACATGAGATTCCTCTTCTCTCAGGGCATAGCCTCGGACGAACCGTCAGTAGAACAAAGCCAGGCCCAGACGATGCTGTAGCTGTTGTCGATCGTCAGACCCGTGGTGCTGGGCCGGACCCGGAACTCCACCTCATCCCCTGGGTTGACCACGAATATGTCCCCGGTGTGATTGAGCCACCAGTAGCCAGGTCCGCTGAAGTTCATTTGGCCGATGCCGAGGTTAAGAACAGAACCACCGCGATACTGGGCTCGTTCCGATTGAAAATTGGCGTCGGCGACTGCGCTTGAAGCGATGCCGACCACGCGGGAATGGATCATCCAGACCCCGGCACTGTTGAACCTCACCCGGTTCCCGGATCTCGTTACATCGCACCCTGGACGACGAGCCTGTGCATAGAGGCTCAATACGTTAGCGAGGCCGGATGGCAACGTTCCCGTGTAGCTCAGGCCCGCTGAGAAGAAGGCGTCCTCGACCACCCAACCCGAATTGTTCCGGGCGAAGGGGATCCCGGTGGTCGTCCCGTTGTTGACGATGCAACGGGACCCGGCCTGGATGGGCGTCGTGAAGGCACGGTCCCGAGCTGTCGTGGAGCCGAAGACCGGCACCGTGTAGGGCATCCAAACGGTGCCCTTCCAGCGGTAGAGAACTCCGCCCTGGCCGACCTCGTTCACGTAGCACAACGAACCGTCCGGCACGGTCGTCCAGAGTGTGTCCCGGTCCGACAACAGCGTGAAGGTCGGGATACCGTCAGGCTGCCAACCGTTGGTGCTGCCGCCGTATTTCATGATGCTGCCACCGATACCGAACCCGGTGACCACGGCCTGTTGGCCGAGGGTCGGCGACGGGATCGCCGCGGTGAGGGCGGCCACCGTGGGAAAGATCAGGAGCACCGTCCCGGCCGCCCCGCTCGGTCCAGCCGGACCGGATGGCCCCGGCGGGCCAGAAAGACCCGCCGGTCCGCTCGGTCCAGCCGTGCCGGGACTGCCCGATGGACCCGCAGGGCCCGAGAGGCCGGCGGGTCCACTGGGCCCCACCGCACCCGCAACCCCCGAAGGTCCAGGGGAACCTGAGGGCCCGGCAGGACCGAGACCGCCTTGTGCTCCCGACGCTCCGGGCGGCCCCGACGGCCCCGGGGTCCCGCTCGCACCGGCCAGACCAGCGGGACCACTCTCTCCGGCAGGTCCTGATGGCCCCATCGGTCCGCTGGCGCCCGTGGGTCCTTGTTCGCCCGCCGGCCCGGTCGCTCCCATACCACCCGCCGGGCCTGGGGTGCCGATCGGTCCGGTCATGCCGGTCGCCCCGGCCACACCGCTGGCGCCTTGCACGCCGGGCGGTCCCTGGGGTCCCTGCGCGCCGCTCGCCCCCGCCGGTCCGGTAACCCCGGTCGGGCCCATCGGGCCTTGCAGCGGCGCGAACTGGAAGGCAACCAGGACCGCAGCGGCGTCGGCTGGTTCGGTCCCCTGCGGGCTGCCGGTGTCGCTGGTGACCGGGATGACCCAGGTGGTCCCCGCGTCCAGTGTCGCCACGTCGGTGACTTCGTAGCGGTGGAAACTGGTGGAGTCCGGGACGGTCTGCACGAGAACGTGGTCGCCGGCCACGAGCGCAGCGATGGTGACCGAGTAGTCGATGTCGGCGTTGTTGCAGTTCTTGTGGACGTACAGCTCGCTGGCCAACGCCGGGTCGTCGTCGTTCACGGCCACCTGGTTGGCCAACACCGGTGCCGAGGTCCCGGCGGTCAACCAGACCCAGATGTCGGCGATCGTGCCACCACCGGCCGGGCCGGGCGGTCCGGCTATTCCTTGCGGTCCAGTGACCCCGGTCGGTCCTCGTACCCCGGTCGGCCCCGCGGCGCCTTGTACGCCCGGGTTCCCCACGGGTCCCTGCACTCCCTGCGCTCCGGTCGCGCCGATCGGCCCGGTCGACCCGGCGGGTCCGGTGCTGCCCGTCGCCCCGGTGGGTCCGTCCGCGCCGGTCACACCGTCAGGACCGAGCAGGCCTTGCGGGCCGCTGGGTCCCGGCGGCCCGGACGGTCCGCTCGCCCCGGTTGCGCCGGTTGCCCCGTCAGTGCCGGGAGGTCCGTCGCCTTGGATGTCCACCCAACCGTCGGGCTCGCCGGTCAGGTTGATCTTGAGCATGCCCATGGATCAGACCGCCTCGTAGTTGAGCTGCCCGAAGATCACGTCACCATTGGCCCAGACCCACGGGTTGTTGTCCCCGACCGTGTAGTTGGTCGTGCCGCCCCGGTAGAGGCCGATCTTGGTCCCGTCGACGTCGAAGCGACTGTCGTAGGTGACAAGCTGCTGCGCCGACGAGTCGTACAGCCAGCCGTACCCGGAGATCTGGTCGGGGCCATAGACGCCGAGCACGGGCACGGACACCCAGTAGCGCCCCGAGCCTGCCGAACCCGTGAAGTTGATCTTGAACCAGGCGCAGATGCACTTGCCGATCTGGGTATAACGACCGGAGTTCGATGTGGCTGGCGCCGTCGTTGCTGCAGAACAGACCGGTGTCCAGTCCGTCCAGACCCCAGTGACCGCGTCGCCGGGTATCGTCGCACTCGTGTAGTAGGTCTCGCCGGTCATCTCACGCTGCCTCGTAGTTCAAGAAGCCGTAGAACAAGTCGCCCGCTGACCAGACGAAGGGAACAGCGCTGGTCGGGGCAATGTTCACCCCGGTGCCGTCGAAGAAGTGCCGGAACCGGGTGCCGTTCGTGTCGAGTCGCAGGACGCAGACGTAGAGCTGACCTGGGTTCACATCGAACAGGTAGCCGTACCCGACGTTCTGGTCGGTGTAGTAGGCGGCGGTGACCGGCACCGAGATGTAGTAGGCGCCTGTCCCGATGGCGTTGATGGTCACCGAGAAGTTCGCGAAGATCGTCTTGTTGATCTGTAGGTACTGGCCTTTGCGGGCCAACATGGTCGGCTGGTTGCTTGACGTGGTCAGGTTCGGCAGCCACGACGTCCATGCCCCCGACACCGCGTTGCCGGGCATTCTCGTGTCGGTGAACGGGTAGGTCGGGTCGGGCATGTCAGGGCATCGCAATCGTGGTGACAGTCCCACCCGGGGAACGCCACTTGAGGGCACCGTTCTCGGCGTAGAGGATCCCGCCTGCTACCGGGTTGGTGGTCGGGACCGTTGCCGCGTTGTGGATGGAGATGACGCCCTTGCCGCCGCCGAGGTTGGCTCCGGTCCCGACGGCGATGCTGTGGTTCGCTGTCCCCAAGAAGATGCAGTCCCCGAGGTTGCCGGTCGCGGCAGCGCCGGTCGAGTCCCGCCCGAGGGCTACCGACCCGTTGTTGATGGCATTGGTGCCCGCTCCGATCGCGGTCGTGTTCGCCCCCCCGGCAGATGCTCCCGAACCGACTGCGACCGAGCTGCCCGCCCCGCTTGCCCCGTAGCCGACGGCCACCGAACTGGACCCGCTGCCCACGGCGGTCGCTCCGACGACGGTGGCGTTGTCCGCGTTGCCTCGGGTCCCGGCGCCTACCAGGGTCAGGTAGCTGCGGGCACCCGTCCCCGCAGCTGTGTCGTTGCCGACCATGACGTTCTGCGAGCCGGTCGTGATGACCCCACCCGATGCGTTACCGACAGCGGTGTTGTAGGCGCCGCTCGTCACCGCGGACAACGACCCCTGGCCGACAGCGGTGTTGGCGATCCCGTCGATGCTGGCCAGCAGGGCACTCGACCCGATTGCCGTAGAGGCATCCGGTGTCGTGGCATTTTGCAAAGCCATGTAGCCGACCGCGGTCGAAGTCGTGCCAGTTTGAGTGACCGACAACGCGGCGAACCCGACTGCGGTGTTGGAGTCCCCCGTCGTGTTGGCGGTCAGCGCCTGGTAGCCGACGGCGGTATTCTTGCCGGTCGTGTTGGCGGTCAGCGCCTGGTAGCCGACGGCAGTGCACCCATTGACGTTGTTTGCCGCCAACGCCTGTCGTCCGACCGCCACGTTCTTGGTTCCCAGGCCACCGGACATCGCTGCTGAACCCACCGCGGTGTTCTCGCCGTCCGTGGTCAATGCTGCCCCTGCGCTCCAACCGACCAGAGTGTTGTGGGCACCCGAGGTGAGCAGGACACCTGCACTTGCTCCCAGGGCCGCATTGTTTGCCGAGGTGACCACTTTGAGCGCGGACTGTCCGAAGGCGGCGTTGTTGGAGCCGGTCCCGGTCTTCATGGCTTCGTAGCCGACCGCGGTGTTGCCGCTACCGGTCGAAACACCGCTGAGTGCTGTATAGCCGACAGCGGTGTTGAATCCCGTCGTGTTGGCTAGGAGCGCCTGGTAGCCGACCGCGGTACAGCCGTTCTGTTGATTGACGTTCAGCGCTTGGCGACCCACCGCCACGTTGGAGGACCCGATCGCGGTGGCACCCATTGCCCCCACTCCGACCAACGTGTTGTCGGCCTCCATTGTCAGGCCGGAACCGGCACCGTAACCAACCAACGTGTTGTTCGCTCCGCCGGCAAGGAGAATCCCGGCACTGCCTCCGATCCCGGTGTTGTTGTTTCCGGTGGCGACCCGCAGTGCCGACTGTCCAACAGCAACGCTGTTTGAAGAAGTCGCGGTTTTCATGGCCTCGTACCCGACCGCGGTACTCCCGGAGCCTGTCGTGATCGCCGACAGGGCACTCAGCCCAACAGCGGTGTTGAAGCCCGAGGTATTTGCCATCAACGCCTGGTAGCCGACGGCGGTGCTCCCGTTGGAGGTGTTCGCGGCCAGGACCTGGTAGCCGACACCGACATTCTTTGTGCCGGTGTTCGCACTCAGTGCCAGCCGACCGACTGCGGTGTTCTGTGTTCCGGCGGCCGTCGGTCCCAGTGCCCCGGCACCGACGGCCGTGTCGTCACTCTCGACGAGGATCCCGGTTCCGGCATTGGTGCCGACGAAGGTGTTGGTGGTTCCCCAGACGGTTCCCGTGCCGGGCGGACCACTGGGTCCAACCGCTCCACTTGGACCAGCGGGACCACTCGG
>Ga0126382_10000708_pt1 | contig 13073 bp, 13 predicted proteins | sample PanSoiMetPlot_30_FD_92548 | JGI IMG/M metagenome (GOLD analysis project Ga0126382, IMG submission 92548) | Tropical forest soil microbial communities from Panama - MetaG Plot_30 | ecosystem: Environmental > Terrestrial > Soil > Tropical forest > Bulk soil | place: Panama | collected 2016-02-17 | reverse complement strand
CCTTCAGGACGAGCGGCTTCGGCTACTTCCTGGAGCAGGCCACGCGGCCGCAGACGATCGGCTACGCCCTGCTGGATTCACCCGTCGCCCTGGCGGCCTGGCTGCTCGACCACGACACCGACAGCTACTACAAGATCTCCCGCGCCTTCACCGGCGGGCAACCGTCCGGTGGCCTCACCCGGGAGAGCATCGTCGACAACCTCACCGTGTATTGGCTGACCGGCACCGGGGCCGCGGCGGCCCGGTCGTACTGGGAGACCGGACGAGCCCAAGCTCTTGCGGCCGGGCAGGCTCCTCCGCCGGTCAAGCTCCCGGTCGGCTTCACCACGTTCCCCGGCGAGGTCTTCCGGGCGCCGCGCAGCTGGCTGGAGAAGTCCTACCCCAGCCTCACCTACTTCAATGAGGTCGACAGGGGCGGCCACTTCGCCGCCTGGGAAGAGCCCGAGCTGCTCGCAACCGAGATCCGGGCGGCGTTCAGGTCGCTGCGCTGACGACAGCCCGCATCCGGGTTCGCCGGCGACTACCGCGGCCATATAAACGGGAAGGTGCAGGGGCTATGGCTGGGCTCGGTCCGGGGATGGCCCGCTGAGCGTACGTGCCCGCCCCTCCAGCCTCAAGAGCTCCCCAAACCGAAGATCTTCACAACCCGAAAATTTTCACGGCAGTTCTTGATCCTGGAGATCTCTGCGGGCACTCCGGCCAGAACCAAGGGCCGGGCGGGAGCCTGCCCGGACCGGACGCGGGCCATCCCCTGCACGATGCGGGCAGTAACGGGGCCCCGGTCTCTCGCTGGCGGAGATCAATCAGTAGCCCCGCCAGGCGGCTACCAGCGGTTAACCACAGCCAACTCAACACCGTGCAGACATTCGAACACGGTCATCTAGCGAAGCGGCCTAAAGCCCGCGCGGACCTCTTCGGAAAAGAGTTGCGGCTGTTCCCACGCGGCGAAGTGGCCGCCCTTATCGACCTGGTTGTAGTAGATGAGGTTGGGGTAGGCCCGCTCGGCCCAGCTGCGCGGCGCTTGGTACTGCTCGCCCGGAAAGACGCTCGCGGCCACCGGGATGGACACGCCCTTGGCGTTGAAGAAGCCACCCTTGTATTCCCAGTACAGACGGGACGCGGAGACCCCGGTGTTCGTCAGCCAGTAGAACGTGATGTTGTCGAGGATCTCATCACGCGTCAGCTCGCCGGTGGCGCTCATGGTGCGGTCCAGCGCCGAGACGACCGCGGCGGCGGGCTGGCCGCCTGCGTCATTGTGGTCCAAAAGCCAGGCGGCAAGGCCGACGGGTGAATCCGCGATGCCGTACAAGGTCTGCGGGCGCGCCGCCATGAATCTGGCGTACTCGACCTGCCCGTACGTTCTGATCAGCTGCTCATAGGCGCGCCGTTCCTCCGCTGACAGCCCAGCTGGCGGCGGGTCACCGGCCTGGGCGGCCATGTCGACGTCGGTGGGGATGGTGCAAGGCATGTTGGTGTGGATGGCGAGCAATCCCTCCGGTGCCTGCAAGCCCATCTGGTCGACCACGAACGCACCCCAGTCGCCGCCTTGCGCGACGTACCGGGTGTAGCCGAGGCGCGTCATCAGTTCGGCCCAGGCCCGGCCCATGCGCTCGGGGCCCCAGCCGGTGCTGGCCGGCTTGCCGGAGAACCCGTAGCCCGGCATCGACGGGATCACCACATGGAAAGCGTCCGCCGCGCTGGCGCCGTGTGCCGTGGGATCGGTCAGCGGCTCGATGATCTTCAGCTGCTCGATGACCGAGCCGGGCCATCCGTGGTTGATGATGAGCGGCAAGGCGTCCTCGTGCTTCGAGCGAACGTGGATGAAATGAATATTCAGCCCGTCGATCTCGGTCATGAACTGCGGCAGGGCGTTCAGTTGCGCCTCGCACCTCCGCGAGTCGTAGCCGCTGCCCCAATAGCGCGCCAGTTCCTGAATCGTCGCCAGCGGCACGCCCTGCGACTGATCCCCGACAGTCTCCTTTTCGGGCCAGCGCGTGGCCGCGAGGCGCGCCCGCAGCGCCTCGATCTCCGCCTCGGGGATCTCGATCGTGAACGGCCGGATCGCCCGGGCGCCCGCTGACTCCTCGGTCGTGCCAGACATGTCGGTCTCCCGGGATTCGATGGTGGTCAATGTAGGGATGGCCGTTCTAGGCCTGACCTGGGGCCTTCAGGGTGAGCAGGCGGGCCGCAGACGAGCGCACGGTCTCACACGGCTAAAATCCCTACATCCCTCCCGAGGGGTGATCTCCAGGCGAGCACAGCGGTGCTCAACCGCTGCCAAGGCCGTGGCCAGCTACGACACAGGACGACAGGCCTGGAATACCGGCCCGGGAGACAGCCAGCTCTGGACGGTCCGCCCTTGCCTACGGATCGAAAGGCCGGAAGATGGTCGGCTCCGTGGCAGCCGCGTTACGCTTTCGTGCAGGGTGCTCGCGGGGAGGTGCCGGTAATGGCAGGACCGGGAGATGAGATAGCAGCGGGGACAGCAGGCCGCGGTCACCTGCGGGCGTCGCACACCGACCGCGAGCAGGCGATCGGCACCCTCAAGGCCGCGTTCGTGCAGGGCAGGCTGGTCAAGGACGAATTCGACCTGCGGGTGGGCCAGGCGCTGGCGCCGCGGACCTACGCGGAGCTGGCGGCCCTCACCGCCGACCTGCCCGCCGGGCTGCACCTCGGCATGTCACGCGCACCACGCCCGGTACGGAACGCTGTCCGGCTCATGCGCTTGGGTGCGGTGCTGACGCTGGCCGACGTGGTCATCGTCCTGGTGACCCTCGGCGGCGTCAGGTCGGCCGCCGTCCACGACCTCACTGCCACACAGTGGCCCACTGTCATGCTCACCCACGCTGGCACCTGGCTCGCCAGCGCACCGATCGGTGCTGGCTTGTGGCTGGGGCTGGCCTGGGCGAACGGCCGGGGCTATCACTGGGCGCGGCGTGCTTTTGTGGCGTTCTTCTGCCTCCTCAGTACGGTGCTGTTCCTCGGCCTCGGTAAGGACGCCTTGCCGTTTACCTGGCCCGACGAGATCGCCACGACGGTGCTCTGGCTGGTCGCGGCGGCGGCGGCGCTGCACATCTTCAGCCCAGCGGCAAGCACGTACTACCAGCGCCGGCCAGCAACGCGAGCAGCAACACCGGCGAACGGAACCGGGCGGTAGCCGGCCAGCACGGCAGCAAGTGCCTGCTCATACTGGAGAACTGGACGGATTCGGACGGCTCTGGCCATGGCCGGGCCTGTCTTTAGTCCGCGGCTGAGGCTAGGGCGTGCAGCCAGCGTTTGAATGTCTGTGCCATCCGGGCCGGTGCGAGTACTCCGGTGAGCGGTCGGCTCTTCGGGGGCTATGCGGTGCCGTTACCTGTTTCAAGGCCGTGCTGGCGCAAAATGGCCCGCAGCCGCTCCAACTCGGCGGTCACCCGGCCGAGTTCAGCGGCCAGGGACGGACGGTCGTCCCCGGTGGCCGACGCCCACTCCTTCTCCCTGCTGGCACGCGCAGCCAGCAGTCTCTTCTCCTTGTCACGCAGCCCGGCAGCGGTCTCAAAGTCCTGGGTGTCGATCGCGGCTTCTTTCTGGCGGCGCACCTGCATGATCTGCTGGTCAACTTCGTGCAAGTCGGGTCTCATGCCCGCCCAGCGCTCGACCGCTGCCAGCCGCTGGTCCAGCGCCTCGATCCGCGCCAGAGCATCATCCATGAGCCGGGCGCGTGCCCGCTTGCCCAGGCGGCGGCCCTGACCGGGCACGACGCTCCCGGCCGGGCCATGCAGCAGGTGGATCACCTGCTGCCGCACACCGGCAAGGTCGGCGCCCAGCTTGACCAGCACCTGGGCGGCCACTCCCTCACCCTCCCGGACGAGCCCCAGCAGCAGGTGCTCGGTGCCGACGTAGTTGTGGCCGAGATCGTTGGCCTCCCGCTGCGCCAGCTCCATGACCTTCTTGGCCCGCGGCGTGAACGGGATGTGCCCGGCCGGTGGCTGCTGGCCCTGGCCGATCATCTCGTAAACCTGCTGGCGTACCGCCCGCAGGCTGATCCCCAGCGACTCCAGCGCCCTAGCCGCCACACCCTCACCCTCGTGGACCAGGCCGAGCAGCAGGTGCTCGGTGCCGAGGTAGTTATGGTTCAGCATCCTGGCCTCTTCCTGCGCCAGGACCACCACCCGATGCGCCCGGTCGGTAAACCGCTCAAACACCTCAATCAGCACCTCTCGCCCAGCCACGGCCGCCAGCCCATGCCCCAGCCAGGGACTGGCCAGCACCTGCCTGCATGTCATCCAGCCAACGAGCCAGAACGGCCGCAAGTGCCAGCACCGCGAGGTCGACAGCACAAATTCGCTGGATCAGCGCAGTGGGTCAATGGTGCTATCCGGTCACCCTGACGAGGAATAGCCACGCGTTGGCCGCACCGCCGAGCAGACTCGCCACGGCGGCGGGGATCAGCCAGTACAAGCCACCTCCGGCCTTTACGAGGAAGGTGAGCCCGGCAACGCCGACGAGCACCGCGGTGATCGTATTGGGGGAGAACTTGGAGAACTTTTCGACGTTCCGGGCCATGTCCTGATCGCTGCCGTAACCGGCGCGCCGGTCCAAGATGAGCAGGGCCGTGCCCGAGACCGCGGCCACCGCCAGCAGCTCCGCACCCAGGGCTGCCGCTGGCTGAGGAGCCACGAGGAAGACCGCGATGAGCACGGAGATCATGAATAGCACCAGCGTTTGAGCCGCGCGGGAGCTAACACTGCGCGATGCGGCCAGCACCTCGCTCTTGACGGACAGCGCCACGAACAACAGGCCCGTCAGCGCCCCGGCCATGGCAGCAAGGGCCTCACCGAAACCGGCCCACGGTGCGATCGTGTACCCCACCGCACGACCTCCCAGATCTTCGACCGGATAGACCAGCTGATCCAATCAGCGATTCGAGTACCCGTGCAGGGGTCAGTCAGCGAGGTGACGAGCGTCGAGCCGTGCCCGTCCTCGGTGGCACATTGCCGCGGGAACGCCCCTATCGAGGCGAGGGGTCAGGAACGTGCCCATGTGGATTCGGGTGGTCTTGGCGCCGGACAGGCAGGGCCGGGGTGTTCAGCCGGACCTCGGTGACAAGCGCGCACACCGAGCGCTGGCCAAGCGCACGAGCCACGGCGATGCGGTGGTGCCCGTCGAGCACATAGTAGGAGCCGCTGCATCGGTAGAGCTCGACGGGGTCCATCCCGCGGCCGGATCGGATCTCGGCGGCGATTCGCTGAAACCGCTCCCGCACCTGATCGGAAGTCGGCCGGAACTGGTGGTCAAAGGACCTCGCCGGCTCCACCGTGCCGACAATCTGGCTGATGGGCACCATCGCCTCATCGGCTGACCGGAGGCGGCCGACCGGTTCATACTCCAGCCGTCTGCCTGAGCCGCCCGCGCCGGGGGCGCTCGTTACCTCGCCCAGCACGGCCAAGCGGTTGCGGCTGGCCGGACGGCCAAGCAGCCAGCCGGCCATCTTGGCCCGGGCCGCCCGCCGCCGAGTGCGGTCAAAATCATCGCGGACGTCTTGCTGGACCAATCCGGTACGCATGCTCCTGATCATGGCAATCTCCCATCGGCCATGCACAGACCCAAGCAGCGCCTTTCGGTGTTGATGCGACTCTGTGCTCGGCACCCTCCGCGCGCCAAGGGGCGGACGGGAACACAAGCAAGGGGCTAACAACCCTGAAGTCAAGTGACCTTTGGCCGGGCTTCGATTGCTCTGGGGACCGCAGGCGAACCCAAGAACCCCGGGTGCGGTTTTGATGATGGCTGCCAGCTGGCGGCCGGGTTACGCTTTCTGCAGGGTGGTCGTGCGGGAGGCGCTGGTGACGGTAGGGCCAGGACGCAGCAGCGGATCGCAGGCCGCGTGCGCTGATCAAGGGACGGGCCCTGCGCGTGGCCGCGCTGGCCACCAAGAACGGGGCTTGACGATCATGGGTGTGCCCTGCCGCCCATGGCACGCCTGACACCTGCCCCTGGGTGTCAGGCGCAATAAGGGGGAATGTGATGACTCAACAGGGTGAAGCGCAACAAGCGCAGCAAGCGCGCCGGCGGCTGGGCGGTGGGGCGATCGCCTCGCTCATCGGCCTGGCGGTACTGGTCATCTTCGCCATCCAGAACCGGATGCGCATCAGGATAGACTTCCTCTTCTGGAGTTTTATCTGGCCGTTGTGGCTCTACACCATCGTGATCGCGCTATTCGGGGCGTTGGCATGGCTTGGGCTAGGCGTGATGCGTCGCCACAGACGCCGCGTGGAACGCCGCGAACGCCGACGGGACTGACAGTCCGCACTCTTGCTCGGCACCTCCGCCGCAGGATCAACTCGACGCCGTAGGCCAGTGCGGCGTGCGCGGCTGTCCTCCCAGCGGCGTCGGATGGCCGAGCTGCAGGCGCCCTGGATCTCCGACGACCATCCCCAGCCAATGACGCGGTGGATGACCGACCTGGAGCGGCGGACGCATCGCACCGCCGCCAGGTCGGCTGTGTCCCCCGGCCGCACAGTATGGGCGAGATGGCCGGGCACGCGGCCCTTGCTCAAATCGCCCCCGCCTATCGAACGGTGGATTCCTCGCGCTGGGCCCCGAACAGGTTGTAGGAGCCGACGACATCGAGGTGCTCGATCACCGGCGGCCCGTCCACCCAGTCCTTGAGCTTTTCCAGGAACCGCGGGTACTCGGGCATCGCCGACCGCGGGTCCTCGACGCCCTCGGCCAGCTCGGTCACGATCACGAACGTCGAGCTGTCCACCACCCGCGTCGACGCGTAGCGCAGGCCCTCGGGACGCACGCGATCGAGCGTCGCGAACAGATCGCGCACCGCCGCCTCGGCGTCTTCGAGGCTGCCGTCCTTGACCTTCTGGCGCACCATTACCACGCTCATGTCGTCTTCCTTCCGTCTAGCCGCCGCGCGGCGGCTCTGTCACGCCGACCCCAGTTGGCCGGTCACCTGCATGACGCGCCACGACGGGCGAAGGTGACCGGTGGACCCAGCGCGGCGTTGCGTGATCCGCTCACGGTGAGGGAGGCACCGCAGGGTTCCACGTGGGGCGCCGAGGTCCTGCAGATGCCCGGCCACGAATTGCTACGGGCGAGCGATGAGGGGACGGCGGGCTGACTATCCTCGCCGCCCTAGCATGACCTCATGTCCATGGATCTGTTCGCGGGCATCCCCGTCCGCGACTACGCCGCGGCGGTGGCCTGGTACGAGCGACTCCTCGGCGCCCCGCCGTCGTTTCTGCCTAACGACATGGAGGCGGTGTGGGAGCTCGCCGACCACCGGTACGTGTTCATCGAGGTGCGGCCCGAGCATGCCGGGCACGCGATCCACACCCTCTTCGTCGCCGACTTCGACGCCCGCATCTCCCACATCGCCGAGCGCGGCCTGGAACCGGCCGAGCTTGAGACCTACGGCAACGGCGTCCGCAAGGCCACCTTCCGCGACCCGGACGGCAATGAGATCGGATTCGGCGGCGCGCCGGCCTGACCGAGACGGGGCGGGAGCCCGCCGCACCTCAGATTTCCAGCCGCGATTCCGTGAGCCGCCGATGCCGCACCTGTGCGCAGCACCCATCAGCAAGGGAGGCACCCCGTGGAAATCCAGCCCAAGCAGCCGACCGCAGAGGGCCCGGCCGAGTGGTTCACCGGAGATGTCTGGATCGACGGTATCGCCAGGGGTGAGGAACCCTCGCGCGTCCGGGTCAGCGCGGTCCGCTTCAGCCCCTCCGCCCGCACCGCGTGGCATTCCCACGCCATCGGGCAGACCCTGTACGTCACCGAGGGGCGAGGGCTCGTGCAATCCCGCGGCGGGGACATCGCCGAGATCCGTCCCGGCGACATCATCTACACGCCGGCAGACGAGTGGCACTGGCACGGCGCCGCCCCCAGCCACTTCATGACCCACCTGTCCATCACCGAGGCCGTCCCCGGGGACGAGCGCCCCGAACTGGACTGGGGTGAGCACGTCACCGACGACGAATACACCAACCGCTGAGCCTGCGCTAGTCGAGACCGTCCCGTTCCGCCCATTCCAGGAGTGTCTGCAGCGAGTAGGCGGTGTCATCGATGCCCCGGTGCAGGTCGCCGAGTTCCGCGAAGCGGCCGGGCACCGTGGCGATCGTGAACCGGCGCGGATCCACGTCGTCGACCTCGTCCCAGACGATCGGGGTGGACACGGTCGCCTCCGGCACACCGCGCACCGAGTACGCACTGGCGATCGTGTGATCGCGGGCGTTTTGGTTGTAGTCGACGAAGAGCACGGTGGGGTCGCGGTCCTTGCGCCACCACGTGGTCGTGACGTGGTCGGGTGCCCGGCGCTCGACCTCCCGGGCGAAGGCATGCGCGGCCTTGCGGACGTCGGCAAAGCCCCACCGTGGCTCGATCCGGACGTAGACGTGCAGGCCATTGCCGCCCGAGGTCTTGGGCCAGCCGGCCATCCCGAGTTCGCCGAGTATCTCGTGCACGATGTGGGCGACCCGGCGCACCGTGGCGAACTCGCAGCGCGGCATGGGATCCAGGTCAATGCGCCATTCGTCGGGCCGTTCGGTGTCGGCCCGGCGGGAGTTCCACGGGTGGAACTCCACGGTGGACATCTGCACCGCCCACACGACGCTGGCCAGCTCGGTAACACACAGTTCGTAGGCGTGCCGGCCGTAGCGCGGGAAGTCCACGCGCACCGTCTCCAGCCAGGCAGGCGCGCCGTGCGGAACCCGCTTCTGGTGGACCTTCTCGCCAGCGACCCCGGATGGGAAGCGGTGCATCATGCACGGCCGCTCGCGAAGCGCGCGCACGATGCCATCGCCGACCGACATGTAGTAGCGCGCCAGATCGAGCTTGGTCTCACCACGGGCCGGGAAGTACACCCGGTCCGGGTTGGAGATGCGTACCGTACGGCTCCCGACCTCGAGCTCCACCGCTCCAGTCACACGAAGAAACTAGCCCGGCCCGCTGCGCGCCACTTCATCGCGGCCCCGGGCGGATCGCCTGCCCACGGCAACCGAGGACCGACCGGCGGCCTACCTCACGCGGCGCGGCCAGCCAGAGAGCGCTGAGCGAGCGGCCGGGCGCAGGCCGGCTGCTGCACCCGCGGGCCGAAAGCCTCGCCGATCACGATGCGAGCCCAGCGCATCCGCTCGGCGGCCGCCTCTGGGTGATCACCGAACTCCTGCGCCACCCGCTCGGAGCAGCCGCGGCCGCCGAACGCGCGGACGGCAGCGGCGACAGCCTGCCGGACCTGCCCGGTACTTGGTTGCTCGGAGCGCTGCAGCGCCGACACGAACAAGGCGTCGGCACGTACGGCGCTGATGCTGAGGTGATGCATCAATGGCCGCATCGTGAGCCTCCTCGACGGGCGAATACCTCGACTACACCACAGGAGTACGACACTCCCTCGTTGATGCATCCAATGGGAAGGACTGCGCGGCAACGAACAACTCATCGCTCGTCGTCGCGAGTACCGTGCGTGATCGCGGGACCCAGCCGCGGCTGCAGGCGGCACACGGACCGCGGCCCGGCAAGGGGACCGTGGTAGACACGTCGCATGACCGCATCGTCTGTCCCGGATCTTGCTGACGTGCTCGCCGCGCGCCAGCGCATCGCCCCCTACCTGCGGCCGACCCCCCTCTACCGCTATCCCGCGCTTGACGCGATGACCGGCACACACGTGTGGGTCAAGCACGAGAACCATCAGCCGACCGGGGCCTTCAAGGTCCGCGGCGGCGTCAGCCTTGTCAGCCGGCTGACCGAAGAGGAACGGCGCCGGGGCGTCATCGCGGCCTCGACCGGCAACCATGGTCAGTCCATCGCGTATGCGGCGGACCTGTTCGGCGTGCGCGCGGTCATCTGCGTGCCGGAGCGAGCCAACCCGGTGAAGGTCGAATCGATGCGGGCCCTCGGCGCCGAGGTGGTCTTCCACGGCCGTGATTTCGACGAGGCGCGCGAGCACTGCGAAAAGCAGGCCACCGAGCATGGGTACCGGTACGTCCATTCCGGGAACGAGCCGTTGCACATCGCGGGTGTCGCCACCTACACCGTCGAGATCCTCGAGGCCCGGCCGGACATCGAGATGATCGTCGTCCCGGTCGGAGGTGGCAGCGGGGCGGCAGGGGCGTGCGTGGTCGCCAAGGCGGTGCGCCCGTCGATCGAGGTGATCGGGGTCCAGTCCGAGGCGGCCCCGGCCGCATACCGCTCGTGGCGGTCTCGCTCGCTCGTCGACGACACCATGGGCACGTTCGCGGAAGGGCTCGCGACCAGGACCGCTTTCGAACTGCCGCAGCGGATCATGTGGGAGCTGCTGGACGACTTCGTGCTCGCCTCCGACGACGCGCTGAGGACCGCGACACGGGTGATGATCGAGAAGACACGCAACCTCGTCGAGCCGGCCGGCGCGGCCGCCCTCGCGGCGGTGCTGGGCGCACCCAAGCGGTTCGCGGGCCGGAAGGTGGCGGTCATATGCAGCGGCGGCAACATCAGCCCGGCACAGCTGGTGGAGCTCTGGCCGGCAGGGGCGAGGCGTGCTATGGGTACATAAGGGTCGAGGCCTGTGCACTGGTAAACCGGCTGTGAGGAGCATTCACGATGGCCAGTCACCGCTACGCGGTTGCCGGAGCGCTCAGCTTCGCGATGATCCTGGCGGGCGGCGGGAGCGGCTTACCAGGGCTCGCGGGAACCGGCGCCGCGCACGATCACGAGCGGTGCTCGGCGGGTGCGCACACGCTCGCGGCGCCCGGCTCCCGCCTGTACCCGGACACCGGCAACGGCGGCTATACCAGCCTGCACACCGGCGTGCACATGGTCTACGACGCCACGAGCAACCGGTTCCTGCCGGGCAACCACGTCACGCTCACCGACCGCGCCACACAGTGCCTGACCAGCTTCAGCCTCGATTTCGAACGCGGGTCGGCCAACGCCTCCGCCGGGCCGGACATGGCCGTCAACTCGGTGACCGTCGACGGAAAGCGCGCCGCGTTCAGATTCGTCCAGCCAACGTACCCGGGTGACCGGCACGGGCAAGACGACCCTGATCCGCTGGCCCACGAGGCGTCCCAGCTCAATCCCGTGGGCGGGCCGGCCCACAATCCCCTGCCCCCCGCCTGCTCACCCGAACTGCCCTCCACCGGCGCGGCGCCGAACTCGGCGAACGGCACCCAGTGTCCCGCCAACAAGCTGGTCATCACGCCGTCCGCGCCGATCAGGCGCGGCGAGACCTTTTCCGTGACCGTCGCCTACACCGGCAGGCCGGGCGTGCATAACGACGGGGACGGAACGACCGAGGGATGGTTCAGGTCGAACCGGCCGAAGGGTGACGGTGGCTTCGTCACCACCGAGCCGGTCGGCACCGAGGACTGGATGCCGCTCAACGACCACCCGAGCGCGAAGCCGACCTACGACTTCGACGACACGGTCAACGCCGGAAGGACGGTGCTCGCCAACGGCGTCCTGGTGAGCCGGGAGCACCATCCGCCGGACAGCCTGTTCCCGCATGGCTCGGTGACCTGGCACTGGCATTCGGCCGCGCCGGTCGCGAGCTACCTGGTCGAGAACAGCGTGGGCCGCTACGACCTTGCCGAACGGACCGTCGGCGGAATCAGGTTCTACCAGGCCCAGGCCAGTTCGCTGAGCGCCGCGCGGAAGGCGAAGAACCGCGCGATCATGAGCAAGCAGCCGGACATCACCCGGTTCGAGAGCATGTTCACCGGGCCGTTCCCGTTCACCTCGGACGGCGTGGTCGTCGGCAGGCCATCGGCCTCCTTCGAGGAGGAGATGCAGAACATGATCACCTTCGCTGGCGGCGAGATCGACACCGACACGCTCTACCACGAGAACATGCACCAGTGGTGGGGCGACCACGTGACGGAGGCCAGCTACAACCTGACCTTCTTCAAGGAAGGCATGGCCACGTTCGGCGAGTTCCTGTTCGCCGCCAGGCGCGCCCAGGCCCAGGCGGGCGGCCCGGGCTCGGAGGCCGGGCGGCGCGCGTTCCAGCGCAGCCTGGTCAGGCGGTTCAACGCGACCTACGCGAGCAAGGGCCGGTTCTGGACCGCAGCGCCGTCCAACCCGACGCCACACGGCCTGTTCAGCGGGTCCGCGACCTACGAGCGCCCGGGCATCGCCTACATCGCCCTGCGCCAGATCCTGGGCAAGTCGAACTATGTCCAGGCACTGCGGGAGGTCCAGCGCCGCTACGGCGGCGGCGTCATCACCGAGGCCCAGCTGGAGGCGGTTTTCCACCGTCTCCTGCCGACCCGGAACCCGGCGTGCCACAGCAGGCTTGACCAGTTCTTCACGCAGTGGTTCGACACCGCCTACCAGCCCGGTGGCGGCGCCAGGCGGCCCCACATCACCGGCCCCGGCCTGGCCGGGCCCGGGTTCTACACGGGAACCTGCACGAGGTGAGCGGCCCAGGATCCGGGCGCCTGCCGGAGGTCCGCGGGGTTTGATCTTGCTGATCCGGCCGGGAAGGCTATGCCTATGGACCGTGGTGTGCCAGAGCTGCCGGTGGACCCGCTCGCGGTGCTGAGGAAGCGCCGCAGCGCCAAGTGGCAGACCTATCCGGCCGACGTGCTGCCGTTGACGGTGGCCGAAATGGACTTCGCCCTCGCCGAACCCGTCGCGGAAGCCCTGCGGGAGGCCGTCGAGCGCTCCGACGCCGGGTACGCGATGCCCGCGCCGGGGCTCGGCAGGGCGCTCGCTGGCTTTGCTGGCGGCCGGTGGGGCTGGGATATCGACCCGGCCTCGGTGACGGCGGTGACCGACGTGGGAGTGGGCGTGGTCGAACTGCTCCGGCTGCTGGCCCGCCCGGGCGACGCCGTGGTGATCAGCCCGCCGGTGTACCCCCCGTTCTTCGAATGGGTGCCCGAAGCCGGAGCCCGGCTGCTGGAGGTTCCCCTCGCCCACGGCGCCGCCGGGTGGCGCCTCGATCTCGCCGCGCTGGAGAGGGCCTTCGCCACCCACCCTGCGGCCTACGTCTTGTGCAACCCGCACAACCCGGTCGGGCGCGCCCATACCGCCGACGAACTCGCCGCCCTGGTCAGGCTCGCACGGATCTACCAGGTCACCATCGTCAGCGACGAGATCCACGG
>Ga0126382_10000707_pt1 | contig 13082 bp, 12 predicted proteins | sample PanSoiMetPlot_30_FD_92548 | JGI IMG/M metagenome (GOLD analysis project Ga0126382, IMG submission 92548) | Tropical forest soil microbial communities from Panama - MetaG Plot_30 | ecosystem: Environmental > Terrestrial > Soil > Tropical forest > Bulk soil | place: Panama | collected 2016-02-17 | reverse complement strand
ACTTCGGCTCCGCTTCCACATCACACAACGCCTCGAGCCCGATCGCGCGGCCTGGCTGCTCGCATTCGATATAGCCGAGCTGGCGGTGCTGCTGTTCCTGACCGGAGGATTGCAGAATCCATTTGCGTTCCTTTTTCTCGGTCCGGTTTTGCTGTCGGCAACCGCGCTGCCGCCCCGTTTTACATTGATCCTCGGCGGGTTTGCCGTCGTCTGCTCAACCGTCCTTGTTTTCGTGCACTACCCGCTGCCATGGGACGTCGAGGATCCGCTGCAGCTGCCACCGATCTACATGATGGGCGTGTGGCTCTGCATTTTGCTCGCAATTGGATTCATTGGTGTATACGCGTGGCAGATCACAGAGGAGTCACGTCAGCTTTCAGACGCGCTGGCCGCAACCGAGCTTGTGCTGGCGCGCGAGCAACATCTTTCGCAGCTTGACGGTCTCGCTGCCGCCGCCGCGCACGAACTAGGGACGCCGCTCTCTACCATTTCGGTGATCGCAAGAGAGCTCGAGCGCGCGATCGCGCCCAATGCGCCGCATGGAGACGACGTCCGACTCTTGCGCGAACAGGCCACGCGATGCCGTGATATCCTGGCGAAACTCACCGAGTTGTCGGCCGGCGGCAGCGGCGAGCCCTTCGACCGCATGCGGCTCACCGCATTAATCGAAGAAGTGGTGGCACCGCACCGCGATTTCGGCGTGATCATCGAAGTGAATGCGCCGGAGAATCTCAGTTCCGAACCGGTCGGCGCACGCAACCCGGCAATTCTGTATGGTCTCGGAAATCTTTTGGAAAATGCCGTAGATTTTGCTCGTGACCGTGTTTCAGTGGAGGCGAACTGGACCGAGGACACGGTCGATGTCGCCATCAGCGACGACGGTCCTGGCTTCGCGCCCGAAATCATGGGCCGGATCGGGGAACCCTACGTTACCAGCCGCCGCGGGCACCCGCACGATACCGGCGATGAGCCGGCGGGCCTTGGATTGGGATTTTTCATCGCCAAGACGCTTCTGGAGCGCGCGGGGGCAACCCTTTCGCTCGAAAACCGCCCCGCGCCCGACCGCGGTGCAACCATCCGACTCCATTGGACTCGCAGCGATTTCGAACGACCCTTAATGTTCGTAGCCGCTTAAGATGACGATCACCAACTTTTGCGATGTGATTGAACAGGCCCGCGCAGTACGATACGCCTAATGTAAATTATCGAGGTGACGTTGTGGACGCTTTGATCAGTGAGACCGCCAACCCGGCGGCCAAGATTAAAATCCCTGGTGAACGATCGCTGCTGATCGTCGAGGACGATCAGTCGTTTTCGCAACGCCTGGCCAAAGCACTGGAGCAACGAGGGTTTATTGTTACGACGGCGGATTCGGTCGCCGATGGCCTGCTCCAGGTCGAAAAGGCGGCGCCGGCCTATGCTGTGGTCGACATGCGGCTCGATGACGGCAACGGACTCGACGTAATTTCGGCGCTCAAGAATCGCCGGCCTGACGCCCGCGCTATCATTCTTACCGGCTACGGTAATATCGCCACCGCGGTTAACGCCGTGAAGCTCGGCGCGGTCGACTACCTCGCAAAGCCCGCCGATGCTGACGACGTCGTCGCGGCGCTGCTGGCGCTGGACAATACCAAAATCGAACCGCCAGAAAATCCGATGTCGGCCGATCGCGTGCGCTGGGAGCACATCCAGCGGATTTATGAATTGTGCGGCCGTAACGTCTCGGAAACAGCGCGACGGCTCAACATGCACCGGCGCACGCTGCAACGCATTCTGGCCAAGCGCGCGCCGCGCTGAACCTTAGCCCACGTCGCCATAGGGTCCGGTCGGGTCCGCGAACGATTGCAGCCGCTGCGCCGCAGCACGCGCGAACAGCAGCATCATCGACTTGCGCGTGGCGGCAGCGAGCTTGTGGACGGGCGCGTCGCATCGGAATTCGGCACCAAAGGCATCCGCCACGATGAGACCGGTATCGGGCGGAAAAATCTCGCACGGCACGTCGACTGTGGTGGCGAAGAATAGACGGTCGCAATGAGCGCGATAGTCCTGCCATTTCTGGTCGGCGCGGAAGTCGGCGATCGAAGACTTGACCTCCACAATCCAGATTTCACCGCCCGGATCAAGCGCCACCAGATCAGCACGACGGCCAGACGGCAACGGCAACTCGCTTACCACGCAGCGGCCGTGAGCGTGCAAGAGCCGCGCGGTGCCGCGCGCAACGGCCAGCGCAGTTTCGGACTGACGTCCGTCGACCGGGAATTCAAAAGGCGCAGCCGCGGTCAGTGCCATTGATGAAGTGCCATTGATGAAGTGCCTTGCACATTTGCCTGCGTTCGATTTTCATAGCTAGACATAACGCCGTTTTGCCCGGACGCAAAGCCGGGCTTTTCCCGCCGTGAGAGAAATACCAACAGAATTGCCAGAGATATTCCAAGAGACTTACCATGACGGTCGACTACGAAGTCGAATACAACAACCGGGCCCGCGTCCCCGAGCACCCTGAAATTTTTGCACGCTGGCAGCGCGAAGGAGCGGCCTATCGCGCAGCGGCACATAACCCAAAACTTGGGATCTCCTATGGCCCATCATCGCGGCGAACGATCGATCTTTTTCCAGCAATGGACGACGACAAGGCGCCCCTCGCCATATTTATCCACGGCGGCTGGTGGCGCTCACTCGAACCGGCGTCGTTTTCGCAGATGGCAGCCGGCCCCAATGCCCGCGGCGTAAGCGTCGCGGTTGTCGGTTACGACCTCTGTCCGACGGTGTCGATCGCGGACATCATCGAGCAGATGCGGGCGGCCTGTCTGGCACTGTGGCGTAAGCGGCGCCAGCGCATGCTGGTCTACGGGCATTCCGCAGGCGGTCATCTCGCCGCCTGCATGGCGGCCACCGACTGGAAAATATTTGCCTCCGATGCACCACCCGACCTTGTCCCGGTAGCCTATGCGGTGTCTGGAGTTTTCGATCTAGCGCCATTAATCCGCATTTCAATCAACGAAGACCTCCGGCTCGACGATACGGAAGCCCGTCGCGTATCGCCGCTCTTCTGGCACGTTCCCGTGGGGCGAAGCCTCGATGCGGTCGTTGGTGGGCTCGAATCGGGCGAATTCCTGCGTCAGAGCAAAACGGTTGCCGACGCGTGGCAGCAGCGCCATGCAATCACACGCTACGAAGAGATTGCCGCCACCAACCATTTCACAGTGATCGACGCGCTTGCCAATCCTGCCAGCGCAATGACCGCGCGGGTCGCAGCACTCGCCCACAGCGTGAAATCGATCGCTGTCTAAAACCAGTAGCGCTGCGCGAGCGCCACTGTCAGCGTCACGCCGACAGCGACAATAAGAAAACGCACGACATTGCGCGGAATCACGCGAGCAGCGTAAGCGCCGATCAACCCTCCTCCGATCGTCCCTGCAGCAAGCGCCAACGTCTGCGGCCACAGGATCGCATCATGTGTCGCAAAAATTAGGGTGGCCGCCAGGCCATTGAGACTGGCGACGAAATTTTTCGCGACGTTCGCCGCGCGATAGTCACCCCCGGTCGCGAGCGAGAACACACCGAGCATTAGGATGCCCACCCCGGCGCCGAAATAGCCGCCGTAAAGCGACACAGGCAACACCATTTTCAGACTGGCTAGATTAAATGTGATGTCATGACCACGTCCCTCGGCACGCACCCGCAGCCAGCGCGTGATCCGTTCTGCGTATGCGAAGAGAAGCGTCGCGAATCCGATCAGGAGCGGCACGATTTGCGCGAACATGCGCTCGGGCGTCAGCAGCAGTAGGAGGGCTCCCGCCCCAGCTCCGATGACTGACGCTGTGATCAGGCCTATGAACGCGCCGTTGAAGGGCGGCAACTGGGAACGATCGGAAAGCGCGGCCAGCATCGTTGCCGGCATCACCGAAGCAAGATTTGAAACGGCCGCGAGCTGGGGCGACACGCCCGTTGCGATCAGCGCCGGATAGATCACCACCGCAGCGCCGCCGACCATGGCCGCGATGATCCCGGCCACAATGCCCGTGCCGACCAGAAAGGCGGTGGTGATGACGTCCATGATCCCGAGGGATCAGAAAAACGCCTGGATGCCGGTCTGCGCGCGGCCGAGGATCAGCGCGTGAATATCGTGCGTACCCTCGTAGGTGTTCACGGTCTCCAGGTTCGAGAGCACCCGCATCACGTGGTATTCCTCGGAAATTCCATTGCCGCCGTGCATATCGCGGGCGAGCCGCGCGATATCAAGCGCCTTGCCACAGTTATTACGTTTCATCAGGGAAATCGAGGGCGGCGCCGCCTTGCCCGCCTCCAACATGCGACCTAGCCGCAGTGCACCTTGCAGGCCGATCGCGATTTCGGTCTGCATGTCGGCGAGCTTCTTCTGTACCAGCTGGTTAGCGGCGAGCGGACGGCCAAACTGCTTGCGCTCGAGCACGTACTGACGCGCGCGGTGCCAGCAGAATTCGGCGGCGCCCATGGCACCCCATGAAATGCCGTAGCGCGCATTGTTGAGACAACCGAACGGGCCGGCGAGCCCTTTCACGTTTGGTAGCAGGCTGTCTTCCGGTACAACGCAATCTTCCAGCACGATCTCGCCGGTGATCGATGCACGCAGCGACAACTTCCCCTCGATCTTCGGTGTCGAAAATCCTTTCGCGCCGCGCTCGACCAGGAAACCGCGGATGACGTTGTCAAGCTTCGCCCACACCACCGCGACATTGGCCACGGGCGCATTCGAAATCCATGTCTTGGCGCCGTTGAGCTTGTAGCCACCGGACAATTTCTCCGCACGCGTGACCATCGAGCCCGGATCGGAGCCGTGATCGGGTTCGGTCAGGCCAAAGCAGCCGATGATCTCGCCGGTCGCCAGCTTGGGCAGATATTTGCGACGCTGCGCCTCGGTGCCGTAGGCATAAATTGGATACATCACCAGTGAGGACTGCACCGACATCGACGAACGGTAGCCGGAATCCACGCGCTCCAGCTCGCGCGTGATAAGTCCGTAGGAAACATAGCCCAGGCCCGCGCCGCCGTACTCCTCCGGAATGGTCGGGCCGAGCAGGCCGAGCTTGCCCATCTCCGGCAGAAGGCCAGGATCGTATTTCTCGTCGCGGAAAGCTTCGACGACGCGCGGCATCAGATAGCTCTGGGCGAAGCCACGCGTACTGTTGCGCACCATGCGCTCTTCCTCGGTCAGTTCACTTTCCAGATCGAGCGGATCTTCCCACACGAATGCCGTGTCCTTGAGCATCGCGGGTATACCGCCGCGCTTTTCGGCCGGTTGCGACATTAGGCCTCCTCGGAATTTCTGGGCCACATTATAGACCGGCACGGCATTGAGTAGCCAACGCCGATGTATGGCCATCCAGCGGGTTTCGGTCGACGGACGGGGCCGCTACTGCCCCAGACGCCCTAGATGGCGCTTGTACGGCTCGCCTGGCCGTCCTCATTCGCGACGGGCACAAGGTCAGCTGAACCACTAAGTTCAGACAGCTTTCTTGCCGTCTCCACAATCATATCCATTCGGCGCTGAAGTTTGGTTTTCAGGTCGGGAATGTTCACTTTGTCAGTGACACGATAGGCATTGCCGACGCGCTCAACGTAGCCGTGTTTCACCATTTCCTGTAGCCGGCGTACGACTATAACGCGTGGCAGTTTCAGAGCATGCGCTATTCTGCCTGCGCTCACGGGCGAGCACATCACCGTACGTAGAAACACGTAGATGCCGATCGTCCGGAAGGTTGCACTATCGTTGTGGGCGGCAAACGCCTCGCCGTAGTCTTCGGTCATGCTGCGTATAAGGCCGAGATAAAGGCGGCACATCAGCATCCGCTCTCGCGCCAATTCGATGCGGGGCGGCGGCCGATAGTCCTGCACTAAAACAAAGTCAGGCTCATGCGCGTCCGCATGTTCCACGCCTTGTATCTGCTGCCCTTTGTGAATTTGCATGTGCGTCAACTCCGCCCCAAGCGCAAACGCTCTGGCAGATCAGCGCCGACGGTCACACCAACTGTGCAAAAGCCGGAAGGCAAATTCGAGTTGGACCGAGGTCCAATACGACCATCGTTGCATCCTTGGGATGCAAACGGCATTTGGAATCAGCAGGTTCGACTAGGTCGATCTGCCGGAAATAACCATCAACTGAACGCGAGCGAGCCCGGAAGATCCAATCGCCTTGGCACCGGCCGGCGTGAGATCGATGATACGGCCCTTGATGTATGGGCCGCGATCATTGATGCGAACAATCACGGATCGGCCGGTCGTGAGGTTGGTGACTTTGACCTTCGTCCCAAATGGCAGCGTACGATGAGCTGCGGTAAGCGCGTGCGCATGGGCATACTCGCCATTAGCTGTCGGTTCACCGCTATACACCGAAGCAATTCCGGATTCTGTAGATGCCAAAAGTGGCGACGGAAGTGAAGTTACGAGCAGCAGATTAACGACGCAAAAAGCTACGCGACACCGAGTGACCATTCTTTCGCTCATGTTGGAGAAAAATCGCCGGCTGCGATGCAAGACCGGAGCGGGTGTTTTCTATGAGCGATGCGTGCGAACGTCTTGCGAGAATCTGCCAAATGCTTGTTAAGAAATGCCAGCCTCGGGCTTTGATTGGAGCTGGTTAAAGGCCCATGTTTTTTCTGACGTGCAAAGAACCCCGCCGATTGCCGGCGGGGTTCTCACAACAGATGAGTCAGGGCTGGCAGCCGAATGACTATGCTGCGGTTAGTGCCGCTAGCTTGACTCTCAAAGCGTCGATCGTCGGCTTGATAACATCAGCAACGCCTGGGATCGCCAGAACCCGGTCGAACAATTGGTTGAGGGTGGACATTACCGGATTGACCAGCCCGGCGATGACCGTCCTCTGACTTGTCGACAATTGGCCAAGCACACCGGTCACTCTGTCCAGCTGAGCCGTTGCCTCCCGCAACCGAGGCAAGGCTGCCTGAGCGGACGCAGGATCGGTTATACTGGTGAGAGTAGTACGCAGGCCGGCAATGGTGTCCGTGACTTGCTTGCCGACGTTCATACCGGCAACGGTGATGTCCTGTGCGGTCGTCACGCCTTGCTGAACAACCTGTTCGCCAGGTCTGGCCAGCAAATAAAGAAGCAGCGCTGCGATAGCGAGCGCAGGAATGGCCCATATCAGCCAGTTGGTCGAAGACGCTGCCGCCTGGGCCGAGCGTCGCGTATCGTCGGCGGTTCGAGCCACTGCGGCCGCTGCCGCGCGGGCAGCTTCGCTGCCCGCCGCTGTGGTCCGCCTTACGGTATCGCCCAACGGTTCGAGCAGCTCGGTTCCGCCGAGCAGCCTGCTGAGGCCCGACGGCAGTGCCGCACCGATATTGTCTTTCTGGTTCGCGAGAAGATTCGCAATGCTGCCGGCATCGACGCGACCCCCTTGCTGTTGAGCGATGGCGCCCATAACGACCGGCGCAAGCACTCCAAGCAGGGAGCTACTCGCGCCCGTTTGTAATCCGGAGTACTTGCCGACGGCATTTGCGAGCGCACTTTGATCGCGATCGCCGAGAAGTGACGAAAGCATCTGTGACCCGCGGTCGACGAGAGCGGAGTTCTCTCCTCCGCCAAGCATGCTTGCAAACTTGTCGAGCACGCCGCTCTCCTGCTTTGCGGCATTTGCGAGTTTTTGCGGTCCACCGGGCCGCGCCGCAACCCCGGTGAGCGCAGCCAGTAACGCCGGCACTGCTGCGTCAGCGGCGGTTGCTGCGTCGCTACGACCAATGCCCAACGTGTTGGCGATGCGTCCGATCGTGTCAGGTGTCAGAAATTGCATGATGAGCGTTACGAGGTTCGTGGCCATGTCTTCTGCTCCCGAGTTAGCGATCCTCCTCCCGCTTCTTGTCCGGGTGAATCTCTGCGCCGGCGATGCGCAAGTCGAGATGGACCTTGGACCCACAATCAACTCGGTAACTGAGCACCACGAGTTCGGTTTGATTCGAACAAAGAAAAAATAAAACCTCGCCAGCGAGCAGCGGGGTTTTGCAAAAAATTTTGTCGACGATCAGATCGCTATCTTCAAATCCTTGGCAGCGCGAAACGAGACTTTTTTGCTCGCATTGAGCTTGATTGCTTCGCCGGTCATCGGATTGCGTCCCATGCGCACGGCGGATTCAACCACAGGTTCCTGCGGGTAACGCCACGGGCCGCGGGACCTATTGCCCGTGGGAAGCCGCTATACTCACGAGTGGCCGTTGCTGGTTAACGACGTTTCGTCTATTTAAAAACCCACGCGCGCCCGTAGCTCAGCTGGATAGAGCGTTGCCCTCCGAAGGCAAAGGTCGGACGTTCGAATCGTCTCGGGCGCGCCAGCTATTTCCACCGTTCGTCGCTATTCCACCCTGATGTTCGCCATCTGAACCACCTTTGCCCATTTCGGGATATCGGTCCGAATGCGCCGGGCAAATTCGGTGGGCGTGCTCGCAATCTTCTCGAATCCAAGCGCCAACATCTTCTCCGCCACCTCGGGTTCGGCCATCGCTTTGTCGATCGCACGGTGAAGCATGGCGATAATCGGCTCCGGCGTACCCGCAGGCGCGAGCACGCCCTGCATCGTGTCAGATTCCTGGTCGGGTAGGCCAGCTTCCGCCAATGTCGGGACATCCGGCAGTGCCGGTGAGCGGTTTCCCGTGGTGACTGCCAGGGCACGCAATTTGCCCTCCTTTGCGTGCGGCACCACCGGCGTAAGCACCACGAATGCAATGGGCGTATGCCCGGCGAGAACGGATTGAACGGCAGGCGCCGAGCCGTTGAAGGGCACTGATACGAGGTCGAGATTCTGCGAGTGTTTGAACATCTCGCCCCCAAGCTGGGACGTGGTCCCGATGCCCGGATGCGCGATGCTGTACTTGCCGGGGTTGGAGCGGAGAAACGCAATCAGTTCCTTGACGGTGGTCGCTGGAATAGACGGGTTGATCACCAGCACATTCGGTGAAGCGGCGGCGAGCGTCACCGGCGCAAAGTCCTTGGTCGGGTCATACGGAATTTTCGTGTAGAGACTTGGATTAACGACGAAGCTCGTACTCACGATAGTGAGCGCGTGGCCATCGGGAGCGGCTCGGGCGCCCGCGCCCATTCCAAGGTTGCCGCCGGCCCCGGGCTGGTTCTCGACATAGAACTGCTGACCAAGCGCACGGGAAAGACTGAGTGCGATCAGTCGCGCGAAGACATCGGTCGGGCCACCGGCGGCAAACGGGACGATCACGCGCACCGGTTTTGCCGGATAGGCTTGCGCCCTCGCCGTTCCCGCAATCGGTAAGCCGGCGGCACATGCTGCGAGCCACAACAGGCGGCGGCGTTGAATGTCCATGGCATTTCCTCCGTCGGTCCAAGGCGGATGCTGTCTGCGCACTCAAATGATGTGAAATGAGGTCGCGGAATGGAACTATGTTATGTCACACCAAAACGCGGCCGTTGTCATCCAAACGGATGAGGGTCTGATACCTTGAAACGTCACAGCGACGTCCACAGTTAAGCTCGCGAGGATGAGCGCCATGAAACTACCCGGACCCGACCATCCAATCACCATCACTCGTAATAGTAAGCGTGTGCGCGTTAGTTTCGCGGGCCGCGTCATTGCCGACACGAAAAACGCGTTAACGCTGAAAGAGGCGAGCTACAAACCCGCGCTCTATATTCCGCGCGCGGACACGGAAATGACCTTGCTCGCGACCACCGATCATCGCACACATTGCCCGTACAAAGGCAGCGCCAGCTATTTCACGATTTCAGTCGATGGCCGCAGCGCCGAAAATGCCGTGTGGTCTTACGAGCAGCCCTATCCTGCAATGGCCGAGATTAAGGAGCATCTCGCCTTCTATCCAGATCGCGTCGACAAGATCGAGGAAATGTGACGGTCAATGCAGACGAGGGCCTTTGAGGAATTTCGCGCGATCGGACGAATTCACCCGTACATCGAAGGTCACGCCTTCACGGTAAAGCGTGAGTGGCACTTCGACGCCGGCGCGGCCCAGCGACCAGACTTTGCGATAAAAACTGGCAAGGGTGGAAACGCGGTCGCCCTTCACAGCCACGACGACGTCGCCGGTCTTGATCTCGGCACGCGCGGCCGGGCCTTTGGGGGCTATTCCCACCACCACGATCTTGTCCTCGATTTCGGTCGAGTAAAGCCCTAGCCATGGGCGCACAGGCCTGTTCACCCGGCCGAACTTACGCAGATCTTCAAGCACCGGCGGGAGGAGATCGATCGGCACGACCATGTTGAGATGCTCGTTCTTGCCGTTGCGCGCGCGCTCGAGCTGCAGCGATCCAATGCCGATCAGTTTTCCTTCGGCGGAGATCAACGCCGTGCCGCCCCAATTGGGGTGCGCCGGATACGTGAAGATCGCTTCCTCGAGCACATATTCCCAGTAACCCGCAAATTCCTGCTTCGCGGCGATGCGCCCGGCAAGCGAGCGCGTGCGGCCACCGGCTCCGCCGACCACAATCCGCTCGCCAATGTCGGCGCCGCTCGAAGAACCGGTCTCGAGCGCGGGCAGATCTATCTTGCCAAGCGCCTGTACCAGGCCAAATCCGGTTTCTTGGTCAAAACCGAGCGCGTGCCCCTGCACAACCCGTCCATCGCCGAGATGCAGCCAAACCGTTTCAGCCTCGGTGATCAGATAGCCAATGGTGAGAACGAGCCCGTCATCGATCAGCACGCCATTGCCGGCGCGCTCGACGCCGAGGGTATCGGCGGTAAAGGCATCGGGTGGGACAATCGAATGCAGGCCAACCACTGACGACAGCGCGCGCTCGAGATCGTAGGAGTAGTCCTCTCCACGCGGCTGCACCGCTTGCGGCACTTTCCATTCGATCAACGAGGCCATCGGCATGCTCCTCGGGTCTATCTCCTATCATACGCCGGATCACGCCGGCGAAAAGACGGCTCTCACATGTTAGTGTGACTCCTCAGACCCATGATCCCGCTCTCAATCCTCGACCTGTCACCCGTCTCCGCCGGCTCCTCGGCCGCGCAGGCCCTGCGCAATTCACTCGATCTTGCGCGGCTCGCTGATAATCTCGAATTCACCCGATACTGGCTAGCTGAACACCACAACCTGCCGGCGATCGCGAGCTCCGCACCCGACATCATGATCGGACAGATCGCCGCGGTGACAAAACACATGCGAATTGGATCAGGTGGCGTGATGTTGCCCAATCATGCGCCGCTGATGGTTGCCGAGCGCTTCAAGGTGCTTGAGGCCCTTTACCCCGGGCGGATCGATCTCGGCCTTGGTCGCGCGCCCGGCTCCGATCCAGCGACGTCCTACGCGTTGCGTCGCCGGCAGGGGATCAGCGAGGAGGACGACTTTCTTGAGCGTTTTAACGAACTGATGCTGCTTGAAACGCGCGGCTTCCCGTCTGGACATCCGTTTCACAACGTGCGGGCAATGCCATCCGATGTGGCACTGCCGCCAATCTACCTTCTGGGCTCATCCGACTACAGCGCGCAGCTGGCGGGTCACATCGGCGCCGCGTTTTCATTCGCGCATCATTTTGCAAATTTCGATGCAGCCGAAGCCATGCGACTCTATCGCGACAACTTCAAGCCTTCAGGCTCGCACGAAAAACCTTATGCAATTCTGGCAACGCATGTGGTGTGCGCAGACACTGATGAAGAGGCCGAGCGGCTCGCCGCCACCGTCGATCTGAATTTCGTGGGCCGCGCTAAGGGCGAATACCAGCCGCTGGCCTCGCCGGAAGATGCCGCGCGCTACGAATACACGCCGGTCGACAAGGCGCGCATCGCGCAGAATCGCACGCGCCTTTCAGTCGGCTCTCCCGGCACAGTGAAAGCGCGGCTTTTGCCATTGATCGAAGCTACCAAGGCCGACGAGTTGATGGTGACCACGATGATCTTCGATCACACCGCGCGGAAACGCTCGTATGAGCTGCTGGCGAAGGCATTCAAATAACGGTAAAACCGCCACGGTTTTCGTTCGATAAAAATTACGGGAGGTAACGTTGGGTAAGCAGTTCACTTTGACCACCACCGACAAGCATTCGTTGGGCGCCTACCGCGCCGATCCGGCGGGCGCGCCCAAAGGCGGAATGGTGGTGGTGCAAGAAATTTTCGGGGTCAATCATCATATTCGAGCGGTCTGCGATCGGCTTGCCGCGCTCGGTTACGTCGCAATCGCACCGGCCGTGTTCGACCGCTTCGTGCGCAATTTCGAAAGCGGATACACGCCGGACGAGATCGCCCATGCGCGCAGTTATCTTGGCAATCTCAACTGGGATCACATGATGGCCGATATCGCGGCCGCCCAGGGCGATCTTAAGGGCACAGGACCACTTGGCGTCGTTGGCTTCTGCATGGGAGGCACCGCGGCATTTCTCGCCGCCTGCCGCATTCCCGGGTTCTCGGCGGCCGTTGCTTTCTACGGCGGCATGATCGGCAAGTTTGCCGACGAGAAGCCGAGGTGCCCGATGCAGATGCACTTCGGCGAGAAGGACGATAGCATCCCAATGGACGTGGTCGAATCTATCAAGAAGAAACAGGCGCAGGCCGAGATCTACACCTACCCGGATGCGCCCCATGGCTTCTATTGCGACGAGCGTGCGAGTTACCGCAAGGAAGCCGGTGATCTCGCCTGGAAGCGCACGCAGGAATTCTTGTCAAAGCACATGAAGAAGTAATTCAACGCCAAGCGAACGTTTCTTCGGGTGGTGGCCGGGCATGCGTCCGGCCATTCACGTTTCAGAACCACCGTTCCTTGAGCAGAAGGCGCCGGCATTGCCGGCGTAGGGCCAATTAGGTTGTCGCGCCTTGCGTCAGCTTTGCGCCGGTCCCGATCGGACAAGCGATGCCGGTCCCACCCAGCCCGCAATAGCCGAACGGATTCTTGACCAGATACTGCTGGTGATAGTCCTCGGCGAAATAGAATTCCGGCGCGTCCAGGATCTCGGTGGTGATGGCGCCGTACCGCTTTTTCTTCAACTCCTGCTCGTACATGGCCTTCGACGCTTCGGCTGCCTTTTTCTGAGCGGACGTAAAGGTGTAGATGCCTGAACGATACTGGGTGCCGACATCGTTACCCTGTCGCATGCCCTGCGTCGGATCGTGATTT
>Ga0126382_10000705_pt1 | contig 13085 bp, 10 predicted proteins | sample PanSoiMetPlot_30_FD_92548 | JGI IMG/M metagenome (GOLD analysis project Ga0126382, IMG submission 92548) | Tropical forest soil microbial communities from Panama - MetaG Plot_30 | ecosystem: Environmental > Terrestrial > Soil > Tropical forest > Bulk soil | place: Panama | collected 2016-02-17 | reverse complement strand
TCGCAATCGCCAAATCCTTCCTTCCGAGAAAAAGCGCGAAAGACGACACCTGAAGATCGTAGTAGGTTCCGTGATTGTTCTTCGCTGCAGCTTCGTCGCGCCCGTTCTTACTGGTGAGCATCCATTGCAAAAAGCTGGAAAACCACTGCTCTAGATTTTTCTGATCCAATTCGTTCCAGGCCCTTGAGCCGGCGAGCAGTCCTATCGCATCAACAAGGCGCGTCATCCCGCGCGTCTCGATCAATCCAATCCCGCGGCCGGTGTTCACTCCCGGTATGAACTGAGCATACTCGAGATTCGGGTTCATTCGCGTGGCCGGATCGACGAACCAGACTCGCAATAGCTCTGCTGCTTTCGCGGCGAACTTTTCATCTCCGTCGAAGAAGTACGCAAGCGCCAACGTCTCGACCGCAGAGACCATGCGATCCATACTCTGATGATCAGAAATCTTGTTGATCTCCGGATTGCGTTCGCCGTCGCGCCGGATGTAAGGCAGGTGATCCGCAGTCTTAGGATTAGGCCAGAAGTATGGGGCCTGGCTCATGTAGTCATGCTTGCTGCCACTCGGAGGCGTTGCCTGCTTGCTCATTACCGATTGTGGCTCAATCGCCAGAGCCTTTTGCGCATCACGACGCAGGCGCTCCAGGGCAAGCTCGAGGATTTTGTCGCCTTTCCGAATCGCGGCCCTGGCCGCAAGAAGGCGATTCCCATCGAGCAGGAAGACGCGAAGCTGATTCGGCGGCGCGACTTGGGCCGCGGTGCTTGTGCCAGAGATTGGCGCCAATATGCCCGAGATAAGCAAGCAGACGTGAAGTTTTCTTGTTCCCTTGAGCTTTTGGTTGTTCATTAGTAGTTCGTCCTTCAAGCTACGGTTTGAATTCTTCGCCTACTCGCTACAAATTACAACTTTCGCCTGAAGTCTTGTTGCTGAGATGGTTCATACTTAGCCTACTACACCCAGCCGGCTTTTGCCCTCCGTAAATCCCACAGCTGCGTGCGCGTGATATTGCCAACGTGATGGCAATCACAAGTGCGCGTGACTGCGGTGATAGCACATTGGGTGCAGAGCTTCATATAGTTGATCGACTGAGCCGAAGACCTGGTTCACCTCAGGGTAAGTAGAAAACGTGGCCTGACTATGAGCGGATTAAAGTATCGTACTGTTGTACCCGACGTCGAGTTTTGGAAAGCTATGATACCCTGCCAGGCGGCGTGTCCCATTCACACCGACGCCGGAAAATACGTCCAACTCATTGCGGAAGGTAAAGATCGGGAGTCGTATCTCACCGCGCGAGGAGGCTCATGGTACACTGCAAGCATTGCAGTGCTTAACATTGCTTACAGAGAGAACTTTCAACCGGAGGTGGCTGCGCCGTATCTTGGCTTCAGGATCGTAGCCCGCCCGCTGCCGTGAATGTGAGGAACTGATTAACGCTTTCCTTCCAGGTTCGCCCATTCACCCGACTGGATGAAGCTCGCCCAATAAAAGGGATGCTGGAGCTTTGGATCTTTCAGCATCCGAAGCTGCACCATCCGCAGAGCTTCGCTTCGGCCGGCTCCAGATCTAAGAGCTTCATAATAACGTACCATCAACTGGCTTGTTCCAGTATCGCTCACCGGCCAGAGGCTGATCATCTGACTTTCAGAACCTGCGAGGATCAGCGCCCTTCGCAGACCATACACTCCGTCGCCGCTTACAACCTTGCCGATGCCGGTGTCGCAGGCAGACAGCACGACAAGTTTAGTCCCCCACAAATCGAGGCCCGCCGCTTCCAGCGCGGTGAGAATACCGTCATTGCCGTCTTTGCCGATCCCGCTGTTGGCTCCTGCGAGACCTAGTCCAGAGCGCAGCAATGGATTCACAAGGCTGGCTGGGTCATTCTCACCCTTAGCGCCTGCACCGACACGTTTGATTTTTACGATTCGAGTCTTTTCCTTGTCATCACCGGCTTGAACCTGAGTGAGATCATCGAGGAAGAATCCGTGCGTTGCGATGTGCAGGATCGAGGGCCGATCAGCAGCTTTTAGCGCGGCCTCGGTTGCTTGTCCTTTTGTTAGCACCGTTGCATCGGTGAAGAGTCGCTTCAACTGACTCGCTTCCTGCTCTGTGGCTTTCAGAGGGCTGAAGTAGAGCTGATCGAGCTCATTGCCTCTCTCGGCAGCGGACACGGTGTTCTTTCTTTCTCCAAACTCAGGGTCGGCAATGATCATTTTCGAAGGCTTACCGTTGACTTTGGTCTGCAATCGAAGCAGGTCGCGTCCGCTCGATAAATACGTGAATGAGTAGCGCCCGACCAGATAATGGTTGTGCTCGTCAACAAGAGCCGCGAAGGGGATAAGGTTCAGAGCTCCATCGGGTGAGATAAGGACTCGGCGAGTTTGCCCGAGGAGTCTGCGAATGGGTTGCATAACCAGAGAATCGACTTCTCTCGCCAATCTCTTAACATTCTGGCTTCGTTTGTTCCGAAGTGCGCTGCGGAAGGCGTTAATCTTGTCGTCAATCTGTTGCGCATCACCGAGTTCGACCCACGAGGGATCACCCTTGGCGCGAAGCAAATAAGCGACATATCTCGGCTTGCCGAACCGGTCCTCTTTCTTCGCAGCTTTAGCGTTGATGGGGCGATATACCGCGAACTCGACCAGTGCAGCATTGTGGGGGACCGCTTTTTGGACATTTTCAAAGCTGATGGGTGTAAGTCGGGCGCGAAACTCGAGACTGCGCTCGCTAATCTGACTTTCAAGATTCTCGGATTCTTGTTCGAGGGTCTTTAGAGTGGTTTTGTATGCCTCGGCCTCTTTAGGACCGTTGGCTCGTAGAGTTAGCGCCGAAAGCTCTGAACGCGCACTGGCAAGCTGATCAAGGAGTTTCCGGTCATCGGCCGAGGCGCGCCGTCGAAGCGTTGATATCGAGTTGGTCATTGCGTCAATGGCGCGACCTTTCCGCCGTAAAATCATGGACAACGCGCCGCGAAGAGCATCAGAATTATCGGGAGCCGAGTTGACGTGCAATGAAATTGCCAAATCAGTGTCCTCTGCATATATGTTCAGGTAAGCAAGCTTTTGGCGTTGGGACCCGGAAACAAGGTTACGAACGAGCTCGGTTTCGACACAATCGTTATTACGTATGCTGTAACGAATCGCATTTGTAGTGTCCCCATTTGCCAAATAAGCCAATGTAAGATTGCTTAGCGAGGTGGCGATCAGCGGGTGCGTTACTCCAAACGCCTTCTCATTTAGAGCAAGCGCCCGTTGGCTATACGAAATAGCTTTTTCGTAGTCGCCGCGTCGTTGATGGACCACTGAGAGATTGTTAAGCACAATTGCCAGCTTCTCACTATCCGGGCCGAACTTCTTTTCAAGAGTTGCAAGAGCACGTTCTAAGAGCGGCTCCGCTTTATTGATTTCGCCTTGTGTGATGTAAAGCAGTGCGAGATTACCCAGTGAAGTGGCGACCTCTGGGTGATCCGGTCCGTAGACTTTCTCAGAGATCTCAACCGCGCGCTTATGAAGCGGCTCTGCTTTATCGTAGTTACCCATAGCCCGGTAGAGTAAGGCCAGATCGTTGACGGAAGTGGCCACCTCGGGGTTGGTTGCTCCAAATAATCGTTCTCGAATTGCCAACGCGCGCAGGTATAGCGGCTCCGCTTTCTCCAGATCGCCCTTTGTTCTATAAAGGCCGGCGAGATTGTCGAGCGCGTTGGCAACGTCGCGATGATTGCTCCCCTGGGTCTTCTCCAGAATGGTGAGAGCGCGAGTGAAGAGCGGTTCCGCTTTTGTATAGTCACCTTCGTCGGTGTACAGCCTCCCAAGTGGAATCAGAGTATTTGCTACAAAAGGATGTTGACCGCCCAGGACCTTCTCTCGAATTTCGAGGGAGCGGATGTAAAGGGGCTCTGCTTTCGCATAATCACATTTTGTCTCATGAAGATTGGCAAGACTGATTAGCGATTCGGCGACGTAAAGATGGTTGGGTCCAAGCGCTTTTTCTCGAATCGTCAGTGCTTGTTGGTAGCTCAACTCTGCTTTCGCATAGTCACCGGTACTTTTATAAACATCCGCTAGATTGTTTAGAGAATTGGCGACATACGGGTTTTGTTCACCGAATGCCACCTTTCGAATCTCCACTGCTCGAACCAGACACTGCTCTGCTTTTGAGTAATCACCTTTCATGCGGTAAAGCTGTGCTATGTTGTTGAGCGAATTCGCAACCAATGGGTGATTTGGCCCAAGCGCTCTCTCTCGGACTTTCAGCGACTCCTGGTAGAAACTTTCCGCTTTCGCGTAGTCGCCAGTGTCGTGATACACCATCGCAATGCCGTTGAGCGAACTGGCAACGACCGGATCATCTCGGCCAAGAAACTTTTCTCTTATAGACAAGCCGCGGTTGGCTAGAGAGAGGGCTTCCGCATACTTGGCCTTAACTCTAAGGTTCTCCGCCTCGGACTCGATCAGCGTGGCTTCTAACAGCGCTCGTGCCCTCTCAACAGCCACTCGATCTTCGTTCGTGGCTTTTCTAACCTCGGCTACTCGGATCTCATAACGTCCTGGCCGGGCGTTACCCTCCAGCGATTTCACCTTAAACCGATAGATGCCACTTGACTCCGTTATGAGCTGCACCGGTTCGGGCCCTTCCGTTCCGTTGGGGCTATCTACCTTAAACAATTCCTTACCGTCAGGAGTTAAAACGGTAACCTCGACGTCAATCCCTCGCTGCTCGACTACTGCATCAAGATATTGTCCGGATTCGATGGCGATAGAATAAAGATGCTCCTCCCCGCCTTTCATCTCCCGCTCTACTCCCCGACCGACTTCGAGCGCGCGTATATCCGACTGCTTCGTTTCGGTCGCGGCTTTCTGAGTGGACCGGCTCTTCGTGTTACTGGCGAGCACCGAGCCTGCGTTGAAGCCGGTCACCGCCACTATCACAACACCGATCCTCACACTCCTGGCATTAAACCATTCTCGCATACGTTCTCTCCCACCGCGGACATCTCCGCAGAAGTCGAATCTGTACTGAAATACTTTCTTCTTCTTAGCGAGCTAACGGTGAATCAGCTTCAGAGCATACACAAGCACATCTCCCTGGCCGTGGAGGCTCATTCGTTTGTTCGCCGTGTCAGGGGTCACCTGGATTTTGGTGGCCGATTCCTCTCTAAGGAGCTTGCTGACAGATTCGGCCATGCCCGGTTCCTTGATCTCACCCTGGTCACTCGCGTTTCCCCAGAGGCGCACTGATTTCTCGAGTTCATCGATTGCTTTTGACGACCATACTATCCAAACCTTCTCGGTTCCCGTTCGCCTGTCGAAGCTGCACTCCGACGTTGCCACTGCGATATTCGCTTTGACTTCGGATGACTGGCCGTTTCCTTCAGGTGACGGGAAGATTACGTTGTACTTGCCAGGCGACTCTTCATTTATCATGTAGACGTGCCCGTCATTGTCACTTGTGACGAAGAACCGAATCAGATCTCCGCTGTTGAAATAAGTCTCGCCGGCAATGCCTCCGGTGAGCTCTATGGGTTCGCCGAATGGTTTTTTGTTACGATAGGGCTCCAAGACGCCCCAGTAGCTCAGATTACGAACTTGTTTGGCATCGCTTACTGCAGGCTGGCCTGCATCCGCCTCGCTTACGTGGGCTTTGTTTCCAATTCTGTACCACCAGCCGAAGCCCGCGAGCGCCACCACCAAACCTGCGATCGCAAAAATAACAGGCCGTCGCCGAGTTTTTTCACGAGTCTGTCTTGCCGCATTCGTCGTCCCAGAGGATGCGACGCGATTCGATTCAACTGGAACGGTCAATGCTGATCGCAATTTCGACGGGAGATCTGAGTTGCCTGCATTGGCAGTGTGAAGATTGAAGAGATGTACCGATGCATTGTTCGTCACCGGATGCTCACCAATATCGTCCAAATGCGCTTTCCATTCGCTGAACTGTGACACAACGTCCGCTATGCTTTGGGACAAAAGAATGTGCCCGCTGTCGCCGTAATCCATAACACGCTTAGCCAGATTCAGTCCGCCGCCCGCAACGTTCCGATTGGAATTGATGTCGTTGATCCGGTAGACCGGCCCGGCATTTATTCCCATTCTCAGTTCGATGTGCGGATACTGCTTCAACGCGAGCGAGGACTGGACCGCGCATTGCACCGGTGCGATGGGATCACCGAAGAATGCCAGAGCCATCCCATCATCCGTTGGAAGGCTGATTAAGCGATCCGTCGATATCGCCTTTCGAAAGGCCTTGGTTTCTTTTACGAGATACTGAAAATCCTCGAGGCATCGCGTCTGAACATCAATCGGTAATGTCGAGTAGCCGACAATATCCATGAAAAGGACGTAGGCCATTTCGAACGTCCTTGAAGACTGGTCGGTCTGCGCGAGAGTATCTGTTCGCTCACCTTGCAATAAGGCGTGAGCTAGTTCATGACCGAACTCATCGGCCCGTTGAAATCGTTTTGCCGGGTTGTAACTGAGCGCTTTAAGTATCGCCTCGTCCGCCGAGACGGAAATCGTTGGCCGAAGATCCCTTGCTTTGACGCGAACCCCCGCAGCTTGCAGCTCAACCAGACGTTGTGCCGCAATAAGACGAGAACCTTCCTCTGTATTGAACGGCAATCGTCCCGTGATGACTTCGTAGGCGATCAGCCCCATCGCATAAATATCGCTGAGTCTCGTAGCCTTGCCGGAAAGCTGTTCCGGCGCCATATACCGGATGCTTCCCGCCGCTATGGTTGATCGTGTCTTCTCATCAAGGGAGTCTTTAACGATCGAAATGCCGAAGTCGATCACTTTGACTAGTTCTTCATTCTCCTCGCCGGTCTGTTGTAGGCAGAGCAGTATGTTCTCGGGTTTGAGGTCGCGGTGGTATACGCCGGCGTCGTGTGCAGCGCTTATTGCCTGACCAAGCCTGCTAATGAAGTTCGCCACGCGACGAAGTTCGCCCAAGCCAACCTCCGGCTGGATTTGAGAGCGCAACGTGGTACCTTCGACGAACTCCATCGCGATGTACGGTCGGCCGTCAGGCATTTCTCCGGAGGTTACTAATTTGACTATTCCCGGGTGATCGATCCTGCTCAAAGCTTTTACCTCTTCCCTGAAATGGCGTTCGACCCACTGTTTTTCGTTAGGGTCGGGTTGCTCGAGCAAAGCCTTGATCACCACCGGCCTGTTCTGACTGAGTCTGTCATTCGCAAGATAGGCGACGCCGATTCCACCTCTCCCGATCTCACTAATGATTTCGAATCGATTGTCTATGAGAGCTGCCGACAGCGGGCGAGAGGCCGCGTCCTTCAAAGGAAGTGTTCTTGCGTTTTCCAGGCTCACTGGCTGCGATGCGCCGCCGAGGCCAGTCGGCGCTTCCTGCAAAGTAGGATCCTCTCCGGAGCCGATCCTGTTCTTTCCGTCAGGCATGGGTCTGATATACGCTGTAGTCAATTACGTATGGGAATTGGAACCGTAATGACTATTGAGTCTCCCTTTTTGCGAGCAACGTGGTAGATGGACTGAGGTTCCGGGTCGTGATCGGTCAACACCTCGTTATCGCCGGTGCCGGCTTTCTTTTCCAATCTGGTGATGCTTGTTCCCAGGGTCGCCATGTTCTCAAACTTCCAAATGCGCGCATGCCGATCGCTCAGTAGCCGCTCAAAGAGCGCAGGTTCCACTCTTCGCTTTTCCTCTTGTTCCGCCAGAGGTGGTAGCTCCTCGATCATAGATGGGCTGAGCAGAATCGCAAAAACTTCGGCGACCTTCTTGCGTCCCGATTCGGCGAGGCTCGCAATCTCAAAGCAGTCTTGCTGGTTGGGGAAGTAGACCAGTTTGCCGGAGCGCGCTTTGGCATTACGGGCGAGGTCCCCTTTAGTGGGGTACACCAGATACGGTTCGCTAAGACTGCCATCAATGTAACGCTCCTGATTCACTATGTAGATGAAGCATTCGAACGGTACCTCAATGCTCAATCGAAACTTTTCTCCATCAGCCCATGTTGCCTCCGAGTGCGCGCGTTCGGGGATCGCCTTCTCAAGCTCTACCGGTTTACCCTTAACGCGTTTCACGATTCTTGTGGGCTCAACGACGGCAGGATCGTCGATCTTTCTCACTTCGCGTAAGCGCCAGAACGTGACGCCAACGTCCACGCCTTCGGCAACTATGGAATTGTCGGTTGAAGCAGGAACGTAATTGATTCCCGCCATTTTTGTTGGTCGATTTGAACGAGGTCTACCGCCCGCGATCTTGTTATGCAATTGCTTGGCGTACTCCACGGGTTTCAGCCCGCGAGTATCATCAGTCTCTTGCGATATTCTTAGAGGTTGATTAGCGAGGCTCAGCGAGATAATAACCAAGCTCACAAGCATTAGTGAGGACATATGCTTTGAAGCCCTTCCCGTGGTGAAGAGAGTTCGGTACTCCCTTTTATTCGGTATTGCCTTTTATTTTACGGAGATGCGTCGCGAGGATAGCTCAGAATCAAGGTGCTTGCAAATGATGCTTTCGGTTGGTTGCAGCGATAACGCGCGATACTGTCTACCTGTCAGTTTACAAGAGAATGTCGACAGATTGGTTAACCGCAATTCTGGACCAGGTCTAAGACTGCCAGTACGACCGATTCTGAATGGTGCCCAGGATCTCACTACTCAATGAGGTTTGTGCAAGGACTTAGTAACCGCTGGAGGGACGGCGTTCGACGCCTCCTGGCTTATGAAGTGGGCGATTAAAGAAGGCAAATAGCTCATCTATTACAATGAAACTCTTACATAATGCGAAGACATTACATAATGCGACATTACATAATGCGAAGACTCGATTTATCAGCATTTGTCTGTTAGCATATTAACTTAGTTCAGCAGATTGAATGCTGCTGTCGATTGTTTTTTGGAGCCTACCGCCGCTGTCTGTTTGGAGAGTGTTTGACTCTGTTTTTTTCATCCTCTTTCCCGCAAAGCCTCGGAAGTTCCACATAACCAGTTTTTAGGAGAACTATGAGTAAGAGAATTTACGTCGGAAATCTGTCGTATAAAACGACGGAAGGAGATCTCACCAACTTATTTGAGCAGGTCGGTCAGGTCAATTCAGTCAATGTTGTTACGGACCGGGATACCGGCCGCTCCAAGGGCTTTGCTTTTGTCGAAATGGGAACCGAGGATGCCGATAACGCGATTACCCAATTCAATGGAACCGAGGTAAACGGACGCACGCTGACGGTCAACGAAGCGCGGCCGCGCCAGGAGCGCCCAGCAAGTCGCGGCGGATACGGCGGCGGATACGGAAACCGTTACTGAGTCCGATCAATCACAGAGTGGGGCCCACGGATGGGATCTGCAATGTCCCGTCCGTGTGCCGTTTAGTCATCAGCTGCTCGGAAACGATTGCACGGAAATAGCTGCGAAGAAGACTCCAGCCAATCTAAACCTTTCAGCACAATATTCCAGGAAACACTACGGCAATGAATACAAAAACAGTCGCCGGAGTGCACCAAAAGAGAGATTCATGAGTTTAAACAGATTTAGCAAGCTGGGCCTGTATGCGCCGCTTGCAGATGCGCTAGAGAAGCTAGGCATCACCACTCCAACGGAGATTCAAACGAAGGCGATACCGCACGCGCTTGCGGGACGAGACCTTATGGCGACCGCGGAGACTGGTTCGGGCAAGACGCTGGCCTTTCTCCTTCCAATGATTCAACGGCTCAGCCGTCCAGGCGCAACCCGTGCGCTTGTGTTGGCGCCGACGCGAGAGCTTGCTCTTCAGATCGAGGCGAACGCGAAAACCTATGGCGCTGCGGCCCGGCTCCGTACAGCTGCGGTAGTAGGCGGGCAGAGCCTCCAAAAGCAAACACGGGCGCTGCGCAGCGGCGTCGATATCCTCGTGGCGACGCCTGGCCGCTTGAACGATTTGATCGAGCGAGCCTCGGTCCAACTCAAGACGATTGACGTGCTGGTGCTTGACGAGGCGGATCGAATGCTCGATATGGGTTTTCTGCCGCAGGTCAGGCGCATCATCAAACATCTTCCGAAAGCTCGTCAGACAATGTTATTGACTGCGACGCTTTCCAGAGAAGTCGAACGCTTAGCCCAGGAGTTGTTAAGACTACGCGAGAGTTGAAGCATCGCGATCGGCTACGACTGTCGCTACTCTCACTCAAAAAGCCTTCGCGGTGCTCTCACACGCAAAGACGCCTATGCTGCTTGCGCTGCTCAGAGAGCACGTCGATGAGACGTTTTTGGTCTTCACCCAAACGAGACGCGGGGCCGACCACGTTTCACGGATCCTCGATGCAAATAAGCATCCCGTGGTAACTTTGCACTCCGATCGCACCCAGGCGCAGCGGAACGCCGCGTTGGCCAGTTTTCGTACCGGGCGCGTTCGCGTGCTTGTAGCTACCGATGTTGCCGCTCGCGGCATTGATGTGGATGACATATCGTTTGTAGTTAATTACGAAGTGCCCGCGACCGCCGACGACTACATTCATCGCGTTGGACGAACTGCGAGAGCGGGCCGAGCCGGCGCGGCGCTGACGCTTGTAAGTCCGGAAGAGGAGTCTGCACTGGCGACCATCGAACGGCTTGCTGGAATTAGGCTCGAGCGGTCGACGTTGAATGGATTTACCGATGGCAGGTCGGAGGAGCAGGTCAGACTCACAAGCGAGATCGGCCGATTGCGTTCGTCGCCAACCCGTTCTTTCAGGGCGACTAGAGCATAGCCCCAGAGCTTTGCTTGGTTCGCAGTCTTTCAAGTCAATTCCGTTAGACTCTAAGCACGCGTTGCGCAAGGCAGCAGGTGCGATGCGTGGGAACGAGGTGACATCATTCCAAGAGAAGATATGATCCCGATCGATGGAACTGTAGTTGAATGTATGGGAAACACTACATTCAAGGTGAGGGTAGGTGAGGGTCACGAAGTGTTGGCCCATTTGTCTGGCAAAATGCGAAAGAATTACATCAAGGTTCTGACAGGTGACAGGGTGACTGTGGAATTGTCCCCGTACGACCTGACAAAGGGACGTGTGACCTTTCGCCATCGAAGCTAGACCGCGACAGGCATCACTCCTGGCTCTCACCTTGACCAAGGGGGTTGCGTGGTATAGGTTGTTGCATCTGCATAAATGTAGAGATTCAAGCGGTCTAAGTGGTAGCCGTCTTGACTCCACTAAAATACCACTTGGTGGAGTCGCCCGATGCCAACACGAGTCAATCCCCCCGCAGATACTCCGCGAAGTCCCAGGCGTAGACTCTGGTTTGGTCTTCGCTATGTTCAAAACGTCAAAACCAAGGTGCCGAGGCAAGACCAAGGCACCACGATGCAATAATACAGAGCCGGTACGGCTTACTAGTTCAATAGCACTTATCGAAGACAGGAGTAGACAGTGAGATCAACGAAGCTTGCCGATCAGCAGCCGTGGACGAGGCCCTGGTGGCAATACTCCGAGGGAAACGGACCGGTCCTTTTTTACATAGTTACCGTGCACTTGCTTGCGTTAATCGGATTGATTTTATTCCCGCTGCCGAATTGGCGCGTGCTTATAGCGGCTCTGAGCGTCGCATCGATCGGCGGCCTCGGAACTTCGGTCTGCTACCACAGATCGCTTTCGCACCGGTCGCTGCGTCTGAACCGCGTGGTAGAGAACATTCTGATATTCTTCACGATTTTCAACGCATCTGGTGAGCCGATGACGTGGGTAGCGAACCATCGGCATCACCACGCAAAAGCGGACACAGCGGAAGATGTGTCCAGCCCCCGCCACGGGGGCTTCTGGTGGGCACATATCAGGTGGGTATACCAATGGTCAGGCTCGGAGGTTCGACGCTGGTGCCCGGATTTGGACCGCCCTCGCTACAGAGTGTGGCGGCGCGCGCAGATTCCGATCATCGTTGTTTCAGTTGGCCTCTGGCTCGTTTTGGGCTGGGAGGCGTTTTTCTGGATTGGCGCGATCAGACTGGTATACTCGCTGCACTTTCAAATGTTCGTCAACAGCTTGCTTCATATGACTCCGGGACTCCCGGATGGTGCGGATTCTAGTCGTAACATCTGGTGGCTTGGCCCTCTACAACTGGGCGCGTGGGGCGAGAACTGGCACAAGAATCATCACGCGGATGCAAATGCTGCGCGGTTCGGACGCAGGTGGTGGCAGATAGACGTCGGCTGGTATGCGATCGCAGTGCTCAAAGCTTTAAGGCTTGCAAGCGACGTCCGCGTGCCTAGAGACAAGCTCAACTTTGACTCGCGTCGGGCTAAAGCGGCCTCCGCCGGTGTTTCGACGGTGAGCAATCGCTGAAAGCTATGGAAACAGCAATGAGTACCCTCGATCAAAAGTTAATTCAGACTATTCTGGGCGAGATCGACAGCCATCTGAGAAATGGGATTCTGCCTGTCCACAATGGTCATCTAAAGAAGCTTTCTGATGACACCGACGTGCTCGAACATCTGTTAATGCTGAAGGAGCAGGGACTCATTAGTGGCGACCTGGTAACCAGGGGCGCCAATAGTGCGCCCTACCGGATGACGAACATACGGCTGACATACCTGGGTATCAAAGTGCTCCGGTCGTAGCTTTGAGTATGTCAGTAAGATCGGGGTTTCGATGCTCCCGAGATGATGACCTCGCCGATTTTTACAAGGGAAACTTATCTGGTCGATCCAGAGTATCGCGACGGTAAAATTAGCAAGCTCGCACAAGAAATGGGCTTCGAGTTGCCCGGTACGACTCTACCACCAGAGGCGCAGTTCTATTACCTGATTTCCAAACCGAATGTGCTTGGTCCGCACATCGCCTCTTAGATCGGCAGTCCGTGTATCCGCATTGCAAACATAGGTGTGATAGTAGACTTCTCGCATCGGATGGTTCAGAATCGTAAACGGAAGATCAAAGACAGGTTCTTTCACATCATACGCGTATTGCTACGTACCACGATTTGAATATTCATATATTCCGCTGGAGTAGTAGCGGAATAGAACTCGATTCCGTGATGTGCTGCGTCTCAGAGGCAAGCATACTAGTGGACTGTAACAGCGTCATCGCTAGTGACAATTCGGTTTGAGGCATCGGTGTATTTCCATTTGATTGGTTGCGATGCCTCGTTGTAGTAACGGATGTA
>Ga0126382_10000703_pt1 | contig 13134 bp, 6 predicted proteins | sample PanSoiMetPlot_30_FD_92548 | JGI IMG/M metagenome (GOLD analysis project Ga0126382, IMG submission 92548) | Tropical forest soil microbial communities from Panama - MetaG Plot_30 | ecosystem: Environmental > Terrestrial > Soil > Tropical forest > Bulk soil | place: Panama | collected 2016-02-17 | reverse complement strand
GTGTGCTTCGCTCTTAGGATCAAAGAGAGGGACATTCGGCTGGATCCGATCGAACATGAAAGTTGGTGCTGGGTGTCTTACGAACAAGCAATGGAGCTGCTGTATTGGGAGAGTAATAAACGCGCTCTAACCGGCGCCGGCGCATTGGACATCGATTCTCAGGTTCGAGAGGTAAGAAACAAATAGAGACCGCCTGCACCGAACAGCAGATTAGGACCCCAGGCTGAAAGCATCGGAGGCAATATTTCATAGCGACCCATCTGCTCAAATAATCCTGTTAGCCCCCAGTAGGCCAATCCAATCGCAATGCCGATCGCTACGCCGTAAAGCGCGCCCCGTTTGCCTACCGAAAAAGAAAACGGTAAGCCGACCATCACCATTACCATGCAGGTCAATGGGAACGCGATCTTGCTCTGCAACGCTATCCGCAAATCAAGCACATCGAAACCCGAATGGGACAAATCGGCGATCGCTCGACGTAACTCCGAAAGCGTCATCGATGAAGAGCCAACCGTTTCTTTTTTGAAATACTCAGGATGCTCCGCCAGGCTGAATCTTCGTTCAGTAAAAGATTGGTACGAGATCGGATGATCGGCTTCGAAGCGCCGCTCCCAACCTTTTTCAAGGACCCATTCCTCGGCTGTTGAATCCCACCACGCCCTTCGCGCATACAATCGGCGTGTTATGCCGAACGGGTTTCTGGAGAGATCTAGTACATTGAGCCGGGCAAACGAATTGGTAGTAGGAGTGAAATACGCGTAATTGAAAATACGCGAGTCGCTTCCGAAAATCCATTTGTTGGTTGTTTGATAGAACGTCTGGGGAGGTTCTTGACCTTTTCTTATCAGGTATCGAAGGCTGTTCTGACGGCGATTGGTGAAAGGCAGGATGTAGTCCTGGTTTACGAACACAAAACCCGAGAGAAGAATCGATGCAGCCAGGGCAGGCGCAGCGAGTCTGAAGATTGACTGGCCGGATGCTTTTAACGCTACCACCTGGCTCGTCTTGTGAAGAATCCCAAAGGTAATCATCACTGCCACGAGCGCGGCCATCGGAGCAACCGAATTTACTATCCAGGGAAGCAGGAAGACCAAATAGTTTATGACTACTGCCCAATCGGTATTGTTACGAGTTATGTAATCGAGTAACTGAAACAACGTGATGATCAGAATCAACGCGGAAAAACCGCCGACGATGAATATAAAGAAACGGGTGAGGTCAGACAGGACCAGTCTATCCATCAACTGCGGAATCCTGATTGAAACAGAGCGTCTACCTGCGGATTGAATCGGCAAAACTTCGGAACGGATTGGTCCTGACGAATTGGACGCTGTGTAAACCGATTTCGGCTGTAGCTCCTCCGTCCGATTGTACTTTTGGGGAGTTCCTTGATTCTCTCGCGACGGAAACGCATGTCGGAGGCTACTGAGCGCTGAGAGAGGATCCCACCCCGGTTGCCTCTGAGCGATTATCACCGCGATGCCTAACACTGCCAGCGCGAGGTTTGCCAGCCATATTCCCAACCAAACGGGCAGCGTGCCGGCGATCGCAGCATGCTGGCCCCACAAAGCCAGGAGGTAGTAGACGATTGTGATGGCCAGTCCAAGCAACAAACCGAACGAGCGGCCTGTCCGGACATTGGTGATTCCGAAGCTAACCCCGATTAACCCAAACACAACACACGCCGCAGGCAGCGCCAACCTCTTATGGATCTCCGCACGCCATTCGCGCTCTTCGCTCGCCGCAGGAGTGTAGGAGGTAAGATCGCCCCAGGTCATTTCTTCGACCTGGCGTGCGTCGCGATCTATTCCTGTAGCTTCGCTGTTCTTTTCTTCAGAAACCTCGAAGCCGTATACCCACTCGTCGGAACGGGCTACTGTGTACGGTGGTGGTTGGTCAGAATTGTTTTTCTTCTTATCCTTCTCCTTCTGTTTGTCGCCTGGTACCTGTTGGTCTGCTGAGGCTGAAGGTGCAACAGTGTTTGAAACAGGCTCTGGAGGCGCGTTCTGCGTCAGTGGCTGATCAGTGTTGTCCGGTTGCCCTGTATCAGTCTGGTGCAATGCAACGCGTTGTAGATGAAGCTCCGGCATCTCCGAGCGCTCTCCCTGCTGCAGCGCTCCTGATGTCGCGGTTAGAATTTTCATCTGTCCCGACCCGTTGCCCAGATCTACCAGAAATATGTTGTGCCAAAGGTTCCTGGCGCGATCAATATCCTCGATGTACAGAACCTTTTGCGGAATACTCTCCTCAAACACCCTGGGCTTGATCTCCGCGTTTAAGCCTTGAAAAACGAGAGACTGATTTGCTTTTAGCTCCGTAAGATCTCGTATTGAACGGGGAAGAAGAGTTGACGTGATGTACACCATAGCGGCGCCGAACAGTGCAGAGAGAAGAAGCACCGGCATGAGCATGCGGGCGCGACTGGTTCCACTCGCGCCGAGCGCCACTATTTCGCTGTCGCCTGATAGTCTACCAAGGCCTACAAGAGTTCCTATCAGTAGCGAGATTGGCAGGGTGAAAACTAGAATGCCCGGGATTAAGGCTGACATTACGCGCCAGAGCGTTTCCATTGGAAGGCCATTTCTCGAGGCAACAACCAGGAGTTCCGAAAAACGGCTTGCTTCCTGGGCAAAGATAATGGCTGTGAGTAGGAGTAGACCGAGGAGAACATAAGGAACTACTTCGCGGATCAAATAACGGTCTAGCAAGCGCAACATCGGGTGGAGTCTAACACGCGGTCATGGGGGCATCAAGGAAATAGGTCCTGCAGCACGCACAGAGTGTCTCGATTGATGAGGTGGGATAGCGTAGAGAAGAACGAACCGCGGCCGCAGTACGTTCAAACCGAATAGTCGCAAAAAACCTGCCCGGGTAGGTGAGGGCGACGAATCCGCCGCCTTCCCACCAGAGCGGCGTAAACGCGCGCCAAAGGCAACCCGAGCAGGAAACGAAGGCCCAGTCCCCGACGTTTGCTGAGCCCCAATCCAGAAATCCAAATCGATCGAGACTGAGGTCGCATCCGAGGAGGCGCGGAGGGGGGATAGTGAGGGGGGCGCAGAGGATCCTATCTCTGCGTTCCTCTGGGACCCTCCGCGCCTCGCCAGGGACGGCGGACGTGAGTCAGAAGGATACTCACGAATCAATATGAAGAGTCCTAATTTTCTTGCTCTCCATATGTGTCCGTCAGTTAGAAGTTAGTTGGTGGTTGTTGACGGATTCTTGAACTAACCTTGAAGATTTACTTAATCAGTGCCTCATACTTTGCAATCGTTGCCGGAAGCGGGTCTACGCCCAGCTCACGACGAAGCATCTTGCGCAAGCCGTCGAATTGGTCGATCGCGGCCGCACGATTGCCGCCTCTGACGTATGCTTCCATTACCAGACAATGGACGTCCTCCTGATACTGATCGCGCGCCAGCAGCACTTGCCCGTAACGAATGACGAACTCGTAATCCTGGCGTTCAACGTAAAAGCAGATCAGATCCTTAAGAGCCTCCAGATAAAGATCCCGGTAGTAACTCTGGAGTTCCTCGGTCCAGTTATAATAAAGCTCCTCGAGAAAATCGCCGCGATAAAGCTTAATTGCTTCCGCAAGCAGTCGGGCTGACTCATTCGGGTTGCCAGTTCGCCGAGCGTCGCGTGCTTTCCCCAGCAGGCTTTCAAATTGTTCGGTATCCATCTGATAGCGATACTGAGGATTCAACAAATAGGCGCCTTCGCGATACAGGACAAAATCCTTTTTCATTACCTGCTCGCTGTTAAGGGCCTTTCTAAGATGAGAAATCGTAGGATGGAAATTCCTCGCCACGGTCTCCGAATCTGCATCAGACCAGAAGAGATCTACCAAAGTTTCTTTTGGCGCGCGATGATTTCGTCGGGAACACAGATAGCAAAATATATGAAGAGCCTTTGATAGGCGCCATGCTTCTTTTTTCATTCCTGATGGGTCGCGAAAGACCTCGACAGGTCCAAGCATATTTATCGCAAGATCATACGCGGGCGGCTCGATTAACTTTTGACCGGCTGCCGTTTCGGCACCCAGGCTGCTCGCGACCGATACTTCTGTCTGCTGAGCCAGTGACGGAAGGATCGTCTTAAGGTAATCAGCTGCTGGCGCGTTTTTGATTGCGGCTTGAAAGAGATCTGGAGCCGAGATGGCCTTCGACGACAGCAGATATGAATAGTCGAATCTGAGTGATAGATCGATGGCGCGAGAGAGTTGCGCGACTGCGTCTGCCGTTTTGCCTAAGTTCCAGTAAAGCATTGCCAGTGAAAGCTTAGCTCGAGCCTCGTTGTAATGAAGCCCATTGTCACACGCAATAGCTGCTGCCTCGCGTAACGCCGTTTCGGCCTCCACCGATCTCTCACAAGTCAGAAAAATTTGACCACGCTTTATCAAAGCGGTGGAGCGCGCGGAAGCGGACCCGCTTGCTCGAGCTCGGTAGTATTCATTCGAATCCCGTTCGGCAGCAGCTGTATCGCCCATTCGCAAAAAGAGCGTCGCCCGCTCATCCAGCAATTCCCGATCGGTCAACAGGACGCCGGCGGCTCGATATGCGCGTGATGCTTCGTCGTAGAATTCAAGAGCGCGCCGGTAATCGCCGCGTTCGCGGTATAGGCTACCGAAGGCTTCGAGCGTCTCTCCTGCCGCCGTGTTGAGGTTGAACATTTGACATCGATCGATCGCGATTTCGAGGTGTCTTTCTGCGTCATCGAGCTTTCCTTGAACAATCTTTAACCTCGCTATGTTCAGATGTGCGATAGCCTCCTGGTGAAAGGGAACTCGATGGTTTGTCGATTCTTCGGGTCGATCCTCGATCATCTGGCTCAAACATCGAAGAGCCTGATTGAAATCACCCTCCATCGAGTACGGCAGTCCTAAATTGTGGAGCACGATTCGTGCAAACCGGTTGTCACCGGCTTTACGTGCTTCCTCGAGAGCTGACTGCCAGCTCTCGATCGCGTGCGCAGAGCCGCCGGCCGAGTCAAGCGAACAAAGCCCTAAGAGGTTGAAGCACCTCGCTCGGAGGGCGTGTCGATCCGGAGCCAGGTTGATCGCAGAAGTAGCAAGTGACGCGGCGAGCTCACAATCGCCACCAAAACGGGCGATCGATGCCTGACCACGCAAGGCTTCCGCTTCAATGCCGGCATCACCGGTTGCTCGCGCCCTCCGTCCAGTTTCGGCGTATAGACGGAGGGCTGTGGAATGGTCACCTTCGATCAATGCGACATCCGCGCGAGTGATCGATGCGCGCGGCCACTCTTCGCGAGAATCCTCTGGCAGCTTATCAAAGGTGCGTTTGATTGTTTCAAACCGACCTGATTCCACGAGCTCCGACCCGTGACTGGCGAGTAGTTCCGCGACTTGGCCTGAGTCAGCGGCCTCCGCAAGATGATGAACGGCGAGATCCCACCGGTTAGCTCCCGCGAAGTGCCGGGCGCACTCTTTATGCAAGCGCCTGACGTCGTCAGCTCCAAGAGCGCTCGTTATCCACCGATTGAGAAAACTTCGAAAGAGAGGGTGCAGCCGGTATTCTTCATCGGCGCCAGGTGCATAGGTCTGCGAAATGAAAACATTGCGCCGGGCGAGCAAGCGCAACTGGTTCGCACAATTGCTTATGGCAAGCGCAGCCTCGCAGATCTCTGGATCGATTCGATCGAGAAGAGAGAGCTTGCCGAGCATCAATCGCGTCTGTTCTGGTTCGGCCTGCAACACCTCTTCAGCAAAGTAGTCGAAGATGTCCAGCTCTGATTGTTTAAATGCTGATGCCAGCCATTGTTGCGTGTTTGAGTTTGGTGCGGAGTCCTGGTTGTTGCTCTGTGCGGATTGATCCAGCGATTGCTGGATCAATTGCAACCCGGTGACCCAACCATCGGTCTTCTCGTAGAACTGGTGAACCTGATCGGGAGCGAGCGGCTGCCGGAACGTCTCGGCAAATAACTTCTGAACCTCCAGAGGCGTAAACAAGAGATCATTGCGATCTACAACTCCGATCAGCCCTTTGCTCTTCAGTCTGGTAACTGACAGATTGGGCATTGTTCGGCTGGTTATCACAATGTGCAAAACATCTGGTATGTACTGAAAGATTCGGTCCACTGCGGCCGCAATCGGTTCACTGGAGTCAACCTGGTGATAATCGTCAATGACCACGATGGTCTTCTGGTCTATATGTTCAACTACTTCGCTGATGAACACGTCGACTAAGTGATCTGTCTTCGAAGCAAGATTTTCGGTCTCGTCGATGAACCTCAACACAACCTCTCCGAAAGTTGGTTGAAGCTGCCGGATACCGTGCGTTAGATAACCAAAGAAAATCGCCAGGTCCACATCGGTCGGATCGATTTGATACCAAACAAACGGCAGTTCCGAGGAGCGCACAAACTCGGCAACAAGAGTGGTTTTTCCACAACCGGCGTCCGCGCATACGATCGTTGCTGGTTGATCGAGAAATCCTCGAATCCGCTCGACGAGGCGTGGACGAGCCAGCACCCGGCGTCCCAACCTGGGCGGCAACAGCTTAGTCTTGAGAAAAAAGTGCGGCAGCATATCTAAAACCGAGATCGCCAGGATCCACTCACGAGTCTCTTGTACATAGGCAAAGAAAGTTCATAATTACGAGCTTTGCGCCATATGTTCGCCGGTATCCAGCGCCAGGCTTAGCCAGGCGGATGAGATGGAATATATTTTACATAAATCAAACAAGATCGGGTGAAAAGACTGCTCCGATCGAGCAAAGTAACTATAGTCGAAGCGTTCTGCGAGTCGAAGGAACTCGGAGAAAGCCTCACGTCCGCGTTCAAAATCGCGCGCGGACAGCACACGCGCTCGCAGATAGCAGCTTATTGCCAGATAGTAATTACATTGTAATCGTCGGAATAATGGCTCGCTTGCGTCAATTTCGAGAAGAGCGGTCGGATCGCTACTCTCCACGAGCACACGAGCGCACATTTGCCTGGCTAATGCCAATTCAATCTCACGCTGATTCTGTTCCCTATCGGAGATCATCGGCTCTATAAAATCGAGCGCTCGATCTAAGTCGCCCCTGTATAGCTCCAACAAAGCGCGTTCGTAATAGAGATCAGTTTTTATCGGATCGACCCCAACGGTACGATATTCCTCGAGCGCAGCGCAGTAAATCTTCTCGGCTTTTTCAAATTGGCGTTCCTCACGGGCGATGTTGCCCCAAGCTTCAATAATGCGACTTACAAATCCGCGTAGATTGAAAAGACGTGCGAGTTCGTCGGCGTTAGTCAAGTCGCTCTCAGCCAGCGCAAGGTGTCCCAGGGCAGTGTGAACAGTAGCCCGGTTCAAATATAGAAGCACTGAATCAGGATGCAGAGAACGCCGCGTGCCGGAGTCGCCTGAAATCGGACCGCGCGAAAAGCACCTCAATGCGGCATGAAAGTCTCCCTCCATGAAAGACGGAAGTGCAAGATTATGAGAGATTGATTTGACCAGCCGAATGTCACCGACCTCGTGTGCCAACCGCAAGGCTTGTTCCATCAACGCATTTGCTTCGGCGTAACGACCTTCAAAGACTCGAATTGCTCCCTCCACGTTCTTGATCTGGGCTTCTATGTCTGATTGATTTGAGACCTTGCCGGTTGCAATACAGTCCGCGGCTGCTTCCGAATATGCCAAGGCCGAAGTGAAGTCGTGGCGGCGGACCGCAGAGTGTGCCAGACCCGCAAGAGCCGCTGCTTCCGCAGCTTGATCGTTCAAGAGTCGCGCGCCATTGAGTGCCGCTCGGAATGAATCGTCGGCGCCGGAAGGGTTGCCTTCGATGATCCTCACCTGTCCGATTATGTTATGGAGCTGAGGATACCTTTCGAGTGTTTCGAGTCCGAAGCGCGGCAAGCATGAACTTACGGTTTGAGTAAGACCTCCCGCAAGCAGGGCGCGCTCGGCAGAAACCAAGGTGGTCGCCGCGGTTGATTCCTCTCCAGCCTCGAAAAAGTGCTCTAAAGCCAGCCCCCAATTCTCTCTCCTTGCATAATATTCTCCGAGGCGTATATGGATTTCGGACAACTGTTCCTCGGTGACCTCGAACTTCAGCTGTTTCCGCAGGAAGTCTCGAAAAAGCGGGTGATAAGTATAGACATCGCTTTCTCCCGCATGACGGCTAAGGAAGACATTCTCTCTTAGAATTATTTGAAGCTCCTCAGTTGAGACGCTTAATCCGAGCGCTTCGTTTAGGACGTCGGTTGTCAGATGGTCAGGCAACGACGACCTTATGAGGAACTCGCGTCTTCTTTGAGGTTCGGCATTCCAAACACACCGAGCGAAGTACTCAAATATCTCTGTTTGAGAATGAGTGATTATCTCTTCGATCTCCTGCTGCTTTAGAGACTGATCGTAGCTCAGCGCCTTGCGAATAATTTGAAGGCCTGCTACCCACCCTTGAGTCCATCCAAGCAGTCTGTCGATGGACTCTGGATCGTCGAAGGTATTCTGAAACAGCTCGGTCGCTTCGCTTCGGGTAAAGGCAAGAGCGCGGTCCTCGATTTGATCCAGGGTTTGTTTGCTTCGCAAACGCGAAAACGTAAATCCGGGGGCGACGCGTGCCAGCAAAACAAAATGCACGTTGTTTGGCAGCAGCTGCAGAAGTCGATGGATTACCGAGGCACACCAATCGGTCGCGAAGAGATGATGCAAATTGTCGAGTACTATTGCGAACTGGGGGTCGGCCGATTCTGCAAGTTCATACAAAAATAAATCGACCAGTTGATCAGATGTCGAGCCGCTGCCCGATCGGAGCAAATCGAGAGTGCTCTGTCCAAAGGTGGGAATAGCGTGACGTATCGCTGCTACCAGGTAGCTAAAGAAAACTGCGATGTCCCCGTCTGCCGCATCAACTTCGTACCAAACTCCTGGAATGCTGATGCTATTTAGAAACTCCGCGGCTAGCGTTGTTTTGCCCCAGCCGGGCCCGGCGCAAACAAAGCTGGCACTCATTCCAAGGTTGTTGCGAAGCCGATTAACAAGCCTGTCACGCTTTATTAGATTCGCGCTCAGGGAAGGAGCCTGAACTTTGCTTTCTACAAGCTTGATCATGGCAGAAAAAAAACGCGGCGTCCCTCCCCAGAAAAACGCCGCGCTTTCCTAAAACGGCTGCTCGCTTGAGCGCCTCGCAGTCCGGGGTTCTCCCCCTGACGCAATTACAACCTATCAGACGCTAGTTGAAAAAAACTTGAACTCGCCTGGATCTTGTCCATTCGAACAGCGACGCGATTCCTCTTGATAGACATCAGCCTCAAAAGTCATCGGGTACCACGTCGATACAGTTTCCGGATTTCGGATGCAGACAAGAGGGAGAAGGACGTTCCTCTTGTCGATAAATATCTTTGGGCAAAACATCTCAGCTCCCACTTCCTCGACCACCTGGAACCGATAGCCGAACGCGTACTTGGTCAGCACTTTTCGGGCGCACTTACCTGGCAGCTTGTTGTAATGCCACGCCTGAGACAGCAAGCTCGAAACGCGTGATCGATTCATTCGGCCTGAACATACCAGAGGCTGCCCGCATCAGATTTCGCGAAATTGCGAGACTCACATAGCCTCGAGCAGCTATCGGGATCTGATTCCAATCGACAAGCCCGGGATTGATTGAACTCGCGGCTTGTGCATCTGTGTCCAATCCCAATGCCTTTACGATTGCAACGGCCACGTTTGCCCGAGAAACCGATGCCTGTGGGTAGAAGTTGGTTCCTGCGCTTCCCAGAAGGTCGCCAAACGGAGAATTAGTCACGCTCTCAATGAAGATTGCGTTTGAGTCGTTGGGCTCATCTGAAAAGGACGGCACATCGGCCAAATACTGTGGAACACGAGCGCCAGCTCCCAGCATCGCAACACGCGCGACGTCTAAACGTGTTGCCGGTGATCCACCGGAGAAATCAGCCGACGAAGTAGTCAAGAGACCGGTACGCAGAGCTCGCTTAACCAACGCTCTGTCTGAAGGGGAAAGTTGGCTAAGTCCGGAAACCGAATAGCTGGCGTGGAAAGTCTCAACTGCCATGACTAACTGCTGAGCCGAACCAAAAAGAAAGCCGTTGTTTGCAATCGAAATAGTCCAGTTTCCTGATGGCGGATCATTAATTGTAAAACCTGTTTTCTTAAACGCAGGCATCGCGAGTAAACCTGGATCAGGCAACGAGATGGTTCCACCGGGTCCAGTCAAAGTTGCTCTAAGATTATTGAGAAGGGAACCGTTTGGAATCCATCCGATCTCGACAGTTGCAAACAGGGCATCAGGAGGAATGTTAAATGTACGAGAGTACGTCGAGCCGGGCGCAACCGACCCAATGAACTGCGAGATTGGGTCTCGGGAGTAGGTCACCCGAGTATTGTTGATGCTGGTCCGAAAAGCCCCGTACGGTTTACCAAGTCCAGCTTTCCGTACGGCTGCATATGTGTTCAGGTAGCCGGCTCCCACTTCATAGGAAGAGTAACCAAGCATCGGAGTCGCCGTCTGTTGGAGAATCTGCTTGATCTGATCGACTGTAAGATCAGGAGTAGCCTGCAACATTAAGGCTATTGTGCCCGCGACGTGCGGCGCCGCGAAGCTCGTACCGGAGCTGCAGGTGTAGCGAGGAATATAAGGTAGCGGAATGGTTCTGAGATCGTTGTCAGGCGAGGCGAGGCCCGCACTCAGCCCTGAGGTCCCCACGACGTTTATTCCACTTGCTCGACTGGAAACGACCGACTCCCCAGGTGCGATCAATGTCGGATGGAACATCCCATAACCCGCCGCTCCACGCGACGAGAAGCTGGACAACGAACCACTCTTCGTGCCCGAGCCGACACCGATTACCCAATCTGCAACGGAATAGGGATTAAGCGAATTGGGTTCGCTTCCGCGATTACCGGCAGAAAAAACCACCGAGATGCCAGCGTCATGCATGATGCTTGTCGCGACATTCACAGGATCATTGGCGTCAAACAGCCCGCTAATCCCAAAGCTGCAATTCACGACACGAATGTTAAGCGCATCCTTGTGTGACAAAATGTAGTCAATTCCTGAAAGGACGAAAAACAAGCTCGCGTCACCGCACGATACTCCCAGCAAGTTGGTGCCGGGCGCCATACCACCGTAGTACCCATCACTTGCCGCACCGGTACCAGCAATCACGCCGGCCACGAATGTACCGTGACCCAGCGTTAAGTCAGTAGCGGGCAGACCCTCGATCACTTGAGGATACAGAAACGCAGGGGAACTACCTTGAAGATCAGCTACCTTAACGTTTTGAACAACGTGTGTTCCATAAGTGAGGTCTGGATGAGTTGCGTCGATCCCGGTATCAAGCACCGCCACAGTTACACCTCGGCCTGACAGTGGAGCGTTGCCGTTTCGCTGCGTAAGAACCGGATCCGAAACAACGCTCGTTTGGCCGGTGATTATCCTGGTATCGTGAGTAAGGAACTCAATAGTTTTGTTCGAGTAAATCGTTCTCACGGAGCTTAGTCGAGAGATCGCCGCAATTTGTGATCTGGTGGCGTTGATCAGCGCGATAGGGAGATTATGATAGATCGTACCTCCAACCACGCCCGCCGAACGAAGCGCATTGAAGTCGTCGGCGGTAGGCATTTGATGGAAGATCACAAACACGTTGACTGCACTCGAATCTGGAAGCGCGTTCAAGAGCCAGGCAAGTTCGGGATCGAAGCTGCGAAGTCCGGCAGCTTCAGCTCCAGTCAGAACGACTCCTTCGGCTCCAGTGTAGGTTAACGCTTCAGCGCCGGTCAGCACGACTCCCTCAGCACCGGTTAGAACAACGCCTTCAGCACCTGTCAGCACGACTCCCTCGGCCCCGGTGAGTACGACTCCCTCCGCGCCTGTAAGGACAACGCCTTCCGCGCCTGTAAGAACTACACCCTCTCCCGCTATGAAAGAAATTCCTGCAAACGCATTGGTGGCGAGATGAACTATTAGAAGAGCTGAGACGAGAAGCACCAAGGTTGGGGAGTGCGCTTTTCTCATTCGTCCTGTCGGCCGCTATCTGTTGTATTTACGATGCTTCTATTAAAAAATAGCGATTTGTCGACTCCCTTATTATTTAACAACGTACTTGAAAAAACCTTGAACGACTCTTGATAGCGTTGAGCACTATCCGCCCCACAAGTCCGCCTCAATGCAAATGTGCAGCCAAGAACCTTGGATTTTGACAGGTCAAATTTTGACACATCAATCCCCAGCTCTGGTTCAAGAAGAAAGTGGCTTGGATAAGTTGGTTATCGCCTTCGGTTTACGTACGCAGACGGTACATCTCGTGGTCTATGGTGCATTGGGTTTCTGATTGGCGTACGGTATACTCAGTCAGTAGTAGAATGAAGTATATGTCAAAGCGCAACAGGCACGCCGGGAAATTCCATCTTTCTCTTCTCGTCTCTCTTCTCCTGGCTGCTGCCGCCTATTCCCAGAGCGGACGTAAGCCGGTCGCGGGATCCCAACCCGATAAGGATGATTCCATCAAGTTACGAGCCGAAGAGGTTCTTCTCAATGTCACAGTTACGGATCCATATGGTCATCAGGCTACGGAACTTACTAAGAATGAGTTCATCATTGCAGAGGACGGGCAGCGACAGGACATTGCAAGTTTTGTGATTAGCAGCGTCCCCGTGAACGTGGTGCTAATGCTGGACGCCTCAGGATCGGTCATCTCTGAGATAAACTCATTGAGAGACGCCGCCACCCATTTTGTTAGTCAGCTGAGTCCCGAAGATAAGACATCAGTTATAGAGTTCCATACAAATGTCGAGTTGATTCAAGATTGGACCAACAAAGTTGATGACGTTAAGCATGCGCTTGCCTGGCGTTTCAAGCCTGGGATGGTTCAAAACAAACGGGGCGGGTTTGACTATGGAAGCACCGCGCTGTATGACGCACTTTTTTCTGCAGCAGATGAACAGCTGGCAAAAGTGGAGGGGCGTCGTGCAATCATACTCTTAACCGACGGCGACGACACATCTAGCAAAGTGACCTATGAACAGGCGGTTACCTCGATCGTAAAATCTGGCTGTGCCGTTTACGTGATCAGTAAGGCGCGGGCTTTCATTAATGAGCTCGATAAATATCGAGGCAGAGCTAATCGTGTATTTGGAGGCGGAACTGCTCAACAGGCAGACATGATTGTCGG
>Ga0126382_10000702_pt1 | contig 13134 bp, 10 predicted proteins | sample PanSoiMetPlot_30_FD_92548 | JGI IMG/M metagenome (GOLD analysis project Ga0126382, IMG submission 92548) | Tropical forest soil microbial communities from Panama - MetaG Plot_30 | ecosystem: Environmental > Terrestrial > Soil > Tropical forest > Bulk soil | place: Panama | collected 2016-02-17 | reverse complement strand
CGAACAACAATATGTTCGGTCGAATTGGCTCCCGAGCAAACCGGCCTCGGTCTTCCTTTGTCGGTGAGGCATGGTGCTCCGAAGACAGCCAGCGGGGGCAAATTGATGCAACGGATCACCATCACGTTCGACGACGCACTTGCGGAGGAGATCGACAAGCTCGTGAAGCAACGCGGCTACCAGAACCGATCCGAAGCCGTGCGCGACCTGGTGCGGGTCGGCATCGTTGAAACGCACCCTGAGCAAAGGACCGCTGAGTGCGTGGCGAGCGTGATCTACGTCTACGACCAGCGAACACGCGAATTGCCGAAGCGATTGGCCAACGCCTATCAGCAACATCACGATCTCTCGGTGGCAACCATGCGCATTGCCCTCGACGACGACACCTCCATGGACGTAACCGTTCTCAAGGGCAAGACTTCAGAGGTCAAACCTCTCGCCGAGCAGATCATCGCCGAGCGCGGCGTTCGGCATGGCCGGGTCGTCATCATCCCGGCCGAGATCAAGAGTGTGCATCACAGCCACGGCAACCGCCAGCCACGTGCACACGAGCACATCCGAGTACGCTGAGCCCGTGGCGTGCTGTCAGGAGGGTGTTGCTACCGCGGTCCGCCACGCGGCACCGGGATGGTCCAGGAGCAAGCAGCTACACTCGCCTGGATCAGTGAGCCCAACGACCTCCCCTGGAACTCCCCCTAAGCGGGGATGATGTCGCCCTCGCTGCGAAATGTCCCCTCAGGAACCGCCATTCCACAACCACACCAGTGGACATTCTCCCCACTGAGCGCCGGTGTTTCTCCCGATTTCATCCCTCGTACTCGTCGGGTTCTGTGGCGAGACAAGGATCGCATCAAAGGAGCCGGACGATGAAGTTCTTCATCGGAGCGCTGCTGGTTTCCGCCGTGAGCGGAGCCGCTCCCGTCTTGGCACAGGAGACGCTCGACACCCGCATCGGCAAGCTCACCTTCGAGAGCGGCTACGCGTCAAAGGAGACGGTGCAGAAGCTCTACGACGAGATGGACTTCCAGCGGGCGGCCCAGGCGTACATCTGGGGCATCCCGGCGGTCGGGCTTGCCGAATGGCGGCTGGCTCATCGCGACATTTTCAAGGCGAAGAACGGCGAGATGCTGTCGTATCTCGACTTCAAGGAGAAGCTGGGCATTCTCACGCCGAACTACACGACCCCGTACATCGTCACGTTGGCCGATCTCCAAGAGAGTGGACCCATTGTCGTCGAGCTCCCCCGTGGCTTGATGGCAGGCATGATCATGGATGCATGGCAACGTGTCCTGGCAGACCTTGGCGTCGTCGGTCCCGACAAGGGCAACGGAGGCAAGTACCTGATCCTGCCGCCTGGGCACGAGATGGTGAAGCCCGAAGGCTACTACGTTGTCCAGTCCCCTGGCCGGACCGTGTTCGCAGGTGTCAGGCTTCTCGATGCCGACAAGGAGAAGGCGATCCAAGAGCTGATCCCCGGCATCAAGACGTACACCTGGTCTCCGAACGGTACGGGCGACGTGATGCCCGTTCGCCGCGCCGGCGACAAGGAGTGGAGCCAGATGCCGCCGCACGGGATGGCCTACTGGGAAAGCCTCAACAAGGTCGTGCAGAGCGAGCCGGTGATGGAGCGGGATCGCTTGATCCTGGCGCAGCTTCGGTTCCTGGGGATCGAGAAGGGCAAGCCGTTCAACCCGGACGCACGTCAGACGAAGCTACTCCAAGATGGTGCCGTCGTCGGCGAGGCGATGGCCAAGGCGAACACCACCGACAAGCGTGTAGAGCCCCCCTTCTGGCCTGGCACGAACTGGAAGCACGCACTAGTCGTGTCCGTGGACCAGCACCAGCCCGGCTACGATCAGCTCGATGAGCGTGCCGCCTGGTTCTACGAGGCTGTCGCCGTCTCGAAGGGGATGCTGACCCAGACGCCCGGCGTCGGACAACGCTACATCGCGTCCTACAAGGATCGCGATGGCAACTGGCTCAGCGGCGGCAACACCTACAAGCTGCACATCCCTCCGAACCCCCCGGCCAAGCAGTTCTGGTCTGTCACCGCCTACGACGAGGCAACGCGCCAGATGGTCGTCACCGAACAGGGACGCCCGGACCTTTCCTCCCGCAAGGATGATCTTGTAAAGAACGGCGACGGTTCCGTGGATGTCTACTTCGGGCCTCAGGCGCCTAGTGGCAAGGAAGCGAACTGGGTGCAGACCCTTCCGGGCAAGGGGTGGTTCACCTACTTCCGCTTTTACGGTCCGACCGAGCCGTTCTTCGACAAGTCCTGGGCCTTGCCCGACTTCGAGAAGATAGGGGGCGGTGCTTCGGGCGGGCGGGCCTTGCAGTGACGCGGGTAGCCTGCGCGGGGCGCTGCTCGACGGCATGACGCTACTGCAACGCGTCACCAATCGACCTGATTTTTTTGATGTCACTCGCCTTCCAGCTCTTGTTGATGGCTGCTTCGGTCGGGCTCTAGCCTGGCTCGACCCGGCCGGTGCCGAAAAGGGTCACTTTGTGTTCCCCTCGGCCGGGGTGATCGGACATCTCCTTCGAGGTCCCCCTAAGCGGCGATGATGCCGAGCCCCCGCTGCGAAGTAAGAAAGCACGCCTGTCCCTCTGGGGATGGGTACTAATCTACGGGGGATCATGAGCCGAACATGTCGTGCGCCTGGCTGCCGCACGTTGGCAGCCTCGCGTTTTGCCGCCTACTGTGAACCGCATCGGGCCACGCTGCGTCGCCACGGAGCGGTTGACCAAAAGGCGATCACCAAGGCGCACATCAAGACTTACCTCAAGCTGGCCAAAGCCCGCATCGCCAAGAACCCCGGCAGCGAAGCCTGGACCACCCTTGATGCCCGTTGGCGGGCACTGGTCGACCACGCCCAAGCGATCCTAGCGGCTCGCGCCGCAGGCCGTGCCGACGTACACCGAGCATCTTGGACAGAAATTCGTGCGTTAGCCGCAGTTCGTCGCCTTCAGTACGGTCGTGCGCCATCAACAGCGTGCGGGCAAGCCGATGCGTGATGTTGCCTGTTGCGTTCGCAAGGGCAGTTTGCGCCATCTGGGCGGCCAAGGCGTGGATGTACCGCAATAGCGCGCATCGCAACGATACGCTGTCATAAAGCAGCTGAATCAATTCGTGAGCTGCAAGGCACAGTCCGTCCCCCTCTGTTTGTACAAGCACCTTAAAGGCTGACGTTGCCAAACCCAGTACAATGGCAGCTCCTGTCATGCCGTCGCGACCGATCACACCAACTTCGGTTTCATGGCGACGAGTTGAGCTGCCGACCACGACCGACATGATGCCGCGGAGGGGAAAGTAGACCATATCGATTGGTCGATTGGGCGCCTCCAAACACCGCCGCAGCTCCAGGCGAACGGGTCTGAGGTATTGCGTCACACGAGCAGCGTCAGGAGCCGCCAGGCTAGCTAAAAGTTGGTTGCCGTCCCAATTATTGGCCAATGGCATGCAGTGACGCGCCGCCCCATCTTGACGCGAAACCTCGCCCAAGCGGTCCGTATCGTACAGACAGCGAGATTGTTCGATGTCGTACAAATCAGTGGGTCAGATTGACTATCTACAAATAAGCGGGTGAGATTGACTATAGGACTTTTCGGGAGTGACCTGCTCGGGAGTGACCTGCCGCCAATCGTCGAACTGTCCAGCCCCTGCTATCTGAAAATGCCGGGGAGTGTTCGATACCGTACAGACTAGTGGGTCAGATTGACTATAGGACATATCGGTATGCTTTACCTCTTCAATGTCGTGATGGGCAGCGAGGAAATACCGGACCCCGAGGGTTCTGAATTTTCTTGTTTGGTTGATGCGCGGGAGGAAGCCAAGCAGATCGCCCGCGATTTGGCAGCGAAGGAGTTGCAACAAGGACGGGCTGTCGATCCAGGCTGGAGGATCGAGGTGGTTGACGAGGTAGGCGAGATCCATGACGTGATTAGCTTTCGGTCGATCGTTATGAAGCCCCGTCATCCTATAGTCCACTCGGAGCAAGCAGCCGAGGACGTGCCGGTCGTCACGTGCAACGCAGGATTCCTAGACCATCACTACCGCGTACAAGCTCTCCGCCAAGAGATGCGCACGATTGCTGCCGACATAAGAGCGAGCTTCCAAGAGGCGCGCGCGCGATTGGCGCAGCTTTAGCGTAATGGGCGTGTGATTAATCACGCTCGGCCCTGTGAAGCCGCCATTCGGCGATCTCGGCCTCGAGCAAGCGCCGCTTCCCTTGTCGGGGTCCGCGCCAGGCGACAACTCGAGACGTGAAGCGGGTACTTCGCCGTTTGAAGTCTTCGAGCATCGAAGCAGGCAGTTCTCCTGGCTGTCTGCAGCTACCACGCGCGAATTCGTGACCCGCGATAGACGGCGCGGGCTGTGCGTATGTCCGGGCTAGCGGCAATTGCAGGCAAGCTCACGGTGGCGCACGCAGCTTTTTGCGATTTCGCATCCCCGTCTCTGCGGTAGCTCGGAGTTTCCGGCCATGCCGTGGATGGATAGCCACAATCGTTGCATGAGCTGACACAAAGGTGCGTGATCCGAAGCGGGCTATCGAAAGGGCCCCAGTGGAGGTGATAGAAGTATCCGATCGACAGGAAATGACGATAGGCCCATGCAAGAGCAACGCGCCAACCTCGATGAAATACGTGGTTTCTACGCTAAGTTAGTCGCAGCGGCGAGTCGTGCATCTGATCGGCGGCTAGCGTACCGATCGGTCGATCCAAGACTGGAGCGCATCTTTGAACTGGTACCTCGCGAAGCATTCCTCCCACCCGGACCTTGGAAGATCATGGTGGCGGACAGTTACCTCGAGACCCCGAGTGCTGATGCTGCGTACATCTATCAGAACAATCTGGTGGCGCTTGATGCCGAGAAGGGTATCAACAACGGGGAGCCCTTTCTCCATGCGGCGTGGATAGGTGCGATAGCGCCCCAACCAGGAGAGATCGTCGCCCACGTCGGCGCCGGGACTGGCTACTATTCGGCGATCCTCTCAATGCTGGTACGCGCGGGCGGGTCCGTAAGCGCCTTCGAGATCGACGAACAGCTTGCTGCTGCGGCGCGGCGCAACCTCGCTCCATTCGACAATGTCTCAGTGATCCCAGGAAATGCGGTTTCACTGCCGCTCCCGCCTTCGGATCTGATCTACGTAAATGCGGGTGTGGTCGCGCCTCCGGTGCAGTGGTTGCAAGCTCTGCGTCTTCGTGGCCGAATGATTTTTCCTTGGCGACCATCAAAACAAGTCGGGATAGCGGCTCTCGTCACCCGGTCAGCGTTTGGGTTCGAACTGACCCCGCTGATGACATCATGGTTCATACCATGCGTCGGAGCGTTTGAAGCAGACGCTGCTTCAGTACCACCAACCCCTAACGAAGCATGGCGATCTCGTTCGATCCGGTTGGCGGCAGTTGAAGCACCCGATCAAACGGCGACGGCGGTCTACAAAGACATCTGGTTTTCTTCCGACTTGCCGCCGACTTAGCAGGTATTCATTGCGCTCTACTTCGGCTCAAATCACAATCATATCACTCTCATTCGAGTTCGGGTCACGAGCGGCATTGCAATCGAGGTGCTGATTTGGTCTCTTGGGCCAAAATAAACCGACTGGATCACTCAGCGCCGAAGCTGCCGGCCTATTAGACACCTCCTGAGTGAGCGGCATGACATCCGCGCGCGGAGATATTTGGTACGACGGTGAAGACCGGAGCTAATTCTTCGCATGAAACGCCGCGGGTCGATGTTCGTGACTTTTGTCCGCACTGGTGAACGTCGCTATGCCGTTCGAGCCGCAGTCGAAGGCAAGGCGGCCCTGGAAATGAACCCTGCGCCCGGGTATGACCCTGTGCTGCCGCACGACCTCCAGCACTTCATCGTCGAGCGTGCGCTGGGCATCGAGGGGGCAGTTTTCGGACAGCTCGCGGCCGGTGGAACTGCCGGGACCTTTCACGTCATTGGAATTGACGGGGGCTCTCAGCGCCGGAGAGAAGCACGCTGGCGTGCCGGCAAGCAAGCCAAGCTCACGTTCCAACGAGATGATGCCATGCGCTCTGAACGGGCCGCTTACATTTGCTGGCACAACTGGCTCGGCCAATCGGTCGATCCCGCCCGTCGCGCCAAGGCGCGTGCAATGGAAAAGACCGCCCGTGGCATGTTGGATGCCATGCCTGCCAAGGAACGCGCCCTCTATTCAATGGCGAAACTGGGCGAAGTTCGCGCCGAATTCGAAAGGCTAAGCCAGCGTTGGTCCAAGCTGAGCGTGGGCGAGAGTTTTACCGAGCCTTGGTGACCTATTGAAGCGGGGGCTGTTTCGGCTCAACGGCGACTATCGGCACCAGCTTCTGCGCTCTCAAAATTCCTGTTTGCAGCTCCCCCCAGCTCCGGCCATACCCTGGATGGATGGCCACAATATGTGGCGCGGGACTGCCAGTGCGCCACCTCGGCCTAGGTTTGCGCCGCTGTCACGCTCACCGGCTGGCGCGGGGCGAAGCCGTGCAGAGCCATCGCGACCGGCTGCAAGGCGTCCGACTGATCAACGACGATGCATCGCGGGCTCTCCTTCTCCTAGCGGTGGCGGGCCGCGGCCCAAATGTCGGAGCTTGCCTCGCCACATCGGAGGCGGTTGCGATGCTGAAGGCGATCACGTTCGGGGGAGGCCGTTGCGCCTCGAACAGGTTTGGCGGCCATCTGGTTGGGCGTCGGCGGTCTAGAATCAGCCGGGGCCAGGAACCGTCCTGGTGCTCACTCCCCGCGGGATTCGTCGAAACCGCACGTCCTGAAAGCTGCAGCAGTCTACCAAGTCAAGAAACATCCTCAATGCGCTGCTAAGGGTTCTACCAGACTATGCGCCATCGTCATTGAGGGAAGATTCCACATGGCTCATCTCTCTGAAGCGCAGACTGCATCGATTGCCGAGCTCGTACCCGAGCTCGACCGTCTTGCCCCCGATGCCATGGCCGACTGGAAAGTGCCCGGCTTAGCGCTTGCAGTGGTGCAGGACAGCAAGGTGGTGCTAGCGAAGGCCTATGGTCAGCGAGACGTAGAGGCGGACCTGCCTGTTACCACTGCAACGCAGTTCCTGATCGGCTCGATCACCAAATCGTTCACCGCGACCGGGGTCGCGCTATTGCACAATGATGGGCGACTCGACTGGACCAAGCCGGTACGCGACTATCTTCCTGAGTTTCGCCTACACGATCCAGTGGCCACCGAGCGGGTTACGATACGCGATCTCCTATCTCATCAATCCGGTTTACCACGGCATGACTGGGTGCATCTTCCAGGCGATCGTGCCCCGGCTGAAATGCTGGGCGTCATGCGGCATCTCGAACTCAGCCGGGATATTCGGTCTGCCTATCAGTACAGCAATCTCTGCTACAACGTCGCTGGTCTGCTAATCGAACGCATCAGCGGGCAAAGCTATGAGGCCTTTATCCGCGCCCGGCTGACAGAGAGGCTTGGCATGACCGTTGGCTTCACCCTGAACGAGCTCGAAGCATCGACCGATCCTGCACGTCCCTATATGATGCACGAGGACAGACGGCTTCCGGCCATGCGTCTCCCAATCCGGACCACGGCTGCCGGTGCAATCAATACCTCGGTCGTCGATCTCGCGAACTGGATGCGGCTGCATCTCGGCAAGGGCGAGTTCAATGGGGAGCGATTGTTGCCGGCTGCACTTATCGACGGACTGCATGCGCCGCGCATCTACGAGAGCCAGTCAGAATTCGCCGAGTTCGGCGCAGCGCACTATGGCCTCGGCTTTCAATGTCAAAGCTATCGCGGTGACCGGGTGCTTTTTCATGGTGGAGGTTGGCCAGGTTGGGGTGCACAGATGACCCTCGTGCCGGACTTTGGCATTGGGATCGCGATCTTGACAAATCGCACCCCAAGCGCAGTCCTGGGAATGCTGACCTGGTACATCATCGATCGCCTGCGGGGTCGCGAACCGATCAACTGGCGCGAACGCTTCCGCGAGCAGCGGGAACAGGCCCTTGCCCAGATGCACGTTGACAAGCAAGCACGCGAGAAGGTCCGTCACCCAAATACCCGCCCGGGACACGACCTTGCGGCCTATGCCGGCGACTACGAACATGCGGCTTACGGTGTCATGTCGATCAAGGAGCAGGATGGAGCCCTGCACTGGTCGTGGCGCGGGATGATCGCGGCCATGGCGCACCGTCACTATGAGACCTTCGAATTGCCAGAGTACTTCGACCGTCTACTGCCCGACCGGCTGGCAATTACCTTCCTCACCGACCGCGAGGGCAACATTGTCAGTCTTTCGGCACCGCTTGAACCCATGGTCAGAGACATCGTCTTCGTGCGCCTTGCCGCTGGCGACTGTACCGACACGGCGTTCCGCGCGCGGTGCGTTGGCATTTTCCAGAGCGGCCCGACGACCCATCGCGTGACGTTGGATGCAGAAGGGCAGCTTGTGTTGAAGCCCGACAACCAGCCAGCCTACCGTCTTGCACCTCATCACGGCCGAACATTTCGCGTCGTCGAGCTGGGAGGCTTCGCTGTCGAGTTTCGCGGCGCCGGCGAGATCATCGATGAATTGATCTTTCATCAACCGAACGGCACTTTCGTCGCACAACGGGTTGACGGGTGAGGCTCGGCCCGCCGGTCTTGCCTTGCATCTTGCGATGGTCGCCCCGAGCTATGCGTGTCAGAGCATTGAGACCCGCGTACAACTCTCAGACCGGCTCGCGCTAAAGCTCCCCGAAGCCGTCACAAGCTGCCGCTGAAGCGGCACCGCAATTGATCGATGCAAGGACGGTGCTTAGCCAGCATCACGGAGAGTGATCCTATGCTGCACCACGGCCGGCCCGGGCCCGACTACGACGCCTCGTTCTGGCAGGCGCTGCACCGGCTTCAGGACCGCATCTGGCCACAGATGTCGGCCCGCATTGAGACCGCACGAAAGCTCGGCGTGCACTGGGAGGCCGAGACGATGCCGTTTGCGTGGGTCGAGGAGGGAAGGGTGCTGGCACACGTCGGTGTTATCGCTCACCCGCTACGCCTTTTGGGAGAGGACCGTGTGGTAGCCGGAATCCACGCAGTGTGCGTAGACCCGGAGGCGCGCGGACGCGGTCTAGGACGAAGGTGCATTGAGGCGGCCCTCGCCTGGATCGACGAGCGCTTCGATCTGGCCAAGCTCTCGACCGCGATTCCCGCCTATTATAGCCGCTGGGGCTTCGCGGTGGTACCCACCCATCGGTTCATTGCTCACCGATCCGGCGGTGGTGGTCCGGCGCAGCCCGCGATGCTGGACGACGCAGCGCGGATACGCGCGCTCCTCTCCGCGCGAACGCCGACCTCCAACGTCTACGCCACCCGCGATCCCGGGTGGCTGCCAATAATTGACCTCGCGCTGCAAGGTCGTCTGCCGGACGGCGTACTGATGGTGCCGGAGCGAGACTTTCTTATCCTAGCACGCCAGCGCGAGGACACCCTCCACCTCGATGACGTCGTCGGGCCCGAGCTGCCTGCACTGGAGGAGGTGCTGGCATCGATCCCGTTCCGCTTCGAGCGGGTCATCTACGGCTTCACGCCTGACCGTCTGGACCCAGCCGCGCTCGCCGAACCGGTCCCACACGAAGAGGGCGTGATGCAGGTCCGTGGCGCCTGGCCAAAGCTGCCGCCCTTCGCCGTGTCCCCCGTCTGGGAACACTGAGAGGCCCGCCGATGGGCTACCTCGTTGACCAGCCCTGGCGCTACGGGCAAACTTTCGGCTAACTACCGATGCAAGGCTGATACGCCGTTGTGATTGACGGGGGCACTTAAGCTCACATGTGCTGCACATACCACTTTATCTATACTCGGCCTCAGCGCGGTACCGGGCGGGACGAGCCGCCGCTCCAATCGACCCGCACCGTCGCAAACATGATGCTGGTGAGCGCAAGGAAGCCGAGGATCGCTCCTGCGAGCAGCGCGTAATCTTCGAGCTGAAGGATCAAAAACAGCATGACATAGGTCGCGGCGAAGACCGAAAGCATTACCATCCCCGTGACCACGCTGCTCATCGCCGCGCCGACATACATGGCGAGCATCGCCCCGGTGGCGATCGAGGCTACCAGGTAAGCTTGCGTGAAACCTAAGTGCTCCGCTAACGACAGGAGCAGCACGTAGAAGAATACCAGGGAGATGCCCGTGAACAGGTATTGCACAGGATGCAGGTGTCGCCTCGAGGTGAGCTCTAGACAGAAGACGGCCATGAAGGCCAGTGCGGCGAACATGATCCCATACTTCGCTGCCCGATTGACGAGGCTGTAAAAGTCGACTGGGTCGATCATCACCACACCGAACGCGTAAGGTTGGAGCCGTTCGAGCCCCTCGTCCGTGAGGCTCCAGGCGTCTGGCACACTGCGGGCGAGGTGAGGGACCTTCCAGGCCGCAGTAAAGCCTGCGGCTGTTACTCGACGATCGTTGGGAAGGAATGCGCCGGAGAAGCTCGGGTGCGGCCAGTTGGAGCTGAGCGACATGCCCGTCTCACGGGCGACCGGCGCGATGGTGAGCGAGACTGAACCGTTAAGGGCCAGGTCCACCGTGAAGGCAAACGGTTGCGGCGGCTGATCGGCGTCGGGAGGCGTGTTCCCGGCGGCCCCGAGTTTGGCATGGATGCCGGACAGGCGGGTGGACGGGAAGCCAACGCTTGGCGCGAACGCGATCTCGGGGGTGCCGGCGATCTTGAGGACAGCCGTTTCCTTGAGTCCAGAAACGCCCGATAACCCGAGCACGAACGCTGCGTCGCGCCAGCGCACGGTGACCGCGTCTGCGGCGACGTCGGCGATCCGTGGAAAACCGAAACGTCCCGACAACTTCAGACGTGCAGCATAGACAGGCACCTCGAAAATAGAGCGATGCAGCGTCTGCGAATCGGCCTGGCCCGTGACCTCGAGCGCCTCGGGCGTGAATACCGCCCGGCGCTCGAGGATTTGTTCGACGCGCTTATCCCCTTGCACCGTTTCGAGCCGCACGGTGTAGGGAACCACCAGGAATGGCCCGAGGATCTGTTGCTCGGGCCCCCACAACTGGCCGACCTCGCGGCGTACGCCCTGTGCCCGGCTCTCACGTTCCCCGATTAGCCCGGAAACCATTAACAAGGGGACGATGAGCACGATGATTAGCACCAGGATTAGAACGAATTTGAACGCAGGGCTACGCAGGACGCGCCCCGCCGCATCAATAAAATTCATCGTTGGCCACCTCAGCGCCACATCAGACCGCATGGCTTCTTAGCGGTAGCCAAGGGCGAAGTTGCGACTCCATGGGCGCGAAAGGTGTCCACAAGGGAGCAGATCGCACACGGGATGCGCGCCACAAGTCACTAGGATTGTCGCGCCGAACCGGTGCGTGCGAGGCAGACCGAATGGGTCAACGCCGGCTATTGCAAGCCCCTTTTGCGTGGACGCGCTGCCCTACTCTCACACCTGCCACACCGGTAAGTTTCCATCCTGCGGCAAATGCCACTCGTGCGAGCAGCGCGCGGAGGGTTTCCGCTAGGCTGGCATCGCCGACCCTCTGGTCGTACGCGTCCACGACCTCGCGGACGCCGCCCGGGCTTCGGAGGCTCTCTACAGTTTCGGACAGGTTTCCAAAAGCCGCTAAATCTAGCGGTATTGATGCCCTGGCGCGGCTCGCCGCGCCTCGCAATACCAGAGCAGCGTGCAGACGCTTCGGACCTGAGCCCACTTCCGAACGGGCAGGCCGTTACTCAAGCGGAACCTGCGTGGGCGTAGACCCTGCGCGTTTTCGTACCGAGTCGAATTATTGATCTGGAATAATTCGCGGCCCGTGGCGCCCTGCTAACTTGGCGCTGGATGCGGCGAGGGCTGGCTTCCTTCGCCGCCTCCGGGGAAAATCGCAAGCGCGCCCCGAGCCTCCTCGCTCGGGGCGTTTGCGTGCTGGCTGCGCCCATGGTGTCCTGCGAGTGGCAACTCCATCCCTCACGCATTCGGAAGCTCACTTAAATCGACGCCGGGGGTGTTGTGCCGTATCGACAGCGCAACTTCCTTGGTCAGCAGCTCCGAGTTGGTGCCACCTCGATCAGAACGTGGTCAGCCGGTGGGGGGCTTTCGTCTTAAGTCTCTACAGCAGGCGTGTAACACATCAGGCAAGAATGCGCGCCGCCGCGGTGGCCTTGTCACCGGTATTCGGGGTCCCCGTCGGCTCTATCAACAGAATATGCACCTCTCCGCGCGCCACCGGGCGATGCTCAACCCCCTTGGGCACCACGAATACCTCACCTTGATTGAGGGTGACCGTGCGGTCCCGAAGCTCGATGTCGAGCGTTCCAGTGAGCACAAGGAAGAAATCGTCAGTGTCGTCGTGCTTGTGCCAGTGAAATGGCCCCTCAAGCTTGGCGACCATGACGTCGTTGCCGTTGTAGGTTGCAACCGTACGCGGGGCAAAGCGGTCAGTGAAAGTCGCGAGCTTCTCGGCAAGGTTGGCGGGGGCCCTCATCATGGCTTCTCTCTCCGGACAGCGCTCGGCAACCCAGTCCTCGATTCGTTGCATGTTATTCGATCCAGAGCAACATTCTTGGATGACCAGTGTCGTATCCGAGTTATTGATTGGCGCCGCAATGCTCAGATGCTCCTTTCGTCACGAGGACACATCGACGCCTCGACGCTCTCTTTCGCCAACACAAATCGACAAGCCTCCCGCACCTCGCGCTTCGCATCTGGGGTTCCCCGACCTGATGATGGTCGTGGTCATGACCGGGCGTTTATGTTCGCCTCGAACCTGTCGCGCGCGCTTTTGCGCGCCGGCTGCTTGCCCGGGTCGACTTCCTGACCCACACACTTGGCTATCAGACAAATTGCATCTCGAGCCAAACGTTTTCGAAATCCTGCCGGGACAGTGCTTCCTGTGAAATACAGAAGTGGAGTACGCCACCCCCGCCCCAATCCATCTGCGCCTCCTCGTTACTAAATACCTGCAACAGTAGCCGCCACTCAGATTCTGCCTTGTGCTGGAAGTCTTGCCACTGATGCTGCAGCTCCTCCCACCTACGGGGAAACATGGGCGGGGGTGAGCGGCGCAAGCTCCACGGCGTATCCGAGATCGGCTAGCCGCTGAACAAGACGCTTTTTCTGCCGCTCCTTGTCGCGGCGATGGAAGTGGTTGGG
>Ga0126382_10000701_pt1 | contig 13138 bp, 12 predicted proteins | sample PanSoiMetPlot_30_FD_92548 | JGI IMG/M metagenome (GOLD analysis project Ga0126382, IMG submission 92548) | Tropical forest soil microbial communities from Panama - MetaG Plot_30 | ecosystem: Environmental > Terrestrial > Soil > Tropical forest > Bulk soil | place: Panama | collected 2016-02-17 | reverse complement strand
GCGGAGATCCGCCGGCGCAACCTCGTGCGCCCCGACGAGATGCCCTACGACTGCGGAACCAAGTCCTTCGGGGCGAGCACCGTCTACGACTCTGGAGACTTCCCCGCGCTCTTCGACGAGCTGCTCCGCCGTATGGACTACACGGGCGCGCGGCGCGAGCAGGCGGCTCACCGCGGGCGTCCTGGCGCGCGGCGCGGCATCGGTCTCGCCGTGTACGTGGAAAAGACCGGCCTTGGCCCGTTCGAAACGGCGCACATCGAGGCGCGTCCCGATGGACGCTTCACGGTGGACACGGGCGCATCGTCCATGGGACCAGGGCTCGAGACCGTGCTCGCGCAGATCACCGGCGAGTCGCTGGGGCTACCCCCCTCTTCCTTCGACGTGCGCCATGCCGACACTGCCAACGTGGAGAGCGGCGTGGGCACCTACGGATCACGAGGCACGGTGACCGCCGGGAATGCCGCCGCCCTCGCCGCGGCCCGGCTCATCCAGGAAGCGCGATCGAGAGTGGCCATGAGCTGGGGCCTGCCCGAGGCGGAGGTCACGTATGGCGCGGGCGTGCTCGAAGCGCGAGGCCGTCGCGTCACCCTCACCGATCTCGCAGCGGAGCGGCGGCTCGCCGTGGGTGCTTCGTTCAACGTGCCGAAGATCACCTACGCGGGCTGCGCAGTGGGCGTCATCGCGGACCTGGATGTGGACACCGGGGTGGTGCGGCTCAGGCGGATCACCATCGGCGCGGACGTGGGGCGGGCCGTCAATCCCGCGCTCGTCGACGCGCAGCTCGTTGGCGGCGTCGCTTTCGGGATCGGCAACACGCTCCACGAGACGCTCGAGTACGACGCGGGTGGCCAGGCGCTCTCCGGCACTTTCATGGACTACGCCGTGCCCTATGCGACCGATGTGCCGCCCGTGGTCGGCTTCTATCAGGAAGTGCCGGCGACTACGAATCCCCTCGGCCTGCGCGGCCTGGGCGAATGCGGCAATCCGGGGCTGGGCGGCGCCATCGCCAATGCCATCTGCGACGCGCTCGGAGAGTCGGGCCCCGGTATCACGAGCCTGCCCCTCGCTCCCGCCTCGGTTTGGCACCAGGTCATTCGTTCCCGTCCTGGGTGAGGACCACGCATCCTTTTCACTGCCGAGGACATCTCAACGGCAGGAGGAACTTCCATGAACGGGAGCCACAGCGAACACGGATACGACAATGGCGTCGTCGACCTCACGGAGCAGACGTTCGACGAGGCGCTGGCCGCCGCCGAGGGAGTCTGGATGGTCGATTTCTGGGCGTCCTGGTGCGGTCCCTGCCGGGCCATCGCGCCCGTGCTCGAGGAGCTGGCCAAGAGCTCGAAGGGAAGCGTGACGCTGGCCAAGGTCAACGTGGACGAGCAGCCAGGTCTCGCCGCGCGCTACGGCATCCGCTCCATTCCCACCGTCCTCTTCGTCAAGGACGGTAAGGTCGTGGACCAGGTGATCGGCGCGGTGCCGCGCGCCCAGGTCCAGGCGAAGATCACGCAGCTCGCCGGCGCAGGCGCCACATCCTGAGCCGATCCACGGGATGACCGACTCCACCCCCGAGGAGGCGACGGCAACTCCGGGCGTGCCGGAGCGAGCGCGCTCCACACGATCGGTGCGCAAGGAGGCGTCGCCGCCCCCGCGCGTGATGAGCATCCACGCGCACCCCGACGACCAGGAGTTCACCGTGGGGGGGACCCTGGCGAAGTGGGCTCGCGCAGGAAGCGAGATCGTCACAGTGTGCATCACCAGCGGAGGCGCGGGCTCCAACGATCACACCCCGCCCGACATGACACGCGAGGCCCTCGTGCCCATCCGCGAGGACGAGCAGCGGAGCGCCTGCCGCGTCCTCGGCATCTCTCAGGTGCTGTTCCTCGGCTACGAGGACGGCATGCTCGAGCCCTCTCTCGAGCTGCGTCGCGAGCTGACGCGGATCATTCGCCGGCACAAGCCCGACGCCGTGGTGTGCGGGGATCCCACCATGCGCTACTACGGCAACATGTACATGAACCACCCGGACCATCGTGCCGCCTCCGACGTGGCCCTGGACGCGGTGTTTCCTTCGGCGGAGACGCGGCTGATCTTCCCCGAGCTCCTCGACGAGGGGCTCGAGCCCCACAAGGTGCGCTGGGTCTACATCCACGGCTCGGTGCAGTCCGACACCTTCATCGACATCGCGGACGTGCTCGACCTCAAGATCGCCGCCCTCAAGGAGCACAAAACGCAAATGGGGCCGTGGGATCCCACGGAGATGATCACGGGGTGGGCGCGCGAGCAGGGCGCTCGGCGCAAGCTGAAGGCCGCCGAGGCCTTCCGTCTCATGCGCTTCCACGAGAGCTAGCCCGCGCAGTCACTCGGTCGGCTACAGGTTGCCGGCCAGGCATCTCCCGTCCGCGGTGAGAACGCCGGCCGCGCTGTCACAGGCTTGCTGCGGGTTGTAGGGCGTCTGCGACCATCCCGCGCACCCGCCCGTGAGGGCCACCGCAAAGAGCAGCACTCCCGCCATCCAGCGCATACGTAGGCTCCTCCCGGGCGAGACTACAGCACGGCCGACTTGAGGGAGCGGCTCGGCTTGAAGCGAGGCACGCGCGTGGCGGGGATCCTGATGATCTTGCCCGTGCGCGGGTTGCGTCCGTCACGGGCGATGCGCTTGCTCACCATGAAGGTGCCGAAGCCGCCGATGGTGACCCGCCGCCCCTTCTTGAGCGCGTCGAACACGCTCACGAAGAAGGCGTCGAGGGCGCGCTCGGCCGACACCTTGCTGCCCCCCGCGGCCTTCGCCATGGCGGCGACGAGATCGGCCTTGATCATGACGCTTCCGATTTACTCGATGGGCGCGCGAGAAGTCAAGACGGTGAGGCGCTCCAGCGCGGCAAAGAGGCTGTCCGCGGTGAAGGGCTTCTCGACCACGGGCGCCTCCACCTCGTCCACGAACTGCCAGGGAGAAGGATTGGCGGTGTCGCCCGTCATGAACACGAAGCGCCCGGCCAGTCCAGGCTGGTCGATGACGGCCGCGCGATAGAAGTCCTCGCCGCTGCCGTCGGGCATGCGGAGGTCCGAGAGGACGACGTCGAAGCGCGTGGAGCGCACCCGCTCCAGCGCGGAGCGTCCGGTGGCCGCCACCTCGACCTGCCAGCCCGAGTCCCTCAAGAGCGTGGTCACCAGCTCCACCATGCCCGGCTCGTCGTCCACCACGAGCGCGCGCCGGCCAAAACCGTCGACGCCCGCGGGCATCGCGGCGGACACGCGCTCCCTCGGCTCCGCCGCCGCGGTGGTGGGCAGCTCGATGGAGAAGACCGTCCGTCCCGGTTCACTCTCGCAGGTGAGACGACCCCCGTGCTGCTGCACAATGCCGTAGGAGACGGACAGCCCGAGTCCGGTGCCTTCACCCACCTTCTTCGTGGTGAAGAAGGGCTCGAAGATGCGCGGCATGACCTCCGCCGAAATGCCGGGACCATTGTCCTCGAACTCGACCACGACCCAGCGACGCCCCCCTTCGACGCGTCCGCAAGCGCGAAGGCGAATGGTGTCGCCCCGGCCCGCGGCGAGGATGGCATGCTCGGCGTTCAGGAGGAGATTCAGGAACACCTGCTGGAGCTGGTGAACATCGCCTTCCGCGGGCGGCAGGTCGGGCGCGTAGTCGGTGACGACACGGATGCCCGAGAGGCGCAGCCGTGTCGTGCGGAGAGCCACCGTCTGCTCGATGACCGCCAGTAAATCCACCGGCGCGCGCTCGGGCTTGCGCTGACGCGAGAAGAGCAGGAGACCCTGGACGATCTTGGCCATCCGCTCTCCCTGGGCCACGATCAGGTCGATGGGCCCACGCAGCTCCGGGGGCAAGACCTTGCCCTTGAGGAGCTGACCGTAGCCGATGACTACGGAGAGCGGATTGTTGAGCTCGTGGGCCACGCCGGACACGAGCTGACCGACCGCGGAGAGCTTGCCCGCCTGTACCAGCTGCGCCTGCGTCTCTTGGAGCTGACGCACCCGGGCCGCGAGCTCCTCGAAGAGCCGGCTGTGCTCGATGGCGAGCGCGGCGGGCGCCGCGAGGGTCGCGAGCTGGTCCAGATCCTCGGGCACGAAGCGCCGATCTTCGCCGCCCACATACGCGACGGCCAGGGCTCCGATGAGCTCGCCGCGGATGAGAAGCGGATAGGAGATGGTCGCTCTGATCGTCTCGATGAACTGGGGATTCGAGGCCCGGTGAACCCGTCCGCTCCAGGAGGCATAGTCGTTGACGAGGATTCCTTCACGCTTCGCGGACGCTAGCCCAATGGCACCCTCACCGAGCGCCACGGCGTGTCCCAGTTCCCCCGGCACGAGCTGATAGCCGGCGCGGATGACGAGGTGATCGTCACCCTCGCTCTTGAGAGCCACTACGGCCTGGTCGGCATCGAAGAGCTGCGCCGCCTTGCGCGCGATGAGGTTCAGGCGCTCCTCGAGGCTCAAGGGCACGAGCACCTGCTCCACCACCTCGCGGATCGACTCCACGTGGCGCAGGCGCTGGCGCGTCTGCGCGTAGAGGCGCGTGTGATCGAGGGCGAGCGCGGCCTGGTCGGCGAAGGTCTGGAGCAGCGCCGCCTCCACCTCGGTGAACTGGCGGCCCGTGATGTCGCCCACGGAGAGCGTGCCGATGACCTGGTCCCGGAGGCGGAGAGGGACGGAGAGGTAGGCGCCGACCTTGGTCTCTTCCACATGGCGGCGCATCTCCGCGGTGAGGAGGATGTGCGGATCGGTCAGCACGTCCGCGCTGATCACGGGCCGCCCCTCCGCCACCACGCGTCCGGAGATCCCGTAACCCGCCGGCACTACGTGGCCCGGAATGCCGATGGTCCCAACGGCCTGCGCCTGGGCGAGGACCCGGAGCGAGCCGTCGGGCTGGAGGAGGCGGAAGCCCAGGGACAGGGCGCGGAGCACGGGGAGCACACTCGCCACGATGCGCTGGGCGATGTCGTCCTCGTCGAGGCTGCCCGTGAGCGTCTGGGCCACGCGAGCGACCTCCTCCGACTCGCGCTGGCGGCGCGTGGCGTCGCCGTAGAGCCGCGCGTTCTGCATGGCCAGCGCGGCCTGGTCGGCGAAGGTCTGGAGCAGATTGGCGTCGTCCTCGCTGAAGTCGTGGACGTTGCGCGAGGCCACGGCGAGGACGCCGATCAGCTCGCCCTTGGCTCGGAGGGGTGCGGCGAGGAGGGCGCGGGTGCCCGATTCCACGAGTCGCGTGCGTAGATCATCAGTCAGGCTGACCTTCTGGTCGTCGAAGACGTCACGCGTGTACACCGCGCGCCCCTCGGTGACGGCGCGGGCGACCAGCCCGTCGCCCGGCGCCAGCATGTGCCCAGGCTGGAAGAAACCGATGGCTGAGCCGGCCCATGCGATGGCCTCCAGCCTGCCGTCGGGGCGCATGAGCCGGAGGCCGGCCGCGTCCACCCCGAAGATCGGCAGCACGCTGCGCACCACACGATCGGCGACCTCGCGGATGTCCAGGCTTTCCGTGAGCATGCGCGCGACCTGGGCGAGCTCCTCCGCCTCGCGGCGGCGCCGCATCGTCTCCGCGAAGAGACGCGCGTTGCGCACGGCGACCGCGGCCTGGGAGGCGAACGAAGTGAGGAGCTCGCGATCGTCAGCGGCGGGCAGATCCTTTTTGCGTAGGCTCAGGGTGAGCACGCCGAGCAGGTCGCCGCCCGAGACGACGGGCACCCCCGCGAAGGAAAGCAGCCCGTGGGCGATCGCCCACTCGCGGCCGCGGAGTCGATCGTCCGGGGTCACGTCCTCGATGAAGAGCGGCTGGCGGCTGCGCGCGACGAGGCCGATCCCGCCCGTGTCGATGCCTACGGACGTCGGCATTTCATCGAGAGCGACCGAGGGGATCGACGTCCACGCCCGGCGCACGAGCAGCCCGCGCGCCTCGTCCACCTCCCAGAACACCACCGTGCCCGCTCCCGTGAGCTGGGCGAGGGCCTGGGTGATCTGGCCGAGCAGTGGCTTGAGCTCGAGCTGCTGGGAGAGGGCCACGTTGATGTCGGCGAGGGCGCGGAGCCGCCGCTGGCGCTCGTCGAGGGCGGCGTGGGTCTGCCGTCGCTCGCCCACCGTGCGATTGAACTGATCGGCCAGCTCCGCCAGCTCGTCCCTGGTCGACACGGAGATGGGCGGCGCGTGATCATCCTCGAGGTTGCGGGCGCCCCGCATGAGCGCCCTCACCGAGCGGTGCATGCGATTGCCGATCAGCGACGCCACGAGGAGGGCGAGCACCGTCGCCGCGCCGAGAGCGACCAGGTCGCGCGTGAGCCGGTTCGCCGCGGGGGCGGAGGCGGCCGCGCTCGGCATGGCGGCGATCACGATCCACGGCGCCCGCGTCATGCTCGCCGCTCCCGCCAAGTGCGCCACGCCATCCTCGGCGGCCCATTCAGCGCTGCCGGTCCCGCGGCGGACGAGCGCATCGGCATCCGGCACGCCGCCCAGCGGACGATTGAAGAAGTCGTGCGGACTCAGGGAATGCGCGAGCACGTCCCCGCGCTTGGAGACGACCGCCATCGTCTGCTCGCGCCCCAAGGGCAGGGCGTTCAGATAGCGCGAGAGCGTCTCCAGATCGAGCTCGGCGCCGAAGGCGCCTACGGACTTGCCCTGCCGGTCCTGCACGGGCACCACCATCGCCACGATCTGCCGGCCGTCGCTCGGGCTCGCTTGGGGCGCGATGACCACGGGCTCGCCCCGGGGCAGCACGGTCGCGATGACATCAGGAGTGAGAAACTTCGGCTCGCCGTCTCGGTAGCCGCTGGTGGCGACCACGCGACCGTCGGCGCTGATGGCCGCGAAGCGACGCATGAAGGGATGCCGCTCCCGCACGCGCCCGGCGAGCGCCTCGAGATCGGCGTCCTGCACGCTCTCGAGGCTGCGCGAGCTGGCCAGTGCGAGGAGGCTTTCGATCTGGCCGGTGAGGATCTCGTCGAGCCGCCCCGCGATAAGGTTGGCGGCGTCGAGCTGGCTCTGATGGCCGACGCGCCGGCCCTCGGACATGTCGCCCCAGAACCTGAATGCGGCGGCCGCGAGCAGCGGCAGCAACACGGCCAGCACGAGGAGGGCGAGTTTGGTTCGGATGCTGAGTCGCATGCGGTCCAGTACGAAGCTCTCAATTAGTATAGCTGTATAATCCCTCCATGCCGCGAGCCTTCTCGCTCGACCTTTCCGCCTTTGTTCTGATCGCTTTGGCCATCATCACCGCCGTCTTCGCCTACTGGAAAGATCCCTCGCTACCCATCCTGGGCGCCAAGAATGGGCTCAGCATGTTGTGGTTCGTCCTGCCTCGTCTTGCCCCCGCGCTGATCCTGGCCGGCATGCTCCAGGTGCTGATCCCGCAGGAAACGGTGGCGCGCTACTTCGGCAACCAGTCGGGATTCGGCGCCATCGCCATGGCCGCCGTAGCGGGCACCCTCACGCCGGGGGGGCCGATGGTGAGCGTGCCGCTCCTCGTCGTCCTCGCGAACTCTGGCATGGCCCTGGGTCCGCTCGTCGCCTACATGACCTCGTGGTCGCTCTTTGGCGTGCAACGGATCATTGCGTGGGAGGCGCCCCTCATGGGCTGGCGATTCGTCGTCGTGCGGATCGTCCCCAGCCTCGCCTTCCCCTTCATCGCGGGTTGGCTCGTGAAGCTCTGGTATCACGAGTAGGGCGGTGGCCTTCGACGACCTCCGCGCCTTCGTCGCCCACCTCGAGAAGCACGGTCAGCTCACCCGCGTGCTCGCCAGCGTCTCCCGTGACCTCGAGATCGCGGAGATCACGGACCGGGTCTCCAAGGGACCCGCCGAGGCCAACCGCGCCCTCCTCTTCGAGCAGGTGGAAGGTTTCGACACGCCCGTCCTCATCAACACCTTTGGCTCCGCGGCGCGGATGGCCGCCGCCCTCGGCGTGGAGCGCCTCGACGATCTGGGTGCGCGCGTGGCCAAGCTCGTCGACCTGCGCATGCCCGGCTCCTTCCTCGACAAGCTGCGCAAGCTGGGCGATCTTTTCGACGTGGCCAAGGCCGGGCCTCGGCGAGCCCGCTCCGCGCCCTGCCAGGAAGTGGTGGAAACGGAGCGCGCGAGCCTCGCGTCGCTTCCCGTCCTCCGGTGCTGGCCGGGCGATGCGGGCCGCTTCATCACCCTGCCCATGGTCTTCACGCGCGATCCCGTCACGGGCTCGCGCAACGTGGGCATGTACCGACTCCAGGTGTTCGACGAGCGCACCCTCGGCATGCATTGGCAGATCCACAAAGGCTCGGCCGAGCACGAGCGCGTGGCGCAGGAGCGCGGCCGCCCCATGGACGTTGCCATCGCCCTGGGCGGCGATCCCACGTGCATCTATGCCGCGTCGGCGCCCCTGCCTCCGGGCATCGACGAGATGGTGTTCGCAGGCTGGCTGCGCGGGGCCGGCGTCCCTATGGTCACCGCGAAAACCGTCGACGTGGAGGTGCCCGCCGACGCGGAGATCGTCCTCGAGGGCACGGTGGACCCGGCGGAGCGCAGGGTCGAGGGACCCTTCGGCGATCACACCGGCTACTACTCGCTCGCGCGCGAGTACCCCGTCTTCCATCTCAAGGCGATCACCCGGCGCAGGCAGCCGATCTATCCGACGACCATCGTGGGGCGGCCACCCCAGGAGGATTATTGGCTCGGCAAGGCCACCGAGCGCATCTTCCTTCCTATCATCCGCCTCATGCTCCCCGAGGTGGTGGACATGAACATGCCCGCCGAGGGCGTCTTCCACAACCTCGTGATCGTCTCCATCCGCAAGCGCTATCCGGGGCAGGCGCGCAAAGTCATGTACGCCCTGTGGGGGCTCGGGCTCATGATGCTGGCCAAGAACATCCTCGTGGTCTCCGAGCACGTGGACGTGCAGAACCTCTCCGAGGTCGCGTGGCGGGCCACGGGCAACGTCGATCCCAAGCGCGATCTCGTCCTCGTGGAAGGGCCGACCGACGATCTCGACCACGCGGCCCTCCGGCATCGCTTCGGGGGCAAGCTGGGCATCGACGCCACCGAGAAGACCGCCGATGACGCCATCGGCCAGCCCTGGCCGCAGGAGATCACGATGAGCGACGAGATCCGCGCGCTCGTCACCCGGCGCTGGCGCGAGTACGGCCTGTAGTGTCCCGCACGCTCCGCCACTTCCTCGACGCCATCAAGTTCGAGCACACGGTCTTCGCCCTTCCCTTCGCCTATGTGGCCATGGTGCTGGCCGCACGTGGCTGGCCGGGGACGCGCGTGGTCGTGTGGGTCACCGTGGCCATGGCGGCTGGGCGCACCCTGGCCATGAGCGTCAACCGTCTCGCGGACCGGCTGATCGATGCGGCCAATCCTCGGACGGCTGGGCGCCATCTCCCCACCGGGCTGTTGCGCCCGTGGCACATGCTGGTGGCCGCCGTGGCCTCGGCCATGCTCTTGGGGGTCGCCGCGTGGATGCTGAACCCGCTGTGCCTCAAGCTCGCGCCGTGGGCCGCGCTCTTCCTCGTTGGCTACTCCTACACCAAGCGTTTCACCTGGGCCTCGCACTGGATCCTCGGCTTCACCGACGGCATCGCCGCCGCCGGCGGCTGGATCGCCGTGCGCGGCGCCTTCGAGCCGCCGGCCTTCGTGCTGTGGTTCGCCCTCACCGTGTGGATCGCCGGCTTCGATCTGATCTACGCCTGCCAGGATGTCGACTTCGACCGCCGCACGCGCCTGCACTCCTTCCCTGCCCGCTTCGGAATCGCCGCCGCGCTCCAGTGCGCGCGGCTCTGCCACCTCCTCACCGTTGCCGCCTTCGTCACCCTGGGACTCATGACTGGCCTCGGCTGGCTCTTCTGGCTTGGCGTGGTGGCGGTGGCCGCGCTGTTCGTCTACGAGCACTCGCTCGTCTCGCCGGATGACCTGTCCCGGCTCGACGTCGCCTTCTTCAACGTGAACGGGTACATCTCCGTGATCCTCTTCGCGGCGGTCCTCGGCGGGCGGGTGCTATGAGCGTGCAGCTCGGGGAGGGACCGGGCAAGGCGCGCTTCGTGAGCGAGATGTTCTCGCGCATCGCGGGACGCTACGACCTCATGAACGGGCTCATGACCTTTGGCATGCACCACGCGTGGCGGCGGGCGGCGGCGCGCGAGACCATTCCCGCGCCGGACGGGCCGGGCCTCGACCTCGCCACGGGCACGGGCGACCTCGCGCTCGAGCTGAGCGAGATCCACCGGCATCGCACGCTGGTGGGCGCCGACTTCGCCCACGGCATGCTGACCATCGCAGGCCTCAAGTGCCGTACGGAGGGGACGGCGACCCGCGTCCGGCTCGTGGAAGCGGATGCCCTCGCCCTACCTTTCGAGCCCCGGACCTTCGCCTTCGTCACCTCCGCCTTCCTCCTCCGCAACCTCGCCGATCTCCAGCAAGGCCTGAGCGAGATGCGCCGCGTGTCGCGGCCGGGCGGACGCGTGGTCGCCCTCGAGATCACCCAGGCGGACCTGCCGGGCTGGGCGCCGCTCTTCCGCGCCTACTTCCACCACGTCGTGCCCTGGGTCGGGGCCATCGTGGGCGGCGACCGCGAGGCGTATACCTATCTGCCGCAGTCCGTGGATCGGTTCCTCACGCCACCCGCCCTCGCCGCGCTCATGGAGGAGGTCGGCCTGCGCAGCGTGAAGTACCGCCGGCTCGGCTTCGGCACCGTCACCATCCATACCGGCATCGCCTAGCAGCCGATCCGCGCGTGCCCGAGGGCGTGCCGAGCAAGATCGAGTGGACGCTCAACCTCGAGCGCCGATATCCGTACGGCGACGTCTCCCCGGACCCAGAGCGCCTCGAGCCGCTAGGCTTTCCCCCGCCGTGGCCCGACCGGCCGTGGACGTACGCCAACTTCATCGCTTCCCTGAACGGCATCGTCGCCTGGAAGCGCCGCGGGCCGCATGACGATCCCATCCGCGCAGTGGCGGGCGGCGATCCGAAGCGACCGGGACGGCGCGCCGACGTGCAGCTCATGCGCTATCTCCGGGCGAATGCGGACGTGGTTTCCGTGGGGGTGCAGACTCTCCGCGATCAGCCCGAGCTCGTCGGTACCCTGAGCGATCCGGCCAGCGACCTGGGAGCGCGTCTCGAGCGTTTCCGCACTATGCACGGGCTGCCTCGAGTGCCCCGCCAGGTCATCTACACGCGCAGCGGAGCGCTCGACATCGGCGCGCGCATGTTCAACACCCCGGGCGTCGAGGTGATCGTGGTCACCACGGCTCGCGGCGCCCGTCATCTCCGCGGGCTCGGCTGTGAGGCCAAGGGCGTGAAGCTGCTGATGGCTGGCGAGGACAACCTCGGCGCGCGGGAGCTCCGGCATGCGCACGAGATGCTCTTTCGGGACCTCGGCGTGCGGTACCTCGACTGCGAAGGGGGAGAGACCATCCTGGAGGCGTTGAGGGCGGCCGGCCTCGTGGACGAGATCTTCGTCACCACGAGCGACGTCGTCATCGATCCCTCGGCGCACGAAGGGGTGAAGCGGCTCGATCCCACCCCGGGGGCCCGGCTGATCGGGGAGGGGCGAGTCGCCGCTGATCCTGCCTATGTGTTTCGGCGCTGGCGCTTGCACGAGCGCTGACGCGCCTTCTTCTCATCCAGGTCTCATCCTCTTCTCATCCAGGAACGAAACGCGGACGTCGTCCGGTCCGTCTCACTCACGAAACATGGGAGTGACAAAGGAGGTGCAGAAGCCATGATCAAGACGATCGGACTCGTGCTCGCCGCCCTCTTCCTGGGTGGCTGTGCCGTCTACGCGGATCCCTACGCCTACGCTCCGCCCCCGCCCGTGGCGGGAGTCTACGTGGCGCCGCCGCCCGTGGTCGTCGCCCCCTACCACCCGCACCACTGGGGATGGCATGGCGGCGGCTGGCGGCACGCGTAGGCGCTCTCACCCGCAGGCTTGCGCCAAGTCCCGGCGCGCTTCCCGCGCGTCGGGACTCGTGGATCACCGGCCCGAGTCACCCATGCTACGATTTCGCTCGGCCATGCTGTTCGCTAGCGCCGTCTTCCCGACGCCACGCATCGCTCCGCATCGGACCTTGCCCGGTGAGTGACCCGACTGTCGCTGGACGCGTCGCCGAGGTCTTCTACTCGATCCAGGGCGAGGGCGTCACCGCCGGGCTCCCTGCCGTCTTCGTGAGGCTGCAGGGGTGCACCGTCGGCTGCGTCTGGTGCGACACGAAGTATTCGTGGGACGCGGAGGCGGGGCGCGCCGTCGACCTCGACGCGCTCGTGCGGGAAGCCTCGGCCTATCCGTGCCGGCGGGTTGTGGTCACGGGGGGCGAGCCTCTCGAGTCGCTGCTGTTCGCCCCGCTCCTCAGCGCCCTTGCCCGCTCCGGCTTCGCCATCGAAGTCGAGACCTCGGGCACGCTCGCTCCTCCTGCCGGCCTCGACTCGTCGATCCAGTGGAACGTGTCGCTGAAGCTCGGCGCCTCAGGGGTGGCCGACGCCACGCGGATCCGGCCCGCCGTCATCCGGGACTTCCTGTCGCGCGAGACCTGGTGGAAGTTCGTGGTCACCGACGAGCGCGACGTGGCCGAGGTGCTGAGCCTCGCCGAGCGCTTCGCCCTGCCGAGGAGCCGCATCCTCCTCCAGCCGGAAGCGATCCGGCGCGAGGAGCTGATCGAGCGCGGAGCCTGGGTGGTCGAGATGTGCACGCGCCACGGTTTCCGCTTCTCCCCGCGCCTCCACATCATGCTGTGGGGCGCCCGGCGGGGGGTGTAGTGGCGCCGCGCGCTGTCGTGCTGCTCTCGGGCGGCCTCGATTCCACGACGACCCTCGCCATCGCCCGTGCCGAGGGCTACGAGTGCTCCGCGCTGTCGTTCGACTATGGCCAGCGCCACGTGCGGGAGCTCGAGGCGGCGAAGCAGGTGGCGGCGGCCCTCGGCGCCCAGCCGCACCTGATCCTGCGTCTCGACCTCCGCGCCATCGGCGGCTCCGCCCTCACGGCGGACATCGACGTTCCCAAGGGGCGGAGCGAGGAGGCGATCGGCGCGGGCATCCCCATCACGTACGTCCCGGCGCGGAACACCATCTTCCTCGCGCATGCCCTGGGGTGGGCGGAGGTGCAGCGGGCGCAGGACATCTTCATCGGGGTCAACGCCCTCGACTACTCGGGCTATCCCGACTGCCGCCCG
>Ga0126382_10000699_pt1 | contig 13163 bp, 10 predicted proteins | sample PanSoiMetPlot_30_FD_92548 | JGI IMG/M metagenome (GOLD analysis project Ga0126382, IMG submission 92548) | Tropical forest soil microbial communities from Panama - MetaG Plot_30 | ecosystem: Environmental > Terrestrial > Soil > Tropical forest > Bulk soil | place: Panama | collected 2016-02-17 | reverse complement strand
GCGTAGCTCTGGAACATCATATTCACCGGCCGCCGGTGCGGCTGGACGGGCACGATGTCTTCGCCGTCGAGGAGGATGCGGCCCTCGGTCGGCGTTTCGAATCCGGCCAGCATCCGCAACAACGTGGTCTTGCCGCAGCCCGAGGGACCAAGCAGTGCGAAGAACTCGTCATGCCCGATATCGAGCGAGAGCGCTTCAACCGCCACGACCGAGCCGAACCGCTTGGTGACGGCCTCGAAGCGCACCAGCGGCTGCTTTTCGTTCGTTGCAGGTCCTTGTGCTGCCTTGCCGCCGTCCGCCATCGAATCCCCGTTTCGTGGCATCACGCTACCGGCACGCGAGAACGCACTCAACACCGGCACGCTTATCAGTCCTGCTCCGTCAGCGTGCGTTGGACCGCATCACGCCAGCCGGAATACTTGCGCTCCCGCGTTTCGAAATCCATGCGCGGCTCGAAGCGACGGTCGAGCTGCCACTGCGCCGCAAAGCCTTCGAGATCGGGGCAAATGTCGGCGGCTCGGCCCGCCAGATAGGCCGCACCCAGCGCGGTCGTTTCCATAACGACAGGCCGATCGACGGGACTTGCGAGAATGTCAGCGACATACTGCATCGTGATGTCACTCACGACCATCCCACCGTCGACACGCAGCACCGTCGAAGAATCCTTGGCGGAAGGCCAGTCGGCATGCATGGCTTCGAGAAGATCGCGCGTCTGGTAGGCGACTGCTTCTAGCGCCGCGCGGGCAAGATCGGCCGCACCGGAGTTGCGGCTCAAGCCAAAGATCGCGCCGCGCGCTTGCGCATCCCAGTAGGGCGCGCCCAGCCCCACAAAAGCCGGCACCAGATACACCTGCTCGGCAGGATCGGCCTGCTGCGCTAAAGGACCGACATCTGATGCCGCGTTGATGAGCTTCATCGCATCGCGCAGCCATTGCACGGCGGCACCGGCGACAAAGATGGCTCCTTCCAGCGCATAAGTTCGCCGGCCTTCGAGTTGATACGCGATGGTCGTGAGCAGGCGGTTGCTTGAAGCGAGGCGTTCCGCACCGGTGTTGAGAAGTGCAAAACATCCAGTGCCATAGGTCGACTTCATCATCCCAGGCTTGAAACAGCCCTGCCCGATCGTGGCGGCTTGCTGATCCCCAGCAATGCCGAGAATACGGATCGGTCCACCGAACAAATCGGGCGTTGTTACTCCGAACATGTCTGCGCAATCGCGTACATCCGGCAGGAGACCATGGGTTACGCCAAACATGCGGCAAAGATCATCGTCCCATTGCGCCTTGCCGATATCGAACAGCAGCGTGCGCGCCGCGTTGGTGGCGTCGGTCAGATGCACCTTGCCGCCTGTGAGACGCCACAGCAGAAAGCTGTCGATCGTCCCGAAGGCGAGCTTGCCGCCCTCGGCCGCCGCGCGAGCACCGTTCACGTGGTCAAGCAGCCAGGCGATCTTGCTTGCGGAAAAATAGGGATCGAGCAGAAGTCCCGTTTTGGCGGCAATGTCCGGTTCATGACCGGTGCGCCGCAACGCATCGCAATAATCCGCGGTGCGCCGATCCTGCCAGACGATCGCGTTGTAGATCGGCTCGCCGCTTTGGCGGTCCCAGATCACGGTGGTTTCGCGTTGATTGGTAATGCCGAGTCCAGCGACGTCGTTCGCCGTGATACGTGCTTCGGCCATGACGGCCCGCACCGTCGTGACCACCGTCTTCCATATCTCCTCTGGGTCGTGCTCGACCTCGCCCGGCGACGGATAGATCTGGCGGAACTCCATTTGCGCAGTTGCAAGCGGACGCAAGGCCGTGTCGAACACGATTGCGCGCGTCGAGGTCGTACCCTGGTCGATTGCGATGAGAGCGGTCGGCAAATGAAATCCCCCCGGATCGTCAACGCGCGGTTAGAGCCGCCTTTCCGCCCAGTGATCCGATGAAACGATCGATAGCCGCACAATCCTCAGCTGTCGCCTTAAGTCCAATCTTGCTTCGGCGCCAGAGCACGTCATCCGCATTCTGCGCCCATTCGTTGTCTACCATGTAACGTACCTCGGCAGCCGTGAGATCGCCGGCAAAGCACGGGCCCAGGTCGTCTATGCTTTTCGCGTCCGCGAGAAATCGTTCGGCGCGCAGGCCATAGGCGTGCATGAGCCGCTGTGCGTGCGCAACCGACAAGAAGGGCCATCGCCGCATCGTCTCGGTCACCTGCGTGTTAAACTCCTCGGGCGAGAACTCGCCGCCTGGCAGTTTCGAGTTCGCCGTCCAGGGCGGTCTCCCGCCGAAGAAATGGCCGATCTTCAGCATGGCCGCCTCCGCCAGCTTGCGGTGCGTCGTGATCTTGCCGCCATAGATAGTGAGCAACGGCGCCTCCCCGGCGCTTTGGTCGAGCACCAATTCGTAATCGCGCGTGACGTCTTCGGGCCTGTCGGCGTGATCGTCGTACAGTGCGCGGACTCCGGCAAACGACCATACCAACTCATCGGGGATGACCTTATCGCGGAAGTACTGATTTACGGCGTCGCAAAGATAGGAAATTTCCGAAGGGTCGGGCGCCAGCGAACCTAGATCACCGACGAAATTCTGGTCGGTGGTCCCGATCAGTGTGAAATCATCCGCAAATGGCAGAACAAACACGGCGCGCCGGTCTGCTGCCTGGAGTAGATAGCCGTAGTCGTGATCGAAGCGCCGACGGATGACGATGTGGCTGCCCTTGATCAACCGCACAGGCGTCCGCAGCGGCCGGCGGATGACGGTGTCCGCGACCGGACCGATCCACGGACCGCCCGCATTGACCAAAACACGTGCGGTCTTTACTTCGCGGCGTCCGCGCGCGTTCAGCACTAGTTCCCATTCATCCCGCCGTTCCACTCGCGCGCAGCGCGTACGGGTTCGAATGACGGCGCCGCGCTCAGCGGCGTCCATTGCATTGAGCACGACGAGACGCGAATCATCGACCCAGCAATCGGAATACTCAAAGCCGTAACGAAAGGTTCGCTTCAACGGCTGGCCGACTTTATGGTGCGTAAGATCGACCGTGCGCGAGGCAGGCAACAGCTTGCGCGCACCCAGTATGTCGTAAAGGATCAGGCCAAACCGCAACAAAAGCGACGATCGTAGCCCCGGTATCGGTGGCAACATGAAACGCATCGGCCGTACCAGATGCGGTGCAATGCGCAGTAGCACCTCTCGTTCGTTCAGCGCCTCGCGAACCAGACGAAAGGCTCCGTGCTCGAGATAGCGCAAGCCGCCATGTATCAGCTTGCTCGAAGCTGAGGACGTGCCCGAACCGAGATCGTTCATCTCGACGAGCAGTACTTTTATTCCGCGGCCGGCTGCGTCGCGGGCAAGGCCCGCTCCGTTTATACCGCCACCGACGATGGCAAGTTCGAAATCGGCCATTGGCTGATAATTCGCTTTATTCCGCAGAATGAGTGGCTTGAGCCGAGCACTCAAGGACAGAGCGTGTTAACTTTGGGTTTGCACGGCGTTCACCGCAATTGAAAAATCGCGCCGGTGCAGCCAAATCAAACCAATTAATGCCCTATTTCGTTGCTTGAACGCCCGCCAGGGAAATTTCAACCGCCAATGCCCTCGCCCCGCCTGCTTGTCATCGAAGGCAACTCACCGCAAACAACCGCCGAGCACGTGGCGGCCGGCGGCACTGCGGCGAGCAAAGGCTACTCAGACCTCCTGCGCGAACTTCTGCCCGGCGCTGTTGTGGATATCTGCTATCCTGGCGACCCAACGACGTTGCTGCCGGAAGGCTCCTCACTCGAAGGCTATGACGGCATCACCATCACGGGTTCGAGCCTGCATGTTTACAACGGTGGCCCGGAGGTGATGCGACAGATCGATCTGGTGCGCACCGCGCTCAAGACCGGAACTCCATTGTTCGGCTCATGTTGGGGGCTTCAGGTCATCACCGCAGCAGCCGGTGGAAGCGTGCGAAAAAATCCGAAAGGTCGCGAACTTGGCTTCGGCCGCGGCATTCGCTTGACTGAAGCCGGACGGAAGCACCCGATGTATGCGGGCAAACTCGACGTGTTCAATGCACCAACAGTGCATCTCGATGAGGTCGAGACGCTCGCCCCGGGCACGACCGTACTCGCGACCAATGCCGTTTCTGATGTGCAAAGTGCGGAGATCCGGACCAACGGTTCGACCGCATGGGCCGTGCAATATCACCCGGAATATCCGTTGCGTGAGGTCGCGGCGATCGTCCGGCGCATCGGCACGCGGCTTATCGAAGAAGGTTTTTTTGCCGACGCAGCCGACATCAAAACCTTTTCACACGATCTCGATACGCTTGACCGCGATCCCGGCTGCAAGCGGCTCGCCTGGCGGCACGGCATCAGCAAGAATGTTCTCGACAAGAAGTTAAGAGTCGGCGAGGTCGCCAATTGGGTTGAGTTTCAGGTCCTGCCGACGCGCGTTAAACGAGGGCGCGGCTAGCGATGGATTTTTCGGGCAAGCAGGTCGTTGTGAGCGGCGGCACCGGCGCACTCGGAACTGCCGTGGTGAGCAAATTGCTCGCGGGGGGCGCGACCTGCATCATACCCTACGTGCATGAAGCGGAAGCGCAGCGATTTCCCAATCGCAGCGACGCCAAGGTAACGCTGGTTGCGGTTTCAGATTTGTCCGACGAGGCACAGGTCGCAAAGGTTTATTCGGGTGCAAAACCCTGGGCTTCGATCCACATAGCCGGCGGATTTGCCCCCGGCAAAGTGGCCGAAACCGACAAAGCTGCTTTGATGGCCCAGATCGAAAGCAATCTCGTCTCGTGTTTCCTTTGCTGTCGCGCTGCTGTGAATGCCATGTTGACAAGCGGTGGCGGTCGCATCGTCAATGTCGCTGCAAGGCCGGCGTTGGAATGGCGATCAGGCGCGGGGATGAGCGCCTACACCGTGGCCAAGACGGGCGTCGCTGCGCTCACCGTGGCGCTGGCTGAGGAAGTCGCCAAGGACGGCATCCTAGTCAATGCGGTTGCGCCCTCGATCATGGATACAGCCGCCAACCGCAAGGCGATGCCGAAGGCCGATTTTTCTGCTTGGCCGAAGGTCGAAGAAGTGGCGGCGACGATTGCTTTTCTGGCTTCGCCGGAAAACCATGTAACGCGCGGCGCAATCGTTCCGGTCTACGGAAAATCCTAACCGGTAACCGGAACCAGCTCGAGCGGCGGCCGCAGCAGGCGCTGCACGCTGCTGGAGGCGACGACCGTACGGCCTTCCGCATAGGCCTCATGATTCTTCTCGATGTGATCGAGGTCGTAGAGGTAGTTCACCATCAGGCCATCAGCCTGGGCGATGGCACGATCGGACGTGTCGGCGAGCCAGTTGATGCGCTCGAGCCGCGCGCCATTGCCGAGATGGAATCGCGCAACCGGATCGACCGGGGCGCCGCGCTTGTTGCGCGCTCGAAGGAAGTACCACGCAGCGGCCCGCATCACTGGTTCCTCAAGCTGGCTGAAGATTTCAGGATCGGTCCACCAATGCGGCCGCTCCAACAGCGCGAAGGTAACGCGGTCGCTGGCATTGATGGCCGACGAGCTCTCGTTCTTCAGCTCGCCGTCGAGCCAAAGGGTGAAACCCGACACCGGCGATAGCGTGACGAATGTCGTAAGCTTGGGAAGTTCGCGGCAGATTTCCTCGGCGACCTGCTTGATCAAAAAATTGCCGAATGAAACGCCGGTTAGCCCGCGCTGGCAGTTCGAGATCGAATAGAACACGGCGGTGCGCGCCTTGTCCGGTTCGACAAACTGCTGACGGCTGCTTGCAAGAATCGGCGCGATGGCGCCGGGGATATCGCGCTCGACTGCCACTTCGACGAAGATCAACGGATCATCGACAAGTGCGGGATGAAAGAACGCATAGCAGCGACGGTCCGGGGGATCGATGCGGCGGCGCAAATCGTCCCAGCCACGGATTTCGTGGACCGCTTCGTAACGAATAATTTTTTCCAGCACGATCGCCGGTGTCGACCAGTCGATTCGACGCAGTACGAGAAAACCGCGATTGAACCAGGATGAAAACAGGTGCACGAAATCGGCATCGACGCTGGCAAGATCCTCGTGCCGGTGATCGAGCGAATCCATCAACTGCTCGCGCATGCGCACCAACGCGGCGGTGCCGCCCGGCGCAAGGTTGAGCCTGCGAAACAGCTCCTGCCGTCGCGGCTCGGATGCGGCGTGAACTTCGGCGGCTGTTAGGTCCGAGGGATCTGCCCGCCAGATCTCAATCGCCTGCTCCATGCGCGCGGGATCAGATCCAAAGCGCTCGGCCAGCGCTTCGAAGAACGCTATGCGCGGGCCTGTTGTGAGCTCGGAATAGCGCCCAAGGATTTCACGCGCGAGTGCAACGCCTGAGGCCTCTCCACGTCCGGACAGGAGGTCTTCGCACAGTTCGACCAGACTTTCGGAACGGGCCGACGGAGCTCCACGCCGGTCGCGCGCCAGCAACGCGCGGCCGCGCTCGGAGATGTTCTGTAGCAATTCCCCGAAAAACGAGGTGTTCATTTTACTGTTACGGGACCCATAATCTGGTCTGGGAACCATGTGGCGATGCCCGGCGCCAGACACAATATCACGACGCCTAGAATCATCAGCCCGACGAAAGGTAGTACGCCCCACATCACATCGCGCAAGGGGATATCTGGTGCAATATTGTTAATGACGAAAATATTAAGGCCTACCGGCGGGTGAATAAGGCCCGTTTCCATGACGATCGTCATGATGACGCCAAACCAGATCAGGTCGAAATTGGCCGCGCGCAGCGGTGGCAGGATAATGGGCGCCGTCATAAGAATGATCGACACCGGCGGCAGGAAGAAGCCGAGAACCACGACCATCAGCAGGATCGTGATCAGCAGAACCCAACGTGAAAGATGCAGCGAAACGATCCACTCAGCGGTCGACTGGCTGATGTGGAGGTAACTCATCACGTACGAATAGAGCAGCGACATGCCGATGATCAGCATCAGCATTGTCGATTCGCGCAGCGTCGACAGAAGGATCGGCTCAAGATCTGTCGGCGACCACACGCTGTAAATGATGGCGATCAGCGCGAGCGCGAGCACCGCACCGAGGCCCGCTGTTTCGGAGGGCGTCGCGAACCCTCCGTAGAGCGCGATCATCACCCCGGTCAGCAGCACCACGAAGGGAAGAACGCGCGGCAGCAGTGCGAATTTGTCGCGCATCGAAAGGGTCTCGACACGCAATATCTCGGAGTGAGTGCCGGACTTCTCGTAGGCGGCCTTGGCCTGCTGGAACTCCCATCGAAAACGCCACATCGCGTAAGCGGTAAACAACCCGACCAGCAACAAGGCCGGTCCGATCGCCGCTAGGAACAGGCGGCCCAGCGACTGCTCGGCTGCGACCGCGTAAAGGATCATGGTGATCGAAGGCGGAAGCAGAATGCCGAGCGTTCCACCAGCTGCAATGATCCCGGCCGCAAAACCACCGGAATAGCCGTGTTTGCGCATCTGCGGAATTCCGGCGGAGCCGATCGCCGAGCAGGTTGCCGGAGACGAGCCCGCCATGGCGGCGAACAAGGCGCAGGCGAAAACGTTGGCGATGCCCAGACCACCGGGAATGCGATGCAGCCACGCATGCAGCGCGCCATAGAGGTCCTGTCCGGCGCGCGAACGTCCGATGGCCGCGCCCTTCAGAATGAAGAGCGGAATCGAGAGGAGCGTGATCGACGCCATTTCCTCGTAGACGTTCTGCGTAATGGTATCAACTGATGATGAAGGCATAAACGCGATCATGAAGATCGTCGCCACCGCGCCAAGCGCGAAGGCGATCGGCATTCCGGCAAACATCACCAGCAATGTGGACGCGCCGTACAAGAGACCGATCGACAGGGTGCTCATGCCTTCCCTCTCCTCCAGCGGGAAATGTGATTGGCCACCTGCAAGGCCACCTGAATGCTCAGGAGCACCATTCCGCACGTCATAAGTGAGTACGGAATCCAAAGCGGCGGCTGCCACGTCGAACCCGTGCGATATCCTTCGATGATCGCTTCATGCAGCAAGGTCCACGACTTCCAGGAAAAGTAGACGCAAAATATCAGTGTCACGATGTCGACGAAGAACAGCCGGATGCGGTTTGCCCGCGGCGACATCATCGCGGAAACTGCCTCGATCGCGACATGGCCGCGCCGCGCCTGTACGGCGGCGGCCGACATGAAGACCGCGCCGACGATCAGGAAGACCGAGAACTCATCCTGCCAGTCGGTGGAGAAATGGAAGAAATAGCGGGAGGCAACGCTGTAGGTGAGGACAAACGAAGCGACGACCAGCGCGAGCGATGCAACGAGCGTGACGATGTAATTGACCGGCGCCATGAAGCGTTCAAAGCCGGCGGCGTCCGATTTCGCGGACACCGCCTCGCTTGCGGTCCCGACGCTGTCGAGGCCGTGAACCATGGTGCTGGCCTATCGCGTCAGGAGACGTTCACGCCCTCAGCGAGTTTCAGCAACTCCGCCGACAGCGCTGTCTTTTGAGCGTAGTCCTTCCAGGCCGTGTCGCGTGCAATCGCCCGCCACTTGTCGACAATCTTTTCATCAAGATCGACGATCTTGGCGCCTTTGGCGGCGTACACTTCGGCGACCTTCTTGTCGTCAGCGATCGCTTCGTCGGTGCCGAACTTCTCGGCCTCAAGACCAAGCGACATGATAATGTCCTGCTGGTCCTTCGGCAGCGAATCGAACACCTGCTTCGACATGATCACCGGCTCGAGCATGTACCAATACGACTTGCCGCGGCCTGAGGTGAGGCTCTTGGCGATCTCTTCGAGGCGGAACGAGATCAGACTGGTCGAGGACGTAATGCCTGCGTCGCACGCGCCAGTCTGCATGGCGGCGTAAAGCTCGTTCGACGGAATCGACAGCGTGGTCGCGCCCGCGGCTTGCAGGACCATGTCCATCTCGCGGCTGCCGCCGCGGATTTTCAGGCCCTTGCAGTCTTCCGGATTGAGAATTGCCGCCGATCGGCTGGCCACACCGCCGGCCTGCCAGATCCACGCAACGATGATGACACCTTTCTCCGCCAAGAAGGCACTGAACTTCTGGCCGATCGGCGACGTTTTCCACGCGGCGCCTTGCTTGTAGGAACTCACCAGTCCCGGCATCAGGCCGATATTGAGCTCGGCGGCCTCACCGCCCGCATAGGAGATCGGATAAAGGCTCATATCGAGCGCGCCTTTGCGCACGGCCGAAAACTGCGCCACCGTTTTCATCAACGATGAGTTCGGGTAGACCTGCGCGCCAAGCGCGCCGTTGGTCTTCGCTTCGAGGTCAGCCGCAAACTTGCGGCACAGCCGGTCGCGGAAGTCGCCCTGATCGATGGTACCACCGGGGAATTGATGGGAAATCTTCAGAACCTTGGCCGGCGCTGCCGAGCCCAGACGCGCATGCGCAATCACGGCTGGTGCAGCCAAGGCCCCCATAAGAACACGTCGCCTGCTCAAACTCATGAAATCCTCCCTCGTAATCTTTGCTTTTTTGGTGTGAGCGCTGTGGCTCGGACCGATGTTTGTCGCCGACGTCAACTCTAGACAAAATTCTCCGCCCAAGCCACACAAACGAGCGAATTTGCTAAGGCGCGTAAACGCGCCGCACCGGAGGTATGAGCGCAAAATGACGAAGCCGTTGACGGGTTTACGCGTCCTTGAACTGGCCCGAATCCTTGCCGGGCCTTGGGCCGGGCAGGTGCTGGCCGACCTGGGTGCCGACGTGATCAAGGTTGAGCGCGCCGGATCGGGCGATGATACGCGCGGTTGGGGCCCTCCTTTCGTCGAAGGGGCGGATGGAAACCACATCGGCTCCGCCTACTTCCACGCGACCAATCGCGGAAAACGCTCGATCGAGATGGATTTCGAAAGCGACGAAGGCCGGCGCATCGTGCGCAAACTCGCCGCGCGTTCTGACGTACTCATCGAGAACTTCAAAGTCGGAGGGCTGGCCAAGTTCGGGCTCGACTACAAGAGCCTCGCACCCGAATGCCCGAGGTTAATCTACTGCTCGGTGACCGGCTTTGGGCAAGACGGCCCCAACGCCAAGCGTGCCGGCTACGATCTGATGGCGCAGGGGATCGGCGGCATTATGGATCTAACCGGTATGGCCGACGGCGAGCCAACGCGCGTCGGAATTCCCGTGTCCGATATCTTCACCGGCGTCTATTCCGTGATCGGGATCCTCGCTGCTCTCGCCCAAAGGGAACGAACCGGCAAGGGCTGCTACGTCGACACCGCGTTAGTCGATTCCACTGTCGGAATCCTCTCAAACCAGGCGATGAACTTCCTCGTATCCGGGAAGGTGCCCAAACGCATCGGCAACGCGCACGCCAACATCGTGCCGTACCAGGTTTTTCCGGTTTCCGACGGACATGTGATCGTCGCCACAGGCAACGACAATCAGTTCGTCAAGTTCTGCAATGTCCTGGGCGCGACCAAGCTCGCGCAGAATCCTGCTTACAAAGACAATGTCGGCAGACTGAAACACCGTGATGAGTTGATTGGAAAATTGTTTGGGCTGACCGCGCGCATGAAGCGGGATGACCTCTTGGGCAAACTCGAAGCGCAACAGGTTCCGGCGGGGCCGATCAACAACCTCGAGGATGTGTTCAACGATCCGCAGGTCGTTCATCGCGGCATGAAACTTTCCCTGCCGAGCAGAGCCGCAAAGGGCGGCACGATCCCCGGCGTGCGTACGCCGATCGTCATCGACGGTTGGAAGGCGGCATCCGAACACCCCTCCCCGCGTCTGGGTCAGCATACCGCCGAAATCCTGCGCGAGATCGGCGAAGGATAACGACCTCCCCTTGATTGCGGCGACCTGAAAGCGGAGCATCGATGCACGCCGGCGCCCGCCACCACCGGCGCCGGGAGACGTCCATGAAAATCGTTCCGTCGCTTTTCGTCTGCGCACTGTCGATTACGTCCGCTTTCGCCAACGACTTTCCCAAATTTCAAGTCGATGCGTCCTGGCCGAAACCGCTTCCCAACAACTGGATCATGGGACAAGCCGCAGGAGTCGCCGTCGATGCGCAAGACAATGTCTGGGTCATCCAGCGGCCGCGTACGCTGACCGATGATGAAAAAGCTGCGTCGTTTACCCCACCGCGCACCAAATGCTGCCTACCGGCTCCGCCGGTGATGCAGTTCGACTCCGACGGCAATCTGCTCAAGGCTTGGGGCGGACCCGGTCAAGGCTATGATTGGTTCGAGAACGAGCACGGCATTAATATCGATTACAAAGGCTTCGTCTGGGTCGGTGGCAACGGCAATAATGATGGTCATGTCCTCAAATTCACGCAGGACGGAAAGTTCGTGCTCCAGATCGGCAAGCCTGGACCTCAGACGGGCAGTGCCGATACGAGCCGTCTAGGTCGGCCAGCCGATACCGAGGTCGATCCGACAACCAACGAGGTCTTCATCGCCGACGGCTACGGCAACCACCGCGTCATCGTGTTTGATGCCGATACCGGCGCCTACAAGCGTCACTGGGGCGCCTACGGGAAGCCGCCGAGCGATGAAAAAGCCCTACCCTACAATCCTGCCGGGCCCGCACCACAGCAGTTCGCCAACCCTGTTCACTGCGTGAAGATAGCCAAAGACGGTCTCGTCTATATCTGCGACCGCCAGAACGACCGCATTCAGGTCTTCCGCAAGGATGGCACCTTCGTGAAGGAATTTTTCGTCGCCAAGGACACGCTGCAGCAAGGGTCCGTCTGGGACCTCGATTTCTGGCCGGACACCAACCAGACGTTCCTCATGAACGCGGACGGAGCCAACAACGAAGTGCGCACGCTGGTGCGCGAAAACGGCGAGGTCGTCGGTGCGTTCGGGCGCAACGGACGCAACGCCGGCGAGTTTCACTGGATTCACAACCTCGCCGTCGACAGCAAGGGCAACATCTACACGACGGAAGTCGACACCGGAAAACGCGCGCAGAAATTCCGCTATGTCGGTACGCCGCTGAAATAGGATCTACGTGACGGCGGTCGGCGCAAGTGCTTCGATATCAGTTGCGACATCGATCACGGCCGGCCGCTTCGCGGCGAGCGCCTGCGCAAGCGCGGGCGCAATATCGCTTGCGTTTTCGACACGGATACCCAGCGCGCCCATGTCTTCCGCGAGCTTTGCGAAATTCATCGGATTGTAGGTCCACAACTCACGCGCCTGCGCCGTCTGCTCGCCGCCATAGGCACGGTCGAAACCACGCTTCGACTGATTGCCGCCGCCGTTGTTGTTGACGAGGGTTACTGACGCAAGATTCCAGCGCACGGCCGTCTCAACCTCGGCGATGTGGTACCAGAAGCCAGCGTCGCCGGTGAATACGACCACGGGACGCTCGGGGCATGCAGCCTTGGCGCCGATGCCGGCCGGAAAGGCCCAACCGAGATGGCCGGCGCTGCGCAGGTAGCTTTGCGCCGGTGTTCGCAGATCGTACATGCCGCCCATCCACATGCCGGCGTGGCCGGTATCGACGACCACGATTGCATCGTCCGGCACGTGTCGGCTCAATTCGCTGCAGATGCGCGCCGGATGGATCGGCACGGCGTCCGATTCAAGCATCGGCTTGTACTTGGCGTACCAGTCGGTACGCAGCGCCGTGATCTCTTTGATCCAGGGCGCGCGCTTAACAGCGCTCGATTTGTCGATTTGACCGAGCATGCGAATGAGCACGCTCTTGGCGTCGCCCAGCACGCTCGCCTGCAATGGATAATTGCGACCCAAAGCTTCTGGCTCGATGTCGATCTGAATGGCCGGCGTGCCGATGCGTGGCGTCGCCCAGAAATGCGTGGTCATGCCACCAGTCTCGGTACCAATGAAGTAGACTAGGTCGGCACTATTCACCGCGCGATTGGCCGATTCCCTTGAATAGGTACCGACCACCCCGACCGAAAGCGGATGCACGCCCGGGATAATGTCTTTGCCATTGAGTGAGGTCGCTACCGGGATCTGCAGCGCTTCCGCGAGCGCAACGAGTTCCTTCCCTGCGCCCGAGGCGCGCGCGCCTCCGCCCGCGACTATGATCGGCCGCTCGGCTTTCTGCAGCAGTTCGAGGGCGCCCTTCACGTGTGCTGCCTCCGGTTCAGGACGAAACGGTGGAACGCGTGCATATTGCGACTCGACCAGCGCGTCCATCTCGGCCTCTTCCAGATCGACCTGTC